>SDBU01009004.1_pt1 | contig 11264 bp, 5 predicted proteins | sample 2277071 | NCBI WGS metagenome assembly SDBU01 (sample SAMN10397929, study PRJNA504765) | marine sediment metagenome | isolation source: marine sediment core GS08_GC12, 126 cmbsf | place: Arctic Ocean: Gakkel Ridge, Loki's castle | collected 2008 | reverse complement strand
CCCTCCCGGGGCAAGGCCGCCATGACCTCCGGCATCCTGCTGGTGGCCAATTTTTTCATCATGGGACTGGCACGCATCAACGAGGACCTGGAGCCCATCGCCAGATTCTCTCCCCTGAAATACCACCAGAGCGGGGAGGCGATGACGGATGGTTTGAATATCACCTGGTTCGTCGGCCTGCTGGCCTTTGCGGTGCTGTTCACGCTCGTGGCGTGGTGGCTTTTCCTGCGGCGGGACATTCGCGTGGGGGGTGAAGGCGGCTGGCGCTGGCCCTCACTGTCATTTCTGTCGACACTTCGCTTGCGCCGGGCTGCGGCTGAGCCTGAGGCGTAGAAATTGTCGATTGACGATTGTCGATTGAATATTGAATAATGAATAATGAAGATTGAAGAATTGGACAGGATAACAGGATTGACAGGATGTACTGAGGGGAAGTGGCAGTAGCAGTGGCAGTGGCAGGAAAAAGAGAAGAGCTAACCGCCAAGCCCGCCTTCGGACGGGCCTACGGGACGCAAAGGACGCAAAGAAGGAATACGAAGAAAGAAGACTAACCACAGAGTACACAGAGGGCGCGGAGAACGCAGAGGGGAAGTGGCAGTTGGCAGTGGCAGCTTGCCGGGCGTAGTTCGCCAACCGGCGGACGAAGACAGGTTGGCAGGGAAAAGAGAGGGAACCCCGCCGGGAGCAAAAGGGGGAGCAGGGACCGGTGCAAAATTGAACAAAATCTATACAAAATTCGTTTTTTTTCAAGGCTTCCCCCGACGAGCGGCGTAAATCGCCCTGTTCAAAAACAGCCGCCCCAAAAGCAGCGGCGCGAGTACTGGCAAGGCGATATGGCGGGGGCATCTTCATAGCGCCGGAATATACGCCAGCGGAGGCGGTTTGTCGTTCGCGGGATGCGCGAGGTGCGCCCCGCCTTTGGCCCCGCCGTTGGCGGGACTAGGAGCGGGGTAAACTGGGATGCCTCGCCTATCAATTGACGGATTCGGTGAGGAAGTAGGTGTCAAGATTCATAGGGGACCACTACCCCCCCTAATCGTTGTCTCGAATTAAATCGATTTAAACTCTTTTAAGCGGGTATTTTCGACTAATTGATTGAGATTTTGTAGTGTAAATACCTTTCCTCTAGTGGCGAGAATCATTTTTTTCATATCTTCTTTGCGAACTCCAAACCCACGTCCGGCAATACAGGCGACAACTTCAAATTTCGGCTCCCCTTCGGACTGTCCTTCCATACTGATAGCGCCAAGATGCTGAATACGGGTCACCTTGTCACGTGCTGTGCCGTCATCTTCCGTTAGTTTAGCTTCAATAGCAACCTGGGGATTAAACTCATTGGGAATAATAAAATCCGGGGCCTGGTCAAATCCGGGGAGCCGTTCCGCTCTCTTTGTTTTCCGGTAGCTGATTCCTGCATCGTGCAGAACGTCCTCAATCGCATTTTCCAAGACGTTGCCAATCAGCTCGCTGACAGAATCTCTGTGCCCGGCGAACGGTCTCCCTAAAAATCGCTCATACAACAGGACCGGATAGGGAACCCCCAAGTCCGACAGGGAGCGCAGCCTTGCCAGTCCAGAGGCCGTATCCGCCTTATCGAGCCTATGTAACCTGTAAGGGGGAACTTTGGGAGCCCCTTCGGATAGCAATTCACAGGCTACCTTGACTAGAGCCCGAATTCGTTTCTCGGTAATACTATCATTTTGTCGAATTGGTGCTTCAGGATCGAAGCGAATTTTTCTATCCAAGGACCTTGCTGCACCCTGAGCAACCTTGATTTTTGTCCTCTGCGTTGTAATGTAGGCCCACTCGGGGGGCGTGAATCCCAGCATTGCCCGTAGAACAATGAGTGAGATAGGCAACTGAAATACAATATTCGAAACCTCGTCATAGGATAGGTCCTGAAAATTGCCAGTCGCACGTTTTAACGCTTCGTATCCCTTTTCAAACATGGGATATTCAACAAACCCCGGTCCCTTGGGCATAATCAGAAATTCCGACTCGAGACAAGAAAAAAGTTCATCGATATAAATATCGATATTCTCTTGAACCTCACTAAAGTCTACTTCAAAAGGAAACGGCATATTCAAACTCTCCACTCGAAATACGGGACTTATAGAATAAATCTCCGTAGCCGTGATGCTCCTTCGCCACGTGCTCCACCCGCTGAATCACCTGGTTGGGATTGCCTAGCTGTGTCATGGCCTCATGAAATATTCTGAGCTTGGTTTCCACTGATTGGTCAGGATTCCAGCTTTCTCGCAAGCGCCAGACTGCCATTCGGGTTAGGTGCCCATATATGATGCAGCGTACATCACCAGGCGATGCTTTGAGTCCTCCCGTCTGTAGCTGCGCTACTTCATCATTCACGATTTCAGTGAGCTCATCTAGCGACTGAAAAAGCCACCGGCGGAACGTGGCACCCGTTGAACGGCAGATAAACACCGTATCCACAATCGAAGAGCCCGTCCCGTGAATATGAATTGATCCCCTCATCTCAGCGGGGCACGGCAAGGTCGCGGAGCACACAAGCCCAGCATCCAGCATAGCCACGCCAACAGCATGATAGGCTTCAATTTTGTTATGGTGGTAGGTAAATGCCAGAGGAGCGCCAGGTTTCAGAGCCGGGGCCATTTTCCTGAAAATGGCGGAAAGACCTTTGGTGAAATGCTCCAGTCCCCTTTTCATGGTGACATTCCCTGTGAGCTCATTCGGATCACGGGTCGAATGCCGGTCAAAGCCTTCTTCCTTGTTGCCTACCAACCTTCGAAGCCACACATATAGGAAGTCCATCAATTCTCCATACTGGACATTCCCGAAGTATGGAGGGTCTGTTAGAACCGCATCCAAGCTCTGTGCAGGTAGTTCCACCTCAGTTGCATTCTGGCAATGGAGGGACACCCTCCGGCATTCGCTATCTTTTTCACCATTTCGGCATTCGCCGATCCACTCGCCAGTGATCGGCACCTGGATTTTGCGCGAGCCTTTCCGAATAGTCTCAAAGGGCTCATCACAGTACTTTTTGGCGCGACGGTATTTTTTGATAATGTTTAACCAGCCACCGCTCCCAACGTTAATTCCCCGGTCATTGACAATACCTAACAGGTTCGATTCACATTGGACCAAACCTACCGGGAACCCGTGAATGGAGAAAATATCTAAAGACTTGAGCGCCATCGCATCGTAGCGGCAAAGCATGTTCTGGTATCGCAGCAAATCCGACAGGTTGGTTGCCAGGGCCTTGAGAATCCGGCGGTCCTTTACATTGCTGATTGCCAGGCAGCTTAATTCCAGTCCGAGTAGTTGACGCGGATTAAATAAATCTCGATAGTACTTGTAGCCCCAGCGGTGGAGGCGGTCTGTTTCATCCCCAGAAAGAATTTCCTCAGTGGGTACGAAAGCCGAACGGGTCTGCTCCCAACGTGCAACGGCTTCTTCATAGCTTAGAAGATCACTTTCGTCAGGTTTCTTGAAAAACCGCCCTTTGTGCTGAGGCTTACAGGTTGGACAATAGTATTCGATGGCGAACATCCGGTGCGTGGGGACGCCAACGTTCGGATTGGGGTACTTGTTCAGGTGGCCACAATGGGGACAATGGCAGCGGTTACGCTTCGCCGGACCTGCTAGCTCCATTTTTTTCCTACAGGCCCCACACGACCCCGGTTCCTGTGGCTCTGCAACCTCGTTCAAGTCACCGCATGACTTACAGACCAGAACATTTTTCGGGTGCCTCCGATCCTTGGCCAGCAGGTATCCGGGGAACAGGTCAAACTCCCGCTTGCACGCCAGGCAGTTCTGAACCTTTACCCAAATGAAGTATTTTACCGGAACCTCATCACCGCACTTCAGGCAGCGCGTTCGATAGTACGCCCCAACCTCGTTTGCAAGGTGCTGCACAAGCGACTGTGCCTTGGCTTCATACGCAGGCAAGTCCAGGTGCTCAATCTCCTCCCTCACGATCCAGGTCGACATAGGATTAATGTCCAAACCGAGTACATCACATCCAACCCGGTTGGCTTCCAGCAGGGGGGTGCCGCCGCCCATGAAGGGGTCGGCTATCATACGGCCAGGAAACTTGTTTGCCTGGTAGAAGGCATCCCTTAGCGGCCCTTCTCCAAACTCTGACAGCAGCAGCCCCCGAAACAACGTCCCTGGCCGTCGGGCAAACCATTTATGCACGGCAATGATGGGCCGGTAGTTCTGCTGGATTTGCTTCTCTCTAAGGGCCAGAGAGGAAATGAAGGGGATGTCGAAGTGTTTCTCTATGGACATGCTGTAGGTTCTACCATTAACGAGGCTTTCTGCTGGGGATAAAGGTACGGTGAGATAGAAAGACTTCCAAGGGACAGGGACCATAACGTCTGTTGAGCCAGCCAAGTGTTACGCAAGTCCGGTCCAGACCCATGACTACACCGCCTTATCCGCCATCTGGGCGGACCCACCCCAACTTCAATCTGGCATCAGAGTATATAAATCGGATGCTAGGATTTTTCAAGGACCTAGTAAATTCCCGGCATGGGCTTTCCTTCTTTTTTCAGATTCAAGGTGCAGTTTCCTACAATGTCTCGGTACATTGCAGCTATTGTCATTTAGGGTAGGAACGAAAGATCGATGAACGAGTCGCATGTCAAATCTACTATCCGAAGTATCCTTGAAGGGTATGGTTTCCAGGTCGACGATATTCCGAAGCATAAAGACCGAAAAACCCCCGACTTTGAAGTCTCTGGCAATGGAATGAAGTATACTATTGAACTAAAAGTAAAGGGCGATGACCCAGAAGAAGCCCTCAGAGAGGCAGAAATACTGTCGCATGGTGAAGTATTCGGTAAGTCCGTACCAGTAGGCTACCGAAATAGATTAGCTGCTATAGTGCGTGATGGAGTAAAGCAACTACAAGAGTATGATCCTCATGGCAACTCTCTCCGTATTCTCTGGCTGCATTGTGGAGGACAAGACCCTGAATTGCAATACAATCAATTTCATGCAACCCTCTTCGGCACTGAATCCCTCGTGAGCCTTGATAATTCGAGTACCTTTACATGTTATTACTTCCATGATAGTTCCTTTTTCTCGCATCGTACCATTCTTGATGGGGTAATAATTACATTTGAAGACAATGCACAACTTTGCATTAACACATTGTCTCCAAGAGTCGACCAGTTTCGTAATAGCGAATTAGTACAAAAAATGGCAGGTGGCCTCTGTGACCCGGACACCCTTCATGGCAAAGAACAGCGTGTAATGATTGCCGACTGCGATACGGAAAGAAAGCATACAGATGATGTGCTCAAATACCTTCAAAAGAAATATGATCTTGCTCACCTCCAAGCCATCCCATTGCAAAAGCTTACCGCAAAAATAATACCACGCGTAGATGGGGAATAGATTCCCCCCTGTGGCTATTTTGTGCCGCCCCAGAACACCACAGACTGCACTCCCTTATCCGCCAGCTGGCGGACTCAGGCTTCGTCGTGAGCTCAGCCGAACGGGCAGGCTCTTTACTGCATAAAGCCCCTTTAGGCACCTCGCGCACCTGGCGAACGACAAGCCGCCCCTGCTGGCTTATATTCCGTCGTTATGATTATGATGCTATATCGCCCCGTATGCCGCTCCCGCCACTGGTTTTGGAGCGGATTATTTTTCAGCAGGGAGATTTTCGCCTCTCGTCGCGGAGGACCCTTAAAAATGGGGAATTTTGTAGGGATTTTGTTAAATTTTGCGCCGCAGGGGTTTCTCCGGGACATTCTGCACCATCGCCCATCGTACCAGCCAGTAAACACTACACCACCTCAACAGTGCTCTCGTCGGGGAAAGCCTTGAAAAAAACGAATTCTGTAGGGGTTTTGTCCAATTTTGCGCCGCTCCGTGCTTCCCCGTCTGCTCTAGGCGGTTCCCTCCCTTTTCCTGCCAACTGCCCACTGCCAACTGCTACTGCCTACTGCCAGGCTCGCCGTAGGCGTTGCCAACGGCTACGCCGAGGCCTGCCAACTGCCCCTGCTTACGTCCCCTCCCCCAGCCAACCCCGCAGCTCCTTTAGCTGCTGCTCCACGGAGGCCTTATTGCTCCCCCCCATGACGCCCTCGGCGGGGATTGTCCATGCCTCGGCCAGGACCGCCCGGATATCCTCCTCTAAGGCCGCTGAAGCCTCCTGCAGCGTCTCCAGCGGCAAATCCTCCAGGGCTACGCCCCTGGACTCAGCCTCCCTGACCAGGCCGCCGGCTACGCCATAAGCCTCACGGAAGGCCACCCCCCGCTCGGTCAGGTACTGAACGATGCGTTCGGCCTTCAGGTAGGGCGAGAGCTGCTCGGCGATCCGCTCAGCATTGAACGTAATTCCCCGCAGGGTGACCTCCAGGGCCGGGAGCAGCTGCAGGATGGTGTCCACCGAATCAAACAGTGGCTCCTTGTCTTCCTGCAGGTCCTTGTTGTAGCCCGAGGGCAGGCCCTTGACGGTGGCCAGGAAGCCGGTATGGTTGCCAATCAGCCGCCCGCACTTGCCCCGGATCAGCTCGAAGACGTCGGGGTTCTTCTTGTGGGCCAGGAGGCTGCTGCCCGTGGCCACGCTGTCGTCCAGGGTCACGAAGCCGAACTCCTGGCTGCTGTACAGGATGAAGTCCTCGGCCAGGCGGCTCAGGTGCACCCCCAGCCGGGAGAGGCCGTAGAGCAGGTCCATGACGAAGTCGCGGGAAGCGACCGCCTCGACGCTGTTGTCCGAGGGCGAGTCGAATCCCAGCTCGCGGGCTATCCACTCGCGGTCCACCGGGGCCGTCGAGCCGCCCAGCGCCGCCGATCCCAGCGGGCAGATCGAAGCGGCCTGTTGGATTTGGGTCAGGAACTCGTCATCGGACCTGAGGCTCCAGGCGTGGGCCAGCAGCAGGTGCCCCAGCGAGAGGACCTGGGCCTGTTGCAGGTGGGTGTGCCCCGGAAAGGGCGTCCCGGCGTGCTCTTCGGCCAGGTCAATCAGCGCCCGGACCACCTGGCGCAGGGCATCGCGGACCCTATCGGTCTGGTCAATGGCGTAGAGGCGCAGGTCGGTGGCCACCTGGTCGTTGCGGCTGCGGCCGTGGTGGAGCCGCCGGGCCGGTTCGCCGATGAGCTCGCCCAGCCGCCGCTCGATGGCCATGTGGATGTCCTCGTCCTCCTCATGCAGCTCGAACTCGCCCTGCTCAAACTCCGCACTGATGTCCTTCAGCCCCTGGAGAATCGCTGTCAGGTCATCCTGTTCCAGCAAACCGCAGCGGTTCAAAGCCCCGGCCCATACTGCCGATACCCGCACATCGTAAGGGGCCAGCCAGTTGTCAAAACTCAGGGAGCGATTCAGGGCATGGACCAGGGGATCCAGTGGTTGGGAAAAGCGCTTCTGCCATACTTTCGATGCCATTTTTCAATCCCTCTTGAAGGTGCGGAAGTAATCGGGCGCCCGGTACTTGCCCTTTTTAACGCCGAACTCGGCCAGGAGCGCCTCCACCTTAAGCGGCAGGCCAACCAGGTTGATGAACCCCTCGGCGTCACTCTGGTCGTAGACGTCGTCCTTGCCGAAGGTGGCGAAGTCCTCCCGGTACAGGGAGAAGGGCGACTTCCGGCCGGCGATGAGACAATGCCCTTTGAACAGCTTCAGCCGCACTATGCCGGTAACGCAGCTCTGGAAGGAGTCCACGAAGGCGTCCAGACTTTCCCGCAGGGGCGTAAACCACTCCCCGTTGTAGACCATAGCGGCGTATTTCTCCGCGATCACATCCTTGTAATGCAGGGATGACTTGTCCAGGGTCAGGGCTTCCAGCTCCCGGTGGGCGGTATAGATGATGGTACCGCCGGGCGTCTCGTAGATGCCCCGGGACTTCATCCCCACCATCCGGTTTTCCACCATATCCACCAGGCCAATGCCGTGTTTTGAGCCCAGGGCGTTGAGGGCTTCCACCAGGGCGACCGGGCCCAGCGCCTTGCCGTTGAGGGATACGGGAATACCCCGCTCAAAGCCCAGCTCAATGTATTCGGGCTGGTCGGGGGTCTGGGTGATGGGCTTGATCCATTTCAGCAGATCCTCATCCATTTCGTTCCAGGGATCTTCCAGCGGACCACCCTCATGACTGATGTGCCAGATATTCTCGTCGTGGCTGTAGATCTTCTCGATGGTGGCATCAACAGGTATGTTATGTTCCCGGGCATAGTCGATGGCGTCCTCACGGGATGTGATATCCCACTCACGCCACGGGGCGATGACTTTAAGCTTGGGGTTGAGGGCCATGTAGGTCAGCTCGAAGCGTACCTGGTCGTTGCCCTTGCCGGTGCACCCATGAGCGACGGCATCGGCGCCGAACTCCTCGGCCACCCTCACCTGCTGCTGGGCGATCAGGGGCCGGGCCATGCTGGTGCCGAGCAGGTACTTGCGCTCGTAGATGGCGCCGGCCCGCAGAGTCGGAAAAACAAAGTCCACCAGGAACGCCTCCCGCAGGTCTTCCACTACAGCGTGTGAAGCGCCCGTGTCCAGGGCCTTTTGCTTAACGGCGGCAAAGTCCTCCTGCTGGCCAAGGTCGGCCGCATAGGCGATGACCTCACAGCCGTAGTTTTCGATAAGCCAGGGGACAATAACCGAGGTGTCCAATCCGCCTGAATAGGCCAGGACCACTTTCTTGATCTTCCCTTTCATAAACACTACCTCCTTTAGTTGCCTGATGGCGCAGAAATACTGTTATCAAACAAAAAAGCCCCAAGCGCGTCGCTCAGGGCCTTGTCAGTCTTTCTCTGGTGATACCAGTTAGACGTAGTCTGGACGTGAGCGACTATAATCTCGAGTCGCACGGAATCGTCGGTTGCTGCGTCGAAGTGCTGATCTCATCGTGTGTAAGTTAAAAACTCTTTCAGCCGGAATCAAACAAGATGTTATTATGCTGCTCGAAAACGGCTCATCTGACCAGCGCCATCTTCCGGGCCAGGGAAACGTCGGCGGCCTGGAAGTGACAGATATAGACCCCCGAGGCTAGCTGCCACCCGCTGTCGTCGGTACCATCCCAGACGATCCAATAGTGGCCCGGCACCACCCACCCATCCACCAGGGGCCTCACCCGCCGCCCGAGAAGATCATAGATATTCAAACGCACATCCGCAGGCTGCGAGACATCATACGTGATTGTGGTGGTCGGATTAAAGGGGTTGGGATAGTTGGGATGGAGGACAAACCTCACCGGCAGCGGCTCGCTGTCACTACCCAGATTGTACGCGACCTGGAGGTCATCGACGTACAAGGTGTCGGTGGTGGCCGCCCCGGGCACATGGGTAAGCTGGATACTGTCAAACCTCAGGGCGCCATCCAGGTTACCATCACCTCTCCAGTCGCCGGTACCGTCATGGGCCATGTCCCATGACACCATCCGCCAGCCGATCCAGTCGAGGGTGATCCAGGGGCTGACCTCATGGTTGGCGATAGCCTCCACGGGGAGCTTGTCATCAACGCAAAAGCGCAGTTGGTTGCCGCTACCCTTGCTGAAAACATAAGCCTGAAGGGCATACCCGTCAGTGAATTGGATACTCTTCGGCGGCCCTCCAGCCAATTCCACCCGGATCAGCCATTCGTCGGCCCCCTCATCCCAGGCATAGTCGAGTTCCATGGATTGGGAACCGCCATGCACCAGGTTCGCCACGGTTCGGCTGGTATCCAGGGTGGCGCTCTCAGGGACAATACCAGTGGGGCTTCGACTCAGCCCTGGCTGCCTCCAATTGCCGGTCACGTCACCTTCGAAGTCGTCAATGCTGTTGACGAAGTATGGGTCCGCGGAGGTGTGAAAGCTATACGATCGGGTCGTGCCGATGATATTTCCCGCCAGGTCCTTGAGGCCGGAACGAATCACAATGACGTAATCGCTATTAAGCAGGAGCCTTTCCGCCGGGAAAAGGCATAAAAGACTTCGCTTGAGCGTAGTATAATGCCTCAGCCGCCCTTCAACGGCTTCGTACCGGCCAAACGGTATAAGCTGCACGATGTCGCTGTAGACGGTTGCGGGCTCCAAAGGTTCATTGAAAAGGACGTTGATGACGGGCCGTGACTCGATTCCAACGCCATTGGCTGGTGGCAATATGCTCACTACGTCGGGCGGCCACTCATCATGAGTTCCGGTAGTGAAATCAAGGATGAAGTCACCACCCTGGCCGCTGTCATCGTAGGTTTCCAGAAAATTCCCATCTTTATCAACAGCCTGCCGGGAAATGGTCAAGGTATAATGTGTGCCCGGTGCCAGGGGATCGGGCAGGTAGATCAGTCGCTTGTCATCGTTGGCCCATATCATTGCCCCCGTAATCTCCCCGGGCGGCACCAAGTTCTCCCTCACAGACGCTCGATCCATGGGTTTGCTGAAGTTGATGGTGACAGGACCCCAGGCAGAAGCATTTGTCGCGCCCTGAGCGGGGACCGTGGAAACAACCCTCGTAGGCACATACGGTGTTAAGTGAATATCATTGAAAGTAAAAAAGTTATTCCCCAGAGCTACCTGGATTGTGTCGGACAGGTATCCATCAGCTGCTATAGCCAACTGGACGGTGCTGCCGGAAAGGCCCTCCAGGAAATAAAAGCCGTTATGGAGCTGATCGGGATCGACAGAATACTTATTGAAAAGCGACTCGTAGGTGTCGGTTGTGTCGGCAATTCCACCAGCCGTCGCCACGGCGCCGTTAATGGGTACACCTGATCCTATATCGTAGATGATGCCCGTGAGGATGCGGACCGGGGGCCGGGCAATCCCGTGGAATTGCAGGATTGACCAGTAGAAAGTATAGGCCTCCAGCCGCTTCCACTTGGCGTTCATTTTAAGCTGGTTTTGCGTGGGATTGGTATGGAACCCGGCTTCACTCAGCTCCGAGGGCATGGTGGTCGCGTAGTTTACCCAGAGATAGGGACAAGGCCGAGAGCTTGGACAGCCCCCATAGAAAGTATAATCCCCCCGTGAGCCGATGGAGGGGATGCGCATCCCCCTGGCGAGAGGACCGATCATCACATCGCTCATGGCTTCACCACCAGGGGGGTATTTTTCTTTTAGGTCAGACATCTGCCCCCAGAGGAACAGAACATTGTTGGATGTGGCACTCCCGGCGTTGCTGTGGAGAGAGTGATACCACGACGCCTGCACACTGTTCGCATGATCTGTCCGCTGAACCAGGCTCGCACTTCTACCCATATCCGCCATGTCCTGATCAGTCATCCGGGACATATAGACTGTATCGATATCCGTAGTCGTCAATAATAGATCGCGTAAGTGAAGTCCTACCCGTAGTACACT
>SDBU01009003.1_pt1 | contig 11264 bp, 7 predicted proteins | sample 2277071 | NCBI WGS metagenome assembly SDBU01 (sample SAMN10397929, study PRJNA504765) | marine sediment metagenome | isolation source: marine sediment core GS08_GC12, 126 cmbsf | place: Arctic Ocean: Gakkel Ridge, Loki's castle | collected 2008 | reverse complement strand
AAAGTTGATTTCGTCACTGACAGCTCAGGGTAAAATAACTTCTGACAAAGTGAAGTTCAGCTATGGAGCCATACCTCTCAAGCCTTTGCCACGGACATATGGTGACCGGTTACTGGTGGTGGGTGATGCGGCAGGACAGGTAAAGCCAACCAGCGGTGGCGGCATCTATTACGGCTTACTATGTGCTGAAATGGCGGCAGATACTTTACACCAGGCACTGCAAGCCGGCGATTTATCGGCTAAAGTGCTATCCCGCTATGAACAGAGCTGGAAAAAGAAGCTGAGGCAGGAGTTGAAGACAGGCTATCGGGCAAGGAAATTATTTGAGCATCTGGGTGACGGGCAGATCGACAGGATGTTCGACATAATCAAGAGCAGCGGCATTGATAAAGACCTGCTTCAAGCCAGTGACATAACCTTTGACTGGCACAGCAAGGCAGTATCGCGGTTACTGGGATACAAAATGCTCCTGAAAGCCCTGGGTTCTGGCAGGTTGCTCTTTAAAACAGACAAAGTTTGACCTGAAAAGGGTTTAATGCTTAGAATAATCAGGATTGGAGTGTTTATGAGTACTGTAAGGAGAACCTATGGCAGGCGAAGATAACTTGAACCTGGGGGAAGTAGCCAGCCGGTTTCTGGCTAAATTACCTCGCGAGGAAAAGGAGGCATGCCAGCCGGAAATCAGTAAATTTGTCCGCTGGTATGGAAGTGAGCGACCTCTAACAGGACTAAAGGCCGCGGAAATTGCTAATTTTGCGGAACGGTTATCATTATCGGATGCCGACTATTCCAAAAAGCTGGACACAATACGAGCCTTTCTGGCTTATGCCAGGAAAAAAGGCTGGAGTAAGACCAACCTGGCCGTTCACCTTAAGACGAAGAAGAAAAAAGCTGCGAAATCAGATTCAGCTAACCAGGCAGTGCGTGAGATAATATCGTCCTGCAACGCCTTGCTCAGAGTAGTAAACCTCGCGCTCCAGCCAGAAACGCGGACTATCAAATTGCGATATTTTTCGGGGATACGTTGTGCTTCAAGAAGCATCTCTTTGTCTACAACGTTGATCTGAATCTGCATCCCACCCAATTTGAAATATGTACGAATCAAAGACTGTAGCTTGTGAACTGAGTCTTCGGTGGAAAGCACCGTAGGTGTGAATTTCAGGTTGAACGACAATCCACCTACAACCGGCGTATAGTCTATTTGCGTCACGCTTTTTATTGAAGCCGTCGGTCCTTCAATATCGCGTCCCTGCGCTGCTCCTATCGAATCGGAAAAAACTTCTCCGTTTTTTCTACCATCGGGTGTCGCGCCAGTAGCGGTACCAAAGCCTTCCGCCAGAGTCCAGGTGAGCAATCCGGGTATGAATTTCCCACCGCGCGGATTGGTGTATTTTTGCACCTCTTCATAAAAGTTATACACCACTTCTTTGGCAATCTCATCGACAAACGGTTCATTGTTTCCATACTTTGGGGCATCATTTAGAAGCATCTGGCGCAGGCTCTCACGATTCTCGAAGTTCTCCCTCATAGCCGTAACAAGCTCATTTAGCGAGATGCGCCCCTCTTGGAATACTAGCTTTTTTATGGCTGCTAGTGAATCCGCCACGTTTGCTATGCCAACTCCTTGCACTTCAGTAAAATCGTATCTTGCTCCTCCTTCAGTAATGTCCAAGCCGTTTTTTATGCAATCGCTAACCAGGGATGAAAGGAACGGGAAAGGCGTTACTTCAGCTTGCGCGACATCATGGCTATTCTCGGATGCCGCCATTAGCTCCATAAAATAGGCAACCTGACGTTTGTAGCTGTTCATGATATCGTTAAAATCTTCACCCCCGGTTTGCAATCCGATACAATCTCCCGAAGTTGGGTCGATACCGTTGTTTAAAGCGAGAAGGAGACATTTCGGAAGATTGAAAAAATTACCCACCCAGGGATTCGTCTTTCCCGCGATTGAAAGTTCCACGCACCCGCCGGGCACAGCATCGCGTGCGTCTGCTTCAGTTGCGCCTGCGTACAACATAGCGCGGTACATCAAATCATCGTTGTACAACTGTGGAAATCCGATGCCGGTTTTGATTAATTTGCAGGCTCTGTCCATAACAGGAACTGGTGTGTCGTCGTGATAACGCAGCATCAGGGAAGGATTTACCAACATCAATCTTTCAGTAGAGTCCATGCAAAGGAGTGTCAGTTCATTATCTCCACCTGTTCCATCCACCCGAGTACCGCCAAGCGTAATAGTTTCTGGCAATTCACTCCCTATCTCGTTGAATTTTATCCAGAGGCAATCGATTAATTCTGCCGCGTCAGCCTTCGTTATTTCGCCGCTCTCAATGCTATTTTTGTAATACGGATACACATATTGGTCAAATCGCCCTGGCGCAAAAGCCGCATGAGATTCTCCCTCTTCAAAGCATACAAGGAGATGGATGAACCAAGTGACTTGACAAGCCTCGTGGAACGTCTGCGCCGGTTCCATCAGGACCCTACGGCAAATTTCAGCGATGCGAAATAGCTCATTCTTGCGTTCGGGATTATCTTCAATTTCGGCAAGGCGCAACGCTTCGTCAGCATAACGTTGCGTAAAAACACAGGCGGCATCCAATGTAATTGCCGCAGCTTGCAGGAACGCTGCTTTCTTGCTCCGCATCGGGTCAGATAATTTTAAATCCCCCCTTTCCCCCCTTTGGAAAAGGGGGGTAGGGAGGATTTCGTAAGAAACTTCTTCCTTTATCCCTTTAAGTCCGACTTTCAACGCCTTTTCAAAATCGGGCGTCATGTGTCCCGTTTTGGATGAGGAAGTGTAGACTCTAGCTTGTATACCCGCCCTCTCTTCCGAAGTTAAAACCGGCGCTACTCTGTCACCTATCGTCTTTCCTGCCCAATATTCATGCGTCTCCTTGAGACGCTGGTTTTCCTCTTCGGTCGGCGTGCCCTTCGGGTGCGCGCCGACTATCAGTTCATCCTGGTAAATTTCAATGGGAACATTGTTAAGCAGATGGGCGAAAGCCTTTGCTTGACGTATAACTTGCGGCTGTCCCTCAGTGCTGCGATAAGATTCAGTCCAGAGGATTCTGCGCGAGTAAAATGAACCGCCGGTGAGAGAGGGAAGCATATTTAGCAATTTCTCCACGCGTGGGGTTAAATAGGTTTCGTTGTATTCTTGCATTTTCATCATCCTCCTATTTTTAGTCCTTTGTTCTCATAATATTGCGACATCACATCTTGTAAGGAAAGTTTGGGAGAAAAACCAAGATGTTTCTTTGCTTTTTCAGTGTTGTACCAGAATTTAATTTCAGGTACGTCTACGCCGATTTCCTTAAAAAATTCAGAAGCGCCTGGGTAATACTTTTCTAAAATTTGAAGAGGCGTCTTTTTTAAATCTTCGGCATCTTCTTGCACAAAAGGCGAGCCTATCCCCATAATAAAAACGTCGTGTTGGATTTTCTCATCTTCAATAGCTGCTTTGAACGCTTGCGTCAAATCCCAAGCGTTGGTAAGCTTAAATGCTGGCCCAGTTCCTACGAATCGTCCCGCGAGCGCAGGTAAATCTATCTTATCCCACAGAATATCGCCCTCGTTTGAGAAGCCTTCTACCGGGTAATAACCGCACAAACGAAGAACCATCGTGTTCAAGCCGTGCATTCTGTAAAAATATTCGCAAAATTCCTCGCCCATGCGCTTGGTTATATCATACAGCCCTTCAGGTTTGCACGGTATATTCTCGTCTATCGGCAGATACGGAACCGAAAGCCCTCTCGAAGCAGCCCAAACGCTTGACGCGTAGACTACCTTTTTTACTCCATTTTTTAGCGCTGCTTCCAAGATATTACAAGTTCCCTTAGTATTGACATCTATAAATTGGGTTGATGTGTCGGCACTAATGAGAACTGCGAGGTGAGCAATGACATCGACTCCCTTTGTCGCTTGCTCCACATCCTCTGCCTTGCGAATGTCGCAACACACGAATTCCAGGTCGTTATCTGGTTTCTTTATGTCCAAAACTTTAACATCATGATATTTTGCTAGGAGAGGAGCTAAATCCCGTCCCAAATCTCCGGCTCCACCTGTTAGCAATATCTTCATATTTTCTTTCTCCTTTTCTGTTCTTGATTTAGAGCCACATCAGCATGGTCTTAAAATCGGCGGCTATACAACTTTCCGTGACAAAACACGCGTGATTTCCATAGCAGTTGGAGGACATCCGGGAACATGAGAATAATCGTTCCAATATTTTTCCGTGCAATCTCCTATTAGCAGCGCGTCGTCTGCATCTGGAACATCGTGCCCCATAACAATCGTGTTAGTTTTTCTCTCTGAGACGAAGCCATCCATAAAATTGGCGGGACAAGCGCTGCAAGCGCCTTTTTTTAATATCCTCAGATTTGGGAATCTCCTGCCCATCGCTTCCTCTGGAAGTTCAAACTTAACTCTATTTTCTTCCAAAGAAACGCCTGCAATCTCCATATCGTTTAAATTTGATTCCCCTATACCTTCCTCTTTTCCCAGTCTAATCAGTCTTATGCTATTCGGTTTAATACCGATACAATAACTTGCCACAGAGTCAACGGCGACAATATCCTTGCTACAAAAAACCAGCCCTAAATCCACAATATCTCCATTATTGTGGTCGGTTCCTTGCATAGCCTTGGTTCCGTCTATGAAGTTAATAGAGGGGGTAACCAATTTGTTCAGTTCGACTATCGCCTTCTGCAAATCCAGCCTATGGAATTGGACTTTATCTTCGCCTCTCATGCACCCTTTCAAGTTCTTCATGCAGAAAGTAACTACCGTTGAGGGATGTACTTTCAACATCGGCACATTGATAATTTTATCAATTTCGTATACAAATTTCGATATACCTATCTCTTCGGGCAGATACTCAGAAACGTTCCTGTGGATGACATATTCATAATCATCGAAGTTCACAAAGGAAGCTCCGACCTCTTTTGCAGCTTCTACTATCCCAATATCCGAAAAATATTTCTCCAAGCGTTCTCTGCCTATTTGAACTGGTCCTTCGCCGATGACAACTTCACTAGCTCCTCTATCGTAAGCCCATTGCGCGATTGCCTTGATGACCGGGATGCTCGTTGAACCCTTGATGCTGCAACCGCTTAAATTCGGCTTGATTAAAACAGAATCTCCCGGCAAAATAACCTTTTCGCAACCAGCGTCCAGCATCGTTTTAGCTACTGTCGCCTTTAAATTTTCGTCCGCCTTTTCGATGGAGACCTTTACATCGTTACTCATTTTTTACCATCTCCTTCTTTACGTTTCACGTATCATCTTTTCAATAAAACATACGATAGACCGGGGCATGAAGTATCGCCGCACCTATGATGCTCCAGATTGAGCCCATTGCATAATCACCTAAAATTAAACCCAGAAAAAAAGGCATAGCCAATCGTAGCGTTTTTAGCCCGCCAAATTTTAAAAGCACCCATTTAATCAGCCAACTTACGAAAAATGCAAACCAATAATATTCCATCGCGTAACTGATTGCCAGAGCATATCCCGCTGGGTGAAACGGCCACCAAAAAAATCTCATCCGCATGAACATCATTATGAAGATAGAAAAAAATCCAACTCCCATAAAAGTTAAGCGAATACTATCCGGACCGCTCCTTGGATTATTGAGCCATCGTTGCAGCCGATTAAATGTCTCCCAACCCACCCACGTATGTCCGCCTTGAAGTCCTGACGAAGCGCCTTCTTTATAGTAAATGGATACCATAATCCAAAAACCTGTTACTATCGCAATAAAACTGGCGAGCACTATTACCATCGGAAAACGCTTTCTGTTCATCCCAAAAACTTCTGCCATCTTGAACGCTTCCAGTTGCTGGGGCATCTGATGACTTCTGTAACACCGATTCCACCAATAATGAGAACATATACCAGTCATATTTTCTAAGCTGAGATACTTTGTCCCGATAGTTGCTATCAGAATCTCTTGAGGATTGACAAAATATATCTCGTGCGGAGTGCCTAATTCGGCTCTAACCCGCGTCATGGCTATTGACAATATGAAATATACAGAGAAAAGCGCCAAGGACATCCATGCGGATATGCCCATTCTGGCGGAGAATAATATTAAAAAGAACATTCCACTTATCAGCCCGAGGACAGCCCATCTGTATGACATAGGTTCATCCGAATCATCAAGCCCTCTTCCATACCCGACAACAGTTTTAAATACATTCTTCAGATGCCTCCTGGTTACCCATAAAGCAATTAGTCCCAAAGCTATCCAGGCCCCCGACGCTTGCTCATTAAAGTATGGAAAGCCGGGAAGATTTTGCACTCCGATGGCAGAACCCGCGACTCTCTCTGCCTTTCTAAAAACGTAAAAAAACCAACAGGAGAAGGATAGGTCTAACGGAAGGAAAAATGCCAGTCCAATAGCGAAGGGAAAGAGTGAAATAGGAACCCAGCCTACTGCATTCCACGGTTTCGTTGTGAAGTAATGCCCAACATTGCGCATTGATACGCGTAACTCTGGAACTACTGGATAGAGAAAATGGATTCCATTTAGAATGCTAAGGCCGAATGCTGAACCAAATCCCAGCCACATTATCTTATTAGAAAAGAAACCCGATGCGCCACCCTGTCTCATCATCGCAACTGGCAACTGAATAATTGGATAAGCTATCTTTTCGTGTTCAGTCCATTGCCTTCTCACAAGAACGTTGATGCACATCATGACGAAAATGAGCGCAATCATAAAGGACGTCCAAGCAGCCATAGGTAATAGCCACGTTTTTATCGCCGCCATACTAAAACTCTCTTCGCCCTCGTAAAATCCTCTCAAAATATCCTTGTCTTTTACGAAAAGCCAGCCTGGGACGTGTTCCGAAAAGAGAGTTTTCCATTCATTTTCCTCTGTCGCAAACCACGCGGAGTGTCCTATGCTGCCAAGCAGATTCTGGAGCATGTCATGTGCGTTGAAAGTGCCTGAAATAACTACAATAAAGTAGATAATGAGCAATTCAGCTTCACTCATGGCAACTTTCGGTCTCAATCTTTTAAGTAAGAGGTTGAGACCAATGATTAAGAACAGCATGAAAATCGGACGGACAAATAGCGGGATGGAAGTACCCTGCAACACGTACCATTTAACCTCCGTCATCATAACCCAGTAATTATTTAACGGAATTAAGATTATGCCGATTATCACCGCTCTTGGGGTTATGTACTGTCTGCTGTTTTCTTTTCTCATTGTAACGTTTTTGCTCAAAAATCTTGTCGCATTGAGGGTAAGAAACCGCAAAAACGCAAAGAGCGTGGAGATAATGTAGATATTTCTCTGAGAATTCTTTGCGTTCTCCGCGTCTCTACGGTTTATTTGGAATGGGAAAAAGGGCAGAGATTACTCTACCTATACGGATCAACTTAATACGAAGCGAACGCCGGTTGAGTAGGTTTTGAACAGAGTTCAAAACCTACTCAACCGGCGCTACAGGCTGCTCAATTAGCATTTAAAAACCTTAAGTTGATACGCATGGGGCAGAGATTACTCTACCTTTTCGATAATCTAAATCATTTGAGTCAGGTGAATTCTCTGTGGGAGCATTGCTTAATATTGCATTTTTATTTGCCCCCAACAGGCTGCAACTTTTCTTTGCGGATTAACAGCTAGGAAACCGCCATATATCTCTATCTCATCTATTCTCACTTCGGCTTGATTGCTGGTAAATACAAGTATTCTCACGTAGCGGGCTTTAACCTCTTTAAATTCAAAGTAGGTAGTTAAGTGAATAGGGTCGCCTTCCTCGTAGTCATACACTACATTCCAGGTGGAAGCCTCCGAATCCTCCTTGTACTGTGTGGCAACCAATATCTCAAAGTCGGTTGCGGCTCTATCCTGGTAATTTCCGCAGTGGTCGCTTCCGATGCCTACCTTTTTTATCGAATGGACATCTCCCAAGTCAATCTCAGCCCAGGTTTCCGCCGTTGTACCGCTTATCCAACTCCTACAGTTGTTGTAGAAGCCGTCATTCAAATGCTCTATTTGGTGTATCGCATATCCGGGTAGAAGGGACTCAGCATTTGGCTCTGCATCCTCTAACAGCGCAAGGTTGATGTTCCCTTTACCATCTTCCGTAGGTACCAACTCCGGCGGACAAGGAGCTCCCGCGCACAGTTTTTCAGCTTCATCCATGTCCCGCTCTTTGAATTCTGGCTTCAATGCTTCCGTTACAACAGCAAAGAACATAGACGCGAAAACAGCCACAAAAAAGACAGCAAAAAATTTCTTCAACATAGGTTTTACCTCCCTAAAATATGCAGAAAAAGAAATTCATGCTATAAGAAAGAGGTTTCTTATAGTTTCTGAAGTAAACTACATAGTGCCTGTTGCGAAATGCAGAAAATGCCGATACCATCGGGCTTTTTATAAACAGGTACTACATAGCTTCGCAAACTATTGGACAGATAAAAGAGAAGAGTACACTGTTACTTTTTATCTGACATGTAGAGCGACCTGTTAGATCGCCTTTGAACACTAGGCTCTACCCGTCAATACAAGTGTAACAATGTAAGAGGAGGTCAGCGCTCAGATATGAACGCTGACTCCATCTTGTAACATTTTAATACTGCTTTATCTGTCCCCAAGTGGTTGTGAGTTTTCCCTGTGGATATACAGCAGTTAGAACGCTTCCGTATATCTCCATCTCATCTATACGCACTTCGGCTTGATTGCTGGTAAATACAAGTATTCTCACGTAGCGGGCTTCAACAGGGTTAAACTCAGATGGTGTGGTTGTGCTGATGGGATTGCTGGCGTCGTCATAACTGTATACTTTATTCCAAGTGCCAGCGGAAGAATCAGCATTATATTCTGTCGCGACCAATATATCAAACTTTGTCGCCGCTCTATCCGTGTAATTTCCGCAATGGTCGCTCCCAATGGCTACCTTTTTTATTCCTTCATAGACATCTCCCAAGTCAATCTCAGCCCAGGTTTCCGCCGTTGTACCGCTTATCCAACTCCTACAGTTGTTGTAGAAGCCGTCATTCAAATGCTCTATCTGGTGTATAGCATATCCGGATAGAAAGGAATCAGCATTTGGCTCTGCATCCTCCAATAACGCAAGGTTGATGTTCCCCTCATCATCCTTCGTGGACACCAACTCCGGCGGGCAAGGAGCCCCCTCGCACAGCTTTTCAGCTTCCTCTATGTCCCGCTCTTTGAATTTGTACGGCGTTGCTTCCGTTACAGCAGCAATGAACATGGATACCACTACAGCCACAAAAACTGTAACCAAGAATTTCTTTAACAAGATTTCACCTCCTTTGCATGGATTTTTTATATCTCCTTATTTGGATTTAGTATTCCAAATTTTACATGAACATTATATCATAATCATATTCAGAAATCAAGTAAAAATTATATGGAATTGAATATTTGGGGTGATACAAGAAGAAGATTTCATTTGACGCGCAACAGAGAACGTGCTAAACTAATTTGAGTAAATCCTTGACGTTTATCCTCCAAAATTTTTCCCAACCATTTCCCTCCTTCTGCACCTTATTATATTGAGGAAGAAATATGATGGACGATACAACTCTTGTAAAAAAGACAATTGCAGGCGATAACTCCGCGTTTGGGATGTTAGTACAGAAATATCAAAGCGCGGTTTATGGTTTATGCTATCATCTCGTTGGCAATTTCGCGGATGCTCAAGATTTAGCGCAGGAAGCGTTTGTGCGCGCGTATCAGGATTTACATCAGTTGCGTGAGCCGGCGAAGTTCGCGAATTGGTTACATCGGCTGACGCGGAATATCTGCGGAATGTGGCTAAGACGTAGAAAAGAACAAATTGTCTCTCTCGAAGAAGTTTCGGAAGAATATTTTGCTGATTCCGAAACGCCCCAACCGCTTGAAGAACTCGAAAGGGAAGAGATGCATCAGTTCGTCCGGCAGTCTATCGACGCTCTCTCGGAAAAGAATCATCTGACGGTGACGCTGTATTACATGGACGGGCTGTCGTATCGAGATATCGGAAATTTTCTGGGCGTCCCTGTCAGCACGGTGAAAAGTCGCTTGCATGAATCGCGAAAGCACCCGATGAACACGCCCAAACGATAGGTTTGTTGCATTGGGATTTGGCGGGAGCCTATCACAATTGGCGATTTCAAGATGCCATTCGCAGCTACGAAACAGCGTTGGAACATTGCGAAAATGACGACCAGAAAGCATATATCTATTATCGCATCGGTTTGAACTATCTCAATATAGGTATGTACGACGAAGCAATTTATGCTTTCAAAAAAGCTTTGAAGATATTCCCTTCAAATGTAGAAACGATGTTTGGACTGGGCATAAGTTACGGCAAGAAAGGATTGTGGGGTGAGGCAATCGCGAAATTCCAAAAAGTGCTTCAGATTAACGAGCGGCATATCGGTGCGCGCCAATGGCTGGCTGAACGATATTTCATGACCGAAAATTATGAACAAGCGAAGGCGGAATTCCAAAAGTGCAACCAATATCAACCAACAAATGGATATTTTTATGTTCGATTGGCGGACGTTCATGAAGCGATGGGTGAGACAGAAAAATCTCTCAATTCGCTGAAAAAATCTATTGCTGGCAGCCTAGTATTTGGAAGTTGGGGGCCTTTCACGGTTTATATTTTGGAAAGAATCGAGAAGTTTTATCGGCAGTTGAATATGGAATCCGAGTTTGTCCAATATTGCCGCGATGCGATAGATGAGAAAACGAGGGTGGACGATAAAGTTGAAGGAGTTTTCACTACACCACCAGAAAGGCTACAAAGGAACATCAGCATGGCTGCGCAGATGGATTGGTGGTTGGGCGGATATTTCCAACGGCAAGGCGATGAAGCAGCAGCGCAAACACAGTATGAGAAGCTCGGATTGATTCAAGAAGAGAATTGGCATATCGTCGGGCCCTTCGACAATGCGGAGAACAAAGGACTGTCGACGGTATATCCACCGGAGAACGAGGTTGATTTGAACAAAAGTTATCAGGGACTTTCGGATGAGGTACGTTGGCAAAAAGCGCGGGGCGGTAGGTCAAAAAATTGCGTGGATTTTGCGTCTATTCTCGGAATCAAAGAATGGGCGACTGCTTATGCTTTTACCACTATCTCCGTGGTTGAGGAAAAGGACGCGCAATTGCGCATCGGAGGGAAAGATTCGTTCGTTGTTTGGTTGAACGATAAAATTGTACACAGAAGATTAAGAATTCAGTGCATCGGCGTGCCAGACCAGGATGTAATCCCCGTCAAGCTGAAAAA
>SDBU01009002.1_pt1 | contig 11264 bp, 5 predicted proteins | sample 2277071 | NCBI WGS metagenome assembly SDBU01 (sample SAMN10397929, study PRJNA504765) | marine sediment metagenome | isolation source: marine sediment core GS08_GC12, 126 cmbsf | place: Arctic Ocean: Gakkel Ridge, Loki's castle | collected 2008 | reverse complement strand
GCTTTTCCTATGCGGCATTCTGATTCCTCCAAAAATTTGCGCAATCGGGAAACCATTACCGACCACGTACAACTCACGGCCCGGCCCCTGGCCCCGCTCAGAGAAGGGAACCAAGCTCCGGCCCGACACTGCTCATGTCATGGGCATCACCTCCTCTTCCGCGGTCCAGCGGCACGCCACTGAAGCGAAACCGGTCAGTGCGTTGGCTACGGACCCACCGGCGCCGCCTTGCCTCCGGCCGAGATCATTGCTGCTGAGCGCGGTCGGAGATATCTGTCGCGGGCCACTTTTCAGCGGCCCTATTCTAGCATTGAGACTCAAGTTGTCAAGTAAGGCCACGAAAGGATTTCACGTTGCTCACGAAACGTCCGGGTCCCGTGGATCCGGACCGATTCCAGCGTTTGGCGGTCGTTCGAGGGCTTGAGGAGACACTTGCGTGCGCTCCTCGGTCTTGAGGCCCTCGAAAAGCCCGAGGCCGACCGCTCTGCCTTGGCCGTCGCCAAGGGGACTTGCGCGCAACCGGTCTGTTTGCTCAGCGGCCCCGCGGGCCTCCCTCGCTTCGCGGCCCGCCTGGCGTGATCCCCCTAGGGGCAGTCCCCTCCGCGATTATATCGACTGCCCCGCACTTCGGGCACGCGTAGGTGCTCAGGATCTCCGCTGCTTTCGTGTCGACGTCCGCGATTATTATGTCCATCTCACCATTCGTCATGCCCGGCGGCTTCCTGGCCGGAGGCATCGGGAATAGATAACCCGGGTGGGGGACGGCCTCCCCGCAGGAGCTACACTTTATCGGACGAGCCATACTGTACTTGCCGGTATTGGGGTTTTTGAACAGGTTATCCTTGCGTCCCAGCGTGTTCCACTCGTCTCCCGTGCGCTCGACGAGCTCGTAGGTCTCAATATCGATTCTCGGAAATCCGCGCCCAGTGATTTCAATCGGGGCCGCAGGCTCACCGGTGTACCGCTTGACTATGAAGACCACGGCCGCAACAATGACCGCCAACAACACAACAACCACTACAAGCTTCTTTCCACCGTCCATGGGCAGTACCTCCACTTAGCCGTAGCACTCTGCGAACGTAACTTGCGCGCAGGCGGTCTGTTTGCTCAGCGGCCCGGCAGGGCTCCTCGCCCCCTTGGGCCTGGCGCGAGCGGGGTAGGAATGCCGGCGCCCACCCCTATTATACCGGTTTCGCCACACTTCGGGCACGCGTAGGTGCTCTCGACCTCCGCTGCTTTCAGCATGGCGTCCGCGATTATTATGTCCATCTCATCATCCGTCATGCCCTCCGGCTTCCTGGCCGGAACCGTCGGGAATTGATAATTCGGGTGGGGGACGAACTCCTCGCAGGCCATACACTTCATCGGACTAGCCATAGTGTACTTGCCGGTATTGGGGTTTTTGTACAGCTTCTCCTTGTGTCCCAGCTTGTTCCACTCGTCTCCCGTGCGCTCGACGAGTTCGTAGGTCTCAATATCGATTCTCTCAATCTTGCGGGCCTCTCCCGGAGGCTGAGGCGCAGCGGTGTACTTCTTGACTATGAGGACCACAACCCCGACAATGACCGCCAATAACACAACAACCAGTACAAGCTTCTTTCCGCCGTCCATGGGCAGTACCTCCACTTAGCCGTAGCACTCTGCGGACGTAACCTGCGATCTCGGCTGCTGCCAAGATCCTTCTTTCACGCCCGATTGTGAGACCGGACTATTTGATCACCGGCCCTGTCGTCAGCGCTTATACCACGGAAAATTCGAGTTGTCAAGCAAGGAGCCTGCGCAGTTTCTCCCGTTAAGAGGTGTTGTCGCAGGCGCAATCGGGGACGGGAATCACTCTGTTCCCGGGACAGGCTCGGCCCTTCGGTCGTGAGCCCGTCGGCGAAGCTCGGGGCGTTGAGGCCTTCGAAGGGCTCAGGGTCGCACGGCTTCCGACCGTCCGTTGCGCGGCGGACCTCGGGACGTGCAGAAGGCGTCCGCCACGTCAGTCCACCTTGCCAGGCTGCCCGCTGCTGCAACCTCTTGCGAAGGGAAGGCTTGGCCTGCATGTCTCATGCCGCCTATCGGCCGGCTGTCGGTTTGAGCCGGAACATGGTCAGGCCGTGAGCCGGCAGCGAGCCTTTGAGCGACACGACGCCCTTCGCTTTGTTGAGCACATTTTGGGAGGCGCCGTCCGGGGCGAAGGTGTCCACATCCACGATCGTGCCCGCCGGCATTCCGTATTGAGCCAAATCCAGGTCAGCCTGAAAGGTGAGATCCTTCCTGCCGGCGTTGACCACGAAGATGCCCAGCTCGCCGTCATGGGAACGGAACACGCCGCTCATCAGCGCCGGAAACCGTCCCCTACTCATAGGCATGGGTGACGGCTCGCGGAACTCCAGAGGCCGCATGAGCTGCCCGTACGCCAGGAACTTCTTGGCCGTTTCCTGCCTGTAGTAGCCCACCAGGAGACCCAGGAAGGCAATCATCTCCTTGTGCTCGGGGTTCTGGAACGAGAGGGCGCTGCTTCTCGGCCTCAGGCGGAGCCGCCCGATTTGCATCCCCTCCACGAACAGCGACGCGCACTGTATGAAGAAGGTGTCCCCGCCGGACATCTCCATCCCGTATCTCGGGATGTAGTCCTGGTAGACCGCGGCAAATATCGGCGCCTTGTTATCGGGCCTCAGTGTGACAGTATTCACGGCGTCGATCACATCGATCATGTTCTCGGAGGCATTCTCTCCGCTGGTGATCGCCTCAGGGTCCTTGGCCTTGACGGCATCACGGATAATCTCCACCAACCCGTGCATGCCGGCGGTCGTCGAGTCGCCCCCTGCAGCCGAGTGGCCGTGCGGCGTCCAGTAGCAGGGCGGGCCGCCCCCCTGCATCACGTCCAGGTAGAAACCGCCCACGTTCTCCCGCTCCAGCATCAGTTCGCAGGTCTCTTTCAACCGGTTTCTCCACCACTGGGGCCAGGGACAGGCCTGCCAGGATGCCTCCGCCGACCATCTACGGATGGCCCCGTAAAGGTCCCTCACCATGTGGGGTTTGGCCTCGGCCGCGTACGGCGAGTTCTCGGCCGGCCCCGGGTCGAACAGCTCGAGGGCTATGTACGGGCACACCATGCCTCCATCCTGGCGCAAGCGCTTGCACTCGGCCGAGAGGCCGGCCAGGGCGGGTATTTTCGGGTAGTTGCCGCCACCGAAATTCATGGCCGAGAACCCGGCCCACCTCCCCGGGCGGGGCCTCCGGTAGACGCTGGTCGGGATATCGTACCCGGTGAGGCCGGGGGGTTCCTCCGTCCACTCGTACCAGTTGGCGGGCAGCCGCATGCCGGCCCATTTCAGCCATTCGCGGAAGTGGTCGGCGGCGATGCGCAGGTTTTCATCCAGCGAATGCGTCCCCTCGGCGGAATCCCCAATGTCGCTATAGAAATACAGCGGCGCTTCCTTGTACCACTTGGGGATATCCTCACGGGTCAGGAGCGGCCCTTTCCGGCACCAGAACTGCTGCAGAGCCCATTCCCGGTAGATCTGGCAGGCATCGTACCAATCCCCCTGGAAAGGGCCTACCACGCAGTCGTACGGGAGGTTGAAGTCTTCTCCGGCAAAGGTGATGTTGGGCGGAAAGTGGCCGGGGCGCCACATGATATTGGAAGCACGATGCTTAATATCGAAGACCATAAAGCTAGCGGCCGGATCACGGGTGCCCAGGTAGAGACCTCTCTTACTCTCCTTGTTGTAGAGCGCCTGGAACTGCATGTTGAAATGGCACGGATAGAAAACCTCCATATTGCGCTGCCTGAAAGGCTTCTCCATGAGATCGCCGCGGTACATGGGATAGAGAAAAACGTTGTCTTGCGCTTTCCCGACCGGCGCCAGTGACAGGAGCGGAAAGCGCACGCGCTCGATCCCGTACCTCTCGCGCCGTGGGTATGCGCGTATTCCGGTCCCGTATATTGACCGGTTGAGTATATTGATCCGCCAGTACGATAAGGGATCTCCGGCTCGCAAGGTGACCGTGACCTCCACGTCCATGACCCCCTTGTCCTCGCGAGCATCGATCTCCTTCCACTCCAGATGCAGCGTCGATTCGGTGGCGTCACCTGTTCGCCGCCAGGAGACGGTCTTGCCCTCATTCGAGCCGATGATGAAGGGGTCATCCCCCGCCATCTGGTCCAGTATGTTAAAAAACCCGATCTTGGTATTCCATCGCTCGTCCTTGCGAACGTGTATGGGATCGAGGGTCATCCTTATCTCGAAGATGTCCCGGTCACCCTTCGTCAGGAAGTCCTGGTCGTCCGCGATGCCGTAGAGCCGGCTGAGCTGAAAGCCGGCGGCGGATTGCTTGAACTCGATGCCGGTCTGCCGGTTTGCAAAGAGGATGCTATCGCCCCGTTCCTCCAGATCGATCACGTTCGGGTGAGTCTCAAAGAAACGTGTTGCCTCGTCGGCGGGTCCGGCTGCCCACGCTGCCATCGACGTCACACAGAGGCACATGATTGCGACCAGTAGCTCAAATCTTGACATCTTGGATCCTCCCTCCTAGTTTCGGAGCTTCCTGCGGGCGGCCCATGGCGCCATCGGTAGAGCCAGGGCAGTCCAGGCCGCGGGCACTACTCGCCTCGATCAGCCCGCTCGATGACGACCTCGACCTGACCGTCCAGCTTCAACGGCACGATCAGCGTGCCGTCCCTTTCTTCAATGGTCGTCGTGGCGTCTCCGACAGTAACACGATATGCGGCGCCTACACCGACGTCGGCCGGATTGACCCCTCCGTCCGTGAACACGCCGTCCCGCCGGTCGGGATAGCTCGTTCCCACGAACATGTTCAGCACAGCTTCGCCGTGTCCGTTGAGAAGGATCTTGAAGGCTGCGTCGTCGTACCGCAGAACCAGTACGTTCACAGGCGTGTTCGCCTCCAGGCTCACCGGGATCGGCTCGATGACCGCGGATTCGTGCTTGCGGAATTCCAGCTCGGTTCGCACGCCCGCGCTGTCCACGGTGGTGATGAAGTCATGCGGCGCAGGCGCGCCCCCGTCATCGAACTTGTACACCACGTGCAGGCTGCGTTCCCCGGACCAACCGTACACGCCGGAGTTCATCGTCACGATCCGCTCCTTCCCTTTCACAAGCCCGGCGCGTATTTCCTCAAACGTTATCGGGAATTGCTTTGAGGTCAGCGCGGGGTGGGTGAGAGGGACTCGCTCGTTGTGATAAAGGTACAGCACGCCCGAGTTCAGCTTCTCCAGCATGTCGAGGTAGAGATCCTTCTCGCTCTCGAACCTAACACGCTTGGTCAGCGCCAGCGCGCTGGGGGCAAAGTGGCACTGCGGCCCGCGCAGGTGCTCGGTGTCGAAGATGATGTACTTCTCCTTGGCGATCGAGCGCGTGATGACGGCGCCGTTGGAGATGACAATGCCGCCCTTGTCCCGTATCTTGCGAGCAAACTCGATCAGGGACGGCTGTGAGAGCAGGAGAACCGACGCGAGCTTGCGCTTGATGGTCTTGGTCTCGAGATCGATCTCTGCGGAGTGCCCGTCCCACGTGCCGTCATATGTCCACCTTCCCCGGTAGGCATAGTTGAACCCGTCCATGAACGCCCCGTCCGCTCCGATCACGTCCATCATGTCATCCACGCTCTTCATCAGGGCGTCGTGAAAACTATTGCCGGGGGTGGGATAGTAGAACCACCACTGCCAGCCCTCGTCTATCCGATCCTTGCTGAAATAGGATCCGGGTCCCCCCATGGAGGCGTGCTTTCCGTCGGCCCGGATCACCTTCGAATCGGGGAACCGGTCAGGGTTATTGGTCGCGTAAAGGGTGTGGATAACGTGGAAGACCACCTTGAGGCCCGGATGCTTGTCCTTGATGGCGGCTATCTGCCGCTTGAGCAATTCCACTTCCTTGGGAAAATCCATGAACTCAATCCCTTCGATGGAAATCCCAGGATCGTCTGCCGAGTTTGAGAGGCAGTGGAGGATGCCCCACTTCAGTCCTCGCCTCTCGATGAAGTCCTTGGATGGCACTTGGCGGCGGTTGTTGGGGCCATAGGAGATAAAGCCCAGCCCTCCGTCCACGGTGCCGATGCGGCCCTCGACTTTGCGGAACGTGTTGACGAAGTCGTAGTAATCCCCCGAGCCGGTCGGATAGATCGCCCATTCCAGTGTGTAGGAGCTCTTCGGCGCCAGAGCGAACTTCTCGGTTCCCATCCCTCTAACGTCGCCTTCGGTGTACATCACCCCCTGGATCACGTAGACGTCGTCCATGGGCACCATGCCGATGCCGACGTTCCTGTCGGTGACGAATACGCTGGCACTGGCGTATTGCGGGCTCTCGCTTATCCGCCCCATGGTTATCCGCTGGATGTCCTTATAGCCGGCCAGCCAGGAACCCGTAACCTGCTTATCCTTTAGCGAGATTTCATTGTAGATGAGCAGCCCGAGGTCGTTGTCGGTCGTGTTGGTGAACGTATCCTTGACGTACACGTGCGTCGGAAAGGCCTCGATCTGCCGATGGATCGTGTAGAAAGCGCCGCCGGCCTCGACGGTGCAGCGGTTCGGGCCGGCCGTTCGCACCTCCACCTTCCAGGACTTCTCGCCTTGCCGGCCGGCTTCATCGGAGGCAGAGAGACTGTTGAAGTCGCCGTTGGGCCAGGAGATCCTCGACTCGAAAGGATAACTGGTCCCTTTGATGAGCAGCCGGAAACCGCCGCCGTCGCCCATCTCCAACTCGAACGGCACTGGCGCGGGTGTCGGCGGCAGGCTGCCCACCACCTTCTCGGCCGGAGAAGGGATTACCGGCTTCGCTGCCCACGACGACATTGACATCACACAGAGGCACATGATTGCGAACAACAGCATAAGTTTCGACATCTTCAGTTCTCCTTTCTTGCCTATACGGTCTTGTTGCCAAGAGCCTCTCATCAGCGGGTTGCCGGTCTGAGCCGAAACATGGTTACATCGTGACCGGGCAGCGAGCCTTTGAGCGGAACAATGCCTTTCGCTTTGCTGAGCACTTGTTGAGAGCCGCCGTCGGGGGCGAAGGTGTCCACATCCACGATCGTGCCCGCCGGCATTCCGTAACGTGCCGGATCCAGCTCGGCATGAAACTTCACGTCCTTCCTGCCGGCGTTGACCACGAAGATGCCCAGTTCGCCGTCCTCGGAACGGAACACGCCGGACATCAGCGCCGGAAACCCTCCGCCTGTCGGAGTTACTTGCCCGGTCGTACCGTGACGGCGTCCATATGGCAGCATCGGCATAGGTGACGGCTCGCGAAACTCCAGGGGCCGCATGATCTGCCCGTACGCCAAGAAGTTCCTGGTCGCTTCCTGCCTGTAATAGCCCACCACGCGACCCAGGAAGTCTAGCATCTCCTTGTGCTCGGGCTTCTGGAATGAGAGGGTTCCACTTCTCGGCCTCAGGCGAAGCCGTCCGATTTGCATGCCCTCAGTGAACAGCGACGCGCACTCGATGAAGAAGGCGTCCCCGCGGCCCACGGACATCTCGCCCCCATATCTTGAGATGTAATCCTGGTACACCGCGGCAAATATGGGCGCTGTGTTCTCACGCGACAAGGTGCCAATAAGGATGCCGTCAATCACATCGATCATGTGCTCGGTTGCATTCTCTCCGGTGATGATCGCTTCAGGGTCTGTGGCTTTGACGGCATCGAAGATATACTCCGTCAGCCCGTGCATGGCCTCCGTCATCGAGGTTCCACCCGCAGCGCTGTGGCCGTGCGGTGTCCAGTAGCAGGGCAGGCTGGTACCCTGCATCACGTCCAGGTAGAAACCGCCCACATTCTCGCGCTCCAGCATGAGAACACAGGACTCTCTCATTCTATCTCGCCACCACTGGGTCCAGCCGCAGGGCTGCCAGGACATCTCCACCCCCCATACACGCATGGCCCCGTAAAGGTCCCGGGTGATGTTGGGTTTGGCCTCGGCCGCGTACGGCGAGTTCTCGGTCGCTCCCTGGTCGAATATCTCGAGTGCCATGTATGGGATCACCATGCCTCCATCCTGCCGCAAGCGCTTGCACTCTGCCGAGAAATTGCTCAGGGCGCCTATTTTCGGGTAGTTCCCGTCGTGGGCATTAGTGGGCCCCGTCGCGGCCCATCTCCCCTTGCCGATAGGCCGGTAGGGATGGAACGGCACATTGTACGTGCTCCGATCGGGCTGGTAATCCTTCCAGCCACGCCAGTCGGCAGGCAACCGCATGCCGGTCCAGTCCAGAAATTCGCGGAAGTGGGCGGCGGCTATGGGCATGTTCTTTTCCAGCGAATCCGTGCCCTCGAAGGAATCATTTAGCGCGGTATAGAAAAACAGCGGCGCTTCCTTGTACCATTTGGGCACCTCATCGCGGGTCAGAAGCGGCCCTTTCCGACACCAGGACTGCTGCAACGCCCATTCGCGGTAGATCCGGCAGGCATCGAACCAATCGCCCTGGAATGGCCCGGCCACGCAGTCGTACGGGAGCGAGAAGTCTTCTTGGGCAAAGGTGATGTTCGGCGGAAAGTGGCCGGGACGCCATCCTATTTCGGAACTGGTATTTGCAATCTGGATGTTCATAAAGTTTGGGGCCGAATCGCGGGTTCCCAGGTAGATCCCTTTGCCGCTCTTCCTGTTGTAGAGGGCCTGGAACTGCATGTTGAAATTGACCGGGTAGAAAGCTCCCTGGGTGTTGTAATTGCGACGGAAACCCGTAGGCTGGCTGAATGGGTTCTCCACCAGGCAGCCGCGGCCCCTGGGATAGAGAAACATGTTGTCTTCCGGTTTCCCGATGGGCGCCAGTCGCAGGATCGGAAAGCGCACGCGCTCGATCCCGTACCGCGAGCCTCGGTTGCGTATATTGATCCGCCAGTACGAAAGGGGATCTCCGGCTCGCAAGGTGACCGTGACCTCCACGTCCACGACTCCCTTGTTCTCGCGAACGTCAATTCCCTTCCATTCCAGATGCAGCGTAGATGTGGTGTCGCTTTTTTCTTGTCGCGAGGATGCGGACTTGCCGGCCTGTGGACCGATCGGGAAGGCGTCCCCCGCCATTTCATCTATTATCCCCATAAGCGACATCTTGGTCTTCCACCTCTCGTCCTTGCGAACGTGTTTGGGATCGAGCGTCATGATTATCTCGAAGAGGTCACCGAAGACCACACCACCGGTCAGGAAGTCCTGGTCCTCAGCTATACCATAGAGCCGGGTGAGCTGAAAGCCGCGGGCAGACCGCTGGAACTCGAGGCCGACCTGCCGGTTTGCAAAAAGGATGCTATCGTCCCGTTCCTCCAGATCGATCGCGTTCGGGTGAGTCTCAAAGAAGCGCGTTGACTCCTCTGATGCCGTGTCCCCCGTCGCCCGTATCCCGAGCCCGTACGCGGCCCCTTCTTCCTTGATGTGGGCGACCACCTCCTCCCCTGAAAGGGCGCGATTGTACACGCGCACATTATCCAGCATCCCGTTGAACCTGAGCAGATCGGAGCTGCCCTTGGTGCCCATGGAGAAGCGGCCGCCTGTCTCGTAGCTCTCGACCACCGATTCGCGGCTTGCCGCCTCCCGCCCGTTGATCCACAGGCTCATCCGCTTGCCGTCGAACGTCGCAACCACGTGATTCCATTCGCCAATCTTTGGTGTCCCGCTCAGCCAATTGGATACGGGTCCGTGGCCGATGTACCAGCAGATCTCCGTGTTGTAGTAGTACATCCCATAGCTCCGCATCCCTTCGCCAAGGAGATGTGGTTCTCCTTGCGGTTTGCGCATCGGCTTGATCCAGGCTTCTATGGCAACCGGGCCGGTGACGCCCAATGCCTCGCTCGTAGCGCAGTCAACGTAGGCGCCCGCGCTATCCATGTTGATGGCAAAGCCGTCCCTCTGTTTTACCCATGTTGCGCCATAGACCTTTGCGTCGTGTCCATTGCCGCTGGAATCGCGAGCAACATTTCCCTTGCCTTCGTCGAAGTTCCACTCGGCCAGCAGGCCTTCAGTCCCCGCTGCCCACGCCGCGGTCGACATCACACAGACGCACATGATTGCGAACAACAGCTTAAACCTTGACATCTTGAATTCGTCCTCCTATTTGCGCAGCCTCCTCCGGACGGCCTATTTCGGCGGTCGCTGGAGCCACGGCCGTCCATAACGCAACCACTACTATTCTTTATCAGCTGGCTCGATGACGACCTCAACCAGGCCGTCCAGGTTCAGCGGGACGGAAAGGATGCCGTCCTTTTCTGGCGTGGTTGTAGTTGTTGCGCCTCCGGTAGTAACACGATATGCGGGGCGATTGTACGTGCCTACAAACATCTGCAGCGTTGCCTCGCCCTTGCCATTAAGGAGGGCTTTGAAGACTGTGTCGTCGTACTGCAAGACCCGGACATTTACAGAGGTGCTCGTCTCCAACGTCACTGGTATTGGCTCAATGACCGCGGATTCATTTTTGCCGAACTCCAATTCAGTACGCACGTCCGCGCTGCCAACAGTGGTGATGAAATCATTCGGAACCGGCGCGCCTCGCCCGTCGAACTTGTAGATCAGATGCAGCCTGCGGTCTCCATGCCAGCCATGCACGCCGGAGTTCATGGTGACGATCCGCTCTTTTCCCTTTACCAGCCCGGAACGTATCTCTTCAAAGGTTATAGGGAACTGCTTTGAAGACAAAGTGTAGTGAGTCAGACCAGAGAAGAACGTTGGCTCGCTGTAAGGAGTGAACATTTGGCCCCAGCTCAATTTGTCCAGCATGTCGAGGTAGAATTCTTTCTCGTTCTTGAGCTGGGGGAAGCTCAGCGGCATCATGTTGGGAGCCAGGTGCAACCCTGGTCCGGTACCTTCGTCGCAGAAAATTATGTGCTTCTCGTTTGCGATGCTCCGCATGAACACCGTGTGCATGCCGAGTGTAATTCCGCCTTTGTCGCGGACCTTGCGAGCGTATTCGATCATTGACGGCAGTGAGATCAGGATAACCGAGTTCACTCTGCGCGTGATGGTCTTGGTCCGGCCATCAATATCCGCGGAGTGCCCATCCCAGCGTACGTCGGTGTCATAGGACCACCGGCCTGTGTAGCCTGCAAGGAAGCCATCCATCTGCCCCCCGTCAAAGCCCATCTCGTCCATCATCACATCCACGCTATCCATCATTGCGTCGTGGAAACTGTTGGTAGCACCTGACTCGGGGTCATAGTAGGGGTAGAAGCCATACCATCTATAGCCCTCGGCATCATACTTCTCGCCGAAGTAACGTCCATCACCCCACGTTGCTTGCGTCCCGCCTCTCGTGATCACCTTGGAATCGGCAAATC
>SDBU01009001.1_pt1 | contig 11265 bp, 11 predicted proteins | sample 2277071 | NCBI WGS metagenome assembly SDBU01 (sample SAMN10397929, study PRJNA504765) | marine sediment metagenome | isolation source: marine sediment core GS08_GC12, 126 cmbsf | place: Arctic Ocean: Gakkel Ridge, Loki's castle | collected 2008 | reverse complement strand
TACCCATGTCTGCCCGGTGTGCCTGGGAATGCCCGGCGTGCTACCGGTCATCAATCAACAGGCGGTGGAATATACTGTAATGACCGCCCTGGCTTTGCATTGCACCGTCTCCGAGCATACCAGGTTTGACCGTAAGAACTACCCCTATCCTGACCTGATGAAAGGTTACCAGATTTCACAGTCTGATGCCCCCATCGGGCATGGAGGGTGGCTCACCATCCAGGTTAACGGTAAAAAGAGGAAAATAGGCATCACTAATGTTCATCTGGAGGAGGATGTCGCCAAGATGATACACCGCACCCCTGCCGGTGGAGAGACCTGCAGCCTGGTGGATGTTAATCGGGCGGGGGTGCCGTTAATGGAGATTGTCAGTGAGCCTGACCTGCGCTCTGCGGAAGAAGCGAGGCAATACCTGATAACTCTGCACAGCATACTCCGCTACACAGGGGTATCCACCGCCAATATGGAGGAGGGGAGCTTCAGGTGTGACGCCAATATCAGTATTCACCCCGAGAATAGCTCTGAGTTGATGGCTAAGACTGAGGTCAAGAACATGAATAGCTTCAAGGCGGTCTACCAGGCTCTGGAGTATGAAGCGAAACGACAGAGAAAGGTAGCTGCTGAGGGCAGAAGACTCGTCCAAGAGACCAGGGGCTGGGTGGAGGAGGGGAAAACAGTGCCACAACGCAGCAAGGAGTATGCCCACGACTACCGTTACTTCCCCGAGCCAGACCTCCCGCCACTGGCATTTAACCGGGAATGGATAGAGGAAATAAGGTCAAGACTCCCTGAGCTGCCTGAAGCCAGACGCAACCGATTTGTCGCTGAATACGGGCTACCGCTCTATGATGCCAACCTGCTTACCAGTTCTAGGGCAATGGCTGACTATTTTGAAGACTGCCTGAAAACAGAATCATCCCGGGGCTTGCCACCAGCCAAAAGAGCGAAAACGGTAGGTAATTGGCTCCTCGGTGAATTCAGTCGTTTGCTTAATGCTACCAATACTGAGATTAGCGAGAGCAGGGTTAGCCCGGAGCAGCTTTGCCAGTTGCTGGATTTGATACAGCAAGGTAATATTAGCGGCACCAGTGCTAAGCTCGTCTTTGAGGAGATGTTTAATACCGGCAGGGACGCCGCTGACATTATTACCCAGCAAGGACTAAGCCAAATCAGTGATAGTGAGATGATTGAAACAGAGGTCATTACGGCAATAAATAGCAATAAACAGGCAGTGGCTGATTATAAAGCGGGGAAGGAACCGGCGCTGAAGTTTCTTGTCGGGCAGGTAATGAAAGCTACCAGAGGTCGTGTCAACCCAACACTGGCCAGCGAATTACTAATGAAAAAGCTCAAGGAAGGATAAGATGCAAACCTACTTAAGCATAGCCCAGATAGTGCTATCTGTAGCCCTGGTACTAACTATTTTGTTCCAGGTCCGGGGTGGTGGGCTGGGGGGTATCTTTGGGCAGGCTGACACTGTCTTTCGTACTAAACGAGGTGTGGAAAAGACGATATTCCAACTTACCGTCGTCTTAGCGGTTCTATTTATCATCATCTCCATAGTATCCCTTAGAGTTAGCTAGCAATTAATACTGCGGTGAACCTAAAGTATGAGTGCGATAATAACCCTAACCACTGATTTTGGCTTAACTGATGCCTACATGGCGGCTAAGAAGAAATGAAGCTCAAAAAATGGCTGCTCGTCATCAGATCCCCGTTCTTAGCCCTCTCTGTGGTGCTGGCATTCCTGGGTACCACCATTGCCTGGTATGACGGCTACTTTCATCTTGGTCATGCCCTGCTGGCTTTCCTCGGGTTACTCCTCGCCCATATCAGTGTCAATGTGCTTAATGAGTACTTTGACTACCGAAGTGGGCTAGACCTGGAGACGCAGAGAACCCCCTTCAGCGGGGGCAGCGGTGCCCTCCCATCCGGTCTCATCAAACCGAGACAGGCGCTGTGGCTGGGCTTGGGTAGCTTTCTGGCGATTATTCCGATAGGCATCTACTTTACCGTAGCCAAAGGCTGGCTCCTGCTACCACTACTGCTGGTAGCCGCAGCATGCATCATCCTTTATACCCCCCTGATGCTCAAGATGGGATGGCCGGAGTGGGCTCCTGGATTAGGTATGGGGGCTTTACCGGTTTTAGGGATGTATTTTGTCCAGACGGCTAGCTATACCTGGCCGGCTATCGTCGCCTCCATACCATCGGGTATTCTGGTGCATAATCTGCTCCTCTTGAACGAATTCCCCGATACCGAAGCCGATAGAAAAGCGGGTAGAAAAACCCTGCCCATCGTAATAGGAAAGGCAAAGGCAAGCATAGTCTATTCAGTCCTGACCCTGATAGTTTATTTATGGATAATCGGTGGTGTGGTTGCCGGGCTAATGCCACCCTTCTCCCTGATAGCCCTGTTAACGCTTCCCCTCGCCGTAAAGGCTGTTCAGGGCGCCCTGAAGCATCAAGAGCTAACCAGGCTGGTGCCTGCTATGGCCAATAATGTCCTGGTGGTGCTCTTAACTCAGTTGCTCCTGGGCATCGGCTATATTCTGGCCGGGATCTGGTGGTAGGTTAATGTCACCCGACCTGGTCTTGCTACACCCGCCCAGCGTCTATGACTTTCGCCAAAAAACAATCCTTTACGGACCGGTTAGTGACCTGATTCCTCCTTCCCCCGTTTTTGAGCTGTATCCTATTGGTTTTGCTAGTATTGCTGAATATCTGGAGCGTGCTGGCTATCGGGTGCGTATTGTTAACCTCGCCGGGCGCATGCTGAATGACAGGAAATTTGATGCTGCGGCAATGATAAGGCGCCTTGAGTCGCCAGTCTTCGGCATTGATTTGCACTGGATGGTTCATTGTCACGGGGCTATTGAGGTAGCCAGGCTGGTAAAAAGATACCACCCCGGGGCAAAGGTGGTGGTGGGTGGCTTTTCCGCTTCTTACTACTATCAGGAGCTACTCCAATACCCCGAGATAGACTATGTGCTACGGGGGGACTCCACAGAAGAGCCCTTCCGACAGTTAATGGATTGCATCACCAATAGAAAAGAACCCGAAGCAGTGCCTAACCTTGTCTGGCGAGATAATCAGGGAAAGATACAGGAAAACCCGTTCTCCTATGTCCCGGCTGACCTCAGCAATGTTATGGTCAATCACTACGATAATATCATACGCTCGGTCATCAGATACCGTGACCTTGCCAGCTACATTCCCTTCAAGGACTGGCTCCGTTATCCCATCACGGCGGTGCTTACCTGCCGTGGCTGCACCCAAAATTGCGCTATCTGCGGAGGCTCGGCGACCACTTCCCGCCGTTTCTACCATCGGGAGAAAACGGTTTTCCGCTCTCCGGAATTAGTCGCCAGGGATGTAAAGCAGATTGGGCGCTTCAGCAGTGGCCCCATCTTTATCTTGGGAGACCTGCGCCAACCAGGGGATGACTACGCCGATGAGGTCCTGCGTTTGCTCCACAAGAATGGGGTGAAGAATCAACTCATCTTTGAGCTATGGTCTCCAGCCTCAAGAGACCTGCTGCGTCAGATGAGTCTGTCCTGCCCCAACTTCTGCCTCGAGATTTCCCCTGAATCTCATGACCCCGAGGTCAGGAAAATCATAGGCCGGCACTATTCCAATGAGGCGATGGAGGAAACGATAAATACTGCCCTTGATGTCGGCTGTGGACGGCTGGATATATTCTTTATGATTGGGCTATCGCAACAAACCCCGCAGTCAGTAATGGCTACCATTGACTACTGCGATTACCTACTCCAGAAGTTCAGGGGGGATAAGCGACTCTGCCTGTTTATTGCTCCCCTATCGCCCTTCCTTGACCCGGGTAGCCCCGCCTTTGAGCAACCGGAACGCTATGGCTACCGTATCCTGTTTCGGACTTTGGAAGAGCACCGCCAGGCACTACTATCACCAAGCTGGCAGTATTCCCTAAACTATGAGACAGAATGGATGTCACGCCAGCAGATTGCCGAGACTGCTTATGAGGCTATCCGCCGCCTCAACCGCCTCAAGGCAAAATATGGGGTCATCTCAGGTCAAATGGCTGAGGCCGGCGAGCAGCGCCTTAAGGCAGCTTCAGAGATGATGCATCGCATTGACGAGATACTACCCACCGATGGCTACCAGGAGAAACTAGCCCGGTCAAAAGCAGAGGTGGACAGGGTAAATATGTTTCCCGTAAGCGAGAAATTACAGCTAGAGCTGCCTATTGGACTCATCAAGCTGAAACCCTGGCGCTATCTATGGTCTTTGGTCACTGGGCGGTGGTGAGCCTCTATTTAAGGCACCTCAGTCTGAGCTGCCCCTCAGGAAGATAGCGCAGATAAGGGTTACCACCACTATAGCCGCACCAGCGATGGTGAAGCTGAAATAGAAGCCAAACTGGTCAGCGAGGTAGCCTATTACCGGGGTCAGGATACCACTGCCCTCCATCGAGCCAAAGTAGTAGATGCCAAGTATCGTTGAGCGGTAGCGCTCTGAAACCTGACCAATGATGTAAGCCTCTGATGCCGGCGCACGGATATATAACAGTATACCAATGATAAGTAATACGGCAAAGATACCCCAGCTATAGGGCGCCAGGTTCAGCAGGTAGATAACCGGACCAGTAATAAGGCACACTACCACTGTCACCGGCAGCATCCCTAAACGGTCAGAGAGGAAGCCGCCCAAAGGAGCTGCCCAGAGCCCAGCGAAATAAATAATGGCGATAAAGGTAGCCGCGGTCTCCTTACCCACACCAAAGTTATCAACTATAAACAGCGGGATAAACGGTATCACGGCGTAAGCGACCGCGTCGCAAAATGCGATTAGAATGATAAACGGTATTAGGCGATGCCAGTAAATCGGTGTGGATGGTGTCTCCTCACGACTGCTGTTCATCTCCGACTCGGCTTCCTCGGTGCCTACCTGCTTGCCCAGGAGCAGATAAAATACGATTCCGAATACCATAGTCGGGATAGCTAGGGTGATGAATGAGCCACGCCAGCCCCAAGCAGCGGCAATGGCAGCGGCAAGGAGTGGCACCATGAAGTAGCTGGCACTACCACCAATCATGTGGAACCCCAGTGCCCGGCCCCGGTTCTCCGGCGGAACTAATGCCGAGATTGCCGGTGAAGCCGCTGGGTGGTAGCCACCACCCAGCACCCCCATCAGCACCAAGAAGATGAGCATCATGATATAGCTTTGAGAAAGGCCAACCAGAAGCCCAGCCAGCGCCACACCACAAATGCTCAGGGTGATAACTACACGGCGCCGAACGCGGTCGGCGAGCCACCCCCCAGGTAGCTGGCTGATGCCATATGGTATATTGAGCGCCGAGAGTACAAACCCCGACCGGGTGTAATCAAGGGCAAAGTCATCGCGAATCAGTGGTAAAAGCGGCACCGGTAGCGCCGTCAGCAGGTGATGGCTAAAGTGCGCCAGCACAAAGAGGGGCAGCACCCCGGAAAAAAGTGAGCGGAAGCTAAATTTCTTGATGGCAGTTCTCCATCCTATTCTACGAAGTTTGACTTCTTATCTATTCCAGAACCACGCCAGTGCCATAGGCTAGCACCTCAGCCGCATTCTGCATTATCATTGAGGTAGCAAGCCTCATACCGACAACAGCATTAGCCCCCTGTTTTTCGGCATCCTCAACCATCCGCTGGATTGCCTGTTCCCTGGCTTCGGCCATCATCTTGGTATATTTTGAACCCTATCCCCTGTATCCCCTTCCCCTTATCAAGGGGAAGGTTTTTTTCTTAAGAGGGGCTTCGCCCCTCTTTAACTCTCCTTTAGTGCCCCCTCTCCTTGGGTGAAATCATAAACTCTAATTTCTAAATTCTAAACAAGCTCAAAATTCAAATCCCGAAAGTTTAGGATTTAGAGCTTAGTATTTACCCTTTAAAAGGAGAGGAAGGTATTAATTTATCGCTGGCGCTTCCACACTGCGCCTTTAGGGGTATCTTCAAGGGCGATGCCTAGCTCACCTAATTTGCTGCGTATTTCATCGGCGAGCTGGAATTGTTTGGCTTGCCTCAATTCGTAGCGTATGGACATTAGGAGCTGAATAAGGGACTCAGCATCAAGGGGTGGCATCTTAGGCATTTGCTTAGCCTCCATCAGCTTTTCCCGGATACCACTCAGAAGCTCAATAAAGGGCCCGGCATCAAGGGGTGGCTTCTCTGGCATTTTTAGAGTCAGACCCAGTATAGCAGTCAACTCTCTCAGCAGTTGTTGTCCCGATATCACGTTATAACCTTCGTCTCTAAGTCGGTTAATATCCCGGGCTAAATCAAATAGGACAGCTAGCGCCTGTGGAGTATTAAAATCATCATCCATCGCCTCAGTAAATCTGGCGTGGTAAGCCTTAACATCCATCTCCACTTTAGCAGCGTCTGCTCCGGGTTCGTCATAAGCTGCTCCTCGCAGCCGCTTAGCACCTTTCTCGGCTGCCTCCAGCGCCTCTTCGGAGTAGGTAAGGGGGTTGCGGTAATGAGAGCTAAGGATGAAGATACGGATGGCATCAGAGCTATATCTCCCCAGCACCTCCTTGATAGTTACCAGGTTGCCCAGGGACTTGCTCATCTTTTCTTCACCGAACTGTACCATCCCGTTATGCAACCAGTATCTAGCAAATGGTTTCTTACCGGTAAAACTCTCCGACTGGGCTATCTCGTTCTCATGGTGGGGAAAGACCAAATCCCGCCCACCGCCATGAATGTCAAGGGTATCCCCCAGGTATTTCAGGGACATGGCACTGCACTCAATGTGCCAGCCGGGTCTGCCCCTGCCCCAGGGACTCTCCCAGTATGGCTCATTGGGCTTGGCTGCCTTCCACAGGGCAAAGTCCATCGGATTCTCTTTTTCCTTCCCCATTTCAGTGGTACCTACGGTTATCATAGACTCCAGACTGCGGTGAGATAATTTCCCATAATCCGGGACACTATTTACCCTGAAATAGACGCTGCCCTGTGCCGGGTAGGCATACCCTTTATCTATCAGACCCTGTATCACCTCAATAATTTTTGGTATCTCTTCAGTAGCCCGGGGGTAAATATCAGCCCGGCCAATATTCAGGGCATCCATATCCTCAAAATAGCGCTCAGTGAACTTCTGGGCTAGCTGACTAACCGAAATGCCAAGCTTATTCGCCCGGTCGATAAGTTTATCCTCAATATCAGTAATATTCTGCACATATTTCACCTTATAGCCCTTAAACTGAAGATAGCGCTGGATAACATCAAAGATAATATAGCTCATGGCATGGCCGATATGGCAGTCATCATAGGGGGTAACCCCACAGACATACATTTTTACCTCGTCACCCTGAGGTAAGAACTCCTCCTTCTGTCCTGAGAGGGTGTTATATACCTTCATCTTTGCTTCCCCCTGCTGTTGCTAAATGCTCCTCCAGTTCAGCCACTCGCCTCTCCAAACTCTCCAGCTTCTCCCCGATCGGGTCAGGTAACCTCTCCACGGTATCGGTATCGGGGTTCCTGATGGCCACCACCCGTCCCGGCACCCCCACCACCGTGGCATCAGCCGGCACCGAGGTTACCACTACCGAACCGGCGCCCACCTTAGCGTTATCACCGATAATAATATCGCCGATAAGCCCTGAACCGACACCAACAACCACATTATTGCCCAGGGTAGGGTGGCGCTTTGCCCGCTGGTGACTGGTGCCGCCCAAGGTTACCCCTTGATACAGGGTAACATTATCACCAATCTCTGAGGTTTCACCGATGACCACACCCATACCGTGGTCAATAAAAAATCCCTCTCCAATCCTAGCCCCGGGATGGATTTCTATGCCGGTGAAAAATCGGCTAATACTAGATATGAGCCGTGGTAAAAGTGGGATATGCCACCGAAATAAAGTGTGCGCTAACCGGTGAAACTGACGGGCATGAAATCCGGGGTAAGTCAGCAGCACCTCCAGGGTGCTCACCGCCGCCGGGTCATGGTCAAAAACGGCTTTAATATCCTTTCTGATACTGGTAATAAGCGACATCAAACTAACCTCCTTAGAAACTAAAACTTTTTCTCCACTGCCCCGATTTACCGGGGCGACAGACAGACGCAGTTCAGCATCCATTGGAGACTAACTATGTTATCTAGCTGACTTACCGGTTGTCCCAACATTCTTTAACCCAGCCTAACCTGGAATACCTTCTATCATAGCCACGGCGTAAGCCGCCATCCCCTCCCCCCGACCAACAAAACCCAAGCCATCGGCGGTGCTTGCCTTGACACTTACCTGGCTGGCGTCAATACCCAGCGTCTGGCTGAGCTTATGGCACATCGGGTCAATAAAGTCCCTCAGCCGGGGGCTTTCGGCAACAATGGTAGCATCAACATTAGCTACCTGCCAGCCATGTTTCTCCAGCTTGTCCCTTACCCTTTTAAGCAGGGTCAGACTGGAGATATCCTTATACTGTAGCTCACCGGGTGGGAAATGGCTACCGATATCGCCCAGAGCCGCTGCCCCCAGCAGGGCATCAATAATGGCATGGCTCAGCACATCGGCATCACTCCAGCCACCGAGACCTTGGTCAAAGGGTATCTCTATTCCCCCCAGCACCAGCCGGCGCCCCGGGGTCAGGGGGTGGACATCATAACCTATGCCAGCACGCATCTTACCTACCATATTTCTGCCACAGGGCCTGAGCCAACGCCAGGTCATCGGGAGTGGTTACCTTTATGTTATTATAAGAGCCCGGATATAGCTTAACCGGGTAGCCCAACTGCTCCACCAGGGAAGCATCATCGGTTACCTCATCCTTTGCCTGACGGTAGGCTTCAGTGATTATATCAAAGCGGAATACCTGTGGTGTCTGCACTGCCCATAGATTTTGACGTGGTGGCGTCTGGTGGACTATTCTATCAATATCCGCCATCTTAATAGTATCGGTAACTGGCACTGCTGCCACGGCGGCACCGGTTTCCCTGGCTGCCTCCAGCCCCTGCTGGATTAAATCTTCGGTCACCAGCGGTCGGGCGCCGTCATGGATGACTACCCAATGGCAGGGGCTAAGTCGGCTAAGTCCGGCGACCACGGAATCCTGACGCCACCTGCCACCAGGGCAAACATCGGTAACCTTTGACCACCCCTGCTCGCTTACCAGCTGCTTTCCTTCCCCTAAATTCTGCTCGCTCAGGACGATAACAATCTGGTCAACAGGGCTACAGCCTTGAAAGGTATCAACCACCCGGGCTAAGATAGGCTTTCCGCCTAATAGAGCGAATACCTTATCCACCCCACCCATCCGCTGGCTTGAGCCGGCCGCCACGATAACTGCTCCGACCTTCTGCTGACTATTCATCACACCTGACTAGATTATAAGGCAAAACCAGCCTTATATCTACTACTGAGTAATATGAGGTTATTTATTGACCTCACCCCCTTTATCCCCCTCTCCTTTGAAGGAGAGGGGGAATTGGTTATAGAAGAGAGGGTTTTTACCCCACAAAACAATGTTTTTGCGGGAGCCCCGTATTCGCCTCTCTTTGACTCTCCATTAGTTTGGGATGGTAAGCAAGGGTGTCTAACAGGGGCGTCAGCCCCCCCCTTAAAATAGTTTCTCCTTGATGGAGGGGTGTTTAAGAGGGGCAAAGCCCCTCTTTTCAAAATCTTCCCCTTCCCCTTATCAAGGGGAAGAGGATACAGAGGATAAGGTCACCTTATAAAACCTATGGGGCAGGGGGATAGATTGCCACGCCTTCGACTCGCAATGACGAATAAGGAGGTGATATGTCACTAATCGTATGAACGAGTACATGCACTAGATTAGGTAAGCTGATAATTGATATAATAAGAGCAGGTATTTCTAAGGAGGCTGGTAATGATAGTAAGCAGTTATCAAGATACTAAAGCTACCCAGGAGCTACCGGGGGTAGTCAAGCGCGAGGTTGTCTGCGCCGATAAAGGAGCGCCAAATTACTGTATGCGTGTCTTTGATGTTGAGCCGGGCAGCTCTACACCATCCCATTCTCACCCCTGGGAACACGAGGTATATGTTCTTGCCGGCAAGGGAGTGGCGGTAAGCGAGCAGGGGAAAACCCCGATAGCCAAAGATAATGTTGTCTTTGTTCCCCCTGATGAGCACCACTGCTTTATTAATAACGGCAGCGAGGTTCTGCGGTTTATTTGTGTGATACCGTTAGTTAAGTAGAAATTGCCTTTCCTCTGACCAGCCCCACCCCTATTGCTTCCCTCACCGTGCCGACAGGGATAAGCTCAACGCCCTTGGGAGCAAGGCTAACATTAGCACCAATCTTGGGCACCAGGCAGCGCTTGAAGCCCAACCGGGCAGCTTCATTTACCCGCCGCTCCAGTTGGGAGACGGCTCGTAGCTCGCCGCTCAATCCCACCTCCCCCACCGCCGCCAGAGTGGGGTCAACCCCCACATCACGAAAGCTGGAGGCAATAGCCAAGGCAATGCCTAAATCAGCCGCCGGTTCCCCAACCTTTAGCCCGCTGGTAACATTAACGATAATATCCTGATTGCCGAGCTTCAAGCCAACTCGCCTGGTCAGCACCGCAGCAACCAGCAACAACCGCCCAAAGTCAACACCGTTGGCGGTGCGCCGTGGTAAACCAAAGCTGGTAGGATTGGTCAGCGCCTGAACCTCGACCAGCAGGGGACGGCTACCCTCAAGGGTAGGCACCACCGCCGAGCCGACAACCTCACCCCCCCGCTGTGACAGGAATGCCAGTGATGGATTATCTACCTCAATCAGACCCTCGCTTTTCATCTCAAAGACGCCGACCTCGTTGGTCGAGCCAAAGCGGTTCTTAACGCAGCGCAGCAGCCGATAGGCACTGAAGGGCTCACCCTCAAGATAAAGCACCACATCAACGATATGCTCCAGAACCCGGGGGCCGGCAATAGCCCCGTCTTTAGTTACATGCCCGGCAATGAAAACAGGCACGTCACTGAGCTTTGCCCAGCGCATCAGCCGCAGGGTGCACTCTCGCACCTGGGTGATACTGCCCGGGGCGGTCTCCAACTCAGGGAGGTAAACCGCCTGAATGGAATCAATGACCACCAGGCTAGGCGATAATTCCTCAATCTGGTTCAGGATAGTCCCAAGGTCAGTTTCCGCCAGAAGGTAAAGCCCGTCACCCTTCACCCCCAGACGCTCCGACCTGAGCTTAATCTGATGCAGTGTTTCCTCGCCGGAAACATAAACCACCTTACCCCTTGCCTGTGCCATCAGGGCTGAAACCTGAAGCAGGAGGGTTGATTTGCCGATACCGGGG
>SDBU01009000.1_pt1 | contig 11266 bp, 9 predicted proteins | sample 2277071 | NCBI WGS metagenome assembly SDBU01 (sample SAMN10397929, study PRJNA504765) | marine sediment metagenome | isolation source: marine sediment core GS08_GC12, 126 cmbsf | place: Arctic Ocean: Gakkel Ridge, Loki's castle | collected 2008 | reverse complement strand
CCTGGGGCAGTTTCACGGCCGCACGGAGAATCGGAACATGGCTACATGTTTCTTAAGATATTATTTGTTCAAACTTAGAATTCAAACTAAGTCGAAGGCATGCAGTCGGTAAAACCATTAAGGAGGTCAAGTTGTGACGAATCAAAACAGCAATAAAAAGATACTCATCATTCAGGGTAATCCGGATAAAACCAGCTCCCATTAAAATCGATTATATATTAGCTTATCTCTTTTTATCAGATAATGCACCTATCATAGTTATTCAACAAATTCATCAACGTCCCCAAGATCTACAAAACGGTTTGTTCCCATATTAAAAAGTGTATAAAGAAAATGTCTGAATTGGCAACCAAGAGTCAAGAGCAGACTTGACCCCCTTTACATTATTTCACACCAATAATCTGACCTGTTCCGAACGGTTGATCAAGGCGCTTGAAATCTGAAAGGCCGGCCTTTGTCATCCATTCCTTAATTTCCGATTCGGTATATGTGTCCCCGGTTTCTGTACCCGTCAGCATATTCAACGCAAAGATGGCCCCATGTGTCGGTTTCGTGCGGTCATCCTCCATTATGAAGTCCTGTATCACCAGCTGTCCGCCCGGGTTCAGCGCTTTTGCGCATTTATTTATCAGTTCTTCGTTTTCTTTGTATGAATTGGCATGAACAATTGCAGATAAAAACACAAGGTCGTATCCGCGGGGGAGTTCATCGGTATAATAGTTGCCTTCATAGGTATCAATCTTTCCTACAAATCCGGCCTTTTCAATATACTTTTGGGTTATTGGCACCACATTTGGCAGCTCGAAAACAGTTGCCCTAATATCTTCTCTAGCCCTGATAAATGCCATTGTAAATGCCGCTGAACCGCCGCCTACATCCAGCACTTTTACAACATTTTTCAGATTAAGTCCTTCTACAGAAGCCTTTGCCTGTTGTTGTGCGCGGTTATGCATGGATTCGATAAATGCATTCAGCCATTTCGCACCTCTATCGTCAATGGCCTTAATATTCGCAGGACTGCCTGTTCGAATCACATCGGTCATGCCGCTCCATGACTCCCACAAGTGTACGACATGGTATAGACCCGACATAAAACCCGGTTTTTCTTTAACCAAATATTCAGCGGCAAAATCTTTGTTTGAAAATTCACCGTTGTTTTTATTCAAAAAACCGAGAGCACACAGTGCATTCAATAAGTGATCGGTTGCCCGGTGATCGGCTTTAAGGGTGGTTGAAATACTTTTTGATGTTTGCGAGCCTTTATCCAATAAGGTAAAGATTTCCAGTTCAAAGGCAGTGAGGAGAATACGGCTGCGCTGAAAAGCCACAAATTGTTCTCTAATCTGTTGCGGGTTCATTTTTCTTCCTTATTTTTAGTTTCATTATACAAAAACAGGGTGAATAAGGAAACTTATAATTTAATAGGCGTCCCTTTGGATCCGTCCCGACTGGATAGCCATGACTTGCCTGTCGTGGTTCAGCGGACCTATTGACTCCCATGTTCTCCCCAGATCTGTTGCCCGTTGCAGGAATACCTGCCAACCGATTGCTTCCCCACTGGTTGGACACAGGATCGATCCATCATGCAGTTGAACAGGCTTGTTCTTAATTGGTCCCAGATCTGATCTGGCAGGCTACGTGGTGCAAACCAGGTGCTAAGAGCGTCCCGAGGCCGATAAATAATAGATACATGAGGCATGGCCTGTTCTGTGCAAAAAGTGTGAGGAACTATTTAAGGGCCCCCCTTTCCAGACTTTTCTAGCACAAGTCTTTCGACTTCTGATCTGCGGTGGCACGCGGCCTTGTGTGCGTTTTCCACCTCTTCGAGGGGGGGTTCTTCTTTCCGGCAGCGGTCCACGGTAAACGGGCAGCGTGTGTGAAACCGGCACCCTTGGGGTGGGTCGATCGGGCTTGGGACATCCCCGGAAAGTACTATGCGGCGTTGCTTGAGTTCCACATCGGGGATTGGAATGCCTGAGAGCAACGCATGTGTATAAGGATGCGCGGGCCTTGAAAAGATATTCTCAGTATTGGCGATCTCAACGATTTTACCAAGATACATGACCGCCGTGCGATCACTGATATATTTGATCACCAGCAAATTGTGCGTTATAAACAGGAATGTCAGGCTCAGGGTTTCTTGAAGGGACTTCAGCAGATTCAGTATTTGAGACTGGACGGATACGTCCAGGGCGGAGGTGGGCTCGTCCAGCACGATGAATTCAGGGTTCGTGGCAATGGCCCTGGCCACAGCGATGCGTTGCCGCTGGCCCCCGGAAAATTCATGTGGGTAGCGAAGGAGGTGGTCCCTGGTCAAGCCGACCAATTTGAGCAGTGCGACAACACGGTCCTCAAGCTCCCTGCCTCCCAAGTTCTCCTGGGCCTTGATGGGCTCGGCGATGATGTGCTTGGCCAGCATCCTGGGGTTAAGCGAGGTCGTGGGATCCTGAAAGACCATTTGGAGCCTGCCTCGAATCCCAAGCTTTTTGAGGACAGATTTTTTTGTGGATCCGATGTCTACCCGTCCGCCACGACCGCCGTCCTTCCCGTAGTAATAGACATTTCCCTTTGTGGGATCGTGGAGACGAACGATGGTCTTGCCCGCAGTGGTTTTACCGCAACCGGACTCACCAACGACACCAAGGCACTCTCCCCGGTAAATGTCCAGATCGATGCCGTCCACGGCCTTGACCGTGCCCACCTCCCGTCGGAGTATACCGCCCAAGATCGGGTAATACTTTTTGAGATCTTTTAGTTCGAGGATCTTTTGCATAATTCAAAAAAGGTTGATCAGGTCTTTCCGCTTTTGATCAAGTGGCATGCCGTTAAATGATTGTTCCCCACCTCAGTGAGTATCGGGAGTTCCATCCGGCAAATGCCCATGGCATGGGGACACCTAGGGTGGAACCGGCATCCCGGCGGCGGCGTGACCAAATTGGGAACATTGCCTTCAATGCTTTTGAGTTTTCCTTCCATGGAAAGCTTGGGCACAGCGTCCAGAAGCGCCTTGGTGTATGGATGCAAGGGCTTGCTAAACAAATCTTTGACATCCGCGACCTCGCAAAGGTTTCCGGCGTACATGACACCGACGCGATCGCAGGTCTCGGCCACCACGCCCAGGTCGTGGGTAATCAGCAAGATCGAGGAGATGACCTCCTTTCTGAGTTGGTGCAGGAGTTCAAGGATCTGGGCCTGGATGGTCACATCCAGGTTGGAGGTCGCCTCGTCGGCGATGAGCAGCATGGGGCTGCAAGCCAAGGCCATGGCAATGACGATGCGCTGCTTCATGCCGCCGGAGAGATTGTGGGGATATTGCTCGACAATCTGCCGCGGATTAGGGATGCTGAGTTTACCCACTATTTCGATAGATCGTTTTTTGGCTTCTTTTTTGAGCCTTTTCTGCCAGAGCTTCATGAGAGGGATTCTGTCAAGCATCTTAAGGACCAAGGTGTCAGGGGCGTGCACTGCCATCCGGTATATCGCTCGCTGGAGCTTTTTTAAGGGATAAAAGGTCCTGCATTCCGGAGCATAAAGATCTTCGAGAATCTTGGCACACATCTCCCTTTTCTGATGGAAGAGAAAGCTCTCACATACCTGATCGCCAATGCTCATGATCGGGTTCAGGGCCGCGTTCGGCTCCTGAAAGATCATTGAAATGCGGTCTCCCCGAAAGGCCTGCATATAGGCCTCCGACTGCTGGAGCAGATCGATGCCAGCCTGCCTGTTCTTCTCATCCAGGTAGACAATCACTTTGCCCCGTTCGATGCGCCCCGGTTCCTGTACAATGCGCATTATGGAGCGGGCGGTCACGCTCTTTCCGCAGCCTGATTCACCCACCAGGCCAAACGTGGCGCCGTGATCCACCACCAGGCTGATCTTGTTCAGCGCCTTAACAACACCCTCATACGTATAGAAGTTTGTCACAAGATCGACGGTTTCGAACAATGTTGCCATGACATCAACCTCTTATCGCCGGCGGAGCTTGGGATCGAAGGCGTCGCGCAATGCATCGCCGATAAGGTTCCAGGCCAGCACGAACAAGACAATACAACCTCCTGGGATGACTATAGTATACCAAAACTTCAACGGATCATCTGGCGGGCCAACAATGTAGTTCCTGGCCAGGGCCACCATCTGGCCCCAGTCGGAAAAGCCCCTTGGTGAACCAAGGCCGATGAAGCTCATGAACGCGGCGGTGATGACCATGGAACCCATGTCCATGGAAGCCATGATCAAGACTGGATAGATGGCGTTGGGCAGGATATGGCGTAAGATGATCTTCGGGTCCGACACTCCCATGATTTTTGCGGCCTGGACAAAGTCCTCGTCTCGCAAGGTCAGGATCTCCGAGCGTATGACCCGGACGTACCACCGCCACTGAACCATAGCCAGAGCGATCATGACCTTGTCCAGTCCTCGACCAAAGGCCACCACAATGGCCATGGCCAACACCAGGGTGGGTATGGACCACATGATGTCCGTGAATCGCATCAAGATCTCGTCAATTATCCCGCCGTAATATCCAGACACAGCACCAAGCGTCACACCGACCAGCCCAGCGATGCCCACCACAAACAGCCCAATCTTGAATGCTGTGCGCGTGCCCCAGACCACGCCGTAAAATATGTCGTACTGGCCGGACGTGGTGCCGAAGATATTGCTTTCACTTGGTGGTTTGGGCGTAGGCGAGTATCCCTTGTGGGGCATCATGTAAGGGTTGTAAGCATATTTCGGCGGGGTGATTTGGGGGGCAAAAAGGGCCACCCCGGAAAAGAATAGAAGCAGCGTAAATCCAATTATCGCCGAAGGGTTCCTGAGAATTCGGTAAAGGGTGAACTTGAATTCGCGCAGTCGCGGATGTTGATGGCTCATAGGATTTTCCCAATCAGGTCAAACGTATTCTTGGGTCGATGTACGCGTAAAGAATATCCAATGTAAGGTTGGTGACGACAAAAATGAGCCCCATAAAGAGGCATATGCACATCAGCACAGGCATGTCAAGCTGCGTGGCAGACTCCGCCAGCCACCAGCCTATGCCCTGGCGGGTGAACACCACCTCCACCGCTATGCTTCCCTCCATGGACAAGGCCACGAGCTGGCCAGCCACGGTGACAACGGGAAGCAGGGCGTTCCTGCGGGCGTGTTTGATGTGGATGGTCCTCTTGTCTGCACCCTTGGCTCTAGCGGTGATAATATAGTCTTTAGACAGTTCCTCGATGATACCCGAGCGCATCACGCGCATGTTTAAGGCAACCACGACGATTACATAAGTCAGTACAGGTAAGACCAGGTGGCCGAGGGCATCTAGGGTAATATCCAAGCGACCGTTGAGGATGCCGTCGATCGTGTACATGCCGGTGAAACGGGTAAACTTGTCTGGGTTGTCCAAGATGAACATAGTCACCTGGTCGCTGATGACCCCCGGCGTAAACAGGTGAAAATAGCCGTAGAAAACCATGAGCAGCACCAGGGCAAACAGAAATGTGGGCAGGGACCACCCTACAATAGCGAAAATCCTGGTGACGTGGTCTATATAGGTGTCTCGATGTATTCCCGATATTGTCCCAAGCCAGATTCCAAAGACGATAACGATTGGCGCGGCGAATAGGTTCATCTCCAGGGTCACGGGTAAATAGCGCCAAAACGCTTCCCTAACGGGTCTGGCCGCGACGAGAGACCACCCCATATTGCCTCTAGAAACCTCTTTTATCCAACGGAAATACTGGATGTAAAACGGGTCATCAAGACCAAACTGCTGGATGAGTCTTGGGATGTCCTTTGCCTGCTGGGGTGTGGTCACATACGCAGCGGCCCTCCGCTCCGGGCTGAAGGTCATGAGAATACCGAAAATCAGAATGGAAACCCCAAAGAGAACGAAAAACAGCAATAGAAGTCTTCGGATAATGTAAGTAAGCATGGACAGTACTGTCCCCGGGAAATGTTTTTTGAAAAAACCGCCGGGGAGTGGGTTGCTTCCCGGCGGTTTTACGTCCTATGGCTCAGGGAGTTACTCTTTCCAAATATCCATAAGCATTTCACTGGCGTCCGTGAGCATGGCGTTGGGCATGTAGCCCTTGACCCAGTCCCTGTATGCGCGAACCACGATCTGCTGATAGAGGGGAATAGCGATGGCTTCGGTATACCAGAGGTCCTGGAGCCTGTAGTAGATCTTTTTGCGTTCTTTTGGATCAATGAGTTCGATGCCTGTTTCGCAAAGTCTGTCCACCTCCTCGTTCCGATAGGCCATGTATCGGCCGTAGACACCCCGAGAATGCATGAAGGTGTACATGAAGTTATGCGGGTCGGCATAGTCGGCGCCCCAGCCGATCAGGAACAACGGGTACATGAACTGACGGTACTTGACGAGGTAATCCTTCCATTCCACATTGCGAATTTCTATCCTGAATTTTGGATTGAGGGACATGATGTTTTCGACCAGCATCAATGCCGCGGCTTCGCGCATTTCATTTCCTGAATTGTGGGTGATGATCATCTTAAAGCCCTTTTCCCAGACCTTGCCGCCCCAGGCCTTTTTTATGTATTTTTTTGACTTTTCCAGATCAAATTCGTACACGGGCACATCCTTGTGGTAGGCCAACCCTTCTACGTTGGGGCTGGTGGGCATGATCACGAGGCCGTTGAAAACGTCCTTTTTGTAAGTATCTCGGTCAAAGGCGTGCAGGAAGGCCTTGCGCACGTTGATATCAGAGAAGAACTCGGATGGGATGCCGTTACCGTCGAGCTTGCCGCTACCGATGTTCGGATTGCCCGTGGGGTTGATTTTCTGGCAGAAGAACGCGGCGGTCACGGAGAGCAGCGGGACTTCGTAGAGTGTCAGCCCTTTCATGGCCTTGACTTCAGGCACGTACTGGATGTCCACTCTGACGCGGTCAGCATCGCCGTTCTGGAGCATGAGCTTGCGGGTACTCCACTCCTTAACATATTTGATTATGGCGTTTTTGAGCCTGGGCTTGGGGCCCCAGTACCCTTCAAACCGCTCAAAAATGAATTCCCTGTTCGGTTCCCAGGCTTTCATCCTGTATGGACCGCTGCCATTGGTGATTTTTAGTAGTGGTTCATGCCCGGGAGCGGGGTTGTTGTATTTGGCAGCGTTTTTGATGTTGCCATCCCAGCAGCCCTTGGAAATGGCCCACTCCTTGTCCAGAATCACCGAAGAGGAATAGTTCAAAATGCCCATCAGGGGAGGATATGGTTTTGGTAAATGGAAGATAACCTTGTCCCCCTTTGCCTCAACGCACTTGTCGATTGTGTCGAAAATGCCGTCAATGATCTTGCCGTCCCTATCTCTGGTAGAACCTTTACCGGTCAGGGCTTCCAACAGCATCCACATGGGACCGCCGTCCGGATCGGCTATCATGTTGCGCTTGAAACTATAGACTACGTCTTCTAGGGTCAGGTCCCCGCCCTCCTGGAACTTCACGCCCTTTCGGATGGTGAAGGTGTAAGTCTTACCGTCTGGCGAAATGCCGCCATTTTCCAAGCTGGGGACCTCGGTGGCCAGGATAGGCTTAAACTTGTCTGTGTGTGACCCGTCGAAAAAGATCAACGGTTCATATATATTCCAGAGCCGCTGGGATGATGTCACGTCGTAGGCCACACATGGATCAAGGGTTCTGAGGTTTCCGTAGTTGGCGAGCACGAAGGTATCGGGGTTTTTGGCTGCCCCATGAACGCCACCCACAAAAAAAAGGAACAAAAAACAAACGCAAACAATAATCCTTACTCCTTTCATAGCTCCCTCCTTTATTTTGGTTGATAGAATTATAAAACTCAAAATTGAGTTTTCACAGCCAATATTATGAAGAACCTAGTTCGCTTTGCTCACGATTGTAATACTGGAATAATGGGATCTGGGAGACTGGGATAATGGGGTCTGGGAGACTGGGATAATGGGCTCTGGGAGACTTGGACACTGGTTTCTTTGCAAAACACTATAGGCAAGGAAGTTAATAAATGAGAGACTTCCTTAAAACCATCATTCCAATATTCCAATATTCCAGATGCGAGGCAATACGCAACAGCCTCAAAAAACTCTTTTAATTTCACTAAGTTGTAGAAATTTCAATATATATGATTACAATTGGCAAGAACCCCCTCTGGGAACCCTTCATGAAACCAGCATTTTTAGTCCGAGACTTTTGCAAAACGCCCCCTTTTGCCTCCCGCTACTGCGGGACGTTAGGCTCAAATTTTAATCCTAAAAATACTCAATGTATGGATGCCTGTCCCGATTTCATCGGGGTGGTTAATCCGCCTTAGGCGGATCACCTGCCTTGAACTTGAACAAAATTGAGCATTTTTCAAAGGTCTCAGTCCTTAGAAGAGTTACCCGTCAACACTCTGGCATTTGTCTGCTCTTATGCTGCCAAATTCGGCCGGGCAGCCTTGTCATCAATTAATATTGCTAATATACCTGAGGGACAAAGCCTTACCAACATCTTTTTTAGCTGGAATCTCCCGACTTTTGATTTGCCAATTGCCACCAGGAACTGAAAGCGGAAGGCCGGACATTGTGATGAAAATGGGAATGGGGTCAAATCTGCTGTTGACCCATGACGGGAGAAATTTTATTTAATCCAAATCATGTTTTGCTGCAAACACCCGAAGGGAATATTTCAAGATGCATGAGGCATCTGAACAGCATTTATATCCAGAGATATAGCAGGAGACATGGATTCGATGGTCAACTTTTCAGGGGAAGGTATAAGTCGATTCTTGTTTGTAACGACAGTCATCTTATTAAGAAAATTCGGGGCAAGGCTGAACTGCTAACTAAGATTTTCCTCACTTTAAATTAGAGGCCCTTTTTAAATAATATTAATTAAATCAACAATAAAGTTGAAATTGTTTGCCAACAATATTATAATGCCTTTAAGAGTACTATTTCCTAAAATAAACAGCTGTTTTCAACTATATGGTGTTAAAAATAACCATAGGATAGATGAAAATGGACGAAAAGAAAAGAGATGTTGCAAAAGGAGTTAGCGTCCAAGAGAATCTTAAAAAACCATCCTCATTGAAGAAACCACCCAAACCTGCCAGTAGGAAAAAGCCAACCGCCAAAAAAACTTCAAAATCAGATAGTTTAATAGATGCTCTTGAAGTTAGACTGGACAATTTATTTTCTGAAGCTAACTACAAGCCTCAATTGGATGAGAAGAGCCTGGAAATAGGGCCGAACACGATTGATAAAGAAAAGGAAACGGATAAAATAGAAGAAAGTGATATATTAGAAAGCGAAGATATTGTTGCTATCGATGAAAATCAACAGAAAACCGGGCCGGTTTCTTTTGACAGAGAAGAATTGAAGGGAAAAATTAAAAAAGATGATAAGATTGAAATCGAGGAACGTATTGATTTTAATGGTAGTCACCAGGAAACAAATCAGTATCCCAGAGATAAAGACATCATATATGATGAGCCTAATAAAATTCATAAATTAGACATTAAAGATAATGATAAAACTTTGGGAAATGATATAGATGAGATTGTTGAAGAGATTGAAACCGAAATAAGTAGTATAAAACAGATTGATATAAAAGAAGTTGATTTAGAGGAAAGTAAGTGGAAATCCTATAGGATTAAATTTGTTATTGGGGGGTTATTAATAATACTGGTAATAATTATTTCGTTAACTATTTTTAGCCCCTCTCCTTGGTCCAACCGAAGTAAACAGAAAAAAACTGTGATTACCCAAAAAATCATCCCACCCTCAAATAAAATTATTGATCAAGAATTCAAGGCTACTGTCCATCGCAACTCAGTTACTTCCCAAAAGATAGTACAGGCAAAGAAGGTTGTTCCCAGAATTGAGAAAGACAAAGATATCTTTAAAGCACCCGTTTTGTCTTATCCTTATTCTATTCATGCTGAGTCTTATCGCTTAAGACCAGCGGCAGAAGTGTCAGTTGAATCTTATCGGAAAATGGGTTTTCAGGCGTTCTGGGTACGGGTAGAATTAGGCAAAAAAGGTGTTTGGTATAGAGTCTTTATCGGTTGTTATAAAGATTCTGAAACGGCAGAAAAAATAATCAGTACGAAACAACTAAAAGGTGCCAGTCCCGGAAGAACAAGATATGCAAACTTCATCGGCACCTATTTATCTGAAGATAGTTTAAAAAACCAAATGCGATTTCTTTCCGAAAGTGGTTATTCGCCCTATTTTATTAAGGATGATAAAGGCGAACACCATTTATATGTGGGCGCTTTTTACACATTAAAAGACGCTGAAAAGCTTTCCAATGAGTTGAGTTCAAAGGAAATCCGATCTCAGGTTGTTGAACGATGATATGCTTCAATTCCGAATATAAATTACCAATACATCAATAATTTCTAAAAAATATAGATCAAATTTTGAGATTCAGGTTTTAAATTTAAAACAAGAAATTTGTTCTGAGTGGAGTGAACCCCATTGACTGCACAGAATGTGATAGAATATTAGACATGGTCAACGCCCCAAGAGGGTGGAAAGGAGCATGTCATGAAATACAGGCAACTCCTCTTTTGATATCGCCCTATGCGGCACTAAAAACGCAATGGCATCCTGACCAACCGGATCATGAACGACTTTATAAAAAATGTGTTGGCACATAGACCCCATTTCCGATTATCGCATGTGGCTCCTCAAACAATATCCCGAAACATTTAGCGCTACACTCTTTTTTGTCATTAAATAGGTTTTTTGCTTAAGTTTTTGTAATAACCTGCCGATAATATATATGTTAGAAAATAACAAACTACTTGAAAAAGTTGGACGCAAAACCACTGGCCTAAATCGTAATTCAGAGATACGGATGCAGGGTTGCCTAACGGATTCAAATTCTTCAACTTACAAATCTACCAAGCTCCGCAATCACGCAATCAAACTATTCTTTTTTTGCCGTCTTATTCTCTGGATACAATTTTAGGGTAAAAGTGGCTTTAAGGTTTCTTAATTTCATCAATATAAGAAGGAATGCCAATGACGTTTTCAGTCAATACCAGTCTTTCAGCATTAATGGCTTACGGGAAAAAAATGGGCGTTCATGCCAACAACATCGCTAATATGCATAGCGAAGGATTTAAAAGGAGCCGGGCATTACTAAAAGAAGGCGCTGATCAGACTGTTACGGTTGAAATCGATCGTATCGATTCCCCAGATTACCCAAGCTCGGAAACAAGCAAAAGCCAAATGCCAAACAATGAATCAAACAATGTGGATGTGGCCACAGAGATTATGGGTACAATGACAAGCCAAAGGGGATAT
>SDBU01008999.1_pt1 | contig 11266 bp, 19 predicted proteins | sample 2277071 | NCBI WGS metagenome assembly SDBU01 (sample SAMN10397929, study PRJNA504765) | marine sediment metagenome | isolation source: marine sediment core GS08_GC12, 126 cmbsf | place: Arctic Ocean: Gakkel Ridge, Loki's castle | collected 2008 | reverse complement strand
AACTATGGAAGTAAGGCTATGGACTGGTACTAGGATACCCGTCTCTGATAGGGAAGAGGCCGTAAGGGTTATCGAGAGAGAACTTGAAGGGTGGAGGGAGGGGGAGGACCGAATTGTGTGGTATAAGAAACAGGAAACCGACCTTCTACCAAGTATCGCTTATGTTATGGACTCTGTTGGAGAGCTAACAGATGCTAGTGCCATCATTGTGTTAAAAAGATAGGTATTACTTGACAAAGAAGAAACACCTGTAGAATAATAGAGACGACCTGCATATAGCGGATTTGAAGGGGCCTAGCAAGCTAGGCCCCTTCTTTTTTGGGCTGCTATCCCCTGCCAAGGTCGATGGCAGATAAAATATCCCTATAAACGGGAAATACTCTTAGAGGAGGAAAGGAAATTGGCTGGTGTTTCACTTACACAAGCTGGCGAAGCCATCATCTACCCGTCGGTACCCTGGAGCAAGAGGCTCTTCTCGCTGAAGATCCGGAGCTTCCCCAAAGGATCGGTCCCCGCCCACCTAACGAAGTATCTGTTCAAAAAGGGTGGAGTCCCTGCTACCTGTGCCAAGGAAACAGCGGATAAGTCCGGTGCAGCCCGGGTACACGCCATGAACAGCTGCGTTTCCACGGCACTGAGGGGGAAGTAGGGTAGAGGCATCGCCACCTCAAAGGGAAACAAGGAGAAACGAGGGGGGGAGCAATCCCTCCCTCGTTTAGTTAATAGGGGAATAAGATGCCTAAAGTACTTAAACTCATCCTCAAAGAGCAACCGGTAGGCCGGGAAGAGACTCCCTGGTTAGATCCGCAGAGGGAGAAGTTTGCCCTCGTTGCCAGGGAATGTAAAGAGGCTTTCAAGGATTCAAAGCTCAGGGGAGCAGCAAAGGTCATGGCGGTGAACCGGTGGATGTCGGAGAGGCTTAAAAGCTAATCGGTGTCAACCTCTTCTACTGCCGGCACAACCATGAATGTGGCATTAACCAGCACAATCTCCGGATGGTAGGAAACCCGCTTCAGTTCTACGTCGCCCTTTGCATTCAGCTTCGATGTGTCTATGATGACCTGGGCGAACCGCCAGGCGCCACCCCGAACTTTCTTATACTTCGAGCACCGGAAGGTAAATTCCTTTTTCTGATCAAGAACTACTATCTCATGTTTCAGCTGGGTGATATAGACCTCAGGAATTTTAAGCTCTTCATCAGGTCCTGCTTCCCACTGGTTCTGCTTGAGCAGATTTACCTGTTCCATCACTTAATCCCCTTCGCTATCAACCTGGCTGCCAGCTCCTTCTTGTGGCCGCTGGGGCTAAGCCCCGCCTCGACAGCCATCTTCTTGAGTTCTGCCAGGGAGTATTTCATATCCATCTCAATGACCTCAGTTAACACTTTGCCTGTGATACCACCCTCGAAAAGCTCTCCCACCTCTGTCTCAAGCCGCTCCTCAGTTGTCAGCTCCTCAACCTCAATTCTTAGCGAAGTCTCCCTCCGTTTTACAGGCCGATGATTCTTTTCATCATCATTAATCTCAAACATGAGATTTTCGAGCTCCGTAGCATCATTACCGCTTCCCTTTATATTATTTATCAGATCATTCAATCCGCTTTTGGAAAGTCTGACTACAGATGGCATACTACCTCACCTCCTTGGTTATCCGGTCGTGGGCTCTGTTCAGAAGTTTCATTGCCTCGTCATTCATTGCACCCTTATCACTGTGAAAGAACCTTGCTAGATTCCTATAGTGCTTCTTAACCTCCGCCGGAGTAGCCGTCGGCTTCAGCCCCAAAATGGCATAAGCATCAACCAGAGGCATGACCAGCTCTAAAGAGCGTCCTTCCTCCCCCGGTGGCAGCTCCCCGGGACGCTGCCGAAATTCCTCAAACCATTTAGGAATCGTTTTCCCTGTGAGTGCCTCAAAGGTATCGTTTATCATATGAGCGAAGTCAACGATACCTCCTAGCTCGCTCTGGCTCTTCTTTCCCCCATCACGTTTCGCCATCAGCAATACACCTCCACACTCGGGTAAAGGTCAACTATTTTTTGAAGGTCACCTATGGAGAAGTGCTGCTTATGTTCGCGATCAACCCAGCCAGAAAAGGAAGTGGGGTGAGGCAGCACCACGACCACACAATCGGCGACCCTCATCATCTCACCCAGGGCAAACTGCCAGTTATCCAGGTGCTCCAGGACGTGGCTGGAAAAAGTACAACCGAATTGCTTATCAGCAAAGGGCAGGGTCTCACTTTCAACATCAAGCTGAATGAAATGAGGCATACCATTGAGAGCGATATCTACATTCGCCAGGACTTCGGGCTGTTCGGCTATTATCTGCGCCTGAAGAGTCCGATGGGGACCGGCGCCAATGTTGATTATCCCTTTGCCATTGCTCAGCCTCTTGGCGTCCTCGAAGGCTGCGTTTTTGGTTATTACCAGGTGCACAAGGTCAGCAGCAGCGCATGCGCCTATGAAACCAACGACAGTACCTAAAATGGCTATCAGGCTATTCATCGTCTCTATTATATCACCTTGGCCAGGGCTTGACAGCTGCTCTAACTCGTGCTACAGTTACCTAGTATAACTGATATGTGCAGGAGGCGTCAAGTGGCCACTAGCCAAGAAACACCCACAGTACTAGAAGCCAACGAGTCCCTGGAAAATTTGAAGCTCGTTTTAACCTCGCCCCGACCGCGCTCGCCCGATACGCTAACCGGTTATCTGTCAGTGGCCAGGCAATTTCTTACCTGGCTTGGTGACCAGGTTCCACCTACCGAGATGGATCTCCGCCGCTACTTTCTGAAAAGACGGGATGAGGGAATAAGCGATAGCACCCTCAGAACCACCTTTGCCGTGCTGCAAAAGCTCTATGGTGCTAACCACTGGGACTGGCCCTTGATAAAAGAGGACCGCCCGGAGATATCCTCAGAGACAGACACCCTACCGTTTACCAGGGAAGAGGTGGAGCAACTGATCCAAAACCGGGAACTATACTCCAAAGGGGAATGCTTCTACCTGGCGATGGCCACGATCTACGCTCCGAGGCGGATTGAGCTGGCCAGGATAAAACAACGCGACATAAAGGATAATACCATTCGCATAGACACCGCCAAGAAGGGGGAAAAGAGGACCCATGTTATCCCTGTTGAGATAATGCCCTATATTGAGGCGTACCGACCCCGGGAGAATAATGTAAGAACACTATCATTCATGTTCCACCGGATATGTGCCAAAGGACTGGGAGAGGAGAAAAAGGGCTACGGTTGGCACTCATTCCGCTACACACTGGATACCCTGCTCCCTGGGGCACTGGCCAAAGCCGATAAGCCACTAACACTAGTCGGCTACTTCCTGCGGTGGAGTCGGCGCTCCACTGGTGCCAGGTTCCTGGGGACACCAATGGGAGGCGTCTATGCCCGACCCGAAATCCTGAGTTCTGACCCGTTCTTTGTTGACCGAGAGGTGTTTGAAGTCCATCCGTTCCTACCGCTGTGGCTTGATGGGGATAAGCAAGCCCTGTAGTCAAAATCTAGCCACCTCAAAGCTCCAATTTGACCGGTAGTACCTATGACCTCATGCCTGACAAGCCAAAGAAGGGGCCGGCGCCCCTTTACACAAAGAGACTAGCTGATTGGCTGGTTTCTTTGTTTTTACTTCAATATCAATTTTAGCTTCAATATCATAAAAATTTATATCCAATAAAATATTTTATCAAAAAACTTGACAAAAATTATAGTCTTGTGATAGGGTGTTATTGAGACTAGATTGCATACTATTGAAGTAGTATGTAACAGATTGAGACACTTATTCTAATAGTATCTAGTTTCAATAGTACCTTAAAAAATACCATAACCCGATACCAGCCTTGACTCACCTTAAAGGTATCGGGGCAAAGCTCCAGAGTGAATAGGGGTAGTCCCGAAAGCCTGTAGCCTAGTGGTCACAGCGTTTCAGAGCCTTGTTCGGGGGGGCTATCCCTTGTGTGAGGTGATTATGACCCCTAAGATAAAAGAGACCCCGAACTACATCAAGAGCCTACTCCTGCCTACCACTAAAGCACCGCAAGGCAGAAAAGTCTGGTCAATTGACCTTGAGACTACCTGGCTTCCTTTTCTCCTGGCCACTAACACAATGGGCGATACCGCTATCCCTTGTGACGCTCTTGGCTCGCCGATACGTCTAGGCTATGATAAAGACGGCTCTGTCAGGTTCGGCAACAATGGCAGACCTGTTACCAGAGTCGCCAAGCCTATTTCTGATAGCGTTACCCTTATCCGTCAAAACTTTGTGGCTACCCTGCAACAGTACGCCGAACAGGTAGCCACCGATAAGCAAGAGGATTACGCTATACAGGTAGAAATGGCACACACCGCAGGCCAGCCGATTATAGCCCACGACAAGGCGGAACTTGACAAGGCAATTCAGCTTCAGATAGAGGAAGCTATGCGACAAGCCCAAGCGCAAGCCCAAGAGGAAGCCCAAGAGGAAGGCCAAGAGGAAGGCCAAGAGGAAGGCCAAGAGGAAGCCATAACCCCTAACCCTGAACTGGTAGCAGTTAGTAGCTAATCGGGAGCAAGCCCCCCCGAACAAGGCTCTGAAACAAAAAAACGAAGGGGGGACTTTGGTATGAGTAAAAACGAAAGTCTGCCAAAGTGGGCTACCCTTGACCGCCAAGCCTATCTAGTCCAGTTATGGACACTGTTCGGTAACAAGTGTCTAAAAGGACACCAGACTTGCTCTAACCCTACTCACTATATTCACCACAAACAAGTTACTGTTATGGTTAGCAAGCCTGTGGTTATCCCTTGCGTTGATAAAAACGGTTTACCGATAAAAGATAGTGACGGGGTACAGCTTAGTCTAACACTTTTCAAAGCTGTACCTGTTGCAGTTGACAAGGTAACTACTACCCGCCTGTTTGACTTAAAAGCGGATATTGTGATTGCTAACTGGAAAGCGGTAGACCGTGAGCAAGATAAGGCAGAATGGGAAGCCGAACAGAAAAGCCTGCACTCGCTAGGTGAGAGGTCTTACCCAGTGTCAGGCAGGTTTAACGCTATCTCAAGGGACATTTTTGCCAGTAACCAGCCTCTTTATTACCTTGAAGGTCAGTCTATTAGCGGTCTAACTCTAAAGCCGTTTGTTAAGGTCAGGTTGTCATCAAGCTATATGCGACTGTATGTAGACTTGGGCGAAGCTCTAAGGCAGGTCAGTAAATCAAAACGGCGTAAAGCTATCCGATACGGGAAGCCATTACCACAAGAGGTAAACGGTATAATCAGGGGTAAGGTTCTGGAGGCGGTCAGGGATTATCTAGCGCACTAAAGCAAAAAAAACGGAAAGCACTCTCGCAAAGCGGGGGTGCTTTTTGCCTATTTACCGCTTTTTTATTGAACGGGTGATACGAATAGTATCGCCCGTCTCTTTATGGAAAACGGGAGGTGATTTTATGCCCGAAGTAAACCAGTGGGGCAACACCGTTCTCCGTAGCTTCCACAGCACCGAGCGATACCGGTTTGACTTCCAGCTCTGCACCCCAAAGAAGGGCTGGAGACAATACGATACTGACCAGGACGCCTGGTATTTCGGTGTGTGGGTGCATCCGGAAAAGCGTGTTATCCTCACATACGCCGAGGGGGACATTACAGTCGTGAAATGCCCTACCGAGGAAGGCTACCACGCCGAGCTGAAGCATATGGCCGAGTTCTACGGCCCACCGCCTCCGGCGTTTATCACGATTGATTATCCCAATGGCGGAATAACTAAATATTTCGACCGCAGGCCTGAGTAAATCGGGGCGGCCCGATTTAACGATACTAATCAGGAAAGGAGGTGGGAAAATGGTCGAAGCCTATTCGATGAACGACATAGGAAGAGACGACGGACAATCTCTCGTTGAGATCAAGCAGGTGAAGGCTGTCTGCAATCAGTGTGGGGCGAGTTTCGAGGACGTCGAGAGTATCGAGCAAGCGAGGAAGTGGATTGCTGACGGATACGCTCCTTGTCCGAACATCTCGTGTCCCGGGCAGCTCACGATTCTTTAAAGGAGGTGAAGCGTGGACCTATACTGTCAACGCTGTGGTGAGCCCTGGGAACACTACTACGTTCACCACGAGATGGCACCCTTAGAGCGTATGCAGTTTCTCAAGGGCGAGTGTTGCCCGGGCTGCCACGGCAAAGAGGTTGAGAAGCGGCCCTTTCGAGCTGAACTTGCGAGTGCTCTAGGGGGAATTCTTGGTGACGATACCGATGCTCTAGCTGCAGAGATGGAAGACGCTGAGTTTCTACTCGGCAGTGAATTCTGGGAATAGTAAGAAAGGAGGTTAAACATGCGAGTCTTTGTTTATGATGACAGAGAGTTCCCCGACCCCGACCCGACTATGTCGATCGAACAAGTCAGGCAGTCCATGGTCCACTTCTTCCCCGAGCTGGCCAACGCTGAGACCAAGGAAAGCAAGCGCGGTGAGGACGACATTATCGAGTTTACCAAGCGCGTAGGGGTTAAGGCCTGAGATGAACGAATCGGAAGACATCGAAAGAGTCCTCGTTTCTCTCAAGAAAGTCCCTGAAAAACAGCTCCTGATAATCGAGCTGGCCAACAATGCCCCCAGGAAGGATGGAGAGCTTGACTACGAGGCGCTGGCCAGCATCCAACCGGAAGTCAACATGGCCATCGCCGAGGCGAAGATGTACGGCGCCCATACATTGGTGGCAGTCAACACCTTAGGAAGACTAACCGACCGAGAAGAAGATGTATGATCTCGAAATGCTGCGGTGGTTAAACGAGCAGGCGCATTTAAGAGCTGTTGAGCTTGCTAATAAGGGAGTGTCACTCTCGGCGCCGGTGGCTGAAAAGCCGAAGGCGGTTGTTAAGCCGCTGCCGGTCTTTCCGCTAAGCGTCCTGGCAAGGAAGCTCCTGGGGGGGCCTCCTTCACTAGCATACTACGTTGAGCTTTTAGAACAGGGGGAAACCGTTATCGGTTTCCGCGACCTGGTGAGAGAATACCTGCCTGAGTATGAAGTCGACATTCTGGCCGAGGACTTGCACACTCGCGCCATGAGGTTTATGCGCTTCTTCAGCGAGAAGTTTTTTCCGCTCTACGAAGACATGAACGAATCTTTTACCATCGGAGACCTCCTCAACTCTATCCCCACCCGGCCGATGGGCTTCTCCGAAGAAAGTTACCACGCGTTTGCCGACTTCCGGTCGGGTTATGTCCTTGCCCTTTCACTGGTGGAGGCCCCCTGGGATGAGGAGCTCGAGGATGAGGCGGGGGTGGAGGACGGGGATCCCATGCAGGGCGGGCGCGTTTCTATCCTTGAAGCGGCGAGCGAGCTGGTGGGCCGGGATCTGATCCGCCTGGTACCTGAAAAGGGGTGGGACCCCGGTAACTTGCGCACCCTCACCGACGGCACCGAATTCGAGGGGCTGGGTGACTTCGCCGACTGGGTGTGTTGCCAAACCAGCCTTTATCATCTCGATGTCCAGGCTTCATCACTCGAGGGGGGTTTGATGGGGGAGCTACAGATGGAATGGACCAGGGACAAGGTCGACGAATTGACCTACGACTGGCAAATGGCTACTGATATCTGGGATAGTCTCCACCGGTTCGCTCTCCGGCTCGAGCAGGACCCGGAGAACACCTTCAGGAGACTCCTGGGCCTGCTGCTCGATAACCAAGATATAGTTTTACCTATGGTTATACCTAAGGAGCAGCTGGGCATGCCCCTTACTTAAGGCGAATTCTATAGAAAGGAGGTGATAAACAAGATGGGAGACACAGATGTGTTCAACTGGGCCGTACCTGATGAGCTCGGCGTCCCGCCTGACAAGTTGCGAGCTCGTGTCGACTTCTACCATCAGGCCGTGGTGCTGAATTTCTACGATGAAGAAGTCACAACGACCAAGTTAGTCTCAGCCATGGACGTGGCCCACGCCCTGTCAAACGACTTGGCATTCGGTACGGGGTTACTGCCGCCGGGAACTATATGGTGGAGAAATACTCGAGGCGGGCCGGTATACGCAATCTACGTGGAGCCAAAGATACGGAGAGTCGCCCTGCAGACAAGTATCCAGAAGGCCCCGCGGCGTTTTAATTTGCCACTGCCCGGCCTTATCTTCCTGGCTACTCCCGGCCGAGAGCCCTGGGTTTATGCTGTGAAAAAGAAGCCGACAAAAGACACGGATGGCGTTTACCACGCCCCCCTGTGCAACCTCCACCCAAACGGCCGTTCCTGTGCCGGCACTAACGAGTACCCCACCAGGGGTGCGGATATAGTTCACTCTTTCTTTACTTCTTTCTTCACCGCAAGCGCCAACCTGAGTAACCGGTCAGTCAAGTACCCGCGAAACATCGTCCAGCTCTGGGAGTTCCTGGATAACAAGAAGCGTTTCCCGGCTGGCGACCTGGTGCAGATTGGAACAATAAAAGACCTACTCGATATGGAGATGTGACAGATGAAACTGGTAGGTTACCTGGTGAACTACCCCGACGGGTTGGTTGGGGAGACAGGCTTCTATTATAACTACATACTCGCATCCAACGGCCTTTTCATCGAGGCCGAGAGCCCTTCCATCACCGCCCGGGTGCCGGTTGCCGAGTGTGAAGTCAGAGGACTGGCCCCCATGTCAACCAAGGTCACTTTGACGTATGGTAGTATTCCGCAACACTTCTTTGACCTGGCGCTCGATACCTTCCTGGCAGATCCCCTTAATGAGCATTACGTCGCCGTGACCGCCTCCGCCGGCTACCACTTCTATGTGCCGGTGCAGGACAGGAGCGCAGGCAGCGTCACCTACGAGATGGGAAACTCCGTAGTGCTCGACCTCCACTCCCACGGGCAAATGCGAGCCTCTTTCAGTGGCCAGGATAATGGGGACGAGCAGGGGCTGAAACTGTACGGAGTAATCGGTAATTTGAACGCTACCCCTGTGGTTAAGCTCAGGGTCGGAGTATATGGTTACTTTAAACGCCTGGAGTGGAAGGACGTCTTTGACGGCTCGCTAACAGGGGCGGCGGAATATGAAGAAAAGGAGGTGATAGCCGAGGGTGACATACACTGTATTCCCGGACCATATGACCTTGAACTCGAACATCATAGTCGTGGGCTGTGGCGGAACTGGTGGCTTCGTCGCTGAAGGTTTATGCCGCTTGCTCCGCGGCAATGACAGACCCATCCTGCTCATCGACCACGACCGGGTTGAGCCGCCTAATCTGCTGAGGCAGAACTTCTACGCCGGCGACGTGGGCAAATTCAAGTCTCAGGCCCTGGCCGAGCGCCTGTCCCGCCAGTACGGCCGGCGCATCGCTTTCAGCGTCTACCCTTATATGGATGACCTTGGCAGTCGTGACCTTGGCGGCGGAATGCGCATGCGCTCCGTCGAGGGAATTATTATCGGCTGCGTCGACAATGCCCCTGCCAGGCGAGATATCAGCAATAACATGAATTTCTCTACCTGGTGGCTCGATGCCGGCAACGGATACGCCTCAGGGCAGGTCCTGCTCGGCAACGCTACCCGCAGGGAAGAACTAGCGGGATCGTTTAGCGAGGGGCAAATGCACGTTGAGCGATTGCCAATACCATCGTGGCAGCTCCCCAGCCTGCTGGCGCCGCCAACCACGGAGCCAACCGATGTCCTGGATTGCGCCGAGGCGGTGGCCGCCGACGAGCAGGGGCCGCTAATCAACCAGGCCATGGCAGTGCTGGTACTGGAGTTCGTACACCGGCTGCTCAACGGCACGCTGACCTGGATGGGCGCCTATATTGACCTGGAAGCCGGCACTCTGCAGCCGGTGCCAGCTTTACCCGAGACGGTGGCCAGAATGTGCCAGGTGAAGGTCGACACTTTGCTCATGAAGGATTGTTCAGTAGGCCGCCGGTACTCATTGAGAAGGAGATAATGTGACAGACCAGGAAAACACTGAAGAAACACAAGAGCCAACCGAAGAAGCGGAAGAAGCAACCGCTCCACCAGCTCCGGAGACGGCGGCAGCCAGCCCCGAGAAGCCGGCCAACGAACTGAAGGTCGTCATCGTCATGAAGGGCGACAAGGCTTTGCTCGGAGTCCAGTCTCCTGACTGCGACCCGGTATACAAAACCATGGAAGGCACCCTGGCCCAGGTGCTGAAAAGGGTTCCATCACTTGTGGCTGAGGCAAAACAGCAATGGGAAGCTAACCCGCGGTACCCGAAGGCGGATTTACCGACGCCGGCCCCCAGTCCCCCTCCATCTCGCACGGCGGCCGCTTCAGGACCACCCAAGTCTAAAATCAAGCCAAGCTTCTTCTAAAATATTGCCGAAACCTGGCGCCCCGCAACGGCGCCAGGTCCGCCGGGGATGGCCTTCCGGCGCTGAACGATAGGCAGGCCAAAAAGGAGGTGAAACAGATGGAAATACAGGTTGCTAGATTCAGAGAGGTGTTAGGACTCCTGAAGCCGGTCATCCTCCGGAAACCAACCCTACCGGTGCTCACCCATGTCCTGCTCAAGGACGGCCAGGCTGTGGCCACGAATTTGGAGACCATGGTCATCGTCAAGGTACCCGAAGCCGATATCGACTGTCTATTCCCCTATTCCGATGTGGTCAAGATGCTCCAGTACGTTCAAGGTGGGGAATATCTGCATATTGAGACCGCCGATGGCAAAATCAAGATGTCATGGTCCGACGGCAGCTCGACCTTCGGCATCAAGGACCCTGAAGACTTCCCGGCCGTGCCCGAGTTCGAGCCGACGGTAGAAGCTGACATTGATATCGATACCCTGATCCCGGCAATGTCTGAGGCGCTGACCTTCGCCGCTACCAGTGACACCCGGCCAGTACTGAGCGGGGTCACCCTGATCTTGGGGAAGGAGGTTGCGGTTGCCTCAGGCGATGGCTACCGGTTGGCTCATAAGGTTCTGCCGTTGTCTTTCCCCGAGGAAGATATCCTTGTCGTGCCCCTGGGTTCCGTAAATGCCCTGAAGCTGCTATGGGAGAAGACACCGCGCACCCCGCCGGTCTCCGATTCCCTGATACCGGTAATCATGGCTAGGAAGCAGGCCTCGGTCGCCCTCGACGGCAAGACAGGGCTGAGGTTTCTATTCGGCGATTCGACGGCAGCCATCGTCAAGTTAATCGATGGCTCCCCTCCCGATTGGCTCAAACTGATGCCGAAGAAGAAGCCGGTGCTACAAGCGTCGCTCATGGGGTCTGAGCTGGCCCTGGCAGTACGCCGCGTCATGGCAGTCGCCCTGGCGGGTAAAAACATTGTCCGCCTGGTGTTTAACGATGACACGG
>SDBU01008998.1_pt1 | contig 11266 bp, 19 predicted proteins | sample 2277071 | NCBI WGS metagenome assembly SDBU01 (sample SAMN10397929, study PRJNA504765) | marine sediment metagenome | isolation source: marine sediment core GS08_GC12, 126 cmbsf | place: Arctic Ocean: Gakkel Ridge, Loki's castle | collected 2008 | reverse complement strand
AGGAAACCCTCGTCCACAATATCCGTTATCTCAAGGTTCAGGGCCTCCGATAACCGAAGACCGGCACCTCCATAGGCATAGAGTAAAGCCAGCTCCAGCTTCGACCGGTTGCGAGCATAAGTCGAAACCTCCGGGTCGTAGATGGTATCCGTCGCCGTCTTCAGAAGATTATCCCATTCCTTATCCTTGAGGAACCTGGGGTAGTACTTCTTTGTCTTAAGCCCCCGCAGCTTGAGCTCTTTCCCCTTAAATCGGAAGTAGCTCTTCAAAGCCCAGAGGTGGCGGTTGATACTGGAGGCGCTATTACCCTTCTCCTCAAGCTCTTTAATGAAACCCCGGGCAAGTTCTGGCGTTAGCTCTCGGCCATCCAGAAAACGAAGGAACATGTCAACTGTCCAGAGATAGGCACGGCGGGTTGTCTCCCCCTTGGATTCCTCTTCATCGGTGCCGAATCTCAGGTAGTCATCAAAGGCTGCCAGCCCATCTGCTGACTTTACCTGTGCTTCAATTACCATCAGGGTCTTCTCCTCGCATCTGGTTGATTGGCTTGCAAGTTCTTCTCCCATTTCTCTTGCTCAAGGGCATCGCCCGCCTGTTGAATCGTCGAGCCACCCACTCCCCACTTTGTCCTGGGAGCTAGCGGGACATTTGGATCGTGAATGTGCCTGGTGTAGATAGCGGGAGCGCCAGGCCGGACAACACCAGTCCCTGGAGTAGGAGAGCCCGGAAACGGGGCCATAGGTGTCGGGATTTGAGGAGTTGGCCAGCCTTGAGACTGGGGTGGCATCGGATTACCCCGTGGTAGGGACGGTAACTGGGGAGCTGGCGGGTTGCAAAGACCCTGCGGATCTGTCAGCTCGATTTCCTCTATTCCCTGCACTACTAATTTCATACGAGCACCTCCTCCCGCTTCTTCATATCTTCTATCATGTCACCGAGAGAGCGCAACGGCGGCTCCTCGGGTTCTTTCCTCGGTTTCTTCTCTGTAATGTGCTCCGGAGCCCGTTTGGACAACTTACCAACGGGTACCGCTGTCCCGACAGGATAAAGCTCTCCCTGAATCATCACGTGGGCGCTACCTGTATTTCCAATATGAGATCGAGCCTTGACCCTGACCGACTCTCCCTTATGGAGCCAGGTGTTATTCTGGTACTGCAGAGTAGTGTCTTGTTTCACCTGCGTAGGCTTCTTCTTGGAGATTATTACCTGGGCCTCACAGTCACCACTAAGCTGAATAGAGATGGCCTGCAGTAAGCCGCCAAATTCCTTTGTTATTAGCCACTCAGCGACGGTGACCCAGCGCCGGGACTTAACATCTTTCTGCCCTGCCGTGAGGACAGGTCCAGGCTGGGGTGTCATCTTCGGTTTCACGGCCACAGTGGGAGTAGGCTGAAAGCCAGCTTGTCCCAGATTAACCACCTGGCCAGTCGGGTCATAGCGGATAATGCTCGTTTTAATATCGTAGTCCCCTGCGTGGGGTACCTTAACATAGACTTCAGTGCCTGGCTTGAGAGTACGGCAAGGCCCAAACCCCTGTCCATCGAGAACCTGAACCTCAACCGACAGGCGGAGCGGGTTCTTTATCCGTATTCCGTAGCCTTTGTTCTTTCCGTGATATTGACCATTTGCCACTACTTTATTCCCCACGCTCTCTTGAGTCTCTTCACGTCCTCATCAACCGCCTTGAATGGCTTTCTGAAGGCATCCTGACCCATGCCAGTGAGCTTACGGAAATCCTGGCGTAGTTTCTCCTGTCCTCCTACCAAATCGGCAGCCATTCTTCTAATCGTTGGCAAGGGGATCTCCGTTCTGACCATAGGTAATAGCAGGGCAGCTCTCATTTCATCATACTCCCTGGCCTTTATGTTTCCTGCAGCCAGGGCCTTATCACAATACTGGAGAGCCTTCTGAGCCCCGAGCTCATCAGCCAGAACATCAGCTACTCGCTTCGGAACTCCCCTCTCTCTGGATGACATACGGGATAGCCGTCTGGCTATCCGGCTCATCTGCTCATAGGTGATGTCATTAATGGTCTTGGTCACCAGGGCCTTCAGCATCCTAGCCCCGACCGTATCCTCGGGTATCGCTTCAACCGATGTCACCATAAATCATTCTCCTTTCGTGAAGCCCAATCCGGCTGCCTGGTAAGCCCTGGTCAGAATCTCCGGCTTCCGGAGCATAAAGCGGGGCACCGGCGGTCCCTGCCAAGGTGGTGCTGGGAGTAAATCCCCAGGCTCAAGTTCAGATCCCACGGCATCCACCGCCCGGTAGACGCCATAGCTTACCGCAGCTCCGACTCCGCCAATAATAAAGATAGCAGCCACCGTTTCCGGGTTCAGCATGGTTTAGACTCCTCTGAAAAATCCGTTTCCGAAGGGTAAGCCCCTCCCGTTCGAGCCAGGCCGAACCAGCTTAAAGGCTTGTCCGAGAGCTTTGTTAATCCTCTCCATATCCCGACGAATAATGTTAGCGGGGTTGATAGATGGCGGTGCATCCTCGATCTTGCTTACCGGGAGTTTATGAAGCTCACTGAGCGGGCCGGGCATCCTGCGGACTCTCCCATCGTAAAAGTGAACGATGTACTCTTTTTCCTCCGCCATGTTATCCCGCCCTTTCTTCTCTTGCGTACCCTGGGCGGTTGATAACCGGGTTCCATTTGTTTAAGAGGGGGAGGCCGGCCATATTCATCTTGATGGTAGGCACCTCTGGGATTTGAGGTAGTTTCGCCTGAATCGCCATCGTGTTAATCTGACCTCTCACCATCTTTACGACTCCAAATGGGTCTAACAAATTTATTTCCTGTGGCATGATTCTGTCTCCTTTCGCTTATTTTCCTAAGGCGTATAGTAGAACCTCAGCCCGACCAGCACATCATTAAGCCTCAAGCTGGCGAGGTCTACCAATGCGTTCTCAAACCTAAGGTTATATGTCCCATTCCCATCCACCTCGCTCTTCACATCGTTATCCCCAATGAGTATGTCGCCCGATTCCCGGGTGGAGCCAGCCACGGTCCACATATCGTCAGTGAGGTCAATGGCCACTACATCATCCACACCCAGGTACCAGTAGACTTCTTGATACGGATAGCCTGGACGCCATTGATAGCATTAGGACCTCCTGAATTGATGTTCTCAAGGGCTCTCACCTTCAGCACGCCTACCACTCTAGCCAGAGTGCCGCTGGGTATCCCAGCTACTACTACATCTGGTAGGTCAACATCAGCGGCTACGGCTGGGAGGTCAATCACATGAACCGTGTCCGACCAGAAGTCGATATACGCTAGCGGACAATCAGCCCATTCCCAGGAGGTGGGCGACCCCACCGGGATCTTACTCATTGTTAATCCCTCTCTATGTGCTAACCCCTATCTGAATCCACTCGTAGGTGTTTCCCGAGTTCTGGACGCACATCTTTACGGTGGTAACCTGATCTGCAGCTGCCCTCTCCCTCATAACCCTACCAACGTTGCCGGCTGCCGCCGCAGGGACAGATGTAACCAGTTCAGTATTTGGGAAAACCTCATAGTCTCCAGTCTTGGCATGGTGATCTGAAGGCCCAATGCCGGACAAGCTGGCGTGCGCTTTCTCAAGCAGGTCAGCCAGGTTATCGTGAGGGACAACCGTGCCCAAGCCATGCCTCGCTGTGACATCGTGGCGGGCATTGTTGAGGTACTGGGTGTGGTCATCGTCACCAAGGCCGATAAGGTTTCCGTGGTCGATGGTAGTGCCGAAGAGTACCCAGGCTGTGCCGTTATAGACCTTCTGAACATTGGTATCCTCGATCCAGACCGCAAAGCCATCATTCGGTGTGGTGAAGTCCCAGGTTGCGCCATCCCACTCGGCTATGTCGTCCTCATGTCCCACCCAGTCTCCAGTCGCTGTGGCTATGACAAGGTAGCGGTCGCCGGGGTCAGGTGTTCCTGGAGGTGTATCCAGCTCACCCAGGACACTCTCCTGCCAGTCAACCCCCTGCACCTTACCATCGACATAACCCTTCGTGGCCGCCGCGGCTGGCGCGGTAGGTTCAGCCAGGCCGATTATCTCCTGGGAGCCCATAGGCAGGTCTTTGGTTGGGGTCTTAAGGTCTCCCACCTCAACATTGGTCTTGACCGTGTTCTGGGCCTCAACATCAGTGTATTTGGTGTGATGGTCGTCTGGCCCAATGCCGGACAAGCTGGCGTGCGCCTTCTCAAGCAGGTCAGCCAGGTTATCGTGGGGGACAACCGTACCCAGGGCATGCCTTGCGACAAGATCGTGGCGGGCATTGTTGAGGTACTGGGTGTGGTCATCATCCAGCAGGCCGTCAAGTTCTAAACCGTGGTCTCCCTTGCCCCAGGTCCAGCTTGTAGGATTGCCGGTGATGAGGGAATTATGTTTCCCTACAGGTGCTTTGTAGCCGCGAAGAAACTCGGCCACATCCGAACCAAACAAGATGCGAAGTAGTAAGTGTCTCATTGCCAATTCCTCCCTTTTTTATTTGATACCTGTCGCCTCTTGGTCAAGCTGGCAACCTTATGTGCTCTCGGATAGCTTAACCCATTCGTAATTAGAATATGAGTTCATCACACAGACGTACACCTCCGTTTTCGTGCCGGTCGTCCTTATCCTCACCGGTTTCCCCGCCCAGTCAGGCCCTGGTGGGGCCAGTTTTTCGTACTCCTCGATAAATGGAGGCAGTTGTGGCAGGTCAATATGGCCCTGATGATTCAGTCCGGCCACACCGTCAGGCTGTCCCACAGAACGCTTCGGCACCACGAATGCTACTACACCAGACCAGGTCTCGGCGAGTATGTTTCCATCATCGTCGACGAAAAGGTTCTTTACCAGATGCAGTTCACCTGAATGTTCCATTGCCATCCCTGCGTATAACTATAATTATACGCTTGCAAAATGTCAAGCCTTCAGTACCCCAGGACTTCCATGAGGGCTGGATTCATCCCTCCCACGCTGGTGGGTGCTATAACAGTTTCGATATCGACGGTGTATAGCATGCCGACGGAGGCGGTGTCCCGGCAGACAATAGCATAGGTATTCCCTGCGACATGAATACACCATGGCTCTTCGCCTGGTGTGTGAAAGTTAAACTCGTCTATCGAAGGGATAGGCATCACCCCATCGCTCGGTATTTCCTTCGTATACACCTGTCCAGCAGTACCTCCTGCTTCATAGATAAGAGCGTAGGCATCTCCCGAAACCGGGATGAAGCAGGCCGGCACTCCAGTGACGACGGGGCCGGATTGCTTGTGAATTTCGGACAGAGTAAGGCCGTCCGCCGATATGCTAAGGGTCTCAATCACGCTCTGAGCAGACACGGCGAACACGTCTCCTCCGATGTGAATAGCCCTAGGTGATACCGCATGTAGCGCCACTTCAGGAGTCCACTCTAGAGAGGCTAGGACAGGGGACGTAATGGTTCCATCGTCGGCGATGTTGACCGTGCGTAGCCATCCGTCATTGTCCACACCCTGATAAAAGATGGCGTAAACAGTTCCTGCCCGGTGGAGAATGGTTGGGTAGTAGCCTTGGCCCGGGTCAAACTCAAGGCTGCTCCCGGTTAGAGTTATGGTTGCCCCGTCATCTGATATAGTAACCGTCTTAAGCCAGCCATCCTCAAGAGCTCCCTGGTAAGCGACAGCAAAGACATTGCCCGCGATGTGAATAGCATCGGGATGTGCCCCCAGGACAGTATCAAACTCACGGCTGGCGATGATCCCAGCACCAAGAGTCCCATCATCAGCAATAGTAAACGTCTTAATCCATCCGTCATCGTCTATCCCTTGATAGAATATGGCGTAGACATCACCTGCGACATGGAGAAGGACCTCTTTTGAACCACGAGTGTCATCAATCTGGAGGCTACTGCCGGTTAAGGCCAGAGTGAGGCCATCGTCAGATATGGTAAGGGTTCTTATCCACAACTGCAAGGGCACTTGATAGTTAACAACGGCGTAGACATCACCTGCGATGTGGTAGATTCGAGGCTCTCCCCCATAACCGGGCTCAAATTCAAGACTAGCAAGAACGCCGCCAATATCGCCTTCTGCCATGATAATCTCCTTGCGTATAATCTATATTACACGCCTAACCAGCACTGAAGAAAAATCTAAGGCCGACCATCACATCATTGAGTCTCAGGCTGGCCAGGTCTACCGCGGCATTGTCAAACTGAAAATTATAGGTTCCATCCCCATCCACCGTAGCCTTGACATCATTATCGCCGATGAGAACATCGCCAGCCTCTCTTGTGGACGCTGCCACCGTCCAGAGGTTGTCGGGCAGGTTTATGGCATTTGCCCAGGCGCCGGCACCTTTCCTGACCTGAATATTCTGAGCCCCATTGATGGCATTAGGTCCGCCAGCGTTGGTATTCTCTATGGCTCTCACCTTGATAATGACATCTACTCTCTCCAAGGTCAGACCGGCGGGTAATCCACTCACCGTGATACTAGGCAGGGCTGTATCGGCAGGTCCCACTGGTAGGTCAATGACATCATCCAAATCTGACCAGAAAGGTATCATCGTCCTAGACTTACTTTTAACCTGTACGCTCATGATTTCCTCCTCTCTACATATCTTCGAGAGCATATTTATAGGCGATAGCTCTCCCATTGTCGGCGACGGTATCACTCTGAACCGTTACCCTCAAAACGCCGGTAATCTCTACCGGGCCGTCAACAACCCAGATAGCATCGGGGTCAGTCCCCACAACCCAAGTAGTGCCTGGAGGTGGGTAAAGCCTACGCTCTACCGCATTGACGAGCTCGTAGAGGTTAATGGTAATGGTTGCACCAACGGTGAGCTGGCTGATATCCACCTGGAGAGAATTGAGCTTCTTACGTTCACCAGCGGTACCAATACTCACCAGGTCAGCAGCCGCAGCTTGCCAGTTAGCGGTTACGGATGATTCGCCGGGAGTTTCCCCAGCTAGCTTGTCGGTCTGGGCCTGAATAGCCGCCACCTCTTCCTCGACAATGGTTCTTACCGTCGCTGCGCTAATTCCGAATCCCATGATGACCTCCTATACCTGATAATAAAACGAGCCCGGGTCCGGTCGGCCCCAGCTGCATCCCTTACAGATTCCACCGTTGCCTTCCCGAATGGGAGGTGCTGCCCTCTTTCCCAGGCTCTGCGTATAACATAACTTATACGCTGGCATTTGTCAATACCGGCAGCACCCTTTTTCTCCAGAGAATCTCGGCTATGGCCAGGTCGTCGGGAGTGGTTATCTTTATATTATCATAAGAGCCCATGTAAAGCTTAACTCTGTAGCCAATATTCTCTACCAGTGAGGCATCATCTGTGAATTCTCCCGTCGCCTGACGATAGGCTTTCTCCAATATATCCATCCGGAATACCTGTGGTGTCTGCACGGCCCGTAGCCGTCTACGTGGTAGCGTCTGCTGGACGAAATAACCCTCTCCGGCAACATTATACATCGGCTCCCGCATGCAGATGGTATCCGTAACCGGTACCGCAGCCACCGCGGCGCCCGTTTCCATGGCGGCGTCCAGCCCACGTTCAATCAAGTCCTCCGTTACCAGGGGCCGGGCTCCGTCATGAATCACCACCCAGTCACAGTGGTCAAGTCGTTTAAGCCCGGCCAGCACCGAGTCCTGACGCCGGCTACCGCCAACGCACACATCACTGACCTTCAGTTCTTTCCCTCGCTCAAGGTTTCGCTCGCTTAAAACCACTACTATCTGGTCAATCCGGGCGCATTTCTGAAAGGTAGTAATCACTCGTTCCAAGACCGGTTGCCCGCAAAGCAAAGCAAATACTTTATCCACTCCACCCATCCGACGACTCTCCCCGGCCGCAGTAATAACCGCTCCTGTTTTCATAATATTATCTCCCCACAGGCCGGGCTACATAAATATCCCCGTCCCAGGTAGGAATCAATCGATTCAATTCTGCCGGCAGCTCCGGGTGCTGTCTTATGCTCCGGAACACAAAGGCCGTTGGACCCTTGCCGGAAATTACGGCATCCGGGAAGACCTCGAAGATATCGTCCAGCTGGGGTGCCCTTATCCGGGCCGCCTCAGAGAATGGCTGACCGACACGGTCATAATCATAGTAGGCTTGCTTGGTAGAGATCCGCTTATGAGGCCGGCAAATGATGTAGTAGCCTGGCTCCTCATCAGCGGGAAGCGGTGTAACCTTCTCTCCCAAACCCTCGCAGAGACACTTACCACCCAGGATGAAGAAGGGCACGTCGGCGCCGACGCTGGCGGCAAGTCCCATCAACTCCTCTTTGGATGCCTTCAGCTCATAAAGCTCGTTAATCGCATAGAGGACTGCTGCGGCATCAGAAGATCCGCCGCCCATCCCAGCCGAGACCGGTATCATCTTGTCCAGATGCACTCTGATTGGGAAATCCTGGGCAAATGTCTCCTCCATCACCGTCATGGCCTTGTAGATAGTGGTCTCCCTGGGCGGAGCCACCATGGTACCGGTGAGGCTGAACGCCTCGGACTTCTCTATCTCGAGGTAATCGTTGAGGTCAACGGTCTGCATGACCGTCCTGATATCGTGGTAATCGTCCTCACGCTTACCGAGAATTTCAAATTCAAGGTTAATCTTGGCCGGTGCCTTTATTATCATCTTTACCCTCCATCTCCTGGTAGGAATAATTTGCGTTTCGGGCTGCCTCCTGGTGGAGCGATGATAGTTTTACGTTTCATCTTGTCCCGGGCAAGTGTATAGAAAACACCGCAGCGTGCGCAGCTCGCCCCGACTGCCATCAGCCTAATCGTATCGGTCGGAGTGTCGTAGAGTTTCTCGAAGGAAAAGAGGGCGGGACTGCCCTGAATATGTAGGTCACCCTCCATGGCCTTTACCGTGAAGCTTGAGGGACAGCCACAGACCGGGCACTTGTCAAAAACCTTGGGAGCTATATCGCAAGGGCCTTCTTCACACTCTGAACATGTGGCCTTAACCTTGCCCTTGGCCTCCTCTTTCTCCTGCCTCCGCCTCTCAGCACGATTGGGTTCTTTCTCTTCAGCCATTACAATGCCTCCTCTGCCCTCTTCAGCCAGTCCTTGATGTATTGCTGGGTCTGCTTGCTGAATGGGAAGTTTTTGAATAGATTACGGAAAAAGACCAGGTCCGACTCCAGGAAAGCTTTGTAAGTCGGGCTTCCCGGGGTTTTCAACTCGACCTGCAGGCGCTGAGCCTCTAACATGGCGCCATGGTCCTTGAGGTGATGAAACAATCCCCACTGGGCGGTAAGTTTTATCACCAGCTCTGTCCACTGGGCATCAAGTGTAAGGATTACATTCGCCGGCGACCCGTCCGCCTGCTCCAGAGGCGCTGGGGGCGTTCCCGGACGCAGGTAATTAGCGAACTGGCAATGCGGATCTACGAATAGCCTGCTCCATTCGGCCATATCGACTCCCATAGAGAGACCGAGTGCATCAGACCAGGCCACGACTCCCCACCAGAAGGCATCCGTGGCGGGCTCGTGGTCCGGACAGGGTCTATCCTTGTACCATTCCTCGGCACACTTGAGACTCTGGGAGGCTATCCGCTTGTAGAGGTCTGTCATAGCCCCCAGACCGGCCACCTTACCCGCCGGCAGTCTCATGTATTTGTGATTTACCCGGGTACATTCGAGTATGATTCCCTTAATATCCATTACTGTGGCCAGCCTTTCGTTTTCTCTCTCAGTACATTCAGGTCGAACTGGGGCTGGCCATCATCGGTCCATCCGGTTATGCCGACCTCCTCTTCCATAGACTTGACCTGGTTACCGAGCTCCTCAGCCATGATTTTATGAAACTCGGCCTTCTTGTCCCCGAGCATCATAGTCAGGATACGGATTATACCGGCTAACTGGGCATTGACCAGGTTCTTGAATCCCTCGAGACCGGCCAGGTAAGTCACCCGGGGATCGCCTTCTTCTCTTGTGCCCAAGAACTGCCTGACATTGAACTTGCTGAGGAAATAGAGCCTCTCCGCCTGTTTCTTGTATTCGTCCAGTAGGGCTTGGTTCTCGGCATCCTGAGCCTTCTCCGTCTTTTTAGACATGTTTCTCCTCCTTCTATATGTTTGATAATAACAGGCCGATGGCAGCCATTACCACCGTCCACGTCATAAACTTAAGGGCGACCTCCGCCGGCCCGATAATTACTTCTGTGGTCAGTGGTAAGATTCCACCCCCATCGGCGCAGCCCGGGCAGACCGGGCCCGAGCCATAGTGGTAATAGACTCCCTCGATGCCACGAACCCTTCTGCGGAATTCACGGGCATGGGATGAGAGGACACGCTGAGTCATACTGTAGAGCAGGCAGGCAACGGCTACTCCAGCTATGCCCCAGCTCACCGTATGCGTCTGGGCTATATAGGCTGTCACCACTGGGAAAGCGCCCCAGGCGAAGCCAAACCACTCATCCCTATGGAAGAAGCCCCTGGCCCACTCTAGATTATAAGCGAAGACGATAAAACCGCCGAAGACTATGCAGGGAATGACCCATATCGTCTCCCTCATCCCGACAAGGACACCTATGGCGATAGCGCCGGCAATAGATACAATGGCCAACGTCCACAGTAGAGCTGATGGTATTTTTGTTCGCAGCGGTCGTCCGATAAGCTCGTCCAGACAGTGGCCACCGATTCCCATACCGAGGAAGAAGGCCAGTAAAGTCCAGCCGAGAGTAGCCCAGTTCAGCTGGGGCGCCAGAGCTGCACCTATGAGCACATAGCTCAAATGCCAGGCAGTGTATGGGAAATGCAATATGACCCAGAGGTCCCTCAGCCAGCCCTTTGTCTTTATATCGTACCAGGCTACTTCTGTCATAAATCTACCTCCAAATAGGGTAGCTAATCCGCTACCCTATTCTATTTCTCAGTCCACTTTTCCGCAGCAGCTCGGTCACCCGGGATGATAGTTGCTCCCACCAACCGGTACCCGCCTCGCATAATGTTAATCCACTTGCCGCCGGCAGAGAGCATGTGATTCCACGTCTCCGTGAATATGGCGTTCTTATAAGGCTCGACCGCTGTCCAGTGCAGGCTTGACTCGTAGATGTTCAGGAAGGCAGCGTTATTAACGAACTTGACGCCCTCCTCGGTAAACTCTACGCTCTCCACATCATGCGCCCGGCCAAATACCTTCAGCCTTACCTCCCGGTATTCCTCGTCCAGCTCTTTGATCGGAGCAATCTCGTCCCTAAAGACCAGGTGAGCTGCTCCGGGTTCTACGAATATGGCCACCAGGTTACCCTCTTCAGGCTCACGCTTGGGCTGGTACACCTGCGGCGCCGGGGTTG
>SDBU01008997.1_pt1 | contig 11266 bp, 10 predicted proteins | sample 2277071 | NCBI WGS metagenome assembly SDBU01 (sample SAMN10397929, study PRJNA504765) | marine sediment metagenome | isolation source: marine sediment core GS08_GC12, 126 cmbsf | place: Arctic Ocean: Gakkel Ridge, Loki's castle | collected 2008 | reverse complement strand
GCCCACAGGTAACCTCGACCCGGACACAAGCCGGGACATCATAGCGTTCCTCGATGAGATAAACCAGGAGGGCCGGACCGTCGTGATGGTGACACACGATCCCGGCGCGGCAAAGAAGGCGAGAAGAACTCTGAGGCTGGTTGAAGGCGCCATACTTCCGGTAGGATAAATGCCGCCATGCGTCTGATCACACAGGATTTCAATGCGCATTTCTGGACATGAGCTGCCACGATGGTGAGATGACGGCAACAGATACCAGAGGGCAATGGGTGAGAGTCGTATCATGGGTCGGGGATTCTGGTACCGGGCCGACTGCTCAAGCCTGGGCAGCAGCCTCAGACCGGTCCGAGAGAGCACGGAACCGGCCGCAATGTGGTCTGGTGGTGCCGAATACACTTCCTGAAGGAGGATGAATACAAGAATGGAGCCTTTTATGGCCAAGCAGCCCAAGGGTTTGAGCCTTTTCGAGAAGTATCTCACCGTGTGGGTCTTTCTCTGCATTATTGTTGGGATACTTCTGGGCAAAGCGGCCCCGGGAGTGGCGACCTTCCTGGACAGTTTGGCCATCTATGTAGGAGACGCCCCCGTCGTCTCCATCCCAATAGCCATATGTCTCTTTTTCATGATGTACCCCATCATGGTGAAAATAGACTTCACAGAAATCCTCAAAGCCGGCAGAAGCGTCCGGCCTGTCGGACTTACTCTGTTCATTAACTGGGCCATCAAGCCCTTTACGATGTTCGCAATAGCAGTCTTCTTTCTCGGTACGGTTTTCATCAGCTTCATAGGTCCTGACGCCGTGGACCACGTCAGAATGCCGCTGGGACTGGACCTCCCCCTCGGCGCCATGCACGGGGAAGGAAAAGTCGTGATCATCGAGGGCGCCAAGATGCTCGAGGTACCCCTATGGCGGAGCTATCTGGCAGGCTGCATCCTTCTCGGGATCGCACCATGCACTGCCATGGTCCTGGTCTGGGGATATCTGGCGAAGGGCAACGACGGACATACGCTCGTTATGGTTGCAATAAACTCCCTTACAATGCTTCTCCTCTATGGCCTTCTGGGAGGATTTCTCCTCGGAGTCGGCAGATTACCTGTGCCCTGGCAGGCTCTCCTGCTCTCAATCGGAATCTATGTCGCCTTGCCACTTGTGGCCGGATACTTCACGCGAAAATGGATTATCGCCGCAAAGGGGGAACAGTGGCTCAAGGAAAAATTCCTGCACATCCTTACACCGATTACCGTGATAGCCCTTCTGGTGACCCTCGTTCTCCTGTTCTCTTTCAAGGGAGGTACTATTCTCAGCAACCCCCTTACAATTCTGTGGATCGCAATCCCGCTCTTCATACAAACGGTCTTGATTTTCAGCCTCGGCTACGGCCTTTCAAGACTACTGCGACTCTCCTACAGAGACGCGGCTCCCTCCGCCATGATAGGCGCATCAAACCACTTCGAAGTCGCTATAGCTACAGCAACAATGCTGTTCGGGATTTCCTCAGGTGCCGCTCTGGCCACCGTCGTAGGCGTCCTGATCGAGGTGCCGGTCATGCTGATGCTGGTCAAGATATGCCTGCGCACAACACACTGGTTTGACCACGCACAAACCCGAAAGAATGTCTGACGGACATCTCCTATCCACCAGGAGACGAGTGAAATCCACGCGTCTTGCGCAGAAATTCGCTGTTTCCTTAACGGCGAAAGCCTCCCAAAAAAGCTGCCCAGAACAATTTTGCAGGAAAAACATGTTTCATAGCTCCTTGAACATCAACGAGATACGGACGTACTGCGTCCTCCTCCATCACGATTCCATCCCTGCTGGCAAGCCGTTTGCTCTATCACATTGACGGCAATACGGAACGCGAAAACACACCTTTTAGAGCCCTACGTCCCCTCATAGGGCGATATGAGGTAAGTAGATCTTTCATCCCCCTCAAACCCTTGAAGGCGGTAGGGAGATCCAGGTTTCTCTACCGCACCCCTCCTTTGATTACGAGGGGTGTTGGAAAGACGTTTTCTCAATAGGAGAGCAATGATCTTTACATACTCGCGCTTGAAGCGAGGTATCGAAGGATTTACGCAGCAAAAACCAGGCAAGACAAGTACTGAAAGCAGCGTATCACGAGGGCTCGTCTCGTGCGGTAGTAGCTCGACCGCAAGACACGAGCTCTCACTTATTTCACCGCTTCTCGCCGAGCGTTTCTCTCATACAAAAGGAAGATAACCAAATAACCGTATTCCCCGCACCTCAGACCCCAAAGGCCCGTCTGAAGTCTGCCTTCACTTGCCGGAGCTTATTCCTTTTTTGAAGGCTCCGTGATTTCAATCACTGTAATGTCTTTGATCAATTCCTCCCTTGGGGAGATATTAACCTCTATCTTCTTTGGACTGGTCGTGAACGTAAGCTGAGAAGTGACCCCACTATCGAGTTCTCGATATCCCCTAAGCTCAATCTCATATTTGCCGGGCAGAAGGCCTTCTATCTCGAACGTGCCGTCATCTCTAACCGCTACGTCGACCTTGGCGCGTACACGCCAGTGTACCCTTTCATCATGCCCGTAGATATCAAGCATGACCCTCGTACCCTCGGGTGGCGAAAAAAGATAGACCTTGCCGGAGATTTTTCCGGCACTGCTGAAATCGATATTTATCTCCTTTTCCTCCTCGTCCTTGATTTCGAAGAAGGGCAAAACAGACTCCCAGTAGCCGAGGCTGAGGTGGCAGATGCCCTTTGGAACGTGAGCGAACCTGTACTCCCCCCGGTAATCAGTCCGCACTTGGGCGTCATAACCAGCGTCTGAATTAATAACCCGGATCAACACGTTCCCCTTCCTGTTACCGTCAGCATCCTTGAACCAGCCATAGACCAGTGTGCCTCTTTCAAGCTGGAGCACGACCTTGTCCGTTACCTCGTCCTTCTTGACTGTGATCTCCTCCGGGTGAAGCGTGGCGTAATCTGGATGCGTCACCTTGAGCCTTATCTTACCCGGTGTAAGATTGCGAAGGACAAAAGCTCCTATTTCATCTGTCGTAATCTTCTGTTCAAGGATTTTCACGCCGTAAACCTGAGGCTTCCGAACCTCGACGACTGCTCCAGGTACGCCGTGTTCGGATTCGTTGACGACCCTGCCCCTTACTGTTCCCCCTTCACTGATGTATATGTCCCTCTTATTCTCTGCATCGGCTTTCACCTCGAACGGCTCTGTCTTGAAACGGGGTAGGCCCTCCGCTGTGATCGTGATGGAATACTTGCCGGGCTCAACGCCGCTGCAAATGAAAGACCCGTCCTCGGACAAGAATTTCTTGCGCGAATAAGCGGCGGCATACCCTCTTTGCACAGAATTCAGCGTCAGGTAAAACTCCTTGACAGAACTCTTGTCCGATGCACGGTATACGCAGCCCCTTATTGTGCACGCCTCTTCCATGTAGATCTCGACTGTGGCTTCCGAGTTCTCTTTTACCTCAACAGTCTTGGACTTGGCTTCGGCGAGCCCGGGTGCCGTGACCTTAATATAGTGTTTTCCAGGCATCAGCTTGTCGCAGACGAAAGAACCATCTTCAGATTCGTATTTCCGTGCCGGGTAGCGATCATAATCTAAGTGTACAACGAAGTCGCTTACCGGTCTTCCATCCGATTTGCGGTATACGGACCCTTTTATTGACCCGTATTCGGGTATTCTCACCTCGAAGTCAACATCGTCAGCTGAAGCAACGACCTCCCGCGGTCTGCGGGTGAAACGCCAGTAACCCAGCCTCCTTGCACCTCCCACCGAGATTCTGTATTTCTCTCCTTCCTCAAGGTTTTCAAACCTGTACTTGCCCTCCGTGTCCGTCTCGGTCGAATGGTATTTGTGCCCATACCCCCCCTGCCCTTGCTTGCCCCACGAGATCTGCATCTTGAGCCCGTCGACAGGTGAGCCCTGCTCGTCGGTTATCTTTCCCGCAATATGCCCGGCCAGGCCAACGACCAAATTGACATACCCCGGATCACGCCCTGGGCCTATCGATATCTCTTTGGACTCTATGTTTCTTCCCTTGAACCGACCACGGATCCGGTATGTCCCTTTCCCGACCCCGCCAAAATGATAATAGCCGCTCTCGTTTGTTACAGCAGACTTCAGCAGGAAGCCTGACCGCTCCGCTATCCGCGGTGCCATGACCAACAGCGTAACCTTGATATGCCGTTTAGGTTCGCCCTCCCTATCGGTTACGTAACCCCTAATAGTCCCGCCTTGTTCCAGAATGATCCGCACGTTCTCAGTATCGCTGGGGAAGCCGTCCTTGCCAAACATCACAAACCTGTGAGCAAACTCCGGATGTGTCACCAGCAGTCCCGTTATCACCCCCAGGCGCGATGATTCGATAGCGAACCTCCCCTGTTCGTCCGACATCACGGTCTCACCTGTGGCAACGGCGGCACGCTCGCCCGTAGCGGGGTTGATCGCCGCTCCCGAAATAGGCTTTCCATCCTCGTCAACGACTGTGCCGGACACCTTGGTTATCCCTGCCTCAGATATCCGTACCACCTCTACCTTGACTCCTGATGTATCCTCTCCTGCCTTTACATCGACGTATATGTAATCATCCCTCGCACGCTTGTATTCATTCGAATATATCGAGACCACAGTTCTTCCGACACTTATGCCGCTAATCTTGAATCTGCCCTCTTCATCGCTCCTGTCAGACAGGCCTTCAGTTACTCGGACATGCACGCCGGCAACAGGTTTTCCAGTCTTTTTCTCCATTACGATCCCGGAGATCCAGCCTCCCTTGCTCAACTCGATCACGACACCGCTTAGCAGGTCTCCCTCCTGGCATCGAACCCCGAGACCATCATAATTGAAATAGTTCTCCCATCTCGCCCGAAGAACCACTTCCCTATTGCTGAGTATGCGCACCTCGAAATTCCCCTCAGCGTCCGTAGTTCCTGACCTGCCGGTTGGCGAAGGCCATACGGCGGCGCCGGGAACAGGCTCTCCGGTTTCAGCAAACACGACTCTTCCTCTGACAGGGCACCCGGGCTCAAGACGAATCAGCAAATCCTCCTCACCGGCCGTCACGTTCCAGTAGCTCTCATATTGAATGAGCCCCTCAGCCCTAACTCTCAACGAATAATCACCGGGAACAAGGCTGGAAGTCCGGAACCTCCCTTCCTCGTCAACTCCCAGCTTCAAGTCAAAACGCGGACTCGTGTAATGACTACGTGCGTGGATACTGACTTCTGCATCCATGACCGGTCTGTCTTTGGAGTCAACCACCTTGCCTCCAAGCACAGCTCCCGGGTGCAGTACTATCTTCACCTCCTCGACAGTGTCCGTCTCTCCAGAATAATAGACCGGAAGTAAATGAGCCAGGAACCCGTAGCTTGCCACGTCTGTCAGGTAGAAACAGTACCCATCCTTCTCCGCCCTCAAAAACAGGTCTTTCCTCGGCACATCCCCGAGAGCAAACCGACCCTCATCGTCGGTCACGACCCTCTTCACTTCTCCGTAATAGTAACGCTCGGGATGGCGTTCGCTCGCTATCACCTCAGCTTCCCGGAGTCCCTGTCCCTGCTCATCCACAACGCACCCGGATATTGAGTACCCCGTCCCCTCATCGAGAGAACCTTCTGCATCGATCTCATCTTCAGACCCCATGCCCCCGTCGCCGATGTCCCTTTGTCCGGCCTTCTTCCCGGCATCCTCGACCTTCTTTTCTTCTCTGGTCGTGCCGGTTCTCCTCGCATCTGCCGTGACAGGCTTCGACACGGACTCCCCGCGACTAACCGGCTGCTCCAGTTCCCGATTGGTCTGCAGAAAAACAACCACGCCGATCAAAATTACGAGCAGGATCCCAACTACAACCAGAAATGCGGTTCTTTTCCGCGCACCCATGACTACATCCTCCAACAATATTATACTGCCAACAGTCGCGAATTGGCAGGAAAATAACTTCCATTTGTTGCATGATCATGAAGCTCACACAGGCCTGATTTCTCGCTGAAGTCCTTCACTCCCAAATAGCATCCGTCGACTGCGGTGGAAAAAAAACCCGACATCGCAAGGTCGGGCCGGTTGGTCTAATGTGCCAAAATCTCAGGTCAACACCGAAGATGTCCTTCGCGAACTCCCCACGAAACTTCCTTCAGCTACATCCCCGGCATGCCCGGGATACCAAGGCCGGAGGTTACCTTCGCCATCTGCTGCTGATGTTCTTCCTGGGCTTTCCCGAGCGCCTCGTTCACACCTGATAGAACAAGGTCCTGAAGCATCTCGACATCATCAGGGTCAACGGCTTCACGCTTTATCTCGATTGACCGTATCTGCATATCGCACGACGCCACGACTTTCACGGCACCGCCGCCCGCGGTCACCTCGACCGTCCTATCCTTGAGCTCGTCCTGGATCTTCGCCAGTTCCTCCTGCATCTTCTGCGCCTGTTTGAATATCTTGTTTAAACCGGCCATTGTCTTATCTCCTTGGATCTGTGAATTTCCCCCCAAATAGCTCATGTGCCTTTTGCACAATCGGGCTGTCTACCAGCGATTCGCGCTTCTCCTCTTCCGGTGATACGCCGCCGTTATCTATTCTCTCGACGACTATTTCCATTTCCCGCCCAAGATGCTGAGCGAAAGTCTCTTTTATCAAACCAAGCCCCCTGTCTGAACTGACCGTATCGATATGAAAGAAATCCTCCGGCAAGAAGCCAATTCTCACAACACCTCTCTCGTTGTCCACATCGATCAGCTTGCCGCACGCCAACTGCTCTTTCAGCCGAAAACTCGTCTTCTCCAGGCCGCCGAGTATTCTGCTCCACAGCCCCATAAGCTCCTTATTATCGCTCTTTGTCAGCTCTTGAAGCGCTCCCGCACTGCCTTTCTCCTGCCCAGGGGCCTGTGGAGCCCTCGTCGCTTTGCCGGATTGCCCCCCGGCCTTTTTCGCTGAGCTCACACCATCTTCGACAGCCGGCTTCGACCTTCTTTCCCTGACAATCGAATGTCCGCCGCCGCTGCCGCCGAAAAGATCTCCCGGATCACCGCCATGCCGACGCAGTTTCTCCAGCAGATCGTCAATGAATATCCTGTCAGATGACCGTATCACCTTCACTATTGCCATCTCGAGGCTCACCCGGGGCGAGTTGGCGAACCGCATCCTGTCGAGCGCATCCGCAAGCAAATCCATCATATAGATCAACTGCTCACGACGAAATCTCCCTGCAGATTCCGAATACCTCTTGACCGATTTCTCCCCCATATCGAGGAGCTCGGACGGATTATCTGAGGACTTCGCGACAAGAAGATTCCGGAAATGCGTGATCATGTCCTCGATGAATCGCGTTATGTGCTTGCCTGCATCGACGATCGAGCGCGTTATCTCAAATCCCTTCTCGACGTTCCCTTCGATTATCGCGTCGTCGAGCTCCCAGAAAACATCCTCCGACACCAGCCCAAGGATCAATGTCACGTCTTCATCACCAATCGTCCTGCCGCAGAAGGACGATATCTGGTCGAAAATCGATTCACCGTCACGCATCGAACCCTCGCTGCTGCGGGCAATTATATGAAGCGCGTCGCCTTGTACCTCGATGCCCTCATCTTTGGCGATCTGCTCCAAACGACCCACAATGTCGCTTACGGAAATCCTCCTCAGATCAAAACGCTGGCAGCGGGATATAATCGTCGCCGGTATCTTGTGCGGCTCAGTCGTCGCGAACATGAACTTGATGTGTGGCGGCGGCTCCTCGAGGGTCTTCAACAGCGCGTTAAACGCCGCTACCGACAGCATATGCACCTCGTCGATGATGTATATCTTGTAACGGCTGTTCATCGGCGCCACCAGCACGTGCTCCCGCAATGTCCGCACATCATCGACGCTATTGTTCGAAGCGCCGTCGATCTCGATTACATCGACGCTGCTTCCCCCGGTTATCCCTTTGCATGTGGAGCATTCGTTGCACGGCTCCTTCGCCGGGCCGTTCTCGCAGTTGAGTGCTTTGGCAAAAATCCGCGCGATGCTCGTCTTCCCGATCCCCCTCGGGCCCGTAAAGAGGTATGCGTGGTGCACGTGACCCGATTCTATCGCGTTACGCAGCGTCGTCGCCGTCGGGTCCTGGCCCACGATGTCTTTGAACCTCTGCGGCCGCCATTTCCTCGCAAATACCTGATACATGATCCCCTCAAGACCCTCTGATTTGAGAATACGAAAAACGAATAACGTCAAACGTTCTTCCGTCGCGCACCCTCGATCGATCCCGACTGCACTACTTTCCCATACGTCCTCTGCTCCACTCAGGTGACCTCACGGCACATAAAGACGATACTTACGGCTGCTATCTTCCGATCCTGACCGGGTTCGTAAGCCCCTATTGCATGAGACCCGGGCTTCAACGCTTTGGACCCATGTTCCGGCAATACTGCCCAAAATCTCACTCGGGAATTCAGCCCTGCTATAGCGGGTTGCAGGTTACAGGGCACCGCTACCTCCCCGCCTAGCGCGACAGGCTTCATTATACCACAGCATCCATGACAGCAAAAATCCTTTCTTCAATCGCCGCTGTTTCGTCCACAATACACCTTTCCCTCTTGCCGAGACACCTACACTGCGCTAATATACAACCAGTCGGGAAGGTATAGGTGCTGGTGTGCCTTCTGGGCTTCAAACCCAGTATGGGGCTGAAAAGTCCCGGGTGGGTTCGATTCCCACACCCTCCCGCCATTCTCTATCAACGCGTTCAGGACGCGTGAAAAGCTCCGAACAGATCATCATCGTTTCGCCGAAAGGGAAAACGGACATGAGGGATAACAGCAAACTCGTTGGAATAAAAAAAGTCGAAACCGAACTCGAGGGAATCCATCTCAGAGACCTCATCAAAAACCAGGGCATCGACTGCGAGCTGTTCTCATTTCATGATACAGCTCTCGACGGGATCTCACAGAACTGGTCCGAAGGAGAATGGGGCGAGCTCAAGGTCTTTCAGGAGGACGAACAAAGGGCCCGCCAAATACTCGACGAATTCGAGAAATCAATACCCGATTCAGAGACTTAGAAACCGAAATGGTGTCTTGTGCTGACCATCTTCCCTCTCTCACGAAACACGAGCTTGTGCCCATATGCCTGAGAATGTAGAAGACACTTTCGAAAAACTCGTCGAGGAAGCCGTGCTCTCTCTGCCCGACGAATTCGCCGAGAAGCTCCAGAATATCTCGATCGTCGTGCGAGACTATCCCCGTCCGGAGGTGCTCAGAAAAATCAAGCCCAAAGGACGGCTCCTCGGACTGTACCAGGGGGTCCCCTACGGCAAGAAAAGCGTCTGGTCTCCACGTGTCCAGCCGGATATGATCTCAATCTACAAAAAACCTGTCCTGTCCATATGCAGAACCGCGGAGGAAGTCGTCGAAAAAGTCCGAGAAGTCGTAATCCACGAGATAGGCCATCACTTCGGCCTTTCAGATGAGGACATGGCATGAGCTGCCGCCCGGAACGATTCAAATACATCCTGTGTGCCATCTGCTGGACATTCCTGGTGATCCTCCTGATTTCCTGCGGGGACGAAAAGAAACAGGAGGAGAAGACGAAACTCACCTGGATAAAACTTCCCGCCGAAGCCACCGTCGAGATCGCACGCACGAAGGAGGAACGCAACAAGGGTTTGAAATTCCGAGAATACCTTCAGAAAGATTCGGGAATGTATTTCATAATAGAGCGTGAAGAGGTGCAGCAATTCTGGATGAAAGACACCCGGATACCTCTCAGCATCGCCTTTATCAACTCAGAAAATATAATCATCGCAATAAAAGATATGCGGCCGTACGACACTCGCGGCACAAGCTCCGACAAACCGGTCAAATACGCCCTCGAGATGGACAGGGGATGGTTCCGTAAACAAGGTATCCGTATCGGCGACAAAGCTCTCCTCGAAAACACTGCGGTCTACTTCTATCGCGGAACCATAACTGCCGAATGAAATCCCTGTTCATCACCCGCCGGCTACGATACACCGCTGATTGTGACCAGCCAGACAGCTTTTAGCGAAGACACAAAGCCGGCAAGAATAAATTGTGAGAAATGAAAATACATGCTAATATACAATTTGGATAGATTTCAGGCATGTAGATGGCTGAGAAGATTAATATCGCGAAAGAATGCACGATCGCAGTCATTCCATGTTTGCGTATATCATTCTAAGTAGAGTACGCGGCAGCGAGAGAAAACTCGGTCGGTCAAAGCCGAAAATGCGGATGTATCGACTAAATCAGAACAGTCTAATCGGGAGATAGGTAAAATGGCCGCGAATTTCCTTGAGCAGCTTCTAACGGAGTGGTACGAGCACCAGGGCTATTTTGTCAGAAGAAACGTCTCGGTAGGCAAACGCAAAAAAGGCGGCTATGAAGGCGAGCTCGGCATTGTCGCCCTTAATCCCGCCAAACGCCATCTCGTGCATATCGAACCATCCATGGACGCCGAGAGCTGGGCAAAACGTGAGAAACGATTCAGGAATAAATTTGAGGCCGGGCGCAAGTATGTACCGGGCCTCTTTGAAGGATTTCAGGTCCCCAGTGAGATCGAACAAGTCGCCGTCCTTGTGCACGCAAGCAAGGTAAATCATAAGACCCTCGGCGGCGGAAGGCTCGTTCTCATTTCGGAGCTTCTGGAGGAGATTTTCCGGTATCTAAAAACACAGGAGCTTGCGAAGACCGCGATACCGGAACATCTGCCGCTTTTACGAGGTCTTCAATTTGTGTCGCAGTACCACAGGGTGATAGAGAGGGTATGGAGCGACTATGACGCATACCAGCGCACCCTCTGGGACGGCGACGCCAACCGCTGAATCCGATTATAAAAGGGATATCTTTGTTTCTCTTTTGCCAATTCAAAGCCGCAATGGTACGATTCAGTCCCGTATAAAAGTGCTCGTAAAAAATATCGTGGAAAGACAGATGTGGGAGCTGATCTTTTGACGAAAGACATCATGCAGATAATTTTCGAGGGAAAGCCTCTGTGTATCACGCTATCAGACTTATTCGGGGAAAACCTGCCGGCATCAACAAAATGTACGCTTGAAATTCGGATCGACGATCTTCTGCAGCAATCTCCTGAAGAACAGACAAGATATATCGGTCAGGCACGCCTCAAGCACATTTCAGATGAAGATTCTCTGTACATCGATCTGGCCGGCACTGACGGACTTGACCTTTTCATCGAGCTGTCCGACGGTTCTCACCAAGAGTTTGAAAAAATCATTTCTAAATCTTTCACTCTCCCGCCGCGTACGAGGGTTTCGGTATCAC
>SDBU01008996.1_pt1 | contig 11266 bp, 9 predicted proteins | sample 2277071 | NCBI WGS metagenome assembly SDBU01 (sample SAMN10397929, study PRJNA504765) | marine sediment metagenome | isolation source: marine sediment core GS08_GC12, 126 cmbsf | place: Arctic Ocean: Gakkel Ridge, Loki's castle | collected 2008 | reverse complement strand
CAACCGGAGAGGTCATGGGTATGGCAGATACGTTTGGGCTCGCTTTTTATAAAGCTCAGGAGGCGGCAGGTACAAAACTTCCCTTGAAGGGGAATGTTCTCTTAACCGTTGCGGACAAAGACAAACAAAATCTCTTCCCTATTGCAAAACGCCTCAAAAAACTGGGTTTCAATATCTATGCCACTGAGGGTACCGGAAATTTCTTACAAAAGAAAGGCATTGAATCTACTATAATCAAGAAGGTGCACGAGGGAAGGCCAAATATCGCTGACGCGATTAAAAATAAAGATGTAAACCTTATTATCAATACACCTATAGGCCGTGCCTCAAAGTATGACGATAGTTATATCCGCATGAGGGCAATACAGTATAAAATTCCGTATATTACTTCAATGACGGCTGCCGAAGCCAGTATAGAAGGTATTCAAGCCGCAAAGGAAAGTAAGCTTTTACCAAAGGCCCTCCAGGACTATTACAAGGAGCTGTAACAATGCAATCAGTAAAGATAATTCCCTGTTTGGATATTAAAGACGGACGAGTGGTTAAAGGGGTGAAGTTTGTTGATTTAAAAGATGCCCGTGACCCGGTGGAAGCAGCAGCTGCTTACTGTCGAGCGGGTGCGGATGAACTTGTTTTTCTGGATATCGCTGCTTCCGTAGAAACAAGGGCTACGCGTTTGGATTGGGTAAAAAAGGTAAAAGAGGTAACCACTGTGCCTTTTTGTGTAGGTGGAGGCATTAGAGATTTAAAAGATATGGAGATTCTTTTTGATCTCGCGGTAGATAAAGTCTCTATTAATACCTCTGCAGTTAAAAATCCTCACCTTATCAAAGAATCTAGCGAAAGATTCGGCAAAGAAAAGATTGTTGTGGCTATTGACGGCAGGAAAAATTCTCCCGGTAGCGATCGCCCGAGATTAGAAGTTTTAATTATGGGAGGAGAGGAAGCCACAGGCTTAGATGTAGTTGAATGGGCAAAAAAAGTTGAACGATTAGGCGCAGGAGAGATTCTTTTAACCAGCAAGGATGCTGATGGCACTAAAAATGGATATGATATCGAGATGACCAGGGCAGTAGCAGAAGCTGTCTCAATTCCTGTGACTGCTTCAGGTGGCGCAGGGAAGTTAGAACACCTTTATCAAGTCGTAACACAAGCTAAGGCTGCCAATGTGTTATGCGCCTCAGTATTTCATTTTGGTGAAATTACAATATCCGAAGCAAAACAATATTTAAAAGATAAAGGTATTCCGGTAAGGCAATGATAAAAAAAATTGGGTTTGACAACGAGAAATATTTAAAAGACCAAACTCAAGCCATCCTCCAGAGAGTCAAGAAGTTTGATGATAAGTTATACCTTGAGTTCGGAGGTAAATTAATCTTTGATTATCATGCCTCAAGGGTTTTACCCGGCTTTGACCCTAATGTAAAGATGAGGCTCTTACAGAAACTAAAGAATAAAGCAGATATCCTTCTATGCATATATGCCGGAGACATCGAAAGAAGGAAAGTAAGGGCGGATTTTGGGATTACCTATGATGTTGATGCTCTTAAGCTTATCGATGATTTAAGAGATTGGAACCTTGATATATTAGCGGTGGTAATAACCAGATTTGATAATCAACCGGCAGTTAAAATATTTAAAAATAAATTAGAACGTAGAAATATAAAAGTATACACCCATCGCTTTACAAAAGGCTATCCCACTGACGTAGATTTAATTGTAAGTGACGAAGGCTATGGAGCAAACGAATATATCAAGACCAAAAACCCGCTTGTCATAGTTACCGGCCCCGGCCCTGGTAGCGGTAAACTAGCAACGTGCCTTTCGCAATTATATCATGATTATAAAAGAGGGCGGAAATCGGGATATGCTAAATTTGAAACCTTTCCCATATGGAACTTTCCCCTTAAACACCCTGCAAATGTTGCTTATGAGGCTGCTACTGCAGACTTAAGAGATTTTAATCTCGTTGATCCTTTTCATTTGGAGGTTTACAAAAAGACAGTTATTAACTATAATCGTGATGTAGAAATATTCCCCGTACTTAAAAAAATATTGGAAAAAATAATCGGAGCTGAATCGTTATATAAATCGCCCACGGACATGGGGGTAAATTGTGCCGGTTTTGGAATAACCGACGATAAGGTGGTAAGAGAGGCGGCAAAACAGGAAATAATACGTAGATTCTTCAGATATTCATGTGAATACCTCCTGGGTTTTGTCGATAAAGAAACTATAGACAGGATAGAAGAGCTTATGAAAGAACTTAATCTAAGGCCGGAGGATAGAGGGGTGATTAAGCCGGCAAGGCAAGCTGCTCTTGAAGCGCAGCGAAAAAACAAAGGTAACGAAGGAATCTTTTGCGGAGCAGCCATAGAGTTAAAGAATGGGGCAATCATTACAGGAAAAAATTCTCCTCTTATGCATGCGGCTTCGAGTCTTATCTTGAATGCTATAAAAACCTTAGCGGACATCCCTGATAAGATACATTTGTTATCGCCTAATATAATAGAGTCTATAGGAAATTTGAAAAAAAATATCTTAAGCGCAAAAACAGTAAGCCTTGATTTAGATGAAACCTTAATTGCCCTTAGCATGAGTGCGGCTATGAATCCTACTGCCAAGCTTTGCATGGAGAAATTAAAAGAACTCCAAGGTTGTGAAGTGCATATAACGCATATTCCTACTTCGGGTGATGAAGCAGGATTAAGAAGGCTCGGCGTCAACCTTACAAGTGATCCTAATTTTTCGTCGAAAAGTCTTTTTGTTACATGAGCAGACAATTTATGGAGCTCGAAGAGCGACATAAATTGTAGGCCGAAGGCCGTCTGCTAATGTATCCCGAGGAGCCTGCGCTTACCTCAGGCGACGAGGGAACATAAATGAGGAGTTAAAAATGAGCGGAATTTTTGGGGTAGTCTCTAAGGGAGATTGCGTAGATGTTTTATTCTATGGCACAGATTACCATTCGCATCTGGGAACAGAATTTGGCGGCATGGCAGTACTTGGAGAGGATTTTACGCGTCATATACGCAATATAAGCCAGAGTCAGTTCAAGTCAAAATTCTATGGCGATTATAAGCACATGAAGGGAAACAAAGGAATCGGTGTCATAAGCGCCTTTGACGAACAACCCATGTATCTAAATTCCAAATTTGGGCCTTTCTGTATCGCCACCAACGGATTCATTGAAAATGCCGAGGAATTAGCAAAGGGCCTTATAAAAAAGGGGATATCTTTTACGGAAGTGAGAAAAGGAAAGATTAATATAACAGAACTTGTAGCAAAACTTATTAGTCAAAGAAAAAATTTGATAACAGGCATAGAAAAGATGTTTGATGCAATAGAAGGCTCCTGTTCACTTTTATTGTTGAATAAAGACGGAATCTATGCCGCGAGAGACAGGCTTGGCTATACCCCTCTTGTGGTTGGGAAAAGTCCTGATGCATCGGCAATCACCACTGAAACCAGCGCTTTTCCAAATAATGATTTTGAAATAGTTAAATACATGGAACCCGGCGAAATAATTCTTATAGATGAAAAGGGAATGACCCAGAAGCGCGCCGGTGGAAAAACAAATCAGATTTGCGCCTTCCTGTGGATATACGCCGGTTTTCCGGCTTCAAGTTATGAAGGTATAAATGTGGAGACAGTGAGAGAACGGTGTGGGCGCTGCCTTGCAAAGCAGGATAAGGATATAAAAGTAGATGTTGTTTCCGGAATACCTGATTCGGGAACCACGCACGCACTCGGATATGCAATGGAAAGCGGTAAACCTTACAGGCGGCCGTTAGTAAAGTATTCACCGGGGTATGGCAGAAGTTATACGCCGCCATCGCAGGAAGCGCGTAATCTAATTGCCAAAATGAAACTTATTCCTATAAAAGAAATAATCGAGGATAATAAAATTGTAGTGTGCGAGGACTCTATAGTAAGAGGAACCCAACTTAAAAACTTCACCATAAAAAAGCTATGGGACTCGGGTGCTAAAGAAATTCACATAAGAGTTGCCTGCCCGCCATTAATGTTCCCATGCAGGTTTAACCTGTCCACGCGAAGCATCCATGAGTTAGCTGCGAGAAAAGCAATAAAAAGCCTCGAAGGCCATGACATAGAGGATGCTTCGGAATATATTGATCCTAAATCTGGAAAATATAAAAAAATGGTGGGATGGATTGCGAAAGATCTCGAAGCCACGACGATTAGGTATCAGACTGTCGAGGATATGGTGAAGGCGATTGGCCTGCCGAAAGAGAGACTCTGCCTGTATTGCTGGACCGGTCAATGTCCCGCCTCATCTAAATCATGATAGACTAACACCCCTCGGGGTGTGACCGAAGGTCGCTCCCCGGGGGTGAATTACGGTTAACCTAAAAGAAAAAGAGAAGCGTGCCTGAAATACAAAATCAAAAGGTGAAAAATGACCACTGGTAAGGCTTATTTAAGTCCTGAAGGATATGAGAAACTGAGAAAAAAACTTAAATTTCTGAAGACGGTTCGGCGAAGAGAATTATCCAAGGCGATAGGAGAAGCTCGCGAACACGGAGACATAAGTGAAAACGCTGAGTATGACGCAGCCAAAGAAGCACAAGGCCTGAATGAGAAAAGGGTTGCCGAATTAGAAGAAAAGTTATCCAATGCGCAAATTCTTGATGATACAAATATGCCGAAAGACGAAGCGCTTATCGGCGCTACAGTTAAACTAAAGGATTTAAACTCAAAAGAAGTGTTTCAATATACGCTGGTATCGGAATTAGAGGCAGATTTTTCGCAAGGCAAGATTTCCGTGACTTCGCCTGTAGGAAAGGGCCTATTGGGCCATAAAATAAATGAAATTGTTAAGATCGAGGTTCCTGCTGGAATTTTAGAGTATAAAATACTAAAGATATCAAGATAAGTAAAAAGATGAATCCTGCTATAAAACAGGCAGCTAATATGCTTAAAGAAATCATTGAAAAATGCAGCGCCCTTGGCATTTATGAAAAACGGAATATAAATGATGAATACTGCGAGCTTGTCTTTTATAACAAAGAAACGGCTTATTGGCTCAAGATAATTACTGATATTTTAGGAAGTGCGGCAAAGCCTCAGGGAATCAAACCTATTCAAGAACACCTTCGTCTAACAAAAGATTATGGAGGCATATATGCCCATCAAACATTGTTTAAAAAAGAGTTTGGCAACGCTACTATAATAGCAATGCTTTGGCCTTGGGGAGACCGTACTCACACTACCTTAAAGATAGCCATTCTTGATTTTTCATAATACTATTGTCCGTAGCATAACAACATGTTATAATGTGTGTTTATTAAAAATGAGTGCTGTGACAGAATAGAGAAGCGCAAAAAGGAGGAAATAATATGACTGAGAATAAACAAATAGGAAAAATTAAATTTATAATTTGCGAAGACAAAGAAGAGGTGGCAAGGGAGGCCGCGAAGATTTTTGCCAAAGCTATTAGAGAAAAGCCGGATATAATTTTAGGTTTAGCAACCGGTAGTACCCCTATTGGCTTGTATAAAGAATTAATCTGTTTGAAGAAAGAGGAAGGTTTAGACTTTAGCCAGGTTAGTTCTTTTAATTTAGACGAATATTTAGGATTATCCGGTGACCATCCCCAGAGTTATCGTTATTTTATGAATAGCAATCTCTTTAACCACATTAATATCAAGAAATCCAATACGCATGTTCCCGATGGAAAGGCTAAAGACCCAAAAGATAGCTGCCAAAAATATGAAGAAGCCATCAAGCAAGCCGGTGGAATAGATTTGCAGCTTTTAGGGATTGGGGGCAATGGACACATTGCATTTAACGAGCCTGGTTCGGAACCTGATTCACGGACAAGGGTAGTAGATTTAACCGAAAGAACAATCAAGGATAATGCCCGTTTCTTCGAAGACGAATCTCAGGTTCCTAAAAAAGCGATAACCATGGGTATAGGTACGATTTTAGAAACGAAAAAGATTGTTTTACTTGCTGCGGGAAGTAACAAGAAAGACGCAGTAGCTAAATCTATTAAAGGCTCTATAAATTCAGATGTTCCGACATCATTCCTGCAAAATCATCCGGATTGCACTTTTATTACCGATAGAGAAGCAGCCTCAAGCCTATAGTAGTTGCCCAATTTATTGGGCAGATGTCTTTTGTCTGATAAATCAGACAACTACAATGATTGAAAGGGGTTAAATATGGAAACGACGGTTAAAGTTAATATTGAGTTAGCGAAAGAGATGGGGCTTTCGGAAGAGGAGTTTAGTGAAATAAAAAAATTGCTCGGTAGAGACCCCAATTTTACAGAACTTGGCGTCTTTTCAGCAATGTGGTCAGAACATTGCAGTTATAAAAATTCAAGAAGGCTTTTCAGTTTATTCCCGACTAAGGGTAAACAAGTATTGGTAGGCGCCGGAGAAGAAAATAGCGGGGTCGTTGATATAGGTGACGGCTGGGGAGTCGCATTCAAGATAGAATCTCACAATCATCCTTCAGCAGTTGAACCATTTGAAGCTTCTGCTACCGGTATAGGCGGATGCTTGAGAGACATATTTACAATAGGAGCAAGGCCTATTGCCGGGTTAGGAGCATTGAGATTTGGAAACTTAGATAATGAGAAGGTTAAATTCCTATTTAAGGAAGTCATAAGAGGGCTTGCGCATTACGCCAATACCGCAGAGATTAATGCGGTTGGCGGTGATACCTATTTCGATGAAAGTTATGAAGGAAATCCTCTTGTCAATGCATTCGTTATAGGAATTGTGAAAAACAAAAATATCGTAAGAGGCGCGGCGTCCGGAGTCGGGAATCCTGTGTACTACATTGGCCAAGATACAGGCAGAGACGGCGTAGGCGGGGCAAGTTTTGCTTCGAAGGAGATAACCGAGGAAACTGCTCAAGCTAAAAGCGCAGTTGCTATAGGCGACGCGGAACTCGGAAAACGCCTGAGGAAGGCATGCCTTGAGTTAATAGAAAAAGGGCTTGTTGTAGGAATGCAGGACATGGGAGCAGCCGGGCTTACCTGTTCTTCGTGTGAGACGGCATCGAGAAGCGGAACCGGTATCGAAATAGATGTATCCCTGGTACCCCAGAGAGAAAAAGGAATGACCCCTTACGAAATTCTACTTTCTGAATCGCAGGAAAGAATGCTTGCCATTTTAACAAATGAAAAAATTTCTGAGGCGCTCGGAGTATTAAAGAAATGGAATATCAACGCAGTAAAAATCGGCAAGGTTACAAATGATAAAATCATGAGGGTTAAAGAAAATGGCGTTTGTGTCTGCGAGATCCCGGCCGAAGCACTTACAAAAAAGGCGCCTCTTTATAAAAGAGAAACAAAAGAACCTTCCTATTTGAAAGATGCGCAAAATTTGGATTACGAATCCCTGAAGGAGCCGGATGATTATAATAAAGTGGTATTAAAACTCCTTGATTCTCCAACTATTGCAAGCAAGGAGTCGGCGTATAAAAAATTTACTTTTATAGATAAAGACGAAGTCCTCCTCGGTGCGGGCTCAGATGCTGCTGTTATTAAAATTAAAGGGACTAAAAAGGCCCTGGCAATAAGTGTAGATTGTAACGGCAGGTATTGCTATTTGAATCCCTATAACGGCGCCATGATGGCTGTAGCGGAAGCTGCAAGGAATATAATCTGCGCCGGCGGAAGGCCGCTTGCTGTTACAGACGGTTTAAATTTTGGCAATCCAATGAAGCCCGAAAATTACTGGCAATTTGAAAAATGCATAGAAGGGCTCTCAGATGCATGCAGAGCAATGGACACCCCTGTTATCAGCGGCAACGTAAGCTTCTATAACGAAAGCCCGAAAGGGGCAGTGTACCCAACGCCTATGGTTGGAATGGTGGGGCTTATAAAAGATGCGGACAAGTATGTTACGCAGGGCTTTAAAAATGAAGGTGATGTAATAGTTCTTCTTGGTGAAAATACTGCCGATCTTTCGGGCAGCGAATATTTAAATCTCATCCATAACCTAAAGAAAGGCAATCCCCGGATAGATATAAAAACTGAAATTGCGGTTGGAAAGGCTTCTCTTGAGGCGATCGAAGCGGGTATTGTCAATTCTGCTCACGATTGTTCCGAAGGCGGCCTGGCCGTAACCCTGGCCGAATCATGTATTTCAAACAAAAATAAAATGTTAGGCGCCGAAATAAAATTAGACAGTAGCATAAGAAGCGATGCTGTTCTTTTTGGAGAATCGCCTTCGAGAATAGTGGTATCTTTAGATAAAGCTAAATTGGTTCTTTTAGAAAACATAGCAAAAAAATGCTCAATTCTGTATAAAGTTCTTGGAAATGTTGGCGGAAATAAACTCACTATTCATTGCGGAGGAACTTCAAGAATTGATCTTTCTCTAACAATATTAAGCGATACATGGAGGAATGCTATCCCGTCAAGATTAGGAAAATAAAGGCCCCGAAGGGTTGAATTTATGAGAAATATATGATATTATTATCACGTATTAAATATAGTATTATACTAATTAATGGAAGGATATAAGGATGAATATAATTGCCATAACCAATCAAAAGGGTGGCTGTGGAAAAACTACCACGGCTATCAACCTGACAGCAGCCCTGGCCGGACGCGGGAAAAAGACGCTCCTGGTAGATCTTGATCCACAGGCGCATGCCACTATGGGGTTGGGCTTAAGAAGAGTCGATGTAGAGAAATCGACATACAGTCTTTTCGTTAATGAATCCAGAAATTTAAAAGATATCCGCGAACTAATAACGTATGTAGATGAAAATATCGATATCGTGCCTTCACATATAATTTTAAGCACTGTTGAGCACGAATTAAAAGATAAGGATAATGGCATATTAATACTTTTTAGGACCTTGATGTACGCAGATATAAATTATGACTATATATTGATAGACTGTCCTCCGAATCTCGGGTTTCTCACGTTTAACGCTTTGCGCGCCGGCACTGAAATCATAATACCTGTGGAAACAAGCGCTTTTTCGATAATGGGTGTTTCCAAGCTTATGGGCATGGTAGAGCTTATCAAATTAAAACTACACCATTCGCCTATGGTGAAAGGGCTCGTCACCATGTATGACCCTTTGACTGAATTTTCGCAGAAGATGTTAAACAAGATAAAAAATATATTTAAAGAAAATATCTTCAATTCCATAATCTCTTACGACACCGCTATAAAAGAGGCCCAGGAGAAATTCGTGCCCATATTTAAACACGACCCCTCATGTGACGGGGCGCGTGATTATCTAAGCCTCGCTGAGGAAATATTAAATCAAGAAAAGGAAAAGTTGCCTGATTCATTGTATAAGGAGTTACAAAAAATATTATATTCAAACGTTTATTCTAAAGAGAGAATATTTAATTTTTATGCCCCTGACGCAAAAGAAGTGCATGTAGTCGGCGATTTCAACGACTGGAAAATAAATACTGAATCCCTCCTTAGCAAAAAAGAAGGCGGTATGTGGGAACAAATGCTGTATCTTGTCCCCGGCCAGTATAGGTATAAATTTGTTGTGGATGGGCTCTATTTTGAAGACCCGGAAAATCCGCATAAAGAACCCAATCCGTACGGAAACTCTGATTCCATTTTCCACATATAACCCATGAGGCCGCCATTTCATATTGCAGCTTCAGCCGCTATAAGTTTCTTTGTATACCTTTATTTTAAATCCATATCGTGCGCTATAGTCTCATTTTTAGCCGGGGTATTGATAGACCTGGACCATATTTTAGACTTTTGCTTAAATTATAGCATAAAACAATATAAGCTCTTCTTTAAAAAAATATATGCGCTTGATTTAAAAAAATTAATTTTGGTCTTTCATTCATATGAACTCCTAATTTTATTATGGCTTGGTATAATTCTATTTTCTTTAAACAAATATTGGATATCTTTTGCTATTGGTCTTACGCAACACATGCTGTTTGATCGACTTACAAATCCGATAAATTTAGGGGGCTACTTTTTGCTTTATCGCATCTATAACAAATTTAATACAGAGAAGATAGTTAAAGGGCCTTTCTTAAATGAGGCCACAACTTACGGAACGCATATCCGCCGAAGCCAAACGCAAAAGCAATTTGGCGAAGGCGGAAAGCGACGTAAGTTGTAAGGCCGAATTTATGTGGTTTACCCTATCTCTTTTCTGCGCTTTCTTCACAGCGACTACCGCCGCATTAACTAAAATCGTAATAAAAGATAATGACGAGTTTTTAATAGGGTGGTTGCGACAGCTAATTTGCCTTCCAATATTTGTGATTCTTTTTGCAATAGCGCCGAAATCAACATTAGATATTGCTTTTTGGAAAAATATTTTAATTTTAATACCTCTGGAATTAACTGCTTTTCTTATCTTTTTAAGAAGCATAAAAATATCGCCGCTATCAGTAACCTTTCCCTTTCTTGGGTTAACGCCTGTATTTTCTATTTTTTTCTCTTATTTATTTTTAGGCGAAAGGATAAATCATAAAGGCGCCTTCGGCATAGCGCTTGTCGCAACTGGCGCTTATTTATTAAACGCGGATTTAATTAAAAAAGGGGTATTGGAGCCATTAAAAAAAATATATAAAGAGAGGGGTTCTATGCTAATGGTAATCGTCGCCTTTATATTCAGCATAACCTCAACATTAGGAAAAAAGGGCGTTATCCTTTCAAATCCTATGCTTTTTCCATCATTATATTATCCGATTTTCTTAGTTGGTTATACAATTTTCATGGTTTTTAGAATAAAAAAGGGGGGCTTTAATTTGAGTCTTAATAGAGGATATTCCCTGCTTTTGATATTATCATCAATTACTTTTATCTGGAGCGCTATGTTTCATTTTAAAGCTATTTCAATGATTGAAGCCCCATATATGATATCGGTAAAAAGATTGAGTTTACTATTTAGCGTTTTGTATGGCGCTATTATTTTCAAGGAAAAACATATAAGATATAGGTTGATTGGTGCTTCCGTGATGGTGGCGGGGGTATTAGTGTTGGTGATGTAACGCCCTGTCATTGCGAGGAGCGCGACCGAAGGGAGTCCCGAGCGAAGCGAGGGATAGCGACGAAGCAATCTCAAAAAGAGATCCCTCGTGCCCTGAACTTGGACTGTGGGCACTCGGGATTAATTCGCACCTTCAAAGAAGAAGTTCTAAAGGAGATGAATTTACGAAAATTTTCAAATTTTCGTAAATTCAGTGCTCATTAAAAAAAGATGACAACAGCTCTTTTTTTTGGTTTTCACCACAACCCGAGTACGGGCTATTATGCCGTTGCCATCTATATATAAG
>SDBU01008995.1_pt1 | contig 11267 bp, 8 predicted proteins | sample 2277071 | NCBI WGS metagenome assembly SDBU01 (sample SAMN10397929, study PRJNA504765) | marine sediment metagenome | isolation source: marine sediment core GS08_GC12, 126 cmbsf | place: Arctic Ocean: Gakkel Ridge, Loki's castle | collected 2008 | reverse complement strand
ATGCTGATATCAACCAGGTCGAGGACCCAGATATTGAAATCAGCTACGGTAGAGCAAAAAAGAGTGAAAATGGAGCGACTATAAGAATTCTTCAATATGAAATTAAACCAGATATTGCAGGCTATTTAATGTTCGGTAATAAGAAAGTACCCTTATTTGAAACACCTCAGAAATTAAAAGTGGAGACAGTGGATGAGATTCTAGCTACTTTTGTGAATAGCGATGACTCTTATCCTTGCATTATAGCTAACGACAATAATTTAGTGATAGGTTTTGATATATTCAATGAAATAGGACATATGTTATCAGGGCATCTTGAGCCTATTTTAGGGAAGCAAACCGGTGAAAGCAAGGAGTGGAGGAGTTTACCTCCGGTTGATATTCTTGAGGGATTCCTCTTCCGTTCCCTTAGGTCCTTATGCCAGAAAAAGGATATTGAAATAGAAGCTAGTCCTCTTTGGCCTGATAATAAGAAGTTTGCGCTGGTCTTAACCCATGATGTTGATCGCGTGTACAAAACATTTCAATATGCTCCCTCCGTACTTAAATGCTTATGGAGAAGGGACTTCTCTGGGTTGGTGAGTCAAGTTAAGTTGTTCCTTTTCAAGCACGGCAAAGACAATCCATACTGGAATTTTAATAAGATAATGGATATGGAAAACGAGCTAGGAGTGAAATCAACCTTTTATTTGTTAAATGAAACTGGCAAGCTCAATCCATTTAACTTGAGGTCATGGATATTATTCAAAGGGCGATACAAAATTGGCAGTCCAGAGATTGTAGAAATAATAAAGAGACTTAATAGCAACTGCTTTGAAATAGGAGTTCATGGTTCATACAACTCTTATAACACTAGAAGTCTCCTAAAAGATGAGAAAGAGAAACTTGAAAGCATAATTGGTGAAAAAGTACATGGTATAAGACAGCACTACCTGAACTTCGATTCGCAGAGCACTCTCCAAATACAGGAGTCGTTGGAGTTTGAGTATGACAGTACACTTGGTTTTAAACCCCAAATAGGCGTTGGCTTCAGGCGTGGCACTTGCTTTCCATTCCATCCTCTTCTGCCAGATGGTAAAGAATCTACTGTGCTGGAGATACCACTGACAGTTATGGATGGAGCTTTACATGCGGAAACTGCTTTAGCAGACTGCATCCAGTTAATGGATGCAGTGGAGAAATATAGGGGAACAATGGTGTTATTGTGGCATCAGGTAACTTTTAGCGAGCAAGATTTTCCAGGCATGGATAAATTGTATAAAGAGCTAATAATTCGAGCGCAAGGTAAAGGTGCATGGATTACGACAGCCAATCAAATCTGTGAATGGTACCAAAGACGATCATGAGAATACTGGTGACTGATGGAGTATATAAAAATACACTGGCGATCTTGAGAACTCTTGGAAGGAAGCATTGTATTGATATTACAAGTAGTTTTCCTAAGATAGCTACATTAAGTTCTTATTCAAAGTATTCTAGAAATACTTATGTACTAAAACACTCGCTGTCTGGGCTCGAATCCTATGCCGAAGAACTTTTAACCATTTTGCATAAAGGAAAATATGACTTGCTACTACCTGTCGGACTTAGAAGTTATCTAGCAGTATCAAAGCACAGGGAGGCGTTTCAATCGCTAACCAAGATAATAGTTGCAGACTGGGACAAAATGCAGATTGCTTCCAGCAGGTATAAAACAATGGAACTTGCCCATCAAGTAGGTATCCCTACACCAGAAATTCAACTGCTTCATGATGATAAACATTTGGCTAAGATTGCTATTTACCCAGTTGTATTAAAATCCTCCGGTAACATGGGTGGTTATGTGAAATACTGTAATAACCGTGAGGAATTAGAACAAAGAATCACCGGTTTAAAAAGCAAAGGAGAGATAGATATTTTTGTCCAGAAATATATTAGAGGCTTTGGCTGCGGGTTTTATGGAGTATATGATAGGGGTCGATTAGTTGCACATTTCATGCATAAAAGGATTAAGGAATTTCCAGTTACAGGTGGTGCAAGCGCCGTTGCAGAATCATACTTTAGTGAGAAGTTGCTCAATTACGGGAAAACCTTATGCACTGCTTTACAATGGCATGGTCCGATTATGGCTGAATTCAAATATGATGAGGATAACAATGATTATAAGTTAATAGAAATAAATCCAAAGTTATGGGGCTCTCTGGATTTAACTATTGCTGCAGGAGTAAATGTACCCCAGATATTGCTTAATTTGGGCACTGGAGAAAAATTTAATAATCCAGGACATTATGAATACGTGAGGTATAAGTGGGTATTTCCTGATGAGTACAAGGTTTTAATGTCTCAATTTTCACTGAGGAATCTAGCTGAGTTCTTAAAGGCGAACAAGCAAGTTAAAACCAACTTTAACTTGTCAGATCCTCTCTCTACCTTATTTCAGATAGCTTTGGGAGTAGTACAAGGTTTCGCTGTGATATTCAATAAGAAATATAGATTCCGCTATGGGATGATAAAGCAAGTAAAGAAGGCACAATGATAGCTGATTTTCACATCCATTCAAAGTACTCTTATGATTCCATACTGGAGCCAAGAAAGATTGTGAAACTTTGTAAGGAAAAAGGATATGACACAATATCAATAACTGATCACAATACTATTAAAGGTTCACTAGAAGCCAAGAAATACGAGAGAGAGTTTGGTGTCGAAGTTCTAATAGGTGAAGAAGTGTTGACAGATGCCGGAGATATTATTGGTATAAATTTGAAGAATGAAATCCGTAGTAGGTGTTTTCCTGAGGTTCTAGATGAAATCAAGAAACAAGGCGGGATAAGCATACTACCGCATCCTTATAAAGGGCATTATCTAACTGACGGTTTAATAAGAAATATTGATGTGATTGAGGGTCTTAACAGCAGAACGAGCGAGGAATTGAATAAGAAAGCGGTGGAGTTGGGACGGACGTGGAATAAACCTGTCGTAGCAGGAAGTGATGCACATCTAGCTGCAGAGATTGGATTGGCAAGAACGGGTATTAATACTACAAAAGCCAGTAATATCAATGATGCCTTGCTTAATGGCAAAATAGAATTAGCCTGTTTGCCGTCACGAAGATATTTCATATACTACAGCCAGTTTATTAAATTAGTAAAAAAGAGTCAGTACAAAGAAATACCTGTAAATATATGGATACTGGCTAAGAGAATGATCATACGGAGATTTAGCAATTATATATCGGGAATTAAGGCAAGACGGAAATAAACATAATGCACAGGAAAATATGAAAATATGCTATTTATCTAATGGAAATTCCATTCATTTAGAAATACTGGCAAACCATTTTGCTAGTAGTGGTCATGAAGTCCACTTGATTTACTGGAGGGGAAGAAAGAGCTATGATAAAGGCATTAATATACATAGATTATCTCAAGTTATTTCTATCTCAGGACGTTGGATTTGTTGATGCTTGGCGTATTGGTAACAGCTCGGAGACGAAAAGATACTCTTCCTGCCTAAGAAGGTTTGGTTTTATGCCACTTCCTATAGGAAGCCACTTTGATCTTAAACTGCTGAGGGGGAAGGAAGCACCGCCTGGAAATCTGGTCGATCTTGACCAGTGGTTCATTACTTCACTTTTTAGCGAAGGCGTAGGTTGAAATTATGTATTCAGCCATAGTACAACGCATTCTTTACCCTATAGGTGAGGCGTTCTTTGGTACAACGATGCTGAGATATCTGAAGGAGCTTGAGGAATCGCAATGGTGGTCGCCGAATGAACTTCGGGAGTTACAGAATAAGAAACTTAGGGCTTTAGTAGAGCATGCTTATGCGAACGTTCCTTACTATCGTCGTATATTCCAAGAGAGAGGGTTAACAGGTAAAGATATTCAAACTACTGAAGACCTGCGCAAGTTGCCCATATTAACCAAGAATAACATACGTATGAACTTTGATGACTTGAAAGCCACTGACTTCAGCAAATGGAAGCCATATTTGGGTTCCACCAGCGGCTCCTCGGGCGAGCCACTGCAATACTATACAAGCATGGATTGCTTTTCCATGGGTTGGGCTAGTACCTTTAGGGCTTGGGAATGGGCAGGATATAAGCTAGGGGATAAGCGAGTCACCTTTGGTGGTACTTCGCTGGTACCAGCAAATATATCTCTTATAAACAAATTGAGATATCTTGCAGAGAGAAATCTTCCTCTTAGCTCACTAGGCATGTCTGATAACATAATGGCAACATACGTTGACAAAGTCAAACGATTCAAACCGCGATATATACGCGGTTATCCTTCAGCTATTGCTACTCTCGCCAAATACGCCTCAGAAAGAGATATAACGGGCATAAGACCGCAGGCAATCTTCACCACAGCTGAATCTTTGCTTCCAGCCCAGAGAAACCTTGTAGAGTCCACATTTAAATGTGATGTTTTTGACCAGTATGGTCTTAATGATGGTGGTGCAATGATTTTAGAATGTCCCACACATGAAGGATATCATATTATGGCAGAGAAAGCTTTGGTCGAAATTATAAAGGGTGGTGAAAAAACAACACGAGGAGAGGAAGGCGAAATCATAACCACTGACCTTTATAATTATGCAATGCCATTTATAAGATATGCCACGGGCGATCTAGCCGTAACTACAGACATGAAGTGTTCCTGTGGGCGCGGGCTACCGTTAGTTAAATCCATTAAAGGAAGAATAATCAATGCTATAGTTCTTAAGAATGGTAATAGAATATCTGGACTTCCGCTAACAGATATTTTTGAGCATATTGAAGGAAGGCAGAGACAATCATTTGAACAATATCAGATAGTTCAAAGAGATTTTGGAAGAATCATAGTTAAGATAGTCAAAGATATCAATTACCAAGAAGAAAATACCTCGATTATCACGCGCGAATTCAAAAAGCACCTTGGACAAGACATGAACATTGAAATAGAGTTGGTAGATAACATCCCAGTAACAGAGGCCGGTAAAAGAGTGTTTGTAATCAATGAGATTGACGCTTAATGAAAACTTCAACAGGAAATTTTAATAATGCCTTTTTGCATATATTCAACTAGCATATATAAAATATCCAAACAGGGCTATAGAATCACTGGAACTAATCTTTATTCCCTTTACCCACTTACGTATGAGCAAATAAGCGATGACATTATTGTTTTTTTTGAAGGTAGCTTATTCAATAAAAAATATTTGTGTGACGTGGCAAGAATTGGCCTAGACTCTTCGCATGAGAAAATAATAGCCAGCCTCTACAGAAATAATGGAATAGCTTTCTTAGAAATGCTGAATGGATATTTTGGAATAGTCATATTGAGCAAGAAAGAAGACACAATATTTGTATGCCATGACAGAAGCAATATGGAATGGGTTTACTACTGGCTTGAAAAAGGAGCTAAACAAGAATTTATCATTTCCAATAATGTGCACGACATATTGAAGTTTAAAAAACCTGCTGTTAATAAGGACTCACTGCCAGCATATTTTATGTGGGGGCATGTAGAAGGAGGAGAAACTCTATTTGAAGGAGTAAGAAAACTAGACTTATTTGAAACTATAGAATACCGCAATAAGAACTGGAAGTATGAGAGGCCAGGCTATCAAGTCCTCCTGAGCCAACAGATAAAGGCGGGTATATCTGTTAAGACTGCCACCAGTGTAATAGCAGAAATAATGGAGAGCCAGATCACTGAAATAACTGACAGCTATGACTGCGAACTCAGCTGCCTGCTGTCAGGGGGAGTAGATTCCTCCTACTTACAAGCCCTGCTGCTCAAGCATGGTTTTGAAAAATCCTACTCGTGTGGTTATGAAGGAATAGGGCTCAGGAATAAACTAGCCCTGCAAAGTGCAAATGTCTTGGGTACAAGCCATTTTCCCTGGGAAATGTCGGCTGATGATCTCTTATCCTGTATGAGTGAAGGCATAAGAAACTGTGGCATGCCATTTGTCTATTTCGGTGAGGGGCTATTCATGTATATGTTTAAAAACATTAGTTCGTCACAAGGCTCTCCCTGCATCATATTCGGGGGCGATTTTGGTGACAGTATAATCGGACATGGTCTAGACGTGTATATACTAAGGGTATACAGGTTGCTTCGCTCAGCTTTTGGCCCATTGAGTGACCTTGTATTCAATGCCTTAATTGGTCGCAGGTTTCATGACTGGAATGATTTGTCTCAACTAACCAGCGCTGTCACCTTCGACTCCTCGCTTGTAAAAAAGCTTCTCAGAGAAGGTGAAAGAGTGAGAAAGTTCTTGAAACTTCTTGGTGCCTTCGATGAAAACAGACTGTATGAAAGCATGTCCAGATTGGTAAACAGCAGCCCTGGCAGCCTTGAAGACAGGAGAGACAGACTCCGTGCCCTAATGATGGGGAGCATGCAACGAGTTCTTCACACGCAGTATGAAATCGCCAAACCATATAATATCACTCTTATACAACCCTTCTCAAATCCTGAGCTAATCCAATTCATGTTTACTGTTCCCAATAAACAAAAAGTGAGGAACTTTGCAGATAAATATCTGGAAAAGAGAATCCTGTCAGCGTACATGCCACACAAAAGCGTTTGGACAAGAAAAACGAGCAATGACACGCCATTCAAGTTCGTCAAACAGGCTGAAGGCTTCTGGAAAATCATGGCAGAGATCAAGGACTGCGACTACTCGGATATATTTATTGACATTAACAAATTCATCTCAGAACTTATCCACGATTCGGAATTACAAGGATATCTCACTGGAGATTTAATTCACCTGGTCAGCTTCCATATGTGGTATAAAATATTTATAAGAGGCAAATAATAAGCGCTTATTTAGTTGACAATGAGGACATTACAGAGAGTTAAGCACGATATTTCACCTATCCTACCTAAAGCACTGATTATCCTATATCAGTTCCTCCACGATGATTTAGCTAGCTTGCTTGCATTCTTGCTCAAACGCCAACCTAAAGCTTCGTTCTATCAGAAGCTATACGTCATTAAGCAATCATATCTAATATCTCACCATGTTCCTTGCCCACATTCTCAACACGAAATTATGTCATTTGTTAAAACAATTCTTTCTATACCAGATCATACTGACGGATGTATTGTTGAAGCTGGATCCTATAAGGGCGGGAGCACAGTAAAATTCAGTATCGCAGCCAAGATGGTTAATAGAAAACTTATAGTATTTGATTCTTTCCAAGGAATACCCAAGAATGATGAGCCACAAGGTGGCCAGACCATATTTGGCAGTTCTGCATATTTTTCCAAAGGCAGTTACTGCGGAACGCTGGACGAGGTGGAGGGAAACATTGATAAATTTGGAGAACTGGAGGTTTGTGAGTTCATCAAAGGTTGGTTTGGTGACAGTATGCCAAGATTTCTTCGGCCAATAGCCTCAATCTATTTAGATGTGGACCTCGCTTCTTCAACACGCACTTGTCTTAAATATCTTTATCGACTGCTTACACCTGGAGGAATTCTCTACTCTCAAGATGGACACTTGCCCTGCGTTATCAATGTTTTCAACGACACCGGATTTTGGGAGAGGGAAGTTGGTTGCCCTAAACCGCATATCGAAGGTTTAGGTAAATGGAAACTGATTAGGATTGTGAAAACAAATAGTACCGAAATCGGAAAGTGACAATATGGCTGCTATTGAGGAATATATCAGATACCGTGACAATTACCCTATCATAGATTCACCAAAGATGAAATCTGCAATAAACTAGATGAGAGTGGTTTCGAAATTAGCTTACTCAAAACGGTTAAGAATTTTCCTTTTGACCATATTTCAGTAAGATTAGATTTGTTAATTGCAAAATCAGGTTTAAAATGTTTGGAAGCCATTTAATAATATGTGCCAAAAAAGTGAAAACAATTTAATAACCCTCATAGCTGTCGGTGATATTATGCTGGGAGAGGACTCTCTCTGCATTGGGCATGGTGTAAGTTCAAAAATAAAGAAATATGGCACAAGTTATCCTTTTCAGATGGTTGCTTCATATTTAACGAGAGGGGATATTGTATTTGGAAACCTGGAGGCTGTGCTATCTAATGAGGGAATAAATAATAGAAATTTACGCTCTTTGCAAATGAGAGCTAAACCTGAAGCAGTAGAAGGACTTAAATATGCTGGTTTTAATGTAATTTCACTGGCAAATAACCATTCACTGGAACATGGAAAAGAAGCACTGTCTGACACTATGCGTATATTAGCTAGTAGCAACATCAACTATATTGGCGTTGATGCAATGGTTAATAAAGCTAGGAAACCGCTAATCATAGAGGTTAAGGGTATATCTATTGCCTTTTTAGCTTACTGCCTCAGCCCTGACCAAACGGCTTTTATTAGCACGAGCAATAATGAAGAGATATGCTCTGATGTTTACAGAGCCAGGGCGAAGGCAGACATTGTAGTAGTATCTTTACACTGGGGTTGCGAGTATATCGAAAGACCATCACCGGAGCAAATCGGGCTGGCACACCAAATTATAGATTCCGGCGCAACCCTGATACTAGGACATCATCCACATGTTCTACAAAGAATAGAAGAATACCACAAAGGGGTAATTGCCTATAGCCTAGGTAATTTTGTCTTTGATATGAATTATCTTCCAGAGACCAGGAAAAGTATTATATTTGAATGTACATTATCAAAAACATGTGTGGAGGACTACAAGGCAATTCCTACCTTTAATAGCGATGAACATGCGCCTTACATACTTTCAGGGGAACAAAATGTTAAAGCACTAGAAGAATTTTCAAAACTTTCCATATACATCACTGACGAAAAGCCAGTTAACTATGATGAGGAAGAAGTTGAATACAGAAGAAAGGTAGAACAATTAAGGAATCAAAATAGGCGGCAAATGATGCGATTCTTTGCAGGTAATATTTTCATGTACTCACCACGATTTGCATATCAGATCATTAAGAGCTACGTGATAAAACATTTACGATGAGGATTTTAGTACAATTTGGAAATAAAGGTAATAGCATAATAGACCACCGTATGCGTCCTCTAGCTCAAGCAAAGAACGTAGACAAAATATTACTTGTTTGCCGAAGGCGAGGCCCTAAAATTCCCAAAGTTGAGTATCATTGTACACCCAAAGTTTTATTGAAGTATCCCTTGATTTCCGTTATCTTTGAATTCTTCACCATGCTTTACCTGTCGATACTTGAAAGGCCAGGATGCATAATGGGATATCTGCTATTCCCACACGGTCTAATAGCATTTGTTATTGCCAAGCTCACCAGAAAGCCTGTTATTCTGTCGCTAATAGCGGGACCAATGGAGCTTTATGCAATAGGAAGTTCTCTTGGAATAGATTTTCACAAGCCAATACCGAGGTTGGGGAGATTATTCTTGAAATTGTTGAAACACTCTACTGCTGTAACCACTACTGGTTCTTTCACCAGGGACTTTTTAGCAAATCACGGTCTGCAAAAAGATAGAATATTTCCAATAATAAACCCGGCAAATTTCTCGCGCTGTTATATTATGCAAATTCCGAAAAAGTATGATGTTGTCTGGCTTGGAAGAATTGCCCCGGTGAAACATTTGGAGGTTTTGCTATACGCTATTGCAAAAACAAAGAATAAATATAGTGATATTAAAGTTTGCGTTGTCGGCGATGGAGCAGATAAAACTAAATTGTTACAGATAAGAGACGAATTGAATCTTGGTACAAATATAGACTTCATGGGTTACCAGAAAGATGTGGCCTATTATTACAATAGCTCAAAGCTTTTCATGCTAACTTCTGAGAGGGAAGGCTTTCCAAATGTATTTTTGGAAGCCGTAAATTGCGGTTTACCTTCTGTAGTTTCGAATTGTGGAGATATTACTGACCTCGCTATAGATGGTTATAATTGCATAGTTGTTCAAGACTACACTGATATAGCTGGTTTCGCCAATGCTATCGTCCGACTTCTGGAGGATGATGAGCTTTACCACAAACTATCACGTAATGCTCTGGAAACTGCACAAGCGCTTCCTGTGGAGAAGGTTGCTAAGCAATGGGAGGATATTCTGAATACCATTATTCGTAGTAAGTGACAATAGGATAAACCCGAAATAGTAAGGTTTTATGCGTTCAAGATATTTCACAAAGATAGTGGCAATTGTCTGTTTTACCTTATTGGTTATAGCCTTGATCATTGCTCACCAGTCACCTGCCACAGGCTATGAGATTAATGCCTATTCTAACACTCCTAATGCAACTTGGGTTTGCCTGTTTCTTAGCTTTGTTGGTGGAGCAGCTATCATCATCCACCAAATTGCTACTAGAGGTTACAGGAACAATAACATCTGGCTACTCGGGATAATAGTTATACTAATTTCAAAAATCTGCTTGTCATGCATCAGCTATATCAGAGGATATATTAACTGGGGTGGGGATATCATAAGCCAAGGTGGAGTATTAATAAATATACTTGATACTGGGCATATTGCTTCTGGAAATTACTACCCTGTGACTCATATCCTGGCTACCAAAATCGTCCTGGTATCCGGAATTCCCTCTGGTTTTGTAACGAACTTTAGTACACTACTGTTTGCAGTCCCTTTTATACTTGCAACATACCTGCTCGCTACAGCTACACTGCCACAAAAAGGACAACAAGTTCTTGCTGTAACGGTTGCAGTAGCGATGAGTGTCAGCATTGGCTTTATACCCAATGGCTGGTCTATGTTTTTAATACCCCTCATTTTTTACTGCTACTTCAAGCGTGACATACTACCTTATCGCATACTATTAATAATTCTTCTCGTTTTATACCCTTTCTTCCATCCCCTGTCCTCATTTTTCATCATCCTTGCTCTGCTCGTGCTGGAGTCATCACGGAGGATATTTACCTTCATTGCAAAAACAGGGAAAGGTTTCGAAGTCGGGAAAATCAACCACTTCAGTCCAAATCTTGCACTGTTTGAGGTCGTCATCTTCGCCACCTGGATATTTAACTTCAGTCAATTCTATGCAAATATCCGGTCTATGTGGCATGACCTATTAACATTGGGAAGCGCTGCCGCGGCAACAGAAATGATAACCACAGCGAGTAAGATAAGCAGGACTGCAATTGATTATATATCACTATACTGGGATATATATGGCATAACCACAATTCTGCTCCTGTTATCACTTTCAGGAATCTATTACTTTATAAAGCAAATGCGCGCTGGAACTACAGGGAAAGAAAGCATACCCTTTTTGGGCATCGCTGTTGTGTTCCTGGGAACATGGTGCATGTTTTTGCTGTATTTACTGGGAGTACCGGGATTAAGGG
>SDBU01008994.1_pt1 | contig 11267 bp, 13 predicted proteins | sample 2277071 | NCBI WGS metagenome assembly SDBU01 (sample SAMN10397929, study PRJNA504765) | marine sediment metagenome | isolation source: marine sediment core GS08_GC12, 126 cmbsf | place: Arctic Ocean: Gakkel Ridge, Loki's castle | collected 2008 | reverse complement strand
GCTTTGCTAACATTCTGCTCTCCTTGGCCATCCATGAGCTTCATCTGACAAACCGTACCGTCTTCCAACGTGATCTGGTACTTCCCACCCGGCACTTTATCAATCGTATTCTCGTACTTCTCGATACGATCTAGTGAAAGTTCGAGATCGATGTTTTCGCGACAATCCGGCTGCTCGCACTTTGTGACCCCTTTGAGTTCTGGGCCGTAAGTCAAGCGGCGAATTTCAAGCATGAGCGCAATGCGATCCGCTGACAACATCGTAAGCGCAACCCGATTGTAGTCAGGCTTGGCAGGTTCCGTACGTTGACCCTCAACGACATCCTGCAATGTCAACGTACAGTTGTGCAGCAAGTGATTCACCGAACGCCCATCAGCCAACTTCTTCTTGTCGAGGAATAGATCCTCTTCCTCGCCAGTCATTTCCCGTACTTTCGCAATGATACCGGACGGGAGTGTCACCTCATTCTCCAACATGGTTGTCTCCTAAGTTGAACCAGATTGTACGAAGGCCCACACAACCGTAGCTGCGTGAGCCTTTACCCGAAACCAAATTGTCTACCTACCGTTGCAACTAGCGAGGCATGCCCCGGTGTTATGCCACCTGATCGAAGAATTGGAACTCGACGGTCATGTTCTCAATGGTGACTTCGCTCGATGATCCGTCATACTCCCCCAGATTCGCTTGCTGCACGAATGCGTTGAAGAGACGGAACCGGCGAATCTCGTTGCCCTGGCGATCAAATTCCACAATATCGACAGGCCGTAGGTAATCAGTCGGAAGCCCACCCGTACCCTGTGCCGCTTGGAGGATCTGATTCAGCCATTGGATGACCGAATTGTCCAGACTCTCTTGCGCCTTTCCCTTCTCCAGTGTGATCGGTGGAAAGTTCGTCCGTCCAACCACCTTCTGCGAGAAAATGGACCCGGCTGGGTCAAACCGGGACACCTCATGCTCGGTCTGTACGCCAGAACAAGTAGTGAAGAACCCGGCATCAAAGCCTTCGATCTCAACGGCGAACTGCCACCGCTGATGTGGATTGCGGGGCGTCACCCCTGCTTGTTGCACCATTGGTTACGCTCCTTACGTGGCCGCAAAGATTTCGGTCAGTTCTGCCCCTTGCGCCGTGATGACAACGTTGATCGTGATGAACTCAACTGTCAAGGTCGGCTTGACGAACACGTCGATGTTCAGACGATTTTCTTGTACTGATTCTGGAGGATTGTTCGACTCGTCCACCACAATGGCGAACTCGGTAATCCCTCCCTGATCCTGAATGGTACCCAGGAAGGAATTGGCCGGGCGTTTGAACGAGTTGCGTGTGACATCGTTGTTGGGCTCGAACAAGATCGACTCAGCGATCTGCACCAACTGCTGCTCAATGAAGATCAGCATTCGCCGCACATTCATACGATCCGTCGCCGAAGTTCTCCGCTGCAACGTGTTCTGCCCGAAGACAACGAAGCCGACTCCATCGCGTCGAACGATGGGATTGACATCGGCGGGGAAGAGTGTGTCGGCTTGTGCTTGGCCGATTTCCGTCTCCGTCGAAATGACCTGCTTCAGCACACCACGATTCAAACCAGCAGAAGCACCCCATACATTCACGACGGCATCGCTCGCCGCTATGAGACCCCCCCACGCACCGGAAGGAGGGAAAATGCGTGGGAGGGCTGTGACTGGATCGCTGAGTCGCAACCACGGGTAAATGATTCCGGCGTAACTGGAATCGATGGGTGCTCCCGAAAACGGTGTCGTCTGCTCGCGGTAGGCCACTGCATTGGCGACCGATTGTCCAGAAGGTGGCTCCGTGAGAGCAAACAAGAACTGACGATTTTCGGCGTAGACTGCCAGCGCGGTATCGACAGTGATACCCGTGCGGCCTGGAATGGCGATCAGGTTGCTGGTGGTATCCACGTCGAACATGAAGACGCCGGTCTGCGCGGCTTCATCACCCGTGAAATCTGTATCAGCCAGACCAGTGAGACCATCGTCACCGCCCGCGAGATCGCCTGCTGTTTCGAGCAACAAGGCTGGCCGGTTATCCTCGGGAGGTGTTACTGAAGTGAGATCGGTGATTTCGATCAATGCCGAGTTGCCATTGATCCGGCGCTCGACGTAATCGTTGGACGCGGGGTCCATCGACAGGTTATCGAAAATCTCCTGCCGCACATCATTGAAGAACACTTCGATACGGAATTCGGAAGTCGGCTCTACTGTGCCGTCCTGTACCGCGACGGAAATACCGCCTGTGGCTCCGTTGGCCCACGCGCCTTCACTGGTCGCATCCACCCGTAGGGTATCGAGCGGAGAACCAGCACGATCCACCAACGTCAACGTGGCTTTGATAGCCGCGAGCGTAGAAGGATCAGTGATGTCGGTGTAGTGAGCGGTACGTCCGATTGAAACCTGTTGCCCGCCCTGATCGAAGAAGTGCTTGACGGCATGCATTCCAAATTCGTCTGAAAGGAATGCGCCAAAGAGCCGCTGTGCTTCGGGCAGCGAGCGTACTATGGTAGGCTCTGCAATCGGCCCTTTTTCAAAAATCCCGAGTAGTGCTAGCGTCGTTGCGCCCGGCCCGGCGATAAACGTCGAGAGATCAACTTCTCGGGCGACGACCCCCGGTGATTGAAAACTGGCAGGCGGGATCGCTGTCATGTTGTGTCTCCGTACCTTAGATTATGGACCCAATAGCGAATATAAGTAGGCAAACTGTTTTTCGTCAACTTTTTCTAGCCCCTATTCAGAGGGTGTATCATCCTTCGGTGGCAGGCTAACTCGTAGCCCTCGAATGCGTCCTATGAAGCTCGTGATCTTCTCAAGAGCGTCAGGAGCCAGCAGCGCCACCCCAACGACCAGAGGCATCCACTTCACCATCGTGTGCTCGAAACTGTCTTCGACATGCGGAAGCCAATGGAAAAATTCCGCCGTCATGAACACCATCCACAGCAAGAGCATAGCCGCACCAACGATCCGCCGAATGGGATCTTTCCTCTTCGGCTTCTCTTTCTGCTTCTCCATCGAGCGCATAACTGCCGCATCGATTTTCCTTGCTAGCCCACTATCGCTTTTACGTTTGGGTTTGTCAGGCTGCGATGGGCTCATGATAACAACCTCCAGAAAACGAAACGAATGCCGAAGAAATGCACCGAGTTGGCTGTGAGGAAATGATCCACAGGGGGATAGCACTCAAACTCAATGGCATGTCGAGCGCGGTACTCCGCAGTAGACGGCATGTGCGTATCACCGACGAGCACCCAGGACCGACCCAACGTTGTGAAATCTGGAACGATGGGGCAATCCGGGCGATCTGATATAGGGACACCATCCTTCAGCAGCGCAAAGGCTTCGTCCTTCTGACTCTTGCCCGACAGAACAATCTCTACCCACACGTACACCCCGAAGGCATCCTCATGAGGCGGTAGAGTGAAGTCGCCGAGCTTCTTTTCCGTTTGTCCTTCATCGTCCCGTATGAACACATTCTGCAACGGGAACGTGATGGAGTCCTTCACGAAATTGATGATGATCGTATCGACAACCATCACCGTGTCAATCTTCACGATGGTGTCAGCCACGAACGTTGTGTCGATCACCACCAACGTATCCACGATGTTAACGTGAATAGTATCGACAAGCGTTATGGTATCGACCTGCACGAGTATGATGGTATCGACCGGGATCTCGAAGCGCGCAATAGCAACTTCGTCAACGTTGCATGCGGCCAAGATCATGAGCGCGTTAGCTAAGAAGAGCCACTTTTTCATTAGTCGAATAACCCCTTTACCATTTCTATAAGTTCTCCAATCTGCTCCATGTTCACGGCCCCGTATGTCAACGCACCTACGATAAACATCACCATGAAAGAACGTGACTTCAAGAAGCTGAAAAACTCATGTTGAAATGCAATGAGCCAAGACCAAAAATTTTCTGGCCGTGGTTCATCGTCAGCATTCAATGGCTGCTCTGTACTAGATTTCTTCCCCATCAAACCAACCGTGCGTGTCGTTCATCAGTTACACTCCGTGCGCTGATCGTTTACGTAGATGCAAGCGGTCGCACTCCCCTTGATCCATCCCCCAATGGGGATGCCAATGAGCATACCGCCAGCCGCGTAAATGAGCTTGTCCAATGTCGGCACCATACTGACATCCGAGAACGTGCGTACTTCTGGTGGAATACGAATGATCTCGAACTGCGGTGCCGCAAAGATCGTGTCGTAATGAACGACCGTATCCGGGGGCAACATCTCCGCAGCCAATGTGACCGTCAGAGTGTCTACCTTCCAGATAGTATCTGGCACGATGCGATCTCGGACAATGGTGCGAAGAACAGTGTCAGGGACGATACTTGCGATACGAGACAATTCCTCGCCGAAGTCATCAACCTGATCCTGCAAGGTAGAATTCGCCTCCAAAATATCCTGCATACGTTCAGGACGACTTGCCTGACCACGGTTGTACGCCCACGGCATTCCCACACCAAGCGCTGTGAGAATCATGATCGCTAGAATACCGCCCCAGATGTGTGTTGCCCACTTTCCCGGTGTCCTTCGATCTGATCCACCTTCGCGTTTTTCGTCACCACTGAACTTAGAAAACCACATCAGGCACTCTCCAATCGAGCGGTTCGGGAATACCAACCCTTTTCCCACACATCTTGAATCTGCATGAACACCTTATCGTATTCACGCGCGACGACTGGGAGACTGTAGAGCGAAACAGCACGCTCTCTTACATACTGCCGATCCAGCTTCTTGGCCAAACTAACTCCTTCGATCCAGTCTCCAAGTGTTCGGCATCGATAGCCTGTACGACCTTGCTCAATCGTTTCGGTGAACGCTCCATATGAAGCACCAAGAACCGGCGTACCGCATATCTGTGCTTCCACCGCTACACCACCAAAGGGTTCAATGTAACGTGTCGGCATGACCACGACAGAAGCCTGACCAACCAGTTCAGAACGCTCAAGTCCCGAAATCGGTGGCCAGTAATCCACGTTCTTCAAACCCCATTTCGGATCGTCCCCTTGGCCACATAGAATGAACTGCTGCTCCGGCAATGATAACGCCATCTCTCTGACGATTCCAAGCCCCTTCAATTCTGTCAATCGCCCAAAGAACAACACGAAATCATGTGGAGTCGAATGGTACGGCCACTCTTCCACGTCGAAGTAGTTGGGCACAATCCATTCATAGTCACTTCCGGTGCGGTCCCCTTTCCCAAGATGCCAGTGATACCATGCATTCGATTCGTAGACACGGTATTTAGCAGGCCCGAGAGTAGGATAGCCAATCCCGGTTTCAACCATGGCCCCATCGTGAAGTCCATCAAGTGCGGTATTGTGCGCATGCCCGAACGGAAGACAAACAAGATCCCCTTCTCTCCAACGTGCTTTCAACTCTGCCTGAAGACAGATGTTGAACGCTTTGTACAACGGTGAGCCCGTGTTAGCAATGTCTCCGACAAATTCAGTTGATGATCGTTCTCCGACGAGCTTCTGAAATAGTTCGACCGTCATCACATCGACGTGCTCACAACTGACTTCTGCACCTGGGTTGCCGTAATGAATCACCTCGTAACCTTCGAGGGCCATCATACGAGGAAACTTCAATACCTTCCCCGTATATGCACAATGAGAATAAGCCTGCGATGTTACCGTGTGCGGCAGGCCGAGCAAATGTAGCCGTGGTTTGTCCATGCGTATCCCTTAATCTGAAACTTTGACGATCTGAAATCGACTATTGACTTCGACTCGCACTGGTGAACCGGTGAGCTTGTTCTGAGAAGCGAAGGCTACATAGAAATCGTTTAGTACAGCAACATCATGCACAATCAGTGACATGCGACGGTCAAAATCAGCATCGGATGTAATGAAACACACCGCGCCGCCGAAATCCGAACCGTTCTTTCTGATGCTGATTTTCATTTGCTGATTGGTACCGGCGTTACTTCCACTCCAATCTACATTCAAAATGATGATGTAGTGACCGGCTTCACTGACTATTTTAAGCCGTTCGTTATTGATAGTATTGCTGTGAAAGGTGCCAATGTCGTAATCCTCAAGATCCCAACTCAACGGTACATCGACTATGCTGATCGTTTGCGTAATCGATTTGTGAACCGAGGCGCGCAGTGGTGTAAGTCCACCTGCGGGGCCTGCGATACCTAGTGGACCTGTGATTCCAGTTTCACCGACGAGACCTGTCAAACCTACAGGCCCAATATCACCAGTTACACCAACCGTACCTGAAGAACCGTCTGGTCCAGTCGGACCCGTTGCACCGGTTGGTCCTAACGGTCCTGTTATACCGGTAGCACCTTGCGGACCTAGCACACCCGTCACACCAGTGACACCAGTGGCACCGACTTTGACAGGACCACTTGCGCCTACTACACCAACAATACCAGTTGCACCGGTCGGTCCAACAATCCCTTGCAAACCTGTAACACCAGTCGCGCCAGTAGGCCCAGCCGGATCGCCTGCTGGTCCCGATGGCCCGGTCGGTCCTGTAGCACCGCTGAGAGGAATTTGAGATTCAGTCATACTTAATCCGCGATTCTCGTCATCATGAATCTACTTGTCGTTTCGATGTCCGAACTTCCGGCTGTTGAATTATGAAAGACTACTACTTGAACACTTTCATTAAGAGCCAACCGTGCCTGTCCTGTTATACTCGTCCTGTGTATTGAACCCGAAGTAACACTTGGGATGATAAATTTATCATTTGCGCCACCAACTGGAATAAGACTAGGAACACCGAAAGTAAGTTTTCTCAACCGTGGTTGAACACCGGTACCTGCGGAGAAAGGCGATCCGGCTCCTGAGTCTCCCCAATGAATGTTCGCTGTGATCAGATACAAGCCTGCTTGATCCGCAGAAACTATTGCCAACCGATCATTGTTAGTAGCGTTGTCATGTATCGCGCCGACATCGTAATCTTCAGCGTCCCATGTAACAACATGGCCAAACGCGCCAGCACCTCCCACTCCAGCCGGAATATTTTGAGCAACTGTTTTCCGTACACGCGCAGCAGTAGATACCAGTACTGGTCCTGTTGGTCCCGTAGCACCGGTCGTTCCTTCTATTCCCGTTACGCCTGTCTCCCCAGTTACACCTATCGGTCCTGTCACACCTGTGGGTCCTGTCGGGCCTAGTCCACCTACAAGACCGGTTACCCCTGTCACACCCACACCACCAAGTGCGCCAGTCGGACCCGTAATACCAAGTGGACCCGTTGGACCTGTTGCACCAGTCGCGCCTTGAGTTCCTGGCCCAAGCGGACCAATTGGTCCAGTTCCACCTTGAGGACCAGTCGCACCAACTAATCCCGTTGGACCAGTTGGACCGGTTATCCCAGTGGGACCAATCGGATCGCCCATCGGACCCGTAGGACCGGTTGGACCTGTTGGCCCACCTAATGAAATTGCAAACCTCGCCATTAGCTTCCCACCAACACGCAAGAGAAGTGACAGTCTCCGTCAAGAGATGCATTCCCTGCTGCTGAATCATGAAACCCGAAGACTTCATATTCATCATCTACAGCAGCAACATCCATGACCGAAACCGATGTTCGATGATCAATACCAGCACCGGCTGTACCACCAATGATGAAAGAAACAGTTCCACCGTTGATCGGAAGAGTCGCAGCCGCCTGATTCTTTACGATCCGAGTAGATACACGAGTACCAGCAGCAAAATTAGCGCCGGATACGGCTCCCCAATCAAGATTGGCCGTAAAAATGTACAACCCGGCTGTGAGAATCTTGATTGTTGTGTTCGTGAGAAACGTAACGCCAGCACTATGAACACCAGTCGGAAACGTTACAAGTGTAAATACGCCTGCTACAACGCCAATCTGCGAAACTGTTTTCGTTGCGCTGAAATTAACTGTAGCGGCCAGACCCGCACCGGCTGGTCCAGTCGGTCCCGTTACTCCCTGCACACCAGTTATTCCGATCACACCAGTGATTCCGATTGGGCCTGTCACACCAAGCGGACCAGTAGGACCGGTCGGACCAGTAATTCCTGTCACACCGATGGTGCCACTTACGCCAACGTCTCCCGTGACACCCGTTGGTCCTAATGGACCAGTTGGTCCTATTGGACCAGTTGGACCGGGAGCATCAGGACCGGTGACACCTGTTGCGCCAGTCGCACCGGTTGCACCAGTCGGCCCCGGTAATCCAGTCAGACCAAGAACAGGAGCCAGGGCCATCAATCCCGACGTCAATGTGACTTACCTCAGCAAGACCGAGCCGACGACCCATCACAGGTGTCGACCTCCTGCAATCGGGCTTCTGAGTGGCTGCCTACCTCTTGTATCGACACAACTATCGAGTTGCCAGGAGGCTTGCACCGGTCTGACGACGAGGATTCGCCACCCGCTCGCTCGTTCTACTGATGTCGCACTGACTTCCAGGTAATCTCCGAGAGAATTGCACCAGATCTCGACCTGATCTGCACCAAATCTCAACATCTTTGTGGTACTATTCAAGCACGGTGACCTCAATCTAGGCAAACCCGCAAATAGGGTCCAGGATGGTAAACGGGGTTGCCACTCCAAACACCGATGAAAGGGAAGTAAGCGTAATGCGCATCGTGCTCACAGTATTGTCCCTGTTCACCCTGGCGGCCAGGCGCATCTGGAACCACCGCCTGCTGATGTTGTGCCTTTTGCTGGGCTTGGTCGTGGCCGTCGGCCTGTTGTTCAGCGTGCCTCTGTACGCCGACGCCGCACGAAACAAGCTGCTCCAGGGCGAGTTGACAGAGGCGGGGACGCACCGCCCGCCATTTGCTTTTCTCTGGCGTTACGTCGGGACGTGGCACGGCAACGTCGCCTGGGAAGATCACGCGCCGGTCAACGATTATTCTGCTGAACAAGCTCCGGGCATTGTGGAGCTTCCGGTCGAGTTTCAGACCTACCACGTCGCCAGCGACAGACTGCGTCTTTTCCCCACCGAGGATGCCGCTTTTATCCCGGACGAGCCGCTCATGTGGGCCAGCGTGGGCTTCATCACCGGCCTGCAAGAGCAGATCCAGCTTTTGGAAGGGAGCTTTCCCACCGAACACCAGCCTAGCGAGGCGGTAGACGTGCTCGTCAGCCGCAAAATAGCCGACACGCTGGGCTTGCAGGTGGGTGAAGACTATACCCTGTTTGCCATGGGCCAGGATGGGGCGCAAATCCCTGTAGACGTCGCGGGTGTGTGGCAGCCTATTGACCCGGCCGCGCCTTTCTGGTTCTACCAGCCAGACGCTTTTGACGATATCTTTATTACCAGCCAAAGCGCCTTTACCCAACAGGTCACGGCGGCGCTAGAGACGCCCGTGGCCTCCGTGGTCTAGTACCAGGTTTACGATGGTACTCGTATCCGGCCAGCGCACGTCAACGGCCTGCCGCAAAAGGTCGCCACCGTCCAGGCCCGCGTCGCCGTGCTGCTCAACAATACCGAACTGGCTATCTCGCCCGTGCCGGCCCTGGAGGGCTATGGCGAATCATCCAGCGTGTTGACGCTCACCCTGACCATTCTTGGCCTGCCCGTGATCGGTCTCGTCTTTTATTTCATCAGCCTGATTGCCGGCATGGTGGTGCGGCGCGGGCAGAGCGAGATCGCCATCCTGCGCAGCCGGGGGATCACGCGCCGGCAAATCACCGGCATGTACACGCTGGAGGGCTTGTTGATCGGCGGCATAGGGTTGGCGGGCGGGTTGATGTTGGGCCGGTGGATGGCTCAACTCATGAGCCGCGCGCACCTTTCTCGATCCGACCCTATTGTCACCGACTATGTCGGCAGATTCTGCCGAGTCGTTGACCATCATCTTTACGCCCACGGCTTATGGCTATGCGTTGCTGGGCGTGGCGGTGACCCTGGCGGCCCTCTTGATACCCGCCCTGGCTGCGAGCAAGTATTCTATCGTCACCTTGCGTTGGGAACAGGCGCGCTCGTTGTTGGCGCCCTTTTGGCAGCGCTATTATTTAGACATCATATTGCTGGTACCGCCCCTATATGGCTGGTACCAACTGAACAAGCAAGGCTCCATTGCCCTGAGCGGGGGCGGACAGGACCCCTTTGCCAACCCGCTGCTGTTCTTGACGCCGGTGTTGTTCTGCTTTTCGCTGGGGCTGTTCCTCATCCGTCTTTTCCCCTTGTTGATGCGCTGGTTGGCCGGGCTGGCCTCCTGGTTGGAGGGTACGACCCTCTTGCTCACGTTGCGCCAGTTGGCGCGCGCGGCCACGCAGTACATGGGGCCACTGCTGCTGCTCAGCCTGACGGTGAGCCTGGCGACCTTTAGCGCTTCGATGGCCGTGACGCTGGACGACCACCTGTGGGACCAGGTCTATTATCAAGTCGGCGCGGACCTGAACCTGGCCGAACTGGGCGAAAGCACCGAGGAGCAGGAGGGGCTCACGCTGTCGGGACAGAACAGTACCGCCGGGGGAGAATCAGAAGACGAGCCCCAATGGCTGTTCTTGCCGGTTAGCGACCATTTGAACATCCCCGGCGTACAGGCCGCAGCGCGCGTAGGCGACTACAACGCCACTGCAAAAACCGGCGGTCAACAACAGGCAGGACGTATCCTGGGCATAGATTGGATTGATTTTGTCCAGGTGGCCTTCTTTCGCCCCGATTTTGCCTACAACGAGTCCCTGGGCGGGTTGATGAACCGGCTGGCGGTAGCGACCGACAGCATCCTGGTCAGCAGCGGCTTCATGGCCCAGCAAGGGCTGGTTGTCGGCGACCCGCTCGACCTGACGTGGGCGCAGCCGGAGAGTTTGCCAAAGTCTCTTTTACTGTGGTGGGCGCGCTGGACCTCTTTCCCACGCTGTACCCCCAGGATGGCCCTTTCTTTGTCGCCAACCTGGACCACATTCACAATGGCCTGGAGGGAGCCTACCCTTATGACGTGTGGCTGGCGACCGCCGCCGCCGTCCCCAGCGAAAGCATCGTAGATGGCGTGCGCGACCTGGGGCTAGTGGTCGTGACCAGCCAGGACGCCCGCGAGACGATTCTGGCGGAGCAGACGCGCCCCGAACGACAGGGCTTGTTCGGCTTGCTTTCAGTCGGCCTTGTCGCCGCCGCCGTGCTGACGGTGATTGGATTCCTGGTCTACGCCGTGGTCTCTTTTCAACGCCGCTTCATCGAGCTGGGCATGTTGCGGGCCATTGGCCTCTCGGCGGGGCAGATGGCGGCCTTTCTCACCGGCGAGTTGGCCGCCCTCATCCTGACCGGCGTGGCCCTGGGAACCGGGCTGGGCGTTTGGGCCAGCTC
>SDBU01008993.1_pt1 | contig 11267 bp, 8 predicted proteins | sample 2277071 | NCBI WGS metagenome assembly SDBU01 (sample SAMN10397929, study PRJNA504765) | marine sediment metagenome | isolation source: marine sediment core GS08_GC12, 126 cmbsf | place: Arctic Ocean: Gakkel Ridge, Loki's castle | collected 2008 | reverse complement strand
TAAATTCGTTTAATCCTTAAATTCGCTGTCATCTTCTACCAATGCACGAAAGCAAAAGCGGCTTCTAAGCAACCTATTTTGGCAACTGCGGAAAATGAGGCTAGTTACCACTTTACGGAAAACAGGAGAGAAAGCTCCCAATTTAAAAGGAAGCTCCCGCATTCATGCGTGGGGTGTCCCTTCGCTGCGCTCGAGGGCAGGCTCGTTTTCTCGTTTTCCCGTTTTCTCGTTTTCATTTTTTTAACCGTTTTACCCAATTACCGATATGGACTTAACATTTTTCTAAGTTTCCGCACCGCCGCGTTCTTACGGGAGGCTACTGTCCCCACGGGACATTGAATAATACCAGCAACTTGCTGATAAGACATACCATGATACTCCGTGAGAATGAAGACCAATTTGTGTTCTGCCGAGAGTGATTGAATCGCTTCCTGTATTTTCTGGGTCAATTCGACCTCTAATATCGCATTCTCTGGCAAATACCGGTCATCCTCTATCTCCTCCGCTAATGTATACATAGCATTAGCACTATTAATAATCGGTTCATCAAGCGAAGAGATGTATGGTAATTTCTGAGTTTTCGCCAATTCCTTGAGACATACATTCTTGGCGATACAATATAGAAATGTAGTAAATTTCGCCAAGGGGCGGTAATTGGGAGCGCTACGCCACAAGCGGATAAAAGTGTCCTGACACAAATCTTCCGCTAATTCGCGGTCGCCGACGAATCGATAGATAAAATTTAGGGTGTTGGCATAATGTTTGTGTGTTAGGAATTCAAAAGCGCTCTCGTCACCACTCTTCACTGATAACATCAAATTTTCATCGGATTGCTTCATAAAAACACCTCCCCTTTCGTTTCAGCGGCTAAAAATATTTTATCAAATACAGCTTAAGATATCAACCTAATAAATATAAACACGACTTTTCTTCTTTTCTTTTAGTAACGACGATGTTTAGCAAGTGCTAAATCAAGCCAACGCAAGTACATCTCATCAAAACTGAAGTAAATTTTCTGTCCTTTAAGATTACCAACCTTTTCTGCCATTTTACCAGGCGCTGGAAGCCTATCCACCGAGAAAAGGAAGGGCTCACATGGAACATATTCAACCGCCTTTTGAAGAACTATGTCTGGTCCATCTGTTCGCAGATTTCCATGAAAATGCCCATAAAGCCCCGCAACGCCACTATGGAAGTCGAGGTTGTTGCGACAAACTAGTTTAATATAATCAAGATTATAGTTCCGGCTCTTGGCAATCGAGTCCTGTTGGTTGCCACCATTATTCTCAAGAATCTGCTTGATATAAGCTGACTCAGTATAAGCTTGGAGATTAGCCCATTTGTCTTTGGAAAAGCGGGAAAGTCTATGTACTCTATTAGCATGAGGCAAAAGCTCACCAAGTTCTGGACGTAGAGATTCGTATCGACGACCCCTCGCTGTTGCTTGATAATTTGACACACTCCAGTTCATTTCCGTAATACCAACCTGTTGGAGGTCATTCGCCAGAGAATCCAGTTGGTGCAGATTTCTCTTATGCACAAAGACGTTGCACCCACATTGGAATCCCATTGAACGTATTCGTTTGACAGCAAGACATGTCTCCTTATAAGCCCCAGCACGATGCACCGTCTGGTCATGGACTTCTCCAAGCCCATGAAAATGAACCCAGAAAGTGCTTGTTTCTAGTGAATGGACTGTCTGAAGGAGTTCTTCCCAATCATCACGGATAGCCAGCGGGATGCCATCAGTGGTAAAGGGTTGGAATTCTTCGCAAATCGGTTTGAACAGTCTTAACATCTTTGAAGCGTCCGGATGTGCTAAGGCTTCATGAAACGGATAGGCGTTGAAGTTCAGATTAGCCCTGACAGCAAAACGTTGTGCCTGTTCCAAAACCCATGCGATATCCTCCAGCGGCATGGGTTTGTAAGGCTTGCCTTGTGCCCAGCAATGTTCGCAAACTGTCGGACAACCTGCTAACTCTATATGCAAAGATAAAGTTTTCGGCATTATTGTCTCCTTCTCTGTAAAATCGCGACTTCTTCGATAATATAAATACCTTTTACGAAAAAAACTTCAATAAAAAATCGAGTGATGGGTGGTGGTGACGAGTAACATCGCTACTCCACCAAAACTCTGATGTTAAAAGTGGTTTGATTTTTGTTGATTCTTTTCAAACTCTATACTATGATAACGAGTAAATTTCTTTTACGCGTGCAATTGCACGCGTTCTCAACCTTTTCCGATAGGAGTTTTTGACAATGAAAATTACTAAAACGGATATTTGGACAGTTGTTGTGCCCACTATTCCTGGCACTGTTCACAGCCCCGAATATGGTGACGCAGGCTGGGATAAGGTACCCAAGCACATCATTCGCATCAACACGGACGAGGGATTTTACGGGATTGGGGAAACCGGTCGAGGTGTGCCCAAAGAGTCGGTGGAAGCCCTCACTCAATCTTTGGAAGGAAAGGACCCACGGCTTCTCTTGCTGCAAAATCTTCCAGAGACATGTCCAGTTGAACCATTGAATGACCAGGAGTGGTGGAAGGGACAAGCCGCTGGTCCTGCGATGGCTGGCTATAGCGCAATTGAGATGGCAATTTTTGATTTGGTTGGCAAAATATTTGAACGCCCGGCGCACTGGTTTTTGGGCGGCGCTGTGCGCGACCGGGTGACTGCGGATTTTTGGATTGGACATCAAACACCCGAACATGCCGCGCGCAGTACAAAAATCGCGGTAGAACGCGGCTTTAAAGGGCTAAAAATGAAATGCAAAATCGAGGAACCAATGGTTGAACGTTGCGAGGCTATATGGGATGTTGCCGGACGCGATTTCCGCTTAACAATCGACCCAAATCAGCGATTCTATCATCTGCCAGAAACAATTGCCCTAGCTCGCGAACTTGCCCCGCGTGGTCATGTAGAAGTATTTGAGGACCCAATGCTGAAAGAGCATTTAGACTGGTATAGTGAATTTCGAGCAGAAGGTATTGTACCGGTCGCCTTGCATCTGGGTTCTCCACGCGCCATCTTAGATGCCATCAAAGCGGAAGCATGCGACTATCTGAATCTCGGAGGCAGCATGGTTCAATTCATCCGCAATGCTGCCATCGCACACGCCGCGTCTATTCCCGTTTGGCACGGTTCAGGAAATGATTTAGGCATCATAGAATTTTCTTATTTGCACGCTGCTGCTGCCGCGCGAAATTGCGTTCTCGCTAGTGATTTTGTGGGCAGTTGGACGCGGGAAGATGACCTAATTGTGGATGGACTGCAGTTTGATAATGATACTGTTATCGTCCCACAAACTCCAGGACTTGGCTGTGAATTGGATATGGATGCGGTGGAAAAGTATCGGGTTGATTGACATACTCTGGTTGCTTCCTTCACTCGCGATCTAATTTCAACTGCGAACACAAAAACCGAGTTTCTCCGAGAAACTCGGTTTCTCTTCATGACTTTTCACTGCGAGGAAATGGCGACTTCGTCGCCAGCGAAAACAAAGCCGTTGCGTGAGCAACGTTTGCGCACTCCGCCATCCTACCCTATACGGAATTAAAAAATAAACCACTAGCTACTCATCTTTCGCATTATCGAAATGAGAAGGTAGGAAATTGGAAAGTCAATGCTGTTGTTTATTATCTCACCTTCTCGTTTCCCCGTTCTCCCGTTTTCCCGTTTTCCTATTTCCCATCCGCCTTTTGTCTGAAATTCAGTTTTTGTCCTACAAATTATGCGAAAGGTTTTCTGCTGCCATAAAAAAAAATTCAATGCTTGTCACATTTTTATCATTTTTTGTATCATAATATATGAAGTCTCTTTGATGAAGGAAACTCGGATTCCGAAGAAGTCGGAAGACGAGGAGCAAAACCATGCGAACTGAAGATAGATATATCATCCATAAATGCCTCAACGGGGAGCCAGAAGCGTTTGGCTTTCTGGCAGACAAATACAAAACGAGCGTCTATGCGTTTGCGTACTCCAAACTCCGCAACTTCCACGACGCCGAAGATATCACCCAGGAGGTGTTTATCCAAGCGTATCGGAAATTACACACCTTGAGACACTGGGACAGTTTCATTGGATGGCTCTATAGAATTACTTCCAACTGTTGTAAAAGATGGTGTCAATCAAAATCCAATCGTCCCGACCATGAATTTATCGCCGACCAAGATTCTGGAGCCTTTGACTATCTTTCAATGAACTCCTATCAGGAGAAACAAGTGTGTGAATCATTACATGAAGCATTGGATTCACTGCCAGAGATGTATCGAGAAGTCTTGACGCTCTACTATTTCGGTGGCATGAGCGGCAAGGAGATGGCTCAATTTCTTGGCATATCTCCTAGTACCATCAGGCAGCGACTTAGTAGAGTTCGATTAAAACTAAAAAAGGAGATGCTTGACATGATGAGCACAACTTTTGAGGAGCAAAAATTGCACCCCAGTTTTACGTTCCACATTGTTGAAATGGTAAAGCGAATAAAAATCCGGCCGGCACCACGCACGCCATGGCTACCCTTCGGTCTTTCGGTTGCAACAGGAATTGTCCTTACCGTTCTGATGTTTAGTCCACACCTGATTTCACTCACCCCGCTTGGCTCGCTGTTCGGTTCGCCGATGCCCAGCGAGACGAAAGTGATGAACATCGGTGAGTTGCCTGTTGATGTATTGGAAATTTCAGAGATAACGTTCCTATCCAGCCAGCAAGGAGATGGTGACGATGAAGCGAAAAAGCTCCCCGATCCGCAGAACGCCTTTGCTCCTCCGCTGGTGCCTCCAGGAGAAGTGGGCAAATGGACAAAGAAAACCGACATGCTAACGACAAGAGGGATGTTATCCGCCAGCGAAGTAAATGGGAAGATTTATGCTATTGGGGGAGACCCAAATTTCAATTCGCCTCTTTCGACAGTGGAGGAGTATGACCCAGCAGCAGATACATGGACGAAGAAAGCAGATATGCCAACTCCAAGATGGGGCTTATCCACCTGTGTAGTGAATGGGAGGATTTATGCTATTGGGGGAGCATCAATTGCCGATATAGCTCTTTCGACAGTGGAGGTGTACCATCCAGCGACGGACACCTGGACAAAGGGAACGGACATGCCAATTAGAAAAGGCGGTTTATCCACCAGTGTGGTAAATGGCAAGATTTATGTCATTGGAGGCCATTTGACACACGCAATTGTTACTTCGACAGTAGAAGAATATGACCCGACGACAGACACCTGGACGAAGAAAGCGGATATGCCAACTGCAAGAGGATTGCTTTCCGCCAGTGTAGTAAATGGCAAGATTTATGTCATTGGAGGGTTAATAAATGCCAATGTATCTCTTTCGACAGTGGAGGTTTATGAGCCAGCGACAGACACATGGACCAAAAAGGCAGACATGCTAACAGCGAGATGCGGTTTATCCACCAGTATTGTGAATGGACATATTTATGCCATTGGAGGTGGATTAAACTTTCCTGCACCTCGATTTCCTATCCCTGCTTATTCAATTGTGGAATCTTATGACACTGGCTTTAGAGCCGTTGAAACGGAAGGGAAGCTGCCAACGATGTGGGGGCGTATGAAAACTGAGAAGTAAGATTGTGTAAAACATGAAACGTGTTCATTTCGTGATGATAGAAAGCCCCAATGCCTAAAGGTGTTGGGGCTTTTTGGGTATTGGAGTGTTTTTCTATTACCCCATTACCCCAACACCTTCCTTTCCCCAACGCTGTGATTTTGACTTCGCGTAGTTTATTTAGTAAGCCACTGGCTCACTAAAAACAGAGAGATTGATGTTAAAATTTATGGTTCTTCAGGGTTAAGTGTGGAAATGTCATCGCTATGAGATTAGTTTGCTTCGCTGACACTCGCAACCACTCTGTTCCTCGCAATGACAATCTCTTCCTGTCATTGCGAGCAAAGCGAAGCAATCTCGTTCTTTACAAAATGTGTTTTTCCCCACCAAAGTCGGAAGAACCAAACTTACTTACAAATTCTGTGCTGTCCTTTGAATGATATAATCCTGATAATCCTTCGCCAGCGTTACGAAATACGCGTTGAATCCCCAGACGCGAACCACCAAATCTTTATATTTTTCGGGATGTTGCTGCGCGTCCTTGAGCATTTTCGCATCGACGACGTTCATCTGCAACTGCCCGTAGCGAATGGAGGCGAAGCCCCGCGAAGCGGACGGAGGGGCGAAGCGGTACTTCATATTCCCCATTGCCAGGAAGGTTTTGATGAATGCGGCAAATTTCTGCGTTCCCTCTTCGCCAGCTAATGCGCTTGGGTGGAGTTTGATGTCCGTCGAAGTACCAAGCGGACAGACCGATTGGCGGTGGTGGCTCGCTCTTCCCCATATCCTTAAAATTGCTCCATGTGTGTGACCCGGTGAGGTAGATTATCCTGCCGGTTCCGTCGGTAAAATATCGTGGATTCGAAGGATGTACCTTCAACTGCCCATTAGCTGGGGTTATCTTATTTTTTGTCTGCATCATCTTTTCCATCCTTTCCTCTCTTTAGGTTTATCGTTTTCCAGTCTGCATTTCCCCAAGCGGGGGATTTTTTATCACCACAGCCCATACCTCCATAGTTGTTTTTTACTACAAAGGAAGAAAATTGTCAAGGGTTATTTTAGGGGTGATTTAGAGGCTTCATTAGTTTGCCAAAAATACGTTATAATTCTTGCCGGCCAATATCATCTCTGGTAACAGCCTTCGTCTTACGGCTCACATTGCTCACGCAATGGCTTCGCTCTTATTCAACAAAATTGAATTCGAAGGGTACCTTTTTATCCGCTAATTCGTTTTTTTATATAAACAGAGGAAATTATCATACGCATTACTTTTCAGGTTGTAGCGTCAAAAAGAAGGCAACCAATGACAGTTAAATACAATACAACAACTTTTATTCGTAAACTTCAAGAAGGGGACGCCGCCGCGTGGCAGCAATTCGATGAGCAGTATCGTCCGAAAATTCTTGCCTACCTTCGTCAAATGAGAGTTAGCGCTGAAGATGCTGAAGACATATATCATGAGGCATTGGTTAAAGTGCTTCAGCGGATTGATGGCTTTGAACCAAATGGGCATTTTGATAGATGGTTGTTCCGGATAGCGGTGAATCAGTGTATCGACTATTTGCGTCGTCGGCGTCGGTCACCAGAATTGTCATGGTCAGAAGATGCTCTTCAAATTGCAGCTAACGATTTGGAGCCATCCCGGCAGGTGCAACAGAACGAGTTGCGACAAAAGATTGATGAGGCAATTACATCACTTCCTCCCCGTCAACAGCAGATTGCCTATCTTCGTCTGCGCGAGGAGATGAAGTTCGGTGAAATTGCGGACGCAATCGGGGGCAACGCCGCCAGCCTGAAGTCGATGTTTGCCAAAGCCAAGAAAAAGCTGCAATTGCAATTGGTCGCCTATCTACAAGTGCTTTGGTTGCCGTGGCGTCGTCTCAAGGGCTTTGTTTCATCCAGCGCTGCATCTCAGAGTGTAGCTCTGCCTATTGCACTTACCCTTTCGTTGAGCCTCCATGTGCTGTTGATAATCTCATTGCGGCATCTGCCAATCAAGTCTGAGAGCATATTCACTCCACCATCTGTTATTGTTACTGTGGATAGTCTCCCTGCGGGAAGAGGTGCCAAGGGCCATCAACGCCCCATTTCGATTTCTGGTCGAAAGAACCGTCCTGCTTTGAAAACAGGCACCATCAATTTCGTCTCAGCGGATTCCACGGCATCATTAGGAAGAACATCGGGTGGGGGATTTGCTTCTACATCATCACTTACTCCATCGCAACCTGTGGCGGTCATTTTTCCAGAGATACAAACCCGAACGTCTGAAGCGACGGAATTTCCTGATGTCATGGGAACTCAAGCGAAGATGTATTTACACACCCCTTCCACTTCCATACGCCGTCAGGAGGAACCCGCTGGTCAGGACGAAAAAGCGTCATTGTTATCATCCCAAAACACTAAACCTATTGATTCGCTACAGGTCGGTCAATCTGACTTTTTTTCTGGAATTTATCGAGAAGCCGAATATCCAGATGAGATTAAAGGTGGATTCTTAATCGGACAAGACGCCGAGGCGTTTGGTGGCCAATATCTGGTTCTACCGAAAGGTGTTTCATTAAATGGGGGCGCAATTGCATCCTACCAATTCACCGTGACCGAAGCCCAAGCGGGAGAATACTATTTGTGGGGGCGCGTTTTGTCAAAAAATGGGAAATCCGATTCCTTTCGCGTCAGTATAGACGATTCCAAGCCACAGTATATATGGGACACGGGTATTTTTCAACAATGGACATGGACGGTTTTTGTCGCTCGACAAGGGAAATCCCCCTACATCAGAAATGGAACGCCGCAGAAAATCCACCTGACTGCAGGCGAGCATACCCTTTCTATTTTTGCGCGAGAAACAAATACACAATTGGATGCACTGCTACTGAGTCAGTCTGTCCTGACGAAGGCGGGGGAAGTCATTCACGCTTTACCGCAGCAACCACTAACCGAAGGATGGGTGGATGGAAATGCAAAGGGATGGCAACTCATTTCCTCAAACGAACCATCCGAAGTATTCACCTCATACATCCGCTTTGGGAGCATAAGGAGAACACTCATCAGTTGGCCATCGCGACGGCTTCGTTTTTCAGAACAGCCGTTGGAATTGGCGTTCTCTCCTCCCTATCTAACCTATCTGCCTTCTAATCATCGACCACCGAAACGACTACTTTGGTTTTATCATCAAAAATATCTAGAAAATCCTACCATCTTTTTTATAAGTTTCGGAAGTCGTTCCGAGATATTTGTGGTTGCTTCGCCGGTGGTTTTTCTGTCCAATGAAAGCGGCTTGCTGGCAGTTCAAGGCGTAGTGGGCACCTTGGATGATGGACTCACTTTTCGCCAGCAGCGGCAATTGCGTCAAGCGCTCTATGGAAATGGACGGTTAATCTTGTTGGCATCTCCCCAAGGTTCGCCTCGGCTGAGAAGAGAAGTGGAAAAGATTTTTCGGGGATGCGAATGGAAAGCGTTATCACGTTCGCACCCACTCTTTTTGTATCCTTCACAATTGCCGGCAAATGTGTCAATCGAAGGGTTGCAACTGCAAGTGAACAAAGGAAATCTCGATAAAATCAGGAGAAAATGTCAGGTGTTGCTGGTTGAAATCGCAGAGAAAAAGGTCGTCCCCCAATTCCTTTGGAATCTCAGTCATTTTAAAAGTAGAGCGGGCAGCCTGCCCGTTAAAGAAGGGAAAAACGGAAATTGATTCTTTCATGACATGGAGGAATTGATGAGACAACGAAATAAAGCTTTGATAATCCACATCAGGAGGAGGTTCACAAATGAACAGATATTTTGTCACCTTCATCTTTTTAGCTTTCGCCTTCTGCATGGTGTTCTTCTTGCCAGAGGCAGGGGGGGCTGAGATGATAATTTTTTCGTCAAACCGAGCAGGGAATTTTGATATCTACCTCATGGACGCCTCGGGAAACAATCTAAAAAGGCTAACTGACCATCCTGCAAATGACATCGCGTTCTCTGTGTACCAGGGCAAAATTGCTTTTTATTCCCTGCGAGATGGAAATCTTGGACCATTTGGACAGTTACCAACAATGGCGCGTAAAACGTGCCCTGCGTTTGTGGGTGGACGAAAACGATATTCGATTCGAGGATGCAGGAACCTTTGTCACCGTTGTTGAAATTCGGCCGCCCAAAAATAAAAAACTGCGCCTGTACAAAATTCTCAAACGATTAAAAGACCAGCGCCTTACTGGAGGATATGCCTCTGCCGGTCCTCTTCTGTGGCGTACAGAAGTCCTTGCGGTCGGAAAAGTATTCCGAAATGAACAATTTGTTCAAAGGTATAGATACCCGCGTGAGCGTCCAGCGCTGTGGATGTCGGATACAGAGGAAATGTTTTTGTTTGAACAAGCCCCAAAAGTGGATGAACTGCAAATGATGGTGAATGATAAAATCAACCGTGAGATGGTCAGAGGTCAACGTCCTTTTTTCGCCAAAGACTATCCCGATGTTATTGTCAAAGGGAACATACCCGCGTTCGATGGGCATTATCCTGTGCTTGTCCTCAAGGAATTTGGCGATGCTAAAACAGGATTGCCCAAAAAGAAAGCGAAGAAACAAAAACAGGGATTACGTCGGTGGATTCCGTTTTTCTGAGACAGTTGATAAAACTAATAGTTGAGGGTATTGCGCACGGTTTTTGAGACAGATTTGAGTTTTGCGGGTAGCGTGGAGCAAATAGTTGCCCAAAGTAGCTTCAAGAAAGACTGTATGGAATGTGCAAAAAAGGGCAGGGAATAATTTCCCTGCCCTTTCTTTAAGGTCAAAAACGGCGCGTGCGATAGCACACGCTAAACATGCTTCATATAAGCTGGAACATGCTATTTAATTTTGCTTAGTCGACTGGTACAACGTTAGTAGCTTGTGGACCTTTACGTCCCTGGGTAATTTCAAAGCTTACTTCCTGTCCTTCATATAGGGTTTTGAATCCATCACCCTGTATCTCGGAATAATGAACAAATGCATCCTCACCCTCGTCTGTAGAAATGAACCCGTAACCTTTTTGTTCGTTGAACCATTTCACACGACCGGTAGCCATTTTCTGCACCACCTTTCACGGTAGTCTATTTTGAAGACTCTCACTTCCTGTAACAAAGACTTTCTAAGTTATCACTCCGACTTTAATTATCGCGTTCTGGAAACACACAGGGAAGCACACGCGACTTTACATTTGGTGAAAATTGTGAATCTGTGATACAAAAAAGCTAGAAGGTTGTGTGAAACTGTCAATCTTTTGTTTTTTGCTAAAAGATAGCAGACAAAAAACAAGTCACTTTGCTTATGCATCATGATTCTTTACAACATTCTCCCAAATTCGTGTTATTTATTATAACATGGCAAAAATTATATCATTTAATTTTTGTATTGTCAAATAAAAAAAGTAAGTTAATCCTAAATATTTTTGTTGACGTAACTTCAGAATTGTGGTAGATTATGTTCAATTTTCCAAGATAAAGTAGAACATGCTTTTAGCTTGCATTAATTAAAATACTTCACGGTGCAAGCGGAACGCATGCGCTACTATAAAATGAGGTATTTTATGAATACAAAAGAAGTAATGCTTGACCAAATGACTCGTAAAGAAGTCAGAGAAAGTTTGGAATCTGGTCGTATAAAGGCGGCTATAATTCCCGTTGGGAGTACCGAACAACATCTTGAGCATCTGCCTTTATGTCATGACCAAGCC
>SDBU01008992.1_pt1 | contig 11269 bp, 8 predicted proteins | sample 2277071 | NCBI WGS metagenome assembly SDBU01 (sample SAMN10397929, study PRJNA504765) | marine sediment metagenome | isolation source: marine sediment core GS08_GC12, 126 cmbsf | place: Arctic Ocean: Gakkel Ridge, Loki's castle | collected 2008 | reverse complement strand
GAATTATACCATGAAGCAGCCCAGCGCCTGATTTCACAGGGTGATGCCTATCATTGCTACTGCTCTCTCCAGCGTTTGGAGGAGATGCGGGCTGAACAGGTCAGGCACAAGCAGCCGCCGGGTTATGACCGACACTGCCGCAATCTAAGTCCGCAGGAGCGGTCTCAGAAGGAAGCCGAGGATGTCATACCGGTGGTTCGCTTCAAGACCCCGCTCGAGGGGCAAACCAGATTTAATGATTTAATTTGGGGTGAGGTGGTATTTGAGAATAATACCATTGATGATTTTGTGTTGCTGAAATCAGATGGCTACCCAACTTACCATCTAGCCAATGTAGTTGATGACCACCTGATGGAGATAAGCCATGTCCTCAGGGCTGAGGAGTGGCTATCCAGCACCCCCCGCCATATGTTTTTGTATAAAGCTTTGGGATTTGAGCCACCACAGCTTGCTCACCTGCCGATGATACTGGGTGCCGACCGTGCCAAACTGAGCAAGCGGCATGGAACGGTGTCTGTAACCGAGTATCGTGAGCAGGGCTACCTGCCTGAGGCTATGGTGAACTTCCTTGCCTTGCTCGGATGGTCTCTGGATGATAAAACCGAAATTTTATCCCGGCAGAGTCTAATAGATAACTTCTCGCTGGAACGGGTTAGTCGGACGGCTGCCATTTTCAATGGGGATAAGCTCAACTGGATGAATGGAGTATATCTTCGCAGTTTAACCGCTGAGGAATTTTTTGAAGCAGTGGAACCCTACTTGATGACGGATAGGCTAGCTGGGGAGACACTAATATCAAATGAACAATATGTGAGGGACATTCTACCTCTTATTCAGGAGCGTGCCCGAACCCTGGCCGAGGTAGCTGAGCTTTCTCAATTTTTCTTCGTTGACGAGCTTGACTATGATACTAACTTGCTGCAAGGCAAGAATATGAACTGGGAATCAACCGCCCAAACTTTAGAGGTAGTCCAGCAGCGACTTGGGCAATTAGAGGTGTTTGATACTGAATCTCTGGAGGCTATACTGCGGCCTCTGGCTGTGGAGTTAGGGTTGAAGACAGGTCAGCTCTTCGGTGTATTGCGGATCGCTACCACTGGTCGGACAGCAGCACCACCCCTGTTTCAAACTATGGCGGTGCTGGGTAAAGAGCGGTGCCTGAGGCGAATTGAAGCGGCGTTAGACAGACTGCATAGACTGCCCCCTCAATGACTACCCCACAAGTTTGGTGTGAATGGCAGTAAGAGGAGGAGTGTCAAAGAGCCATGAGCAGGCGAAGTAATGAAGATGGCGCCTTATCTGGCTATCGTATCCTTGATTTGACTGATGAGAAGGGTATGCTCTGTTCCAGGCTTCTGGCTGATATGGGTGCTGAGGTTATCAGAGTAGAAAGGGTAGAGGGAGATTCGGCTAGAAGCCCGTTTTTTATGGCAAATAATCTCGGTAAGCGGTCGGTAACACTTAATCTGGAGGCTGAACGGGGGCAGGAAATCTTCAGGCGGCTGGTTAAAACTGCCGACATTTTGGTCGAGAGCTACCGGCCGGGATACCTGGAGCCACTGGGTCTTGGTTACCCTGAGCTTAGTCAAACCAACCCCCGACTGATTATGGCTTCCATCACCAACTTCGGTCAGGGTGGTCCGTACCGGGACTATAAGTCGTGTGATATGGTGGCTTTGGCTCTGGGAGGGCAGATGTATGTCTGCGGTGAGCCTGAGACGCCACCACTTAAGCTCTTCGGCAACCAGGCTTATTACTCCGCCTCTCTTCTGGCTGCTATCGGTATTCTGCTGGCGTTGTGGAACCGACATACTACCGGCAGAGGGCAGCACATAGATATTTCACTACAGGAGTGTGTGGCGGCTACCCTTGACCACGTCTTAGTGCGCTATTTTTATGAAAGCGTGGTGGCCAGGAGACAGGGGAGTTTGCACTGGAATAGTGCCTTCCGCATCTTTCCCTGCCGTAATGGCTACATTCTACTTTCCCTGTTTCAGCAGTGGGAAACGCTGGTGGAGTGGCTTGATGCCGAGGGAGTGGCTGAGGATTTAACCGATAAGAAGTGGCTGGATAGAGAGAAGCGGCTTCAGCAGCTTGACCATATTATTGAGGTTTTGGAGCGGTGGACTAAAAGCCACACCGTAGCCGAGCTGGTGGAGAAGGGGCAGTTAATGCGCTTCCCCTGGGCAGAGGTAGCCTCAATACCAAGGCTTATGGATAGTCCTCAATTAAAGGAGCGTGGTTTCTTTGTTGAGGTGGAGCACCCCCGGTCAGGCAAAAGGTATAAATTTCCCGGAGCGCCGTGTAAACTGAGTCGTTCTCCATGGCAGGTGGATAGCCATGTGCCTGCGGTTGGCGAGCAAAATAAAGAGCTATATCAGGAACTAGGGCTATCAGAAGATGAGATAGAGGCTCTAGTTAAGAATGGAGTTATTTAGGCACATGAAGAGCACTATCAAGGATTGGCTCAAGGTTCTGGTATTACTATTAGACGATGTAGCGGCATTAGTTTTGGTTCTATTAGTGTTATGGTTTTTCAAAATAAGAATTAGTTTACCGATTGTGATTGTTATCGCATTGCTGCTTGGCACCGTTGTCTTCATAACCCAAAAGGTGATTATACCCAGTTTCCATAAGAAGCAAGTTACTGGCTCAGAGGGAATGATAGGTCTTGAAGGTGAAGTGATAAAACCTCTAAACCCGGTCGGAGTTATCCAAATCGAGGGTGAATACTGGAAGGCAAAATCGGTTGGTGAAAACATAGCGGTTGGTGAGGAGGTCGAAATTTTAGCACTGAACAGGCTCACCTTAGAGGTCAAGCGCAAAAATCAGTCGTTGGGGTGAGGGGTTGTCATCCTCACCCCCTTTATCCCCCTCTCCTTCAAAGGAGAGGGGGAGGGGATAGGAAAGAGGGGCTACCGCCCCTCTTAGACACCTTGATAGGCACGGGGTACAATATGAAGGAGGTAATCCATATGGTCAACGAAGCAATAGCAGTTCGAGTGAAGAATAAGCTCCTAGAGTATGGGCAGGTTTTGAAAGGAGGAGAACAACGATTCACCCCATGCGACGAGGCAGATAAGCTAATTAAGGAAAATGCAGCCGCATTTCTATTTGCTGTGATTGTAGACCAAGGGGCTCGAGCAGAGGCGATGTGGGAGATACCCCATCGCCTTAAAAAAATTATGGGGCATCTGGATTTATCCAAAATTGCAGGCATACCAGAACAGGAGCTTTATCAAGTTTTCAAGCAATTGCCTCAAAAGCCTCGCTATTGGAAGACAGCTGCTAGAAGGATAAGAAATGCATCTCAGCACGTACTTGATAGATACCGAGGACAGGCAGAGCGTATATGGAACGATAATCCTAAAGCAGGGGATTTACAGTCCAGGTTAGGAAGGTTTGACGGGATAGGGCAGAAGAAAGCCTCTATGGCTACCAGAATTTTAGGCATGGACTTAAATGTGCCTATTCGTAGTTGGGATGAAATGGATATTTCTGTTGATGAGATGATACAGAGAGTCTTTCCAAGAGCTGGGCTTTCCGATACCAATAGCCAACAGGAAATTATACAGTCAGCACGGCGTCTAAACCCTTCTTTCCCAGGGGCTCTCGATTTGCCTTGCTGGAATATTGGAAGAAGATGGTGTCATCCCAGAAATCCTGATTGTGCCCAATGCTATATTGCTCAAGTATGTCCAAAACTATTGAAGTCCACAGGTAATAGTTTATAAATTTCTAAGAGGGCGAAGGAGTGACTAACCAAGCAATCTTACACAACATCCGCATCCTTGATTTTACCTGGGTGCTGGCGGGACCTTATGCCACCCGAATCCTGGCTGATTTTGGGGCGGAGGTGATTAAAGTGCAGCCGCTTATGCCGGAGGCGCAGGATAAATTTGACCGTGGCTACTATAACACCTGGAATCGCAACAAGCTGGGTATCACCCTGAACCTGAATAAACCGCAGGGGGTAGCTCTGGCTAAAAAGCTGGTGGGCATTAGTGATGCCGTGGTGGAGAACTTTACCCCGAGGGTGATGGCTAACTGGGGGCTGGATTTTGATAATCTAAAGAAGATAAAACCCGACATTATTATGCTCAGTATGTCAACGATGGGGCAGACCGGACCGTGGCGGGACTATGCCGGCTTTGGTCCTACTGTTCAGGCTTTCTCTGGCATGACCTCTCTCACCTCCTTCCCCGGCAAGGCGCCAGTGGGGCCAGGTCATGCCTATTCCGACCATACAACTGGTCTCGTAGCTTGCTTAGCCTTGCTTGAAGGTATGGAATACAGGCAGAGGACGGGAGAGGGGCAATATATTGATGTCTCACAGGTGGAGGCGATGTCCAGCTTACTGGGTAGTGCCATTCTGGAATATGCCGTCAATGGTAAGCCACCAGAGCCAGCAGGCAATCATTCCGAGGAAGCGGCACCTCATAATGTCTATCGGTGCCGGGGGGATGACCGGTGGTGTGCTATTGCCGTATTCAGCGATGACGAATGGCAGGGATTTCAGCGGGCTTTAGGTAATCCCCCGTGGACTGAGGATAAGAGGTTTGCCACCTTATCCGGCAGATTAGAAAATGCCGGTGAGCTGGACAGGCTGGTGGAGGAGTGGACAATGGGACACACTGCCGAGGAGGTAATGACTTTGCTTCAGGGGCAGGGGGTAGCAGCCGGCGTAGTGCAGGATGCCTGTGATTTAGCCAATGACCCTCACCTCCAAGAGCGGGGTTTCTTTATTGAGCTAGACCACCCGGAGATAGGCAAGACCATATCTGATGGGACACCTATAAAGCTATCCGATACCCCGGCTAGGTATAACCGAGCCGCCCCGGTTTCAGGTCAGGATAACGACTATGTCTATCAACAGCTATTAGGCATGAGTAAAGACGAGATAGCCGAGTTCAGGCAGCAGGGTATAATCTAGCTAAGCCCCCTGTGGCTGGCATTTGGGGCAGAAGTAAGTGCCCCGATTCCGCACTACTATTCGCTCAATTGGCGTGCCACAGAGTGGACAGGTCTTACCTCGGCGGTGGGCAACCTTGAACTCAAAGTGGGCTGTCCCCAGTTCACCACCGGGGCGGTAGTAGTTCGCAATACTAGCTCCCTTATTGCCAATGGCCGCCTTAAGAACCTGCTCAATGGCATTGTGAAGGCACTCCATCTCATCCCGGGACAGGCTTTTGCCTGACCTTAAAGGGTGGATTCCGGCAGCAAACAGGGCTTCATCGGCATACATATTGCCTATGCCGGCAATGCAGGTCTGGTCGCAGAGGATAGCTTTTATTGGTGCCGTACGATTGTTCAAGCGCTCTGACAGAACTTGAGGGGTAAATTCTGTATCTAAGGGTTCAGGACCAAGCTTGCCAACAACGGTATCCTTGCTCTCCATCAACCACATCGCCCCAAACTTGCGTGGGTCACGAAAGCGAAGCTGGGTTTCTCCATCCAGGTGGAGTATGGCACGGGTAAATTTAGTAGGTTCAGCCGAGGCTTGCTTTAGCAATAAAGAGCCAGTCATTTTTAGGTGGATAATTAATACCTCGCTGCTGGTTAAGCCAAGGATGAGATATTTGCCGCGCCGAGCCACCCCGGTTATCCCCTGCCCTATGAGGCGGGAGCAGAATTCTTGAACCGATGGCTGGCGCACTATCCCCTCCCAGAGGAGGGAAACACCAGTAATGCAGCGCCCAACAATGTGGGGCAGGAGTTCATTTTTTATGGTCTCTACTTCAGGAAGTTCAGGCATTTCACCACTAATCCACTATCCAGCTGATATATTTTTTGCCCCTTCCCCATCGGCGTAGGGTGTGGTATACACCCACGGCCACCACATAGCCAATGGCCATGTTCGCTAGTAAGGAGAGCCCAATGGTCAGGGCCATTATAGGCGTCTCCCGCAGTTTGATGTCCCTGGCGAATTTAGTGAGCTCGATCCCCACCAGGAGTAACATGGCCCCTATGATGCTCTTGGGAAACAGGGAGAAAAGGGTGGCGATAGAGCTGGCTAGGGAAAGCCCCAAGCTTATCTCAATGATACCTTCGATGATGTTGGTGCCGCCGGTTCTAGCCCCGAAGTAGTACTGCCCCGCTAGACCTCCAGCGCCGTGACACATGGGCATACCACCGAAGAAAGGTACAAGGACATTCATAATACCCATGTTCAGGGCAAGCTTCTTCTCGGGCACGGGTTTGTCTGGCCAGTACTCCTTGATGAGTGAGCTGGTGGCGATGACGGCATTGGTGGTAGTTAGAGCTATCTGGGCAAAACCCGCCAGAACAAGCCCTTTCCATATTTCTGAAATGCTAAAGGTGGTAAGTGGAGGCAAGGTAAAGCCAATATGAATTGCTGCCGGAAGTGTGCCTTGGAAACCAACCAGCACGATCCCCAGCATCATGAGGACGATGGCTGCCGGCGCATACTTGTTTTTCCGGAGCAGTATCACGATAATTATTGAGGCGATTCCCAGAATCCAGCCGGTAGAGACCATCTTGAATCCCTCAATGGCAAGCATTACGCCCAGGGCTATCTGAATACCCCGCACCACGCTCCTCGGTGTGATAGCTGCCATCTTATGAACCAACCCGGTGAAAGCTAGTAGGAGCCAGATAACCCCCGTGCCGAAGCCCGAAGCGTAAATCAGCGAAGGAGACCATCTCTGGGATATGGCCACTACTGCCAGCACTTTCTTGGGTTCGATGGGCATGGGCAGTCGGTAAATGACCCCGGTGACTATATTCGCCAGGCCCATCATCACTAGGAGGCCGGCCGGGTTCATGCCGTTGACTACAAAGTAGCCAGTAGCCAGGGGGAAGAGGGTACCAAAATCGCCTGTCGAGCCAGCCAGCTCACGCAGATTAAACTCAAAATCCTTGATGCGCATTCGTTTCTACCTCAGGCATTTCCAGCTATTCCATTTCTCCCCAGTTGTTGCCGGTCTTGATGTCTACTTTTAATGGGACGCTAAGCTCTATAGCAGTGGACATTGCCTGGGGCACCAGTTGTCGCATCTCTTCCAGCTCCTCCTGAAGTACTTCAAAGACAAGCTCATCGTGCACCTGAAGCAGCATCTTGCTTTTCAGTTGGCGCTTGTCCATCTCTCGGTATAGGTTAATCATAGCTACCTTTATGATATCGGCTGATGTGCCCTGCACCGGCATATTTATTGCCATGCGTTCAGCGGCTTCCCTCACCTGTCGGTTGGATGAGTTGATTTCAGGAATAGAGCGTTTTCTGCCCAGTAGCGTTTGAACATAGCCTGCTTTCCTTGCCTGCTCTTTGGTAGACTCAAGATGTTGCTTTACCCCGGGGTACTTTTCAAAGTATGAGGCAATAAACCGGGCAGCTTCTTCCCGTGACAGCTCGGTTGCCTGCTCCAGCCCGTAGCCACTCATACCGTAGATGACGCCGAAATTAACCGTTTTAGCCAGTCGGCGCATATCCGGTGTTACCTGTAAGGCGTCCACGCCAAAGAGCTGAGCAGCAGTGGTGGCATGAATATCCTCCTCCTGGTGAAAGGCGCTCAGGAGGCTTTTGTCCTGAGACAGGTGGGCAAGAGCACGGAGGTCAATCTGTGAGTAGTCTCCAGCCAGAAGGCAAGAGCCGGCTGGGGCAACGAAGGCTTGTCTAATCTCTTTACCTAACTCGTCACGGACAGCGATATTTTGTAGGTTAGGCTCACTTGAGGAAAGTCGGCCGGTAGCTGTCCTTGTCTGATTAAAGCTGGTATGCACTCGCCCTGTTTTGGGATTTATCAAGCTGGGCAGAGCATCAATATAGGTTGATTTTAATTTAGCTAGATGGCGGTATTGTAAAAGATTATCCACAATAGGATGAGCACCGCGGAGTCCCTCAATTATCGAAGCATCGGTAGAGAAAAAGCCACTCTTAGTCTTGCGAGCCGATGATAGTTTCAGCTCTTCAAAGAGGACGGAACTTATTTGTTGGGGCGAATTTATATTGAAGCGGTGACCAACACTGTTATATATCTCAGCCTCTAATCTCATCAACTGCTCACCAAGACGGTGCGACATCTGCCTTAGCAACTCTTTGTCCAGAGCCACCCCGTTTCTTTCCATACCGAGAAGTACTGGCACCAGTGGCATCTCGACCTGAGAGAATAGCTGCCACAGCCCCTGCTGGTGAAGCTCTGTACTTAGCAATTCGGCCAGTCTGAGGGTCATATCAGCATCAGCACAGGCGTAATCGGCAGCCCTATTTACCTCTACTTGAGACATAGAAATCTGCTTGGCTCCCGAGCCAATAAGGTCGGTGATAGGTGTCATCTCAATGCCCAGCTTACTGAAGGCAAGGGCTTTCAAACTTAAGGATTTCTCACCCAGCAAGTAGGCGGCGACCATAGTGTCAAATGTCAGGTTATTGACGTTCACTCCATACTCAGCCAGCACTGTCATATCATACTTGCCGTTATGGGCAAGTTTGGCTAGGTTAGGAGCCTCCAGGGGAGGCTTAAGCCGGTCGATGACCAGATTGAGTGGCAGTTGCTCCACCTGCCCCCAGCCGACATGACCGACCGGAATATAGTAAGCCTTACCTGCAGCCGGCGATAGCGATATACCTACCATCTGAGCCGACATAGCGTTTATACTTGTCGTCTCCAGGTCAAAGGCACAGGACTTAGCTGCTGACAGAGAGCTTAAGAGCTCATCAAGGGCTGGAGTGGTATTTATAATGTGATAGTCTACCTGAGGAGATGGCTCGATTTTAACCCGGCTAGTGGTTTCGGGTGCTGTCTCTTCTGCCTCAGGCAATTTAGGCAACAGGCTGAAAAACTCAAGCTCGCGGAAAAGTTCAGTTACCCTATGTCGGTCATAATGGCTGACCTGACAGTCATCCAGGTTAAGGGTAATCGGTACCTGGGTAATAATAGTAGCCAGTTCCTTGCTCTGGCGAGCGGTGGCTTCATTTTCCCGCAGTAGCGTCTGGAGCTTGGGCGGCGTCACCTCATCTATACGGGCATAGATTTGCTCTACGGAGCCAAACTGCCTGAGAAGTTTAGCTGCGGTCACTGGACCTACGTTAGGAACGCCGGGGATATTATCCGATGTGTCACCTACCAGTCCCTTAAAGTCGGCAACCTGCCCAGGCTCAACGCCATATTTCTGGCTTACGGCGGCTTCATCATAGAGCATGGTATCGCCAAAGGCTCGCCTGGGGGTAAGCACATTTACGGTGGGTGACACCAGTTGCATAGCGTCAGCATCACCGGTAACGATTATAGTATCAATGTCCTGCTGTCCAGCTTGATGGCTAAGGGTACCTAAAACATCATCCGCCTCATAGCCATCGAGCTCAAAGATAGGTATACGGAAAGCTTCAACCAACTGTCTTAACCGCCCCAGCTGATTGACCAGTTCATCAGGGGTTGGGGGTCGCTGTGCCTTATACTGGTCAAACATTTGGTGCCTGAAGGTAGGGGCTTTCTTGTCGAAGGCAATGGCATAGTGAGTAGGTTTTAGCTCATTTATTGTCTTCAGCAATATGAGGGCAAAGCCATAAATGGCGCCTACCATCTCACCGGTTCTACTCACTGTGAGTGGTGGCAGAGCATGAAAGGCGCGATGCGCCAGAGCATTGCCATCAAACAGCACCAAAAGTGGCTTTTTCACAGCCTCATTATAGCAGAGAGTGAAGTATTTAGATTAATGACTTAAGCTGCGAAGAATGTCTAGTCGAAGCCGCACCAGGTGACGAAGCTCTCCAGCGGCTCTCGCCTGGTTTCCAATTTGTTTGCCGGGAAGTCCCAATCCGGATAGCCGATAGCAATGCTGATAACTATCAGCTTGGACTCGGGTATGGAGGTAAACTTCCTCACTACCTTAGGGAATCTTACACACTGGTCCTGAACACAAGTGCCAAGGCCGTAGTTTAATGCGGTAAGGCAAATAGTCTGCGCCATAGCACCGACGTCAAAATGGGAAGCCAATTTATCAACCGACCTATCTATAGATAGGATGATGGCTGCTGGCGCATCGAAGAAACGAGAGCCCTTTTGCAGCCACTCAGCCCTTTTTGCCTTATCCTCTCTGGCTATACCCATAAGCTTGAAGAGGTGGATAGCAAGGTCTACCTGGCGCTGCCTGTAGATGCCTCCATAAGGTAGGAGCGGGACATCCGCGTGTGGTTCTACTCCAGCCGTCAGCATCTCGATATTGCCCTTCTTGATGTTATCTAGCACTTCGCCGGCGATAACAGTAATCTCCCAGGGCTGTGTGTTCATTGCTGAAGGTGAGAGCCTGGCGACATCCAGAATTTCACTAAGGACTTCTTTAGGAACGGGGGCAGGTTTAAAGCCCCTTATGCTCTTTCGTGAGCGTATCGCTTCTACAATGTCCATTGACTTCTCCTTACGTAAACCGAAACTTAATGAATTTTACTACGCAGTAATGGGTAGGTCAATTCTAACGCAGTTTGGCACAGAACAAGTAGCTGCAATCAAAGCGAGAGCACAATCTTCAGGTATAGGGGGGATGTGTCAATAACCCAGCGACTAGATTGACATGCAGGCAACATGATAATGCCGGACCCTTCGTCTAGTAGTTCACAAGACACCTGAAATGTGTTATGCTCATATTTGTCAAATCTGCCTGGTTTTGAAGATGTTGTTACTTCATTAGGAAGATTTTTTGACGTTTCAGCCTCAGTTTGTTAGATAAAAAGGAAGAGACAGCATTATGAAACCGCTTCTAGGTCACACAAGATGGCGACTTAATCTGGTAGCCTTAACTCTGTGTACAATTCTTTACAGCGGTTGTGTTCCGCCCAATAACTACCCTGTCATCAGCAGTCTGGACGGCACCTAACACTTGTGGGAGCTATGTTGTTACGGTTATCGTAGCGGATAGTAGAGACGGTGAAGTAAGTGAGGAGCTAAAAATCAAGGTGATAAAACCCGGCTGAGGTTAAGAATAGGGCCTGGAAGGTCGCAAGGTGCTAAGATTAAGGTAATTTTACAGCCAAATGGCGGGCATTACTGGACAGTTCACGAACTTTTCTATACGGAAAACCACCTTTAAAGGATGGTCACTAGGTTGAAGCACAGTGATAAGGCTCAGATAATAAAGAGGTCTTCTATTTTCTCCAGCCTGAATGATGACGAACTCACCGAGTTGGCGGGCCTGGCTATCGAGCGCAGCCTCACCTCCGGTGAGTTTGTTTTCTGGGATGGAGATGCCCCTGAATGGTTCTACATAGTTGCCGAAGGCAAAGTGAAAGTTATCAAACATTCCTCTTTAGGTAAGG
>SDBU01008991.1_pt1 | contig 11270 bp, 10 predicted proteins | sample 2277071 | NCBI WGS metagenome assembly SDBU01 (sample SAMN10397929, study PRJNA504765) | marine sediment metagenome | isolation source: marine sediment core GS08_GC12, 126 cmbsf | place: Arctic Ocean: Gakkel Ridge, Loki's castle | collected 2008 | reverse complement strand
CAAACGTCATAGCGAGGAGCGAAGCGACGTGGCTATCTCGTTGACATTCAATATCCGAGATTGCCACGCTGTCGCTCGCAATGACGAGAATGGGACTTTTTCAACCTTCCCTACAATGTCTTGATTGGCAAAACCGCTTCGGGTTTTGCCTTAATCGTGCTGTTCCAGAGCTTTGAGAATCAAATCACTTGGTGCCATGCCCTTGCGGTAAGCCTCAGAGTAAACTTTCAGATGCCGCTTGTCGTTCATCCGGGGGAGATCATATTCCAACTCGTCAACACCTAAAATCAGCTTGTTGAAGAACATAGCCATTGTCTCATAAGCGGCATACAGTTTGCGGTGCTCATAACGGTCGCCGGCAACGAGATCAAAGTAAATGTCAATCAACAGATGGGTGCCGATTTCGTGCGAAAGAAACTGGCAGGTCTTTTCAAACGGCTTGTCGTAGTAGAACAGGTTGCTGTTGTAGCTGATTGAATTGTAGTCGGGGCCGTTCTTGTTGGCATAGCAGAGCAGGATTTCGTATCGGTCGGCGGCAAAAGAGATACCCAGTAAGTGCTCCCATTTCGCAATATAGTCCAGTTTCTGAAAGTAATCCTTTAGCTCGGCCGCGCGACGGGCCAGCGCCGGTTGGGCCTGGGGCCAGACCTGCTGTCGGTAACTGTCCAGATTATTCACGCAGACCCGGCTTAGTCGCTGTGACTTTTCAATCAGGTCAGCCTCGGCCGGAGGAAACTTCGCGCTTTTGAGGTATTGGGCAAAAAATCGATCAGACCAGTCAGCTTCCGGGTATGCTTCTACGAATTGTGTCAGATTGCCCTGCTGTAGTGCCGTCTGAACGATTTCGAAATACGACTTTAGATCAGGTTCGTTCTCAAAGCCCAACCATGCCGGCAGGGTAGTGAAAAAGCCCGACAGATCACCGCCCTCACCTTCACCGAAAGCCAGTAGTGCTTTATTAGCCTCAAGGCAAGCCAGGTCCTCCGGATTGACGGTATGCCGAAAGTTGTCGGCATACTCTGAGTCATACCCGATTCTGGCGACTGCCATCAGGTGCCAGAGGTAATTGGGTCCGAGCTTGCTGGTGATAGTGACCGGTTTGGGCCACGAAGCCATGTTCATACTAACCGGCCTTTCCGGCAACGACGCAAATCCGGTAGCTGTCTTTCTTAGGCCTTTCAAAACTGAAGCAACGATAGAAACCCTTGATCACAAACCCGGCTTCGTGTAGCAGACGTCGGATTGTCCGGTTGTCATAAGCTCTCTCGACGTGTTCTTCATCAAACCGCTCCCACAGTTTACCACGTTTGACGAAAAAAGTAGTATAGCAGGTCGCGCTCGATGTTCTTGGAACGAACTTGTTCGTCCAGACCCAGGCGAGATCGTCCCGGGTGCCGGCATAGACCTGTCCGCCCCAGAGGATCTTCAGTGCCGCCGGTGTGTTCATGTCGAATATGAACCAGCCGCCGTCGTTAAGATGATGGTATACTGACCGAAAGGCCGCTTTCAACTCCCGCGAGTTGCTGAGGTAATTCAACGAATCATAAAAGCAGGTGATCAGGTCGAACCGGCGAACGTGGCCGCCACCGGAACTATTCGGAATCCTGAAACGTGGCAGCGTTTTCTGATACAGGGGGACCTTGCGTCCGGACAGTTTCTTTGCCGCCACTGCCAACATGGCGGCGCTGCCGTCGAGTCCCGACATGGACAATCCCTGGTCGGCCAGCAGAGCTATCGCAGTTCCTGTCCCACAGCACAAGTCGAGGCCGTGGGTGGCTTCTATTCTGAATTTGCGCAGAATCTTGAAAGTATAATCGACCATCTCTGCCGAGTGTCGGTCGGCACCCATCAGGTCGTAGACACGGGGAAACTTCGAGTATGGTAGCGCCGGTTTCATGGTAGACACTGCTCCTCAGGGTCTTGTTGAAAAAGTCCTATTCTCGTCATTGCGAGCGACAGCGTGGCAATCTCGCCCCGGATCGTGTGGTGTCAGGCGACTCGAGGCTGTCCCACAAGTCAGCTTTGGGTGCATTTAACGTTGCATCTAATAAATCGTCACTCGGTAAACCCGCGTAGCGGCGGGCTTTATGTCCGCAGTCTGTTGGCGGGAGACAAGCCCCCGCCCTACGCGCGTTAGAATAATTACCTTTTGGGACAGCCTCACTCTGCCTGACGCCCACATGTGTAAGCGCCTGGCTGTCGGGCACAGAGTCACCCGACAGCACACAGAGTGAGATAGCCACGTATAAAAGGGGCTTGCCCCACTCGCTATTACGGTTGTTATGTTTTTCAACATTCCCTCAAGGTACAAACAGAAGCCATAGGCGGCTTTTATATTGACAGTCAACACTATAGGGAGTTTTCATTGGTAACGGAACGATTTTTTTGAATACCGTCCATGTCACCGCGTAGTACGGTAGAACGCCTGGTGAAGCCGACCGGCGGCGCCGGACGTTGGAAAGGAGCGACGATGACGACTATGTTCTGGATCTGGATGGCTGCGGTAGTTGTGTTTCTGATACTGGAAATAATGACGCCGACACTGATATTTGCCTGTTTCGTGGTCGGTGCCGGGACAACCGGCATTTACGCTTATTTCTACCCTGAAGCTTATCTCTGGCAGATCGGTTTATTCGCCGGTGTCTCGATTATTCTATTGCCGCTGACAAGAACCCTGGCGAAGAAAATCACCAAGCCGTCGCCGCAGAAGTCAAACGTCGATGCCCTGATCGGCAAGGTAGCCCTGGTCACCAAAGAGATCGACCCTGACCTGGGCGGCCAGGTGCGTATCGAGGGAGAAACTTGGGTAGCCATCGCCGGTGAAAAGATTGACCGGGACCTGAAGGTGAAGGTAATCAGTGTTTCCGGCACCAGGGTCCACGTGGAGAGAACTTAACAGGAAAAGGAGTATGTCATGAACCCGGCGATTATATTTCTGATAGTTTTCGTGATATTCGGTTTCATCATTGTGTCGATGTCCGTCCGCATTGTGCGTCCCTTCGAGCGGGGCCTGGTGGAACGACTGGGCAAGTTTCAGCGGATACTCAATCCCGGTCTCAATATGATAGTCCCCTTCTTCGACATCATGATGAAAGTCGACATGCGCGAAGTGGTGCTGGACGTGCCACCACAGATGGTGATTACGCGTGACAACGTCAACGTGGAGGTTGACGCCGTTATCTATGCCCAGGTAACCGATCCGGTGCGTTCTCGCTACGAGGTGGCCAACTATATTATTGCCGCCACCAAACTGGCCCAAACCAACCTGAGGAACGTGTTTGGTGAGCTTGATCTCGATGCCTGCCTGACCTCGCGGGATGAGATCAACAGTCAGTTGCGTGACGTGCTCGATACCGCCACTGACAAGTGGGGAGTCAAGGTCAACCGGGTGGAATTGCAGCGCATCGACCCGCCGGTGGATATTACCGAGGCGATGAGCCGCCAGATGAAAGCCGAGCGCGACAAACGAGCGACTATTCTGGACGCCGAGGCCTTTCGTCAGGCTGAGATCACCAAGGCGGAAGGCAGCAAGCGCTCACAGATACTGGAGGCCGAGGGTTTTGCCAAGGCCGTGCGCGAGAAGGCCGATGCCGAGAAGTACCGCCAATTGACTGTGGCCCAGGGCGAGGCCGATGCGATTTTGTCGGTGTTCAAGGCTATCCACGACGGCAAGCCCGACGAGAAGCTGATTACGCTGAAGTACCTGGAAATGCTGCCGCGCCTGGCGGACGGAAAGGCCAGCAAGATTTTCCTGCCTTACGAGGCCAGTGGCATTATTTCAGCGCTGGCGGCGATGGTGGAGGGGATCAAAACCAACGACGGTTCATCCAAATCTGAGCCGGCTGTCACCACGGACAGCAGCGCGCCGACAGCTTGAAAGCTGAGTCGCAATCTGTCAGGAATCGGAGCACGGGCCGGGTCTCATATTAGAGGCTCGGTCTTTCTGTTGGGCGAGCACGGTCTATAGACGGACATTTCAGATAAGCTTCGACAATGATTGACTTTTGCGGCGTAGGGCGTTAAACTGTACCAGTTGATTGAAATGAGCAAGTGCACCGGTTAAACCCATGGACGAGAGACAAAAAGAAATCAGAAAACCGGCCGTGGCCGGGACGTTCTATCCGGCCGATCCCATCAAGTTGAGCAAGGCTATCGCGGAGATGTTTGCCCGGTCCGATAAACCGGCTCTCACCGGCAGGCCGCTGGCTCTGATTGTGCCTCATGCCGGTTATACCTACTCGGGGTTGACGGCCGCCCGGGCCTACAAGTTGCTCCAGGGTGAAGAGTACGACACGGTGGTATTGATCTCCCCCTCGCATACCGTATTTTTCAAGGGAGCTTCAGTGTACACCGGGGACGGTTACGAAACACCGCTGGGGACAGTGGAGACGGACCGGCGCCTGGCTGAGCGGATTGCCTCTATCAATCCGTCTGTATATGTATCCAAGATGGGCCACGCCGTCGGGGCCGCTCGTGGCGAACATGCTCTGGAAGTGCAGTTGCCTTTTTTACAGGTGGTGTTGGGACGGTTCCGGCTGGTCGCAATAGTGATGGGAGATCAGGAAGAAGATACCATCCGGTCGCTGGGGGAGACACTGGCAGCAGCGCTGAAAGATACTAACACCCTGATGGTAGCCTCCACCGATCTGTCACATTTTCACACTGAGAAAGAAGCTCGTCGGCTGGATGGAGCCGTGCGGGAGGCGGTAGAGAAATACGATCCCGACCTGCTATTGCGCACGCTTGACTCCGGCAGGGGAGAGGCGTGCGGCGGCGGACCGATGGCGGCCGTCATGATGGCTGCCAAACGGCTGGGTGGCACCAGCGTACATTTCGTTCACTACACGACCTCCGGCGAGACCACCGGCGATTTCAATGAAGTTGTTGGCTACCTCTCGGCGGCAATAGTTGCCGAGAAAACGATTATTCGCCCGGCCTCAGTAGTCGGTTCACCTCGGGCGGTTCCTCAATTCGACGTCACCTCACCGGGGGACAGGCAGAAGTTGTTCAATATCGTTCACGATGCGATCCGCAGCCGACTCAAGGGTAAGTCGTACACGCCCCCTGAGACAGCCGGTTTGTCGGCCAGGAAGGGGGCGTTTGTGACGCTTAAAATCGATGGCCGACTGCGGGGTTGTATTGGACAGATACGCAGCCACCAGCCGTTGTATAGCACCATCGCCCAGATGGCGGTAGCCGCTGCTTTTGATGATCCCCGTTTCCCCACTCTTTCGCCGGATGAGTTCGAGAAGCTGGAGTATGAAATATCGGTGCTGTCGCCGCTTCGACGGGTGACCAATTTCACGACCATTCGCATTGGGCGGGATGGTTTGATGATCAAACTGGATTTCCATTCGGGATTGCTGCTGCCGCAGGTAGCCACCGAGTGTGGCTGGGATGTGATCGAGTTTCTCGAGCAAACCTGTCTGAAAGCGGGTTTGTCCAAAAACAGTTACAAAGACAAGGACGCCGAAGTCTACAAGTTCTCGGCGGAGGTGTTTTGATTCCTGTTTTGTCCTGAGCAGCCAATGGGCAATGCGATAATTCCCTTGCCCGACGTTTGTACACCGCATAATATGTGGTAGTGACAGATTATTGGACGAAGTCTATGCCCCCGTAGCTCATCCGGATAGAGCATCTGCCTTCTAAGCAGAGGGTAGCAGGTTCGAGTCCTGCCGGGGGTACTCTTTCGACATTTTGACCCCTTCGGCGATCAAGTCGAAGGGTTTTCTATATGTGGGATAAAGGGTTAGCCCGTCAATCGTGCAGTTCGAAAGTAGGCAGTTTAATAGTCGGCGCTTTTCCGGACCGCATTGTGTAACGTAAAGGGAATGCGCATGTTGAGCAAGTTCGAGAATCTTCGAACCCTGATCGACGTAATCACGATCGGCATGCTCGAGTCGTGACAGCTGGTTTTGCACCTGATTCTGTTCCGTCCTCCACCGCGATGACAAATCACTCCAGAAACCGTCGTCAATGACCCCGTCCAGTCTGTCTTCATACGCCTTATCCAGCCTGGTCTGAAGGTGGTCAAGCTTGCGTCGCAACTTCCTGGTCTCAGATTCTCGGAACACTTTTTCGTCATCGTAGCTGCTTTTGAGGGCTTGCACAATCTATTCAGCAACCTCACTGTCAATCTCAATTGCTTTGACCAACCGGGGCCGGCTGCTGTCGAGTGATTCTTCCCGGATATATGGCAGATTACATTTGCCTCGGCCACCAGTGCAGTGGTAGTAGACGTACTTGCCTTTTTTTATCTCCGCTGTGATTTGACAGCCGACCGTCGACACCGGAGTAAACCGGTAAACGCGAAGTGCCGTTTCTGTGGCCTCGGCTTTCCGTCTCCGTGTAGGGCTTGCTGCACGTTGTGAAACAACTCTTGGGTGATGATTGGTTCGTGGTTGCCGGTGTACCGAGTTCCTTTCCATGTGAAGTCGCCTTAGTAAAATGGGTTCTTCAGGATGGACTCGACCATTCCCTTCGACAATTTCTTTCCCGTTCTGCCACGCAGGCCCATCTCATAAACCGCATCTCTCAGTCGGGCCAGGGAATGCTTACCGGTCGCATACAACGTGAACATCTTATGTATGTAGATAGTCTTGTCCGGGTTCATGTCCACCAACCGCGTGGTCTGGATGTACACATAGCCGAGTGTACAGGCATGAAAAAATGGCGGACTACGAGGACAAAACGCGTGGCGACTTTTACCTTGCGGCGGCGTTTGCTAATCCACTATGTTATCGTCAGATGCGATCAATTCAAATAACAAAGCAGGCAGTCGTTGACGCAGAAGGATGACGACCAGACCCGGAGCTTCGTTGCCCTGACTGCGGGCACCAATGTTTCGCATTACAAGATTGTCGAGAAGATCGGTGTCGGTGGTATGGGTGAGGTTTACCTGACTGAGGACACCGAGCTGGATCGTAAGGATGCTCTCAGGTTCCTGCCGTCGCATCTGTGTCAAGCTGAAGACTGCCACCGGACAGACTGCGTCTTAAATTTCCATACGACCTGTCCAGAATGTCTGAAGACGTACATGATCACTCAGGGAAAGGAGGTAATTCTTGACCATTCGAGGAGATTCTTACACATTGAGAATGCTGAAAGGATAAACCACGTTTTTGAAACCTAATATATGGGAATTTTCAGATAATAACTCGACTGAATCAAAGGAGAGAGAGATGAGACCACTAACCGTAGCTGTTGCGGTACTGGCACTGACGATGTTGGCCGTACCGTCATTGGTTCACGCCGACACTTTCATCAAAACGGCTTACCACACCGATGCCATGAAGATGGGTCCGCAGACTACACCTGCCGTAGACGATACTTCCATAACCTGGATGGGAGACAATATGGCCGCCATGAACAAGGGTGAGGCTTCATCTATGATTATCAACGGTAAAACCGGCATAATCTACATGATTGACCATGAAGACAAAAGCTATACCGAAATGCCGATGGATGCCCTGGGGGATATTGAGAAGATGATGGCCGGCAGCGGTAGAGATAAGGACGAAGCTGCCATGGTTGGTCGGCAGATGCAAGCCATGATGGCGGCGATGAAAATGGAAGCCAAGGTCACACCCACTGAAGAAACGAAGGAAATCCGTGGTTGGAACTGCAAAAAGTATGTAGTCGAGATCAAGATGGGAATGGGGGGAATGACCAACAATACCTGGGTAACCAAGGATGTAGAAATCGACTACTCTATGTTTGGCCGCCTGATGTCCGCCCCCATGGCGCAGATGCCGGGATTTCAAGAGGTCATGACGGAAATGGAGAAAATGAGTGGTATCCCGGTGCTGGTAGAAGGCACCATGAACATGATGGGAACAGAGGTCAAAAGCAAACAGGAAGTTCTGGCGATCGAAACCAAGGATGCCCCGGAGGGCACCTATGACATTCCCAAGGACTACAAGAAGGTAACGTTCGAACTGAAGATGGGTATGTGATATTTGGTCCCCGACAAACTCACAAGACATGGAGATGTGATGAGACATTCTGTTTTAGCCACAAGGGTTCTCCTGTTCGCACTGGCCGTGTTCCTCCTGAGTGGAGTAGTGGCCGCTGGTGTTGAGGAGAACCTGACATACCAGGGCAACAAGGCCCGCATAACGGTTGGCAAAATCAAGCCGAAGGCGAGCAAGTGTAGCAGCGAAATAGCCGCCGCCATCGGGGAAATGTTGTCAACGTCGCTCACCAATACCGGCAAGTTTATCGTACTGGCCAGCCAGGAAGAAGTTGCGGAGTTGGCCGAGGAGATCGATTTCGCTCAGTCAGGTTACGTTGAAGCCGGCAAGGGTCCCGAGAAGGGCCTGATGGAAGGCGCCGATTTGCTGATCACCGGGTCCGTGACGGCATTCGAGCCGGATGCCGGCGGCAAAGGGGGCATTTTGGGTGGCTTCAAGAAAAAGACTCTGGGCGGCATTGGCGCCAGTTCTAAAGAAGCTAAGATAATCATGGATATCAAACTAATCGATATCCGCACCCGACGGATACTGAAAGCCAAGAGTATCGAAGCGAAATCCAAAAAGTGGAAAGTCGGAATGGCCGGTGGCAGTGTCGTCGGCGATGTGGTACTGGGCGGCGCGCTCGGCATGTATTCCAACGAACCGATGGAAAAAGCTATCCGTACCGCTCTTGCCAAAATGATCGAGGTAGTATCGGAGGAAGTGCCCGAAGAGTATTACCGTTATCAGGGCGGTGGACGGTACTCTCAGGAGTATGGTTCTGGCCGGCAAGGTGGCGCTGCCGGAGAAACCGGCGGTACCGCAACCGCACAGAGTTCAGCGACCGCAGGTGCATCTTCCACGCCGGCACCAACCGGTCCGGTAGCTGAAGACATGACGCTGTATACGAAGTATGACTTCGTCCCGGGCAATAAGGTTATCTTCTATGACGACTTGTCCGACGAAGAAGAGGGTGAGTTTCCATACCGCTGGAACTTGGGAAAGGGAGTCTTTGAGATCGCTCGCATGGGTGGCGAGTTCTGGATCCTCTGCACTGATGACGGTTATATACTTCCAAAGACACCGACCGGTCCTTTGCCGGAGATGTATACACTCGAGATGGAATTCTACAGCGCCGGCCCCAATTTCACGATTCCGTACTATTATATACAATGGGTCGACGCTTCGGCCAACAAGATTGGCCAGTTAGAGTTTTACTCAGGCAAATCTACAGCACTGCAAATCATGGGAAAGCAACTGGCCAACAAGAAACTTGCAGAACGACTGTCCAAGGGAACCCATACGATGCGTATTATGGCCACCAAGCGTTCGATCAAGTGCTATGTCGACCAGATCCGGGTGGCCAACGTACCGAAGATCGAAGGTTTTAGCCCGGTTGGATTCAAGGTCCGTTTGCGCCCTTACAAGGATGAAGGCAACTATTGTATGATCAAGAGCTACCGGTTTGCCGAGGGTGGTAAGAGTATGCGGGATCAGCTTGACGAAACCGGGCGGATCGTCACCCATGGCATTCTCTTTGACCCCGATTCTTACGTTATTAAGGGTGAATCGTTCAAAACACTAAAGAATATCGGCCAGTTGCTCGAGGAAGATCCCTCCTTGCGGTTATCGATAGAAGGTCATACCGACAGCGACGGCTCCGAGGCGCATAATTCGGAACTATCACACAATCGCTCGAAAGCGGTGGTTAATTACCTGATCCAGAAATATGGAGTCGAGGCCGGCCGTCTGGAGGCCAGAGGTTGGGGCGAATCCAAGCCGATCGACACCAACGACTCGCCCGAAGGCAAGGCCAACAACCGTCGTGTGGAGTTGGTGAAGCTGTAGACCACATTGCATCGAACAGCAATCGTTGCAAATAGCTGAGAGAGCTGCTCTCACACGGATGGCAGCTCTCTCAAAAAACGCAATATCAGTATGCAAAAAATGCTATTTCATCTACAAGGATTGAAATGGTGAAGGATTTCCTCACAAGACGTATGGTGTTAGCTACCACAATCGTGTTGGTCATGAGTGTCATTTGCTCCCGAGTTACGGCCGCGGAGTTCTCTGCGGACATGAAAGATCAAATAGAAGACTATGTCAAGACAGGGAAAATAGTCGTCAAGGGCTTGAAATACTGCATGGACGTGGTAGAAGACGGTGAACGGATTATCGTTATTGTAGACCCGGAGGACGCCAAGACAATTGTCATCAATGTTTCCACCAAAGAGTATAAGGAATTACCAATCGATGATATGAGCAGCCTAATGAACGATCCGTTCCAGGCATACCAGTACATGGTCTCGGTGGGGGAGGAAAAAAGTGCCGGTGTGGAGACTATTAATGGCTATAAATGCGATAAATCGGTGGTTACGATACAGGACACTGATTATATGTCGAAGTGGATGGCCAGGAGTCTGAACTTCCCAATCAAGATTGTCAGTCACGGCCCGCCGGACAAAGTGTTTGAACTCATCAACATTGTCGTGGGTCCCGTTGACGATACCAAGTTCGAGATTCCCGAAGGATTCACGAAGTGGATCGATCCGGCGACCCTTCCGGTCGAACCTTCCGCATGGGCTGAAGGTATCGCGGCCGCACCGGTGATGGTGCCGCCGTTTGAACATGACATGTCAGCCGGTGATATTGTCCGCGTCAAGGTGGAACCGGGCAAATCACTTGCGATGAAGGGAATCAGCAAGACCGACACGGAAGCGACGGCCAGAGTAATACCGTTCAAAGATGACAGGCCGCTGAAAGAGGATACCTGGTACAATAACTTTGCTCAGGAGCATACAATCTGTGTCAGGCGACATGAGACATCAGTCGAGGTCGATGAGTTTGTCGTGTATGTGTATGAGGGAGAAATGACGGTCATGGCCAAGTGGCAGGAGATGCTTGAGAAGACGGTCGCTGAAGGGGAGGAAATACGACTGCCGCTGCCGAACTGGGACAATATCGAAACCCGCCTCGTGAACCTGAGTGATGGCGAATCGGTGGCTATTGTCGCCTGCTTCAGGGACGGAGCAGAGGTAAGTGAAGATGACCAGGGACCGGTTAAGTGGCGGACCATCACCCTGAAAGAACCCGGTGAAGTCGAGTCCGGTGCAAGGACGCACAAAGGGGATGAAATAGTGTTCTCAGTTCTAAAGGGCAAGATGCTCATCAGGTTGGGGCAGTTTGATTCGTTCAAGTTCTAGGTGTAAAGAAGGATCCGTTGTACGAGGACGGACTTGAGTTGACACTTGCATAAAAAGAGAGTGGTCATTTACCTCTGAGATAACAACAAATCAGGAGGTATTGATGACCACTCAA
>SDBU01008990.1_pt1 | contig 11270 bp, 30 predicted proteins | sample 2277071 | NCBI WGS metagenome assembly SDBU01 (sample SAMN10397929, study PRJNA504765) | marine sediment metagenome | isolation source: marine sediment core GS08_GC12, 126 cmbsf | place: Arctic Ocean: Gakkel Ridge, Loki's castle | collected 2008 | reverse complement strand
GGATGGTTGCATCTGCCGCCATCGCTATATTGTCCGTCGGAACCTGGAGGATTGCGTCCGAGTCCACAATATTTATGGTACATCCTCTTCAGTTAATGCATACGAAGGATGTTACAAAAGAAATAAGAGATATAAAAGCGGATCTTGAACGTGCTCATTTGCAGACAAAAGTGTATGTCGATTTGGTCTCATCTAATTCCAAGATGAGTAAAAAACAGTTTGAAATATTCATCACTGCACAACATTGGTTTGATGGGGATAAGGCGTTGGAAATGGGAATCATAGATGAGATTTATGGAAAGAGCGGCGATCCGGAGGAGGAGTGGTAAAAAAGGAGGTCCTGAATGAAACGCTTAGACTTACATGGGATTAGACATGGTGATGTACATGGAAGAGTTGTTCGTTTAGTAGAAAAATATTGGGGTACGGATGAAGAACTTACTGTAATTACCGGACATAGTCCTAAAATGAGACAATTAGTTATTGATGTACTCGATGAGTATGGTTTAGAATATCACATAGGTGGAATACTTGAGGTCAGTAATAGTTTTATTACCTTTTACTCCGGTAGCTCAGCGGTCTAGAGCCCCGTCCTTATAAGACGGAGACTGGTAGGTTCGAATCCTCCCCGGGGTACCAACTATAAACGGGAGTGGTGAAGCGGTCTAACACAACGGGTTTTGATCCCGTTATTTCCGGAGGTTCGAATCCTCCCTCCCGTGCCAAGAGGGGGTCTCATCATGAGTGACGATACTGTAATTAAAAAAGTAGAATCTTATGACGGAGACGGTTCCAGGGTGTGTTTAAACTTTGTTTGTGAGGATTGTTTGAAAGAAGCCATGGAAGATTATGAAATAATAGTAAAAGGAGAAACAAGTACTAAATCTAAAAACGGTTATTGGTGTGACAACTGTGGAATAGGAAATGATCACCCAACTTACCAAGAAAAAGTAGATATTATACTAAAAAGGAAATTAGGATATGATGATTAAATTTAAAGGGGTATCTAATCCAAGAGAGTGTTATGACTTCGGTCCAGTTAAGTGTGATAGATGTAGCTGCAACTCTACAGCTTTCTTGGAAATTAAGATAGCTCCTGGGATTAAAATAGTATTATGTAAAGGATGTTTAGTAGAAGGAGAGGATATAATAAACAAGACTATACTATCTCAATGTCAAATAAAAGAAATGGGGTAAAATAATTATGAATTATGAAAAATATGAAAGAGAAAAAATAAAACAATTTTGGATGTACTGCGAAAGATGCGGCTATGAAAAGACAGGTGTCTATTTCAACCCACCTAACTGCCCTAAGTGTAGGAACAGATTAAGCTTTCTTTATCTAAGACGGTGGGAGTGGGAAAAGTTTGGTAAGACGATAGCAGATAAGGGGTGTAAAGAATTTTCTAAAAAACACATAGTTAATGGGAGAATAGTAAATGACCGAACTAGCAGATAGACTAGATATATTAACTAGGAATGCTAGTGTTTTGGAAATGGCAATTTGGGAAAAAGACATTGAAGATAAACATGTTGGATTAACTAAGGAAATGTATTTACTATCAAAAGTGGAAATAGCCAATAACGCAGTGATTGGCGCATTAAAGTTTATAAAACTAGGATCAGTTGAGGAGATTGACGATTATAGAGATGAGAACAATATGTAAACAATGTGGAAAAACATATTATTACAATCGTAAACATAGAAAAGGGCATCACAAAACAATGTGCTCCACTTGTGTTGTATCTAATGCTAGAAGAAAGCGGAAAAAACAATCTGTAGACTATAAGGGTGGTAAATGTATACTATGTGGTTATAATAAATGCTTAAATGCTTTACATTTCCATCATTTAGAATCGGAAGAAAAAGAATTTGGTTTGAGTTATAGAGGTTTATGTCGAAGTTGGGAAAAAATAAAAAAAGAGTTAGATAAATGTATTCTTGTGTGTGCCAACTGTCACGCAGAGATTCACGAAAAACTAATATATGTTCCGGGGTAGCTCAGTAGGTAGAGCGGGACGCTGTTAACGTCTTGGTCAGAGGTTCGATCCCTCTTCCCGGAGCCAACGGGTCGGTAACTCATCAGGTAGAGTAACGCCCTTTTAAGGCGTAGGCGGAAGGTTCGAGTCCTTCTCGACCCACAGGGAAAAATAAAAAAGGAAAAGGAGGTTATTATGAAAAATAGATTTCCGGGAATAGATGGCCCATCTCAGTATGTTTGGGGAATGAAAGACCCAAGAAAAGTACCTCTGCACCAATGTGCATCTCTTGGGGATATGATGGCTACTATAGAAGTAAGTAAAAAACTAGATAAAAAAGAAGGAATTAATAGGAATGACAACACTACAAGAAGAAGCACAAAACTTTCATGACGCGTGTGTAAGTTTCTTAAATTGTATAGCTGAAGAACTATATTTATATAAATTCTTAGATTATTTAACCAAAAAATTAAATAATATACACCTGTAGCTTTTTGGCTAAAGCACTCATATGGATTATATTACAAATAAACCAAATAGGAAAGGAAATATTGATGAATAAAACTTTATTAGAACAAATGGCCCAGGAAAGTTTTACTTATTCAGAAATGCTACGTAAGATGAATAAAAGAATTTCCGGAGCAAGTTATAGGTCTCTGAAGAATCACATAGAGAAATATAATATAGACATAAATCATTTTACACATAGGAGCAGGAAGGAATCTCCAAAAAATAAAATACCTCTTGAACAAATACTTATTAGAAATAGTAACTATGTTAGCGGAACAAATCTAAAACAGCGCTTAATAAAAGAAGGATTATTAGAGGAAGTGTGTGTTATATGTGGTCTTGGTATCATATGGAATAATAGACCAATAACATTACAACTGGATCACATTAATGGTATTAAAAACGACAATAGATTAAAAAATCTTAGACTCTTGTGCCCTAATTGCCATTCTCAGACTTCCACATACTCTGGAAAGCGATTTAAACTTTATGGGAATGACCACAAAAAAGACATCTGTCCTATATGTGATATAAATAAGAAATGGAAAACAAGTAAAAAATGTAAGAAATGTCAAATAAAAGAAAACATTATAAGAGAAAGTAAGAATAGTAGAAAACCATCCAAAAGTATTTTATATAAAGAAATAATAACTTATCCAATAAATAGAATAAGTATTAAGTATGAAGTAAGCGCCACCACGATAAGGAAATGGATGAGGGATTATAATATTTATAGTTTTTACAAAAACAACAATATTAATGCAAAACATGGTAATAGACGCTTATAGCTCAGTGGTAAAATGATTGGTCTACGCCCAATAAATCTGAGGTTCGAGTCCAATCAGGTGTACACCAAAAAATATATGAGGAGAGCATTATGAAGAAACTAGTAAAAAAATTAGCAGTTTTGTTAATAGTAGTAATGTTCGTTATAGGCAGCACTCTCTCTGTAACACATGCTGAAGAAGAGACAACAATAGATAAGGTTGTGTGTACATGTGGTTGTGATAACAAAGCTACTGACTGTTTGTGTCCAGCAGCCATAGAAGCCCTAAAGGCAGCTGGTCTCACAAAAGAAGATATAATGAGATATTGGAACATTAAAGCTGACAAAGAGATAAAGAAAAATAGTATATAAGTATCGTGGTCGAATAAACTAACCTCTTATTTAATAGACACACTACAGGTGTATCTAATCAACTTACACATAAATATAGACGGATAATAGTATACAAAAGCCCAATTGGGCCTGTTTTTATATAAGGACTTTTATGGGGAGGACTGATATGGAAGAAACTATTATTGAGTCAAAAGAAGATATTTGGCCAAAGAAACAAAAAGAGTTGTTAGATGGCATCCACGAAACCATGGAAAAGGGATCGGTGGATGTGGAGATTCTGGAGATAATGAAAGAGTTGATAAAGAACGCTAAAGCAAGAAGCAGCATAGTTAATTATTACAACGAAGTATAAGGGTAAGGGGAAGACAGATGGTTAGAAAAAGAGGATGGAAGTTCTCAGAAGAAAAAATTCTAATAGAGAACTATAACGAAAAAACAATTTTAGAACTAGAGGAATTACTTATAGTAAGAGATGCTGATAGCATCAATAGTAAAATTAAAAGATTAAAAGCGGCCGGGAAAATAGTTGGAGGTAAAACTGAAAAGACAAGGAACAGAGCTTACAGACAAAGAGTCAGGTAAAAAAATATTTTAAGGAACATCCCTTGACAAATCGGAAAAGGTGATTACTTTATAGACAAGGAGATTTAATGATTAAAAAAAATTATACTTACAACAACGGACCATCTTACCTCAAAATACCCACGGATATGTTTGATAATAAATACTTTTCCAATTGGTTAGGTACCTTCGAAGCTAAGGTCTGGTTTAGAATATTTAGACACGCTGTTAGAGGGGAAATGTTTAATCTCAATAAAAAGATTTATGACAATTATTACGGTAAGGGTAAAGTGTGTGCTTATCAAAGTCTAAAGGACATATCTATGTTTTTAGGAATGAGAAGTATAAGCCCTATATCTGACGCAATAAGAAGTATGATAGAAAAGAATATAATTATACCCCATAAAGACGCGTGGAATCGTCGCAGTATAACCATCTATGAAGTAGCAACACACGATGGGGGACCAAGCAGACATGAAAATCTACACTTACTTATCTATTTCACTAAGTTAAAAGCACAAAAAGAATTAGAAAAGATGTTTTTTATCTCAGGCCACTTCGGAAATACCGAACTGGCCACTTCGGAAATACCGAAGCCGCTAATAATAGAATAGATAAGTTTAGAATAGATAAATATAATTCTTGTAAACAAGAATTATTAAGTCAAGCTTAATATGTTTTAAAATATTTTGATAAAGTAAATAAAAAAGTTCTAGGAGAATGGTTAAGTTGAAATGTCATTAACAATTACAGAAAAATACGTCGCGGAAAATACACTGTGTTTATACAATCAAATTCTTAATGTTGGATTTTTTTCATTAATTTGGAAAGGCGAAGGAATTATGGTAGGTTGTGATCTTAATAACAAATGTATAGTGAATATATATGGCAGGGTAAATTATGAAATTAGTGATGTCAAAGACCTTGAGGAGATAATTTTTCATTTTATTTCAGAAAACGACTTGACATCTAATAATTAATGATTATCTTATTAAAAGTAAATATAAGTAGTTAATATTTAATTTAAGGAAAAGGAGATTTAATTATGACAGTACCGTATGTTATTGAATATGACGAAAAGAATGCGGAGAAAACATATGATTTGTTTTCACGTTTACTTAAAGACAGGATTATTTTTTTAAGAGGAATACTTGGTGAAAATTCATCAGATGTTATAGTAGCACAGCTTTTATTTCTGGAGACGTCAGACCCAGATAAAGACATTTATATGTATATTAATTCTCCAGGTGGTAATATATCTGATATGTATGCTATTTATGACACTATGAACTACATTAAACCCGACATAGTTACAGTTGGTATTGGTACAGTGATGTCGGCTGGAAGTTTTCTTTTAGCAGCTGGTACAAAAGGTAAAAGATACGCTCTTCCAAACACTGCTATTATGATTCATGAGTTAAGTGGTGGTTTTACTGGCAAATTCAATGATATGAAAAATAAACATAAGTATTTTGAGTTGTTACATAAGAAAATGTTAAAGCATTTTTCTACTATGACGGGACGACCATTAAATAAAGTTGAGAAAGATATGGAAATGGATTATTATATGGATTCTAAAGAAGCTAAGAAGTATGGGATAATAGATCATATTCAGTACGAGAGAAAATAAATGGAGTACAATAAAAAAAAAGGAAATCCTAAAGACAGACCACACCCATATATGTCTGGAGGAGGTCCTAGAGATCAACAGAGACGTCTTCAGAAACCTCAACAGCCAGAACCCTCTATTGGTCCTGCAGAAGCGGTAATAAAAGAACTAAGGACACAAATAGCACAGCTCACCCAAGAGCTAATTAAGAAACCACCTGCAGGTGGGGAGTTTTCAGCCGATGAAGTTGATGATGAAATTAGAAAAGCTGTAGCAGGGGCTGTAGATGAAACTAAAGTTGGTTTTGGTGAGGAAATTAATAAACTAACTAATAGAAATGTAGGATTAGAAAAAGAATTAGCCGTACTTAAATCGGCATTAAACGCCAAAGATACTGATGATGTTACGGCTTTAGCAAGAAAAATAGAAGAACTAACTATGGCAGTTGCCGCCTCCAAGGGAGGAGAAATAGAATTAGATCCAGATCGTCCTAAGATGGAAAATGTTTTTATAGATCCTTTATCTAAAGACGCTGGTAAAGATTTGGAATCTCATGTTGATATAAAAGACTCATCGCCAAAAGAAAAGGTTAATGTAGATGAACAGGTTGATAAACTGAAAGGCTTGTTAGGCAAACTTCCTAGTTCAAAGAAATAACGGAGGAGGATGGATTTATGGCACAAAATAAGGGATTAGATATAGGCACTAATATGTTAGTAGCAGCATCTATCGGCGAAGATGGTTCACCCATATTTAAGATGCAGAGAGATGCTTTCTACAAGATTCAGCCTAAATCGGAAGTTAACAAAAACAGCATTAGGGTATCTCTTGAGAAGAGAGGATCTAATTTTCTAATTGATGGAGATAATTTTATTGTTGTAGGAGAAGACGCTCTTGAAACAGCTATAGAAAGAAACGATGTAGCTAAGAGGCCTTTGAGAAAAGGCATCATATCCCCCAGAGAGAAAGATTCCCTACCAATGCTAAAACTACTCATTAAGACATTGCTTGGGGAAGGACAAGAGGGAGATAAGGTACTTTATTCTGTTCCTGCTGTACCAGTAGATGGTGCTTTTGATATAGTGTATCATACTGAGATGATGGGAATGTATTTAAAAGAGATCGGTTATGAGTCTTATCCTTTGAATGAGAGTTTCGCTATTGCTTTAAGTGAGCTTTTAGATGAAGGACTTACTGGGGTGTGTTTGTCTTATGGTGCTGGTATGACTAACATAGGCATCGTACACCAAGGTGACCCATTAGTCGAGTTCAGTATTACTAGATCTGGGGATTATATTGATCAAGCAGTAGGTAACGCTTTGGATATTTCTCCAAGTCTTGTTCAGATGGAGAAAGAGGCAGGAGTTGATTTAATTAATCCGACTACTAAAATAATGGAAGCTGTTTCTGTTTATTATTCTGCGGTTATAAATTATACTTTAAATAATATAGTTTATGAATTAAACAAAAGACAGAAGAATCTCCCGGTGTTTAAGGATAACGTACCAATGATATTATCAGGTGGTTTATCTTTAGCTAAAGGGTTCACTCAGAAAATAAAAACAAGTTTGAACGACCTGAATTTTCCTATACCAATTGGAGAAATTAGGAGAGCAAAAGATCCTATGCGGGCTGTGGCAAATGGTTGCCTTCTAGCAGCTCAACTATAGGAGGTAAAATTATGGACGTAGCATTAGTTATAGGACATAAAGAGTACCATCCCGGTGCTTGTAATAAAGGTGATGGTTTGTGTGAGTTTTGCTTTAATGAAGAACTAGCAAATGATATATCTACACAACTGTGGTATTTTGACAGTGAGATAGTTTATAGGGAAGATGGTGGGTCTTATTCAAAGCTCCCTTTTTATATTAATGAGTATGTAGATCCAGAACTTGTAGTATCGTTACATTGTAATGCTTTCAACACAAAAGCCAGTGGTACTGAGGTACTTTATTATCACAGGTCAATAAAAGGTAAAGCTATTGCTCAAGTATTTCAGGCTAATTTATTATATGCTTTAGAATTACCTGATAGAGGTATAAAAGGAAAAGGCACAGAAGACAGAGGTGGTTTTATATTAAGATATACAAATGCGCCTTGTGTCATCAGTGAGCCATTTTTCATTGACAACAACAATGATCTTGAAAGGGTTGAGGATAGATATGAGGATTTAGTAGAAGCATATGTTGAAAGTATTAACGATGTTATAAATAATATTATTTAAGGAGTAAAGAATTATGGGAAACAGACTTAATGGTGTTGTGAAATGGTTTAACAATGAAAGAGGTTATGGTTTTATCAACGATCCTGATGATGATGGTGTAGAGTATTTTGTTCATTATACTAGCATCGTCGCAGAAGGATACAAAACCCTGAAAGCCGGTCAAGACATTTCCTTCGAGTTAACAGAAACCGATAAAGGTATTCAAGCTGTTAACGTACAAATCGAAGGATAATAGCAGACTGGAACTGTCCGTTGAGCGTGGTTGCTTATCATTCAACCCTAGTTGACTTTAAACAAAAACAGGTCCTTAGTCAACGGGCCATATCAAAGAGGAGGAATGAGGAGATATGATGTATAAAAATAATTTCGTAGCAGTAATAAAAAGTAAAGGAAAAGTTTTAAGAGAAAGAAATGGATGTGTTATGCTTCCTTTTGGAACTGAGTATTCGATTTTACTTAAGAACTTAGATTCAAGAGACGCAGTAGCACAGGTCAGTGTTGATGGAGAAAACATGGTAGATGGCCGTGTCATCGTACCCGGGAATGAAACAGTCGAGTTGAAGGGTAAGATGAGAGGAAATAAGGTTAGACATCGTTTTAAGTTCATCGAGAAGACCGAAGAAATTTCGAAGTATAGAGGAGATAGACCAGATGATGGTCTGGTTAGAGTTGAATACTGGTTTGAACAAGAAACAATTCAATGGATTCCTCCAGTATATATTACTCCGCCAATGCCAATAATGCCAACTAAGCGTGGATCAGATCCTTGGGGTGAGCCTGGTATGACGTCATATGGTAATAGTACAATATCATGTAACTATGTTAATACTTCATCTTTTACAGCAGCACCACCTGGCGATGAAGGAGTTACAGTACAGGGTTCTAAAACCAGACAGAATTTTGAATATGGTCATACTGGAGCTTTGGAATCGAGTTCGAGTGTTATAATTATCCATCTTCGAGGGGCTAGTGTTAGGAAGCAGAAAAAAGTTGTAAGACCTATCACAGTTAAAACAAGATTTAGATGCTCCACTTGCGGTAGAAAGTCTAAGTCTTCAGCGAAATGGTGTAGTAATTGCGGTACTAATTTAGAAATGTAATGTTTCAAAAATGATAAGCAACCACAAAGGAATTAAATAGAATTCGAAAAGGAGGCTCTATAATGAAGAAACTCATTTTAAGTGTGATTTTGGTATTTTGTATTGGTGTAGCCGGCATTGCTTTTGCAGAAGCATGTCCGTGCGGGTGTAAGGTAGTAGAGTGTACCTGTACGGTCAAACCAACCGAAATAAGGATATGACTGAAATGACTAATTCAAAACGAGGTCCATATGGCCCGCCAACCCAACCAATGGGGCCAGATCCTATCCCAATGAAAGGACCAAAACTAGCAAAAAAACCAAGTGGCGGTGGCAGATGATTAATTCAAAAAAGGGAATAAAAAATAAGCGGATGGGTGGTGGCACAATTGACAAAAAAGACCTACCGACTGAACCACCTGTTTGGGGAGCCGGTAGGGAGGAGATATGATTAATTCAAAGGGCAGTTCATTAGGAGATTATCCAACAGGATGGAAAACCCCAAGACCGCCAAAGAGAACTGGTGGTGGCACGAAAAATGATCCGAAGCCATTTTAAGAGAGGAGTAATATGGATATTTTTGAATATCATTGTGAATGGTGTTCTTATGAATTGAAGATGCCGTATAAAATTAAGGTAGGAAGAACTCAATGCAGATTATGTGGAAGGAAGTTAATAGAAGTCAAAAGAGAGGATATTATGGAAGAAGAAGATGAAGGTAGAAAACCATCCGAAAGAAAGGAATGGCCTGAAGAGGGAGCTAAAAAGGAAAATGATTAGTAGTAAATGAAAAAAGTAATTATTTACGTAGTGATCATGATTTTTATTATTGCAAGTCTTATTGCTAATATTTTGTTTGTTAGGCGCTTAATTAACGAGGATAATGGATCTGAAGTTATGGAATTAAGAGGAGGAATAATAAATGAAGATGTGGAAACCATTACAAAGATACAGCAAGCAGAGACAAGAATGGGCATATCATTGTGATCTCAGTTTAGAAGAGGGTGAGGCTTTCAGAATAAAAGTATGCGGTAAAGAAATGAAGGAGATTTGCCCAAAAGGTCAAGAATTTAAGATTCATTTAGAGATTTGTATAGAGCCATTTAAAAAAGATACTTTGGACCCGATATAAATGAAAATATGGAAGAAGTTAATTAAGCGGTATAAAAAGTCCAAATTAGAGTTGGTATGTGATTTATCATATGTTGGTGTTGTTGTAGTTATAATATTGGGGGCTCTAAGGGCCTCCGGGGTTATTTTACCTTAGGAGTATATAATGATATGGATATATATATTAGGTGCTTTTTTATTTGGATTTATCTTAGGTGGGTATATGTTATTTCAAAAAGGAAAGAAATGGCAGAAGAAAATTGATCAGAGAAAGCTACATAGTGTATACCAAGATTTAGGAAAATTAGTAGGAAAGAGTCAAATGGGGTGATTATTATGAAAAAATTTAAGAAGCCACCAAAGGGCAGCAAGACACCGAAACCGCCAGTGTAAACGAATAAGGAAATATTAATATGTTAGTTGGTGAAATACTAAGAAGAAAGAACGAAACAAAAATAAAAATCGAAGAATTAGAATTTTATATAGAAAAGATTTCTAATATTAATATAAAAGAAAGCGCTCCTATTTACACTAATATACTAGGTAAGGTATTCGACCTACTTGACAAATACCAAAACTATATTATATTATTAGAAAGAAGCAACTCGAAATGTGAAATAAAGGTAGGAACATCAGATGTAAAAGTATCTGACGCTGTTAAACTTAGAGATACTACTAACAAGAAGATGGGATTTATTACCAATCTAATAAACAGCAACGATGTTTCTTTAAATGTTCCTGATTTAATGGATAATAGGGATAAACTTATGGAAGAATTTATATTATTGAACAACGCTATAGAAAAAAATGATTGGAGCACCGAAGTTGATTAAGAAGATGTGGGTGAAATTCGACGGTATGTCTGTAGAATGTATATGTGATAACCATTGTAAAAAACGCAGTGAGGATAATTGCAATGAGTACGTTGTTAAGTTCACAGAAGTAGAAAAAATACCAGGTAATGCAGCAGGGAAATTATCAAAAGAAATAGGTAAATTAAATTCAGAGTTAAAAAAGAGTATTAATAAATTTAAGATTTAAGGAAAAGGAGATTTAAATGGAAACTAGAAAAATTTTG
>SDBU01008989.1_pt1 | contig 11270 bp, 14 predicted proteins | sample 2277071 | NCBI WGS metagenome assembly SDBU01 (sample SAMN10397929, study PRJNA504765) | marine sediment metagenome | isolation source: marine sediment core GS08_GC12, 126 cmbsf | place: Arctic Ocean: Gakkel Ridge, Loki's castle | collected 2008 | reverse complement strand
CAAACCGCTTACACCACTGAGGCAGTTCTTGACTGTATTCGGTGTCAGCCAACGTCATCGTGACGTTATGGGTGAACGGGGTCTGAGCCCTAGTTCCTGTTGAGTATGCCATATCATATAACCTACGTGGTCAGACAATAAAAAGGTATAAGATTCATCACTTAGGACAAAGAGCGAACTATCCTGTGGCGAACTTGGTCTTCTTGTCGTCGTCCTTGTCTTTGTCCTTGCCGAGAATCCGGTCTATCAATGCCTTGATGGGGTGAAGGTTGCCATCTAAGTCCATCATCCGCGTCATGCTAGAGGCCACCTCAAATCAGCGAAGCCGTATCTAAAGGCGATTCCACCACTCGCGTCCCCAATCATTTCATCTAGCATGGCGTTCAGTTTCTTTAGTGCGAACTCTCGTTCGCCACGCCACTCCCCCAATGCTTCTGAGTTTGGGTCTTTTAACATGCACCTTATGGCAGTCCACGTTCTCGAAATCGCTCTGAGAACGAAGACTCCTAATGACCCAGTGTCGAGTTTTAGATCCATCAATGCATCTACTTCCTCTATTAGCTCTGTGATTTCATCATCGGTTACGTCTGTATCCACGATTGCTCGCACCTGTGAGGCGGTTACATATGCCACTATCCGATCTCCTTTATTGTCTGTATTATATAGTCGAGTTGGCTCCTTAAAAGTTTCTGATGATTGGGGAGCCCTAGCATCTTTCCTGCTATCGCCTCCACATTGGGAAGCTCTAGCTTCGAGTATTCGATTCCCATTGGACCCTCCCAGGGTTTCATCGCAGGTTGCTTGTAGAGAGGCTCCACGTATCTGTGGCGTGTCCCTATTCCTGCATCCTGTAGGAAGTCTCTAAGCTCCAGTGTGGTGAGTCCTAGCATGTCCTCGTCGATGAGAATGGGGTACCAGAACCATGAATGCTTAACGTGTGGCTGTACGGTTGGTAGTTTCATCCACCCTAGATTCAGTTTTCCCAGTTCTCTGTGAAGATACTCAGAGTTCTCACTCCGTTTTGCATTCATCTCGTCAAGTCGGCGTAGTTGAATGAGTCCCACCGCGCCACCGATTTCCCCGAGGCGGTTATTATACCCGACATACATGTGGTCATTCCGGTTAACCATCCCATGGTTTCTGAGAGTCTCAACATACTTGGCGATAACCCCACTATCCGTCGTCACCATGCCGCCCTCCTCCACAGTAGTCATGTTCTTCGTAGCGAAAAAAGAGAAACAGTTGTGTACCGCAATGTTTGAAGCGAAATAGCTTTCATCTTCATCTACAGAAAGATTGTAGACTAGTCTGCGGGGGCGCCTCTCTTTTATAATTTTATTAATCGGAACTCTCGCCAGATTATCTTCAATAACATATCTGCATTTATTTTTGTTTAAACTTGGTTTTCTTTTTGGTGTAATCCATATTATTTCATCATAATATGATTGTTCTCGTTCGTTATATTTTAGTTTTTTTCGTTTTCTGACAAGTTGGTTTTCAATTTCATATGCATATACTTTCCCATCCTTTAAAGCAATAATGTCTGGCAACGCATCTCCGATTGGAATCACCCTAAATCCATTCTCCTTAAGTTTGTTCGCATAGGGAAGTATGTCATCATAATAGTGTTTGTGGCGGTATCTGGGGCGACTTTTTCCTTGATCTTTTGATTTAGAGATAGCATCTCGGGAAGCGGGTAATTGTGCGGGATTACAATATTCACACAGACGCCAAAAGAACGGGATTTTCTTTTCACATAATTCGCATTTTTTTGTCCAAGTATAAACCCAGTCCTCTTTAACAACGTCTTTAATAGAAAGCCATTGTTTTTCTCCGTTTCGGTAGATTAAAAGCGGGTGTTCTGCTGTTGCTCTTATACTTCGTTCAGTCCATAAACTAGTGCGCCGCATATTCCCACAAGAAAGAATTGTCCAATCTCCCTCATAGTGTCTCTTATGTATTTCTGTGACTGCTCTATATCTTCCTTTATGGGTGAGAACAAAATCCCCTGTTTTTACATCACAGATTCTTTTTTTACCATCTATTGTTTTTATCATGGTTCGTGAATCAAAACATGCAGCGTGACCTAGTGAACCAGTCTTCTTTCCTTTATACTCTGCTCCATGTGCTTGAGCCGCGTCCTCGATGATGATGGGGGCTTGCCGTCTCTTACAGGTTCCCTCTCGGTCATACTCCTCGTAGACCAATTCATTCAACTCATCCATCGCCGCAGGATGACCATAGAGATGAACTGGTATGATTGCCCCAGTTCGGCGGGAGAGCAGCTCCTTCACATGCTCCACATCTATGCAATAGGTTTCAGGGTCAATATCAGCGAATACGGGGCGCATCCCCGCGTGAATGACGGCAGCAACAGTCGCAAAGAAGGTGAGTGCAGGAACAATAACGTCGCTGCCCGTTCTCATCCGTGCCCCGTAGAGGGTGAGTATCAATGCATCTGTTCCGTTGCCCACTGCTACGGCGTGTTGAGTACCACAATATTCGGCAAATGCCGCCTCGAATGCCTTTACACGCTTCCCCCCGGTGTACATTCCTGAACGCATCACCGCTACTGCGGCGTCTATCTCCTCTTGCCCGATGTCTGGTCTTGCTACAGGTATATTCATTTCCATTTCACCTTCGCTGCGATAGATGCGTCCTTCGCAACTATCCGTTCTCTCATCGGAAGCAACGTCTCCATCACATCCGTAAGCTCCTCAGTCAGAGACCCCTTCGGTTTGAATCCGAGGTCTAATAGGTTCTGGTTAGACGGGTTAAAGTAGTGACTCTCCGCTTCAACCCGTGGATTCGGCACCTTCGCTATGGGACAGTCTAAATCCAGGTTCTCCGCCGCCGCCTGAACCGACTCCGCTAACTCCATGATTGAGTAGGTTGTGTCGAACTGGTTGTAGACTTTGAAGATGCCCGAATCTGGTGGATTCGCAAGCATCAAGTCGATGGATTGAAGTGTGTTCTCCAAAGTGGCGAAGGCTCTCTTCTGTTCTCCGGTACCGTAGACGCTCAGTGGATGACCCGCTATCACCTGAGAGCAGAATCGGTTGATGATTGTTCCGAACACTCCGTCGAAGTCGAAACGAGTGGGCAAACCTGGATGTGTTCTTGTCTCTTCCGTGTTAACGCCATAGATGACTCCCTGCATGAATGAACTTGTCCGCAGCCCCCACGTCTTCGTGGCGAAGGCACACTGCTGATACGTGTGAACCTTGCTCAGATGATAGTAACTGCCGGGACTGTTCGGGAAGTATCTTCGGTCCTTGCGTCCATGGTACTCCAAGTCGAACATTCCTTCAGGGATGTCCACGTTGGGTGTCCCATAGTTCCCCATTGTGCCCGCTCTTATGAAGTGGATGTCGGGGTTGAACTCCTTAAGCGCCCAGAGAATGTTCAGGTTCCCATCTACGTTATTCCTCATCGTGTACTTCGCATGGTCCAAGTCCTTCATCGCATAGGGAGCGGATGGTTGTTCCGCTAGGTGAACTATGGCATCAAGATCATCGAACAACTCCTCAAAGTATGTGCTCTCCGATATATCAGACAGGTGAACCGATATATCCCCGTCGAATAGTTGCTGCCTCTTCAAGAGAGGTTGAATGGGAATTGCGCTCCACGCCCCCACTTCCTTAACCCACCCCCTCCTCGCTAGGTTGTCAACTCCTACTACGGAGTGACCTGATTCTGCAAGGTGCATTGTAACAGGCCATCCCTGATATCCGTCACACCCTAGCACAAGTATCTTCATTTCATCATCTCCTTTATCCCATCTTTAAGTTTAATCTCAGGTTTCCACCCGAGAGCCTGAAGATCGGGGCTGTACTCGATTTCAGTTATATCCCCGACCCTTTTATCGGTGAGCGTGTATTTAACCCCTATTATCTCCGCAAGCTCTTTGATGCTCGTCTGCTCGCCCGTACCCACCTCGTATATCCCCGGAGGAGCACCTAAGCCATACACAATCGCACGGCAAACATCTGTTACATGAACAAAGTCTCTCTTAGCAGCGCCGTCTCCAAATATTTCGGCTGGAACCCCTCCCTTCTTATAGATAACAAACCTCTCTAAGGCGGCTGCGTTATGAGCAGTATCAGATATTCCTCCATAAACATTAGTGAACCGAAGAATAACTCCATCCATCCGAGACACTATTAGTTCCGCCAGATACTTGGATATGGCATATACGTTATGAAGGGTTTTAGCCGCTATCGTTGATGAGAAGACCATTGGTAGTTTAAGCGACTCCGCAGATATGGCTACGTTCTTTGTTCCATATACGTGAAGGTCAATCGCCTCCATCACGTTTCTCTCACAGTAGGTTACTCCCGGTATTCCAGCTAGGTGAACTACGGCATCGCATCCCTTCATGGATCGGTAGACATCTCTTTCATCTAGAATGTCATGCCCTAGTGAGAGGTCATAGTTGGTGTATGTGCAGTCTATCTCAGAGAGGTGTTTCCGAAGGTTCTTTCCAATGTACCCGCTGCCCCCAGTTATGAATATCTTCGTTTTTAACTCTCCCCCTTTCGTCGGTTATACATACATTCTCTTGAACAGTATTTGGCAGATTTAGGGTTTTCGTATAGGGACTTTATGACATGGAACTCACTTCCACAGGTCTTACAATTTACTTTAAATCTCGGTCCTTTTTTTCCACCATTTCCGGGTAGGTGTTTTCCTATTCTGCTTTTATGATAGCAGTTAGGTGAACAATAGGTCCCTCTGTTTGGGGATGTTTTATCATTGAGTCTGTATCGGTTGATTTCAAACTCCTTGTCGCAATATTGACAGATTCTTTTTAATCGGCTTCCTCTAAGTCTTGAATGAGTTTTTTGGTGTTCAGAGTTTGATAGCATTAACAGATTTTCTCTAGAATCATCTAGAGTGTTTCCATTGATATGGTGAATCTCTTTAATTCTTGGAACGACCACACCGTGATATTGCTCATATGCTATAACTGAACGTAGGACATAACCACTCGTTGACCGAGGGTGGTCTGGATTATAAACTCTGAACCGCTGTTTTCCGTTTAAATTTGCAGAAAATCCCTCATCAAAGTTTTCAAGCGACCATTCTTTTTTTATTCTACAGAACTGTCCTTTCTCATTACGAACTGTCATGGTTAAGTCTCCCACCATCAACTATTTAAAACCACCTGTGAATATAAATTCATCCCTCCGCCGCTAACCCATATTTTCATTTTAGTCTCTCCAATAGTTCTGTCTGTCGTCTATCATACTCATCCCTAGTCATATGGAACTTCGCGGGATTCCCACACCACACCTCTTCATCGGGAATGTCCCTAGTTACCGTAGAGCCTGCGCCTACCCCAGACCGAAAACCTACAGTGACTCCGGGGAGAATGGTGCTTCCTCCACCGATGATTGCCCCGCATCGTATGGTGGGTGGTTGGCTAAGTTTGGTTGGCGGATATTTATCGTTCAAAAATGAAACATTAGGCCCCACGAAGACATCGTCTGCGATTACAGCATCTTTGCAGATCGTGACGTGTTGCATTATCCGGCAGTTCTTTCCGATGCGGGTGTTCATCCCGACGTAGGTGAGTTGACCAACCCTTGACCCGTCCCCGATGATTGCCCCCTTCTCGATAGTGGGGGCGTCCACTCCGAACATGCCGTATAGTATTACTGAAGGATGCTCCATCCGATTCATCTCCTCAACTAATCTCTTCCCTTATAATTTTTTCCTTAAAACTAATGCGCTGACCGGGAATACAGCACAACTCACACATTTTCTGCGACCCTAACGTGGGCGCCATTACGTTATATTTCTTCAATATGTTAGCCCACCGTTTTTCCGTAGCCAAGTTTCCCACTGGATATTCTAGTCCCCAGTCCAGTCCGCACGGGTGAACAGTTCCATGGACTGAGATTATCGGGTTAGGATTACATCTCCCTGTGCTACGCACCCACCGTTCTCCTGATTTATGGTATCGTTGGTACTTGGGATTATCTGAAAGCCATTCTTCCGCTTGACTCCGGTTTATGGTTTCCTTCAATCCGATGAGAGGCTGGACGAAGATGAGTTCATCCATGCCATATGTTTCCGCCATCTCCCGGTAGATGTCCTCTTTTCCGTCGTTGTATTTGAACATGAGAACACGCATCGTCTTAGGGCACTCAGTCTCAACGTTCCTTATCGTCTGTAAGTTGTTCTTTATCTGAGTCCAGCTTGCCCCCACACGATACTTACCAGCAGTCTCCTCATCATACCCATCTACACATATCTCAATCCAGTTCAGATTACCGAGAAGCTTCTTCACATAGTCCGGGTTACTCAGATTTGGAACCGCCATATTAGTTGACAGCCACGGATTAAGACTCAGGTTGTTTGCTATCTCCGCTAATTCTGGAAGAAGGGGGTGGAGGCAGGGCTCCCCCCGCCAGTGAAGCGCAAGGTGAGAGATGTGCCCCTTCAGTTTCTCCGCTAGAAGTGTGAAGGCATCTAGAGTCATGAAGTTGTTTCCGTGGGGGGTTTTACATGCGCCACAGAAGAGGGTGCACGCATCTGTAACCTCGATGGATGTGCGGGCAGTCTTCTTTATTCTCATCGTTTTCTCTTCCTAATTGCTATCACCGTGTAGGGTTCTCCCTCCGGCACCACACCGAAGTTAACATAGAACTTCATGTTCCCGAATCCTGGGAGGGTACGGATTATTTCTTGGAATGGTCGCAGTCCATAGTGGTTGTCGTAGACTTGTCCTCCACGGATTTTCTCTATGGTGTTCCTCCGTGGGTTGAAGGTTTTACTCGTTGTGAGAATCAGTCCTCTTTCACATATCCGCCACATTGACTGAATTGCTTTCGGGTACTCGTCTGGGTGCATGTGTTGAATCATTCCACCGGAATATACGACGTGAACAAAGTCGTCTCTGAAGCGAAGGTCCAGTGACGACCCGAGATGTACGTTTGCTTCAGGGTGAAGTTCCTTAAATCTGTTGACGAATTTGGCCGTAATGTCTAGTCCAACATACGTCATTCCACGTTCAATGAAGTGAGGATAGTCTATTCCCGTCCCACAGCCTACGTCTAATACTGAGGTTCCCCACTTCTCTGCGATTTCATAGACTTTCTTTCTAGCTGGATGAGTGAGTTGATAGTCTAGTCTCATGAAGTCCCTTGGGGCGTGTCTCTCCCAGAACTTCTCCCATTCACGGGTCATCGGTGAGCCTCCAAAAAGTCGATGAGTTCGAGGGCACGCGTAGCGTTCGTGTGGTATTTCATTGTCGTCTTATATCCGTTCATCGCCATCTTCTTACGCTCCTCTTCATTATCCATATAATACTCCAGCTTTGCCTTCCAGTTCTTCAAGTTTATTTCCACATAGTTCTCATCTGGAATAAGGTGAAGCTCCTCGCCAAGTAGAGGAGCATCAGAGAAGATGCACGCCCCCGACGCCATCCCCTCAAAGAACTTCAACAACGGATACTTGAAAATGCTAGTTCCGAAGAGAAAGCACTTCGCCCTTGAGAGATAATCCGCATACCGTTCTCCCACAATATGTCCCCTCTCTAGATAATCCTTCTTCTTCCGTGAAAACGACATTCCCTTCGGCGCCCTCTTGACTACAGTGTTCCACCCTTGCGCTTTTCCCTCTAGCGGGAGCTTCTTGTAGATGGCGTTCCGAAGCGGGTAATATGACTTCGCCACGGTTCCGAGAAAGAGGGCATCTATATCTCTCTCAGAGTTGAACATGTTGAACACTGTGGGGTCTATGCTCGGGGTTAACCGCATAATCGGAGAGTTAAGCGCCTTCAAGTATCTCTCTGGGTCTGTCTTTATCCATCCATGTCCCCGGTGGTTCACCTGAGAGCCTAACATTGTGTAAAGCATGAGAAACGCATCCCACGGTTCATTGTTCAACGTGTTCGTGTACTTATACGGTTCCTTATGGATGTCAGAGGTTATAGTGGCAACCTTGAAGCTTCTCTTATGAGGCTTAGGTATCTTAACGGGAATTAACTCTCGTCTGATTTCAAAGTCATAGTAGATAACCCAGTCAACATCAGGCATAACCCGTCTAACCGTGGCATTCAAAGGTTCAGATAAATGGTCAGGCCAACCACGACCAGCCCACTTGCAGTTCGCCACCTTACCGACTGCCTGCTCGAAGTAGTGCCCATAGTCGAGGCATACGAGGTCGTCCCGCTTCTTCGTCATGAAGAGGATGTTCAATGTCATGCCCGTATCACCTTGATGAGGTTCCGTGCGGCTAGTTCTCCGTTGTGGACATGCTTCACATACTTGTAGCATTCACGTCCGATGCTCCGCATCTCTTTTGGGTTCTCTAAGAGATATGCTATTTCCTGTATCGCATAAAAATGGTGGTCGATGAAGATGAAGGGGCAGTTGTATCCCCGCTTCTTCAGTTGGTTCCTGACATACTCTGAGGTTCCCGTGACTACAACGGACTCGAACGCCGCCGCCTCTTGGCTGTTCATGCCGTAGATGTCCCAGATTCGGTCAAAGAAGATGTCCGCAGATGCTTTCAAGTGGAGGCATACTTCGTTTGTTTCATTGAACACCGTCTTATTCCTGAAACTGTAATCCCTCTTCTTCAATTCGTCGGTTATCTCTTTGAATTTGCCTCTGACATTCATCATTCCGTCTGTCGCCCAAGAGGGAGAGGCGAATACAAGGGGGGGAGATGCCTTGGTGTAATCATGTTTCTCTCTGAGATGCTCAACCCTTATCGAGGCAGGTATCCACCCCCACTCAGGATTCTTCTCGGTGAAGTCGAGGCTAGAGGTTGCCCACTTTGCCCCTAAGTCTCCGTAGAACCACTGGTTGCTCGGATAGAACTTGTTAGACGAATACCCTCCTCCCCCGAGGATTACAACGTTGTTCATCCGCTTCATACGACCTACGTCTAGTTGAAACTGGTCTATAAGGTCAGGCATCTCCTTCCACACCACCGCATCCGCCCCGTAGATGAGTTCCTGAACCTCAGAGAGATTCTCCTTGGTGGCGTGAATCATGGTGGGATAGCGTAGGCGGGGATTGTTCTCAGTCTTAATGGCGAGTGCCTTGTGCTTCGTGTACTTGTTGATGAACGAGGCTAAGTTATACATGTTCCCAGAGAAGTCGTACTCGGCTAGAATAACTATGTCCATTCTATTTCAGCCATCTTCAAACTCAAAAGCTCAGTCCAATATCTTCTATTAAAATGTGATTTGCCGTGGCAAGAACCACATAGAGAGATTAGGTTGGTAGAGACATTGTTTTTCTTATTATAATCAATATGATGAACGTTCAAAGCCCGCACTTCCTCAGATTCGGAAATCCCACACGACATACAAATAAAGTGATCTCTCTCCCTAATTTTGTTTTTCAGCTCATCATTAAAGTCCATAGAATATTCTTCAAAACTAATACCTCCCCGCCAATTAGGATTATTCTCCAGTTTTGAAATCCCTCTTCTCTTAATTGTGTCACTTATTTTTTTTCTATATTCAACTGAGCGAGGTTGCCCCTTGTTAGCACTAGATATTTTTCTCTTGTGTTCTTCACTTATTGTTTTTCCTTTCATTCGTTGATTTCCAATGAGTGCTAATGACAGGTTTTTACGGTGTTCGTCAGAAAAGACCCTTCCCCTAAGCGCGGCAGATTGTTTTTCCCGTGTTTCTTTCGATGCTTTTTTACCCAAATGCGCTGAACGGTTTTTCTGTTTTGATTTCTCGCTATGATGGCGACCAAACCAGGGCTGTTGCTCTTTAGGCAGTCCCTTATTCCATGGAGTGTTGCCTTTTTTGAACCCCCCGAAAGTTCTTCCAATCATTCGTTCCCGTTGTTTTTGTTTGAACTCCTCAGTATGATGCTGGAGTCCAGTTTTACCTTTGTTCCACGGGATATTACCTTTCTTAAATTTCATTTTACGTCCACTCAATAGATTCTAAGGTTTTTAGGGGGAATTGTGGCAAGTGGCCACAAACTATTCCCCCGTGTATGGCGGAGGTGAATCCCCATCGTCTAGCATCCTCCCAGAAGGTCAAGTCGATTCCCCATCGTTGAGGAGGATTCCACCTGAACTTCAACGGAGACAGCTTAGGATGATGCTTCTCGAATACCCTCCGCTTCGTAAGCATACAGAAAGCCCCCGTCCTCAACCTTTCAGGGGGAGAATAGAACATGTTGCCGAATACTTCCCCCGCTGAGAGGAATCTCCAGTAGGGTTTAGACCTATGAGACTTGGGGCGTGGCTTAGGGAACCATTTTACCACAGTTGACATCTCAGCCGTAGCGTGACCCACTGAAACCCCTGAGGCGATGTCTACATCCAGCTTCAAGAGTTCATCCAGTGAATGCGCTGGAATCTCCATGTCTGCATCCACCATCAGCATATGAGTAGCATCAGTCATCATGAATGCCTTGATATAGCGATTCACGTTAATAGCGGAGGGAGCATACTTCTCCTCTATATCCTTCGGGTCACGGGAGGCTTTCCACGCCGACTTTGGCTTAACATAGTAAGTAGACATAATCTCCACGGGACACTCAAGAGCCTCAATGTGCTCAAGACAGGAAGGATATATCGCCCCGTAGAGCCATGGAACAGCGACGAATACCTTTACGTCAGATTTAATGCGACGGCTAGGAGTTGATCTCGGGTCATCGACATGAAAGCGACGCCTCCCTTGGACGTGATGAAGTCTAATAATTTTTGTTTTCGCCACTCCGCCGTCGGAGTCGGATAGGGAAAATCCTCGGGGACCACCTCCTTCACGAGGGGTTCCACGAATCCTCCCGTAAGACCACCGGGGCCAATCTTCATCCCGCTTTCACCTAGATAAGCAGGCTTCTCCATATCATCCAAACTCCCGATTATGGCGGACTGAGCCTCTGTAGGACGAGGGACAAAAGGATAATCAATCTTATCTACCAACTCCCAGTATGGAAGCGCTGCATGACGGGGGAACATCCAGTATATCTGACCATCCTTACGATTGCTCATCGAGCCCGGAGGCTTCTTCTTCGCTCTTATGAATCTGAGCCTTATCCGACCCTCGTTGAACGCTATAGAGTCCTCGGTACTGTCTGCTTCAGACATGTCAAATGGGGAATACGCTGTATCCCTTTAAAAAACTATTGATAAAATGTGGTAAGGCCGCCCCCAAGAAGGAGCGGAATAGGGTTAGCTAGACCCCGTTACGGCTAAGTTGAAACCGCAGAGCAGTTCAAGTCAGTGATCTCGTAGATCGACTCTTCTCGCTTAATTCTGGGTGCTACACACTCTCTGAG
>SDBU01008988.1_pt1 | contig 11270 bp, 13 predicted proteins | sample 2277071 | NCBI WGS metagenome assembly SDBU01 (sample SAMN10397929, study PRJNA504765) | marine sediment metagenome | isolation source: marine sediment core GS08_GC12, 126 cmbsf | place: Arctic Ocean: Gakkel Ridge, Loki's castle | collected 2008 | reverse complement strand
GACCTGGGAGATATCGAGGGGATCCCGCGTCTGATCGACCTGGGCCAATGCAACGACTCCATAGTCGCAATCGATATCGCCATCGCCCTTGCCGATGTAGATTGTTGCATCACTATCATATAGAGCATAAACACCTTGACTGGTTGGAGACTTGTCAACGTTATCTTGGGTGAAAGAATACCTATCTCCAGAAATAGTCATAACATCACCTCCTAAATATAGTGTGGATGATAATTATACTACTAAAATAGATGATGTCAAGGTAGGTTTTTAGGCCCAAGCGGAGGGACATGTTATTGAAGTCTTTGAGTGGATACCTATTGGCTTGCTAAAGCGTAACTAGCCAATACAAAGTAAGGCAGCCCCGATATTACTCAGGGCTGTTTTCTTTTTTTGACCGCTCAAGCATTTGTCAAGGGGTAAATTGACAATAATGTGATAAATAGTTTATAATTACCTCTATTATACTTGACAATAGTATAACAGATAGTTTACAATAAAACAAGTAGTTGTTGATAATTAAGGAGAAAGCCATTGAAGAAAGAAATTAGGGAATACATCTTAAATAATGTATCAGAAAATCCTTCAAAGATAGCAGCTATGACGGCACAAGAGTTTAAGGTTTCCAGGCAGTCCGTAGCAAAATATCTTTTGGGATTGGTAGGTCAGGGTTTGTTGACTGTCAGGGGACGTACCAAAGGACGACAGTATGAACTAAAAAACTTCGTTGACAAAATATATAAGTTTGATGTTACTCTTGCACTCCAAGAGGACATTGAGTGGCGAGAGAAAATATTACCATTCATGGATGGGATAGAGAAAAACATCGTTGCTATCTGCCAATATGGGTTTACCGAAATGCTTCGTAATATCAAAGACCATTCTCGGTCTGAAAAAATCCTTATCTATATTACACGCAATGCAGTAAATATAGAACTCGGTGTCAAGGACTATGGTGTAGGTATATTCAACAAGATACAAGCTGACTTCAATTTATATGACTCTAGACAAGCCCTTTTAGAATTGTCTAAGGGCAAACTCACTTCTGACCCTAAAGGCCATTCAGGAGAAGGAATCTTTTTTACATCACGCATGTTAGATAAATTCTGCATCTTATCAAGACCCCTGTTTTTTTCTCGAGCTAACAAAGATAATGCAGATTGGCTTATTGAAGTCGAAGACCGACCCAAAGAACAAGAAGGCACTTTTGTTATAATGGAGATTTCCCCAAACACAAAACGAACAATTCAAGAAGTATTTGATAAGTACAGCCCAAGTAATGGTGATTATGGTTTTACCAAAACCCATGTGCCTATTCAACTAGCAAGATATGAAGGAGAACAGTTGGTTTCACGCTCTCAAGCACAACGCTTACTTGCAAGATTTGAGCGGTTTGAAGAAGTCTTATTGGATTTTAAGGGGGTGGCAATGATTGGTCAGTCGTTTGCTGATGAGATTTTCCGTGTTTACCGGCATGAACATCCAGCAGTCCATATTATCTGGATAAATACCGAACCTGACGTCGAAAAGATGATTTCACGTGTCATGGCAAATGACATGGGGCAAGCCTAAACTGTGCTTTACTTGCCCCACCTAGCCAATGCAGCCTTCTTTGCTATCTCTATCCTCCTTACACTGGCAGGTCTTTTAGCCGAGGCATAAGTAACCAGTACAAAGCCATACCCAAGAATGCAGAGGCATAACCTATGTAATGAGTTGAGCTAAATAACAAATTAGTAGCATTCAAGATGTACGTCTGATGAAATGCTCCTTCAAGAATACCTTGACAGATTTGCCAAAATCCAAACGTTACGATAAAGAAGCCCAGCAGCCACTGATATAATGACTGCTTAAACCAAGCTCTTTTCAAAACCAAGATTGCTAATAATGGTACTCCGGTAACCAATCCCCCGGCATAACCGACAATCATCATCCCCGTAGAATTCTCTGTAGAACTTGAAACAAACACTGGAGCAAAGTAGTTAGGGTCGAACCAGGTAAACTGTGCTATAGGTATACCTAGTATTAATGCAGCAATATAGTGTGTACCTTCATGGATAATAACCGTAATTATAAATAGGGTAAAAAGGGAAAGAACTAACTTAAAAGCCAGTGGTATTACTCTGTTGCGATTAGTAGTGGACATCACCATGCGCCTAAGTCTATTCTATATGCAGAGCCTTCTACTATCAACCATCCCTGGTATCCCAGGAATCTATTCTGAGCTAATATCCCCGCTTAGTGACGCAAAACCCCCTAATCGATACAGTTCCCACGAATAAAAAGCACGAAAAGATACGGTTATTTTACGGGGCAATGATAATGTGCCTATAGGGGTGAAAATCGGGTATATCAGTACACTGTGAAGTAAGTAGTTTGTGAAATCGTATCACCATCAAGACTAGCTGTAACCACTATTCGCCAAGAGCCAGGGGTTGTTCTCGTACCCACTTTCCAGGACCATAATACGTTGCCACTACTGTCCGCCGTCTTACCATACAATCCTGATGCTCTGCTAGGCCCCGATTTGTAATAAACCGTAATGGTACAATATGCCCCTGGTTCCGTGTTTGCCCGCAATGTTGCCGTATAGCCCTTTCCAATGGGGGAAGTAACAGAGACTATTTCAAGTGCTAATTCACCACCAGTATCTAGTGTTGCCTCCGTAACAGTAAATGTGCCTATTAAGCCATCAAGCCCAACAGTGTATAGGCCACTATATTCTGTAGTTCCAGTGAAACTTACTCTTTGGCTTTCTCCAGCATCCAATGTAAGGCTTTTGGAGCCTACTTCGCTGCCATTAATCTTCAGCATGACGGTATAAGTACCCCGACTACCACCAGAGTTGGTTACATTAGCTGAAAAAGTAACCGTTTGCCCTAATTCTACCTCGATAGGCGATATAGACAGGTCAGTAACGGTAAAGTTTGGTGGTTCGGTTTGCTCCTCTGGTGGCAGAAGCACAGGGGTAGAAAATACACTACCATCAGTAGTTATTACGATGGTTCCATTTGTATCTGTGCCGTATACCAAAGTATGAGCTTCAGCTAGAGTGGCGAGAGTCTCTGGGTGAGGATGTCCATAACTGTTACCTTCCCCAGCCATATAGATGGCAAGCGGTGGCTTTACGGCTTCTAGGAACTGGGCGGATGATGAAGTTCTTGACCCGTGATGACCTACTTTTAATATTTGTGCGCTGGGAACTATACCGGCGTTTAACATGTTACTCTCAGCCTCTTGCTCAGCATCCCCCATGAAAAGGAAAGTGATGTCTCCATATGTAATACTCGATACGATGGAATTATCGTTAGTAGTACCATTCAAGTTGACAGGGTGAAGCACATTAAAGGTTAGTTCACCAACCCTTATAGTGTCCCCTCTCCTCACCTCATACACTTGGGCATCTTCGGAGTTGACCGCTGACATAAACTGGGAGTAGGTTTTGGAAGTGCTTGTGTCCCCATTAAGCCAGATTTCGTCAACTTCAAAAGCATCTAAGACTCCTATTAGCCCCCCTATGTGGTCTGCATGAGGATGGGTAGCTACCATTATCTCAAGTGCTCCATCTATATAGTCATTAAGATATGTAACCACTCCAGGTGATTTGCCTCCACCATCAATCAGCACTTCCGTCTCCCCTAAGTCAACGAGGATTGAATCTCCCTGCCCTACATCAATGAAATGTACAACGAGTTCTGGGGGGACAGGCGACGGCGTTGCCTCTGGCAGTGTTGGTGTAATTACTGGTTCCGGCGCGGCAGGTGGAGCAGGAGTAGATTCACGAGGAGGTATGGGTGTTGGAGCAGGTGCAGGTGCTACAGTTGGTGTGCAACTTACAATACTTGAAACTAGGATTAGGACTATCGTAGCAACCAGGAATAGCCTTTTCACTACAGCCTCCCAAAGGGGCATTACAGTTATTTCTTTTTATGTATTGGAACTTGAGTCTAATCATCTCCTAGAAGTTTGTCAATACTCCAAGGTAGAAGTGGGATGGAATAGGAGAGTGGGATAAGTTATGACTATACATAAAATCAGTTTCCTCCCAATTTCATACCTATTTTTCTGGCCGGTGTTTACTTAATATGATAAAACCCTTGGCGAGGATGCCCCCCTACACTTTTTGCCGTCGGGGAGAGGGTTAATCTACGCACGAAGGAATAATCACGACCCCCTTTAAAAAAACCCCCCGTGTGTGGGTTAAATCGTTTAGTGAAACTAATATTATTCTCGTGTCGGTGCTTCGTTATAGGGGTCTTATACGTGCCGTTTTTGACTATTAACCTACACTAAACGGGGTAATAATCATATCGTAACTACCATTGAATATAGAGTTTAAAGGGTTTACTGGGTATAAAACGAAGTTATCATCCGGTCAAAACAATGTTCGTGTGTGAGTATCCAACCATAGTGGGTATTTAGAGTTCCCGAAATGATAGTTACCGACAGCGTAATGAGGTCTAAATTATATAAAAATTTCTCTACGACCTCACCTTAAAAAACTAACCCTATCCTGTACCCCAACCCACTTCCCTATCACACCTGTTGGGTTTATTTTTTCCGTCTTCTCTCGCTGGCTGTTGAACTTCATGTTGATTATGCTTAGTATTATCCATAGTATTAGCCTCAACAAAACTATCCCTCACCCCATTTTTCCCTCATTTTCTATCTAATAAAATGGCTTTTGCCCTATTATATTTCCTATTATTGTAGCTAAAAATAATATGGGAATAATATCGTTTTTCTGGTAAAAATGATTCATTTTAATAGCCCATTTAGCTTCAGTAAAATGCCGAAAATGCCCTAAAATACCCATTTTCCCCCACATTTCAAAGCTACGAAATGCCTTAAAATGCCCCTTTATATGGGTTATAAAACCGAATTTTGACTTGTCCGTTGTTCAAAGTATATTTAGTAATTATCCTTGTTAGTCATAATAGGTGGTTGGGTGTTATCATTGGTCTTCGTAGTCGTGTAGTTGTTTATCCTATGGGGTTATTAAGCAGTGAGTATGATGTTTATAGTCCTAGCATGGTAATTCATAGCTTAACATAATCCCAAACCTTCCTGGCGTAAAATATTCAGAGCGGGTTTAACTATAGGGAATAGAAGGAGCTCTTTGTAATTAGGGCTTCGTATTTAGGGGTCTGATATATGCAATCTACCCTAATTAGTGCTTTAAAGTAGTGTTTTGGTAAACATAACACGGCTAGAGCGACTGTTTAGGCGTGGATATTGGAAATTTTTTTGATTGTGTGCGTGCGGTGGGGGTTTAACCAATATAACTATGAAGTCTCATTTACGCTAATCTAAATAGCGGAGAACCGCTGGTCGTATTGAATGTAGTTACGGCTTTGGATAGGGAGGTGGTGGTGGCAAGCTGAGCCTCTTTGGTAAATGAAGACGTTATTGAGAGATTATTGTCTTAAGTCTTCTAACTTCTGCTGTGCCTTGATAATGAGCCCAGGGTCGTCTGATAATTCAATGCACTTCTCCGAGTACTACAAAATCCGAGGTACGTGCTGTATAATAAGAGCAAGGATGGTGTCAAATTGGCGACAATAATCGATGCTTTAAAGAATATTGCTGCCCATCCTAATAATCAACTCGGGGCAGTTTCTAGAGGTGGCACTAGAATAAATATTGTGGGATACTCGCTTGAAGAGTATGTAAAGAATGCTTTCGCAGATACATTCGAAGAGAATCCTACTAACATTACTCATCAAAGTCAAATCTTCTCGTGGCAAGGCAATCAGAACAATCCTCCCGACTTGATTTTGAGGGGGTTTGATGCCATCGAAATAAAAAAGATGGGTGGCACCGGAGATATTGCCCTAAATAGCTCTTATCCACATGCCAAGCTACATTCCTCTTCTCCGATGATTACGAAAGACTGTAAGCGATGTGAAGGAGACATTGAATGGGAAAGAGATGTTGTTTATGCCATTGGAACGGTTACCAATAATACTATTAAATATCTGTTTTTCGTGTACGGAGATATTTATGCAGCTAGCAATGACGTGTATGAAAGAATTCGTAACCATATAAAAGAGGGCATAGCAGAAATACCGGATGTTGAATTATCAGAAACAAAAGAACTGGGCAGAGTAAATAGAGTTGACCCTCTAGGCATAAGTCACTTGCGAGTAAGAGGCATGTGGACTATTCAGCACCCATTCACAGTCTATTCTTATATTAGCCAGATTAGTAAACCACGAGATAATAGCTATCATGTTTTCGCATTAATTTCAAACGCCAAATTTGATACTTTCGACCGTGAAATGACTTCACAATTTCTCGCGCTTCCAGAAACAAAGAGATTCGATATTTACGTAAAGAATCCAAATAACCCATCGCAGTTAGTTGAATGCGTGTTGCTAAGGTTAGACCTATAGTGCAGACAGCAGTGAAAAACAAGAATGTAGTATCGCTCTTTTCCGGTTGCGGCGGGCTCGACTTGGGCTTTACTAAAGCAGGTTTCAATATAACTTGGGCAAACGATAATGATAAGGACATTCGGGAAACTTATAAGAGGAACCATAGCAATACTTATTTGGACGAGCGAAGTATCACGGATATTAGGTCTGATGAAATACCGGATTGTATAGGTATTATTGGTGGCCCTCCTTGCCAAAGCTGGAGTGAAGCAGGTGCGCAAAGAGGGATTAATGACCCTAGAGGCGGGCTATTTTGGGAGTATGTTAGAATTTTGAAAGATAAGAACCCGCTTTTCTTTCTTGCCGAGAATGTCTCTGGAATACTTGCCTTCAAACACCGGGAGGCATTAAGCCGACTAGTAAATGAGTTTGCAGAAGCGGGTTTCACACTGTCAATAAAATTATTAAACGCTCACGATTACAATGTTCCTCAAACTAGAAAGAGAGTTATTATCGTGGGATATAACAAGAAACTTGGTCGAGGATTTAATTTCCCAAGTCCATTAAGACGAAAACTATTCCTAAAAGATGCCATATGGGACCTTAGAGATAATGCTTTACCTGCATTAGAGAACAACAAGACTAACGGTGAAAAGTGCCATGTTCCTAATCATGAGTTTATGATAGGTGGATTTTCAACCATATACATGTCACGAAATAGAGTGCATTCGTGGGGCGAGCCATCATATACGATTCAAGCAGGAGGCAGGCACGCCCCTATTCATCCACAAGCACCTAAAATGATTTTGGTTGGTAAAGACAAACGAATATTTAACCAGGAGTACCTTAACTTGTATAGACGCTTGTCTGTTAGAGAATGCGCACGTATTCAAACTTTCCCGGATGATTTTGGTTTTCACTATACAGGTTTATCAACAGGTTACAAAATGGTGGGGAATGCGGTCCCTGTTAATCTTAGCAATATTCTTGCTAAAGCTATTTACGATGATATTGTCGAAAATAAACGTGACAATGGTAATAGAGAAGAATGGAATCAAAATACGGTTTCAATACAACAGAGTCTCGCTCTTTCTTAATGAGCAAGATTAGGTCGGATAATACAACTCCGGAAATAATATTCAGAAAGGCACTATGGGCGAAAGGCTTAAGGTATAGGAAGAATTATTCGAAGCTGCCAGGCAAACCGGATATTGTTTTTACTAAACACAAAGTCACCGTGTTTATCGACGGTGAGTTTTGGCATGGTTTTAATTGGCATGAAAAGAAGGGCAAGATAAAAACTAATTCTGAGTACTGGATTAAGAAGATTGAGGGCAATATGACGAGAGACAAGAAGAATATGCAGATGCTTGAGGATGATGGGTGGGCTATACTAAGGTTTTGGGAATCTGAGATAAGGAAAGAGCCAATGGAATGTCTTGAAAAAGTGCTAGCACTGCTGAATTCAAGAGGATGAGCCCTCGTTTATGATACAAGCATACGGACGACATGCCCCCCTTTTCCCTGAGTCATACAAGATGATTAAATTAGGGGAAGATGGGTAGAATTTCAATGAAAACACCAGTTATCCATACAGGAGGCTTTCTGTAAGGGAATGTGCAAGAGTACAGATATTCCCGGATGATTTTATCTTTAAATACCAAAGAATGTCCGATGCTTATAAAATGGTTGGGAACGCTGTACCCGTGTTGCTAGCTAGGATAATTGCCCAGCAAATACTAACAGATTTAAGAGTATGTGTATGATAGGGTAATTACATCGCAAAAGTTTATATATTTCTAGCTAAACTTACTTTTCAATCATTAAGAAATATACGGTTCTCATAGCTTCTTTAGGGAAATTACTCCTCCAGCCGCTTCGAGGTTTGCCAACAATATCCTCATAAACCCACGGGACATTGCCTGGCTTCTTCACTAAACCTAGTGCTCTCCCATGTTCAGAATCGCTAGCCTGACCAATCCATTGCCTCCTAATGGCAATCTTGAAATCTCGTTTATATTTTTCGAAGTACTCCCCAAAGGTGTAAAGTGATACCGAGCTAGCTGAAATACTTGAAGGTGGTGCTTCCAGGATAAACTCGGCAGGGTGGAGAGAAATCCCAACATTAGGACTCCACTTCATCATTAGAAGTTCTAACAAAGATTTGAAATCGTCCTCTTTAAAGAAATCCTCCCAAGGGCGGCTTCTACGGTCCAGCAAACCTCGGTGAAACCTTTCAACCTCTTTATCAATACGTATAAGCCTTTGTTCTATGTTATTGAATCCTACGATTGAATATACATCCTGAAGATTAGCCCTTTGTAACCTGTTATATGAAAAACTGCCACCTGTTTGTTTAAGAGACACCCCGTGGTCATTTATGTATATATCAGTTTTCTTGCGAGAATCTTCAGAGGACAGAAAATGAATGTCTTCTAGCGTAGTTATCGATTTAAATCCAGAATGGCTGGGATTCGGGGCACCCACGCTGGCTAGCTGCCCAAGATGAGGCAGCGTGATCTTACCTATACTATTTAATAAAAAACGTCCGATTTCCAGTTCATTTCCTGGCATTAAGTTTAACCCCTACTATGTTTTTAGTATGCTTACAACAACCTAAAGGTTTATCTGTATGTCTTGTCCTCTATCCCACAATATATTAAAGTAGTTTTCATACTGGATAATGATTTCTTTGGGGCACACAGGAATAACAGCAATCTAGCCATACAACCTTGCTCTGTCCGTTCATTACTCGGGACCGTCGTTAATTCCCCGCTCTACCTCTTCCAATAGCTGAGATCCCGTTGTGTTAAGAGCTTTTGCTAGCTTTATGGTAGTCTCTACAGACGCATTACGGAGACCACGCTCAATGAGGCTGATATATGTTCTGTGCAGACCTGTTTGATCTGCTAGCTCCTCTTGGCTGACATGTAGAGCTTCACGCCGTCGCCTAACGGCAATACCGAATGCCTTGCTTAGATTCGTCATAGCTATTGAAGGCAGTGTACAAGCAATGTGACTAACGGTCTACAGACAATAGTCTGAATTAGGGTGGACTTAATATAATCCGGCATATTATTATTGGGGATATTTTGAGGCGGGAAAATAGCACTATTTAAATCGAGGCTAGCTTGAGCGCGACGAGGTCTTTTTCGATGAGGCTAAAATAGGGGGGTGTTTAATTGGAAACAATAAAGTGCCAATCGTGTCCTCTTTGGGAACTGTACTCTTAGCTGATATAATGCAATCAACAACAGATATGGATATGGAATATGGAAAAGAAAAAGGAAAAATTTGAATCAACAGTTACACTGCAGCGGATTGCTGCGCTAATTCATAATCCTTATTTTCAACAGGAAGTGGAGAAGCTTCGCGATAAATATGAGATCTCCAAAAAAATAATTAATACCGATAAAGAAATAGACGAAATAATGACGATGGAGATTACAAATGATACGTTGGACACTTGGTTTTCAAATGATTTGGCAGATACCAAATCAAAAATAAAAAGAGACGTCTGGGTAATGTTATTACAATTCCAGCTACCCCCAGCATTGTTTCGTCGAGTTTATGGTTACGTCATAACCCTTCATAATTATTGGATTGACTTTAGTATTAAATCAGCTATTCTGTCTGTCAGAACTGTAGGTGAAATGCCTATACAATTGACTCTGCAGCTAGATCCTTGGACCAACAAGCGACAGTGGAACGACATGTGGGAACGTACTATTAGCAAAATAGTTAAAGAATATCGTAAAGATGTAATAGGTATTGGTGAATTATCTACTAAGCGGTCAACAATCAAATCATATTTGGAGCAAATGAGACGGTGGGGAGAGTGGTATCAATATTCAGAAGTTGAAGGGTTGGGACCCATAAAAGCTTTGCAAAAATGGGAGGATAATCATCCTGAACAAATAGGAAAGTATGACTTTAGTACAGTAACACACGCTACTCAAGAATTCGAGAGGATAATATCACCAATACCAATCTCGGAAGTTGAATTTACGTAGTTCTACAATTTCACGGAATTTCTAGGTTTTTATAAATTCCTTCGCTATCTAATTCGCATGGATTAAACTGAAACTAGGCTTTTAGTAGCCTAGTTTTTTGTTTTGAGAGATGAAGTATGGCGATGGAAAAGGAAATCTACGAGACCACTGACATAGCTCTAGCAGCTTTTCTTTACTGCTCTGGCACTCAACTTTCTGGGATAGACCGTCAGAATCCCCGGCGTTGCGTCTTCATTTTTGATTCACCAAAGCCCGAACAAGTTTCCAAGTGGCAAGAAGGTAAAGCTAACGTCAATGCTCTGGATTTTCACAACGCTTATCAGGAGTTAAAGGCGAGGTTATTTCGAGGCGATTGAATGGAAGAGCAGACGATTAAAAGTAAGAGTAATAGCCAAAGAGATAGCCAGATTAAGGTAGTTACTCGCTGGGACTATACGGAAGAACCTAGTCCGGCGTTTAAGCGTTTGATGAGCCTGTTGCTGCAGAAAGGTAAAGAAAGGAAAAGGGAGGTCGCCGATGACTCATAGAAATTGGGTAAAACTTTGGTGTAGGGAGTGGATTGAGGGGACGCTTCGGGACGAAAAACCCGAAGTGAGAGGAGTATGGGCTGACTTGCTGGCATTGTCTGGCAGTAGTCAGCACGGGGATATAGGGGCGATTAAGCTGGCTAATGGTGTCGGCTATACCGATAACCAAATGGCGGAAATTCTGCATATCAGTAAGGCGTTGTGGAGAAGGTCAAAAGAACGATTTATTGAATCCCAGCGCATAAAAATTGCACCAAAAGGAGCAATTACCATCATCAATTGGAACAAATATCAATCAGAATATCAAAGGCAAAAGCAGTACAGGAAGCAAAGCATTGATAAGATTGATGAGT
>SDBU01008987.1_pt1 | contig 11271 bp, 10 predicted proteins | sample 2277071 | NCBI WGS metagenome assembly SDBU01 (sample SAMN10397929, study PRJNA504765) | marine sediment metagenome | isolation source: marine sediment core GS08_GC12, 126 cmbsf | place: Arctic Ocean: Gakkel Ridge, Loki's castle | collected 2008 | reverse complement strand
GGCGAGTTCCGCCCCCTTGCCAGAGAGAGACGGAGTCTACGCTTGCTCGATTTGCAGGAAGTCCAACTCGACGGGGGTGTCCCTCCCGAAAAACGAGACCAACACCTTCACCTTGGCCCTGTCGAGGTAGACCTCGTCAATGGCGCCCATGAAATCCACGAAGGGACCGTCTGTGATCCTCACCGTTTGTCCCTTCTCGAAACCAACCCTCACCCTTGGCTCGGCCGTCTCCATCTGCTTCAGGATGGAATCAACCTCGCTCTGTTCCAAGGGAACGGGCTTGGGGCGCTTGTCCTTCTCATCCTCGGCCGACACAAAACCTGTGACTCCAGGCGTGTTTCTGACCACATGCCAACTCTGATCGTCCATCTTCATCTCGACGATAATGTATCCGGGGAACATCCTGTGCTGCACGGCTACCCGACGACCACCCTTTATCTCGATTTCCTCTTCGGTTGGCACGATGACCCGCAACACCCTGTCCTTGACATCCATGGACTCGATACGCAGGTCAAGGTTCTTCTTGACGCGATCTTCCTGGCCCGAATAGGTGTGAACAATGTACCAGCGAGGCTGAAGCTCCTCGGCTCCGCTCATAATATCTAGCTCCCCAAGAGGATGTTCAACAGCTTGGCGAAGACCAGATCGACGATGAAAAGGAACACCCCCACGGCCCCCGAGACGGCGATAACCATGAGGGTCAGACGCGTGGTCTCTTGGCGCGTCGGCCACGTGACTCTGCGGAGCTCAGAGGCCGCCCCTCCGACAAAGCGGAAGCTGCTACTCCCCCGGCGCGCGGCGGGAACACTCGCTCGTCCGGGAACGCTCGCGTTTCTGGCCATGCCTGCTACCTAACCTCTCTGTGAGGGGTGTGCGTGCGGCATCTAGGACAGTATTTGTTCCGCTCCAGTCGTTCGGGGTCGTTGCGTCGGTTCTTGCTGGAATGGTACGTCCGCTCCCTGCAGATGGTGCAGCCGAGATTAATGAGTATTCGAGCATCTCCTCCTCGGGGCATTCTGTCCTCTTTCCGACGGGGTGGGCTCGCCCTTCGATTCAGTGCGGCATCGGGCGAACCTGCACCACAGCCTCGTTTTCTACTCGATTATCTTGGTCACCACACCGGAGCCAACGGTTCGTCCGCCTTCCCTCACCGCAAATCGCAACAGCTCGGTCATAGCCACTGGCGTATTGAGCTTGATGGTCATCTCGATGTTGTCGCCCGGCATCACCATCTCCACCCCTTCAGGAAGCTGTATTTCCCCCGTGACGTCGGTGGTGCGAATGTAGAACTGGGGTTTGTAGCCACTGAAGAACGGCGTATGACGGCCACCCTCCTCGCGGGACAATACGTAGACCTGCGCCTGGGCCCGACTGTGTGGCGTGATGCTCTTCGGGGCAGCGATTACCTGCCCCCGCTCGATGTCCCCACGCTCGATGCCCCTCAGCAGCAGGCCGACAGCATCGCCGGGTTCGGCCTCGTCTAGTGTCTTGTGGAACATCTCGACACCGGTGACCACCGTCGTTTCTGTCGGGCGGATGCCTACTATCTCCACGGGCTGCCCCACCTTCGCAACGCCGCGCTCGACGCGACCTGTAACCACAGTGCCCCTGCCCTTGATGCTGAAGACGTCTTCAACTGGCATGAGGAAGGGCTGGTCTAGCGGCCTCTCAGGGATCGGGATATACTCGTCCACGGCGTCCAGAAGCTCCCATATTCCCTTACCCCACTCTGACTCCCTGGAAACATCGTCGGCCTCCAGCGCATTCAGAGCGCTGACTCTCACGAGTGGCAGATCGTCGCCGGGGAAACCATACTCGGTCAGCATCTCTCGCAGCTCCAGTTCCACCAATTCGAGGAGTTCCTCATCGTCCATCGCGTCTACCTTGTTCAAGGCGACAACAACAGCGGGGACCTCCACCTGCCGAGCTAGCAGGATGTGCTCCCGTGTCTGGGGCATGGGGCCGTCAGGTGCGCTGACCACCAGTATGGCGCCGTCCATCTGGGCTGCGCCGGTGATCATGTTCTTGATGTAGTCGGCGTGGCCCGGGCAGTCCACGTGGGCATAGTGACGTTTCTCAGTCTGGTACTCCACGTGCTGAATGGCAATAGTCAGCCCCCTGGCTTTCTCCTCGGGAGCATTGTCTATGCTGTCGAACGGTCTGAAGCCGGCAAGCCCCTGCGCAGCCAAGACCTTCGTTATCGCCGCAGTCAGCGTAGTCTTGCCGTGGTCCACGTGACCGATAGTCCCCACGTTCACGTGAGGCTTGTCTCGTACGAACTTCTCTTTTGCCATTCAGTCTCCCCCAGTTTGACTAAGCCCACAAGCAGATTCGAACTGCTGACCTCGTTCTTACCAAGAACGCGCTCTACCTTCTGAGCTATGTGGGCATCTATGAGTACCGACTCGGTTGCATGCTCGAAAGGTGGTGGAGGGAGTAGGATTCGAACCTACGTAGCCCTTCCGGGCGCCAGATTTACAGTCTGGTGGTATTAACCGCTCACCCATCCCTCCACTCGACACCGCGTTTTAGTGTAGCACAGCGAATTTGCCAATCCAAGGGCCGACGATTCACGCGGCGCACAGTCACCCCGCTGGCCCAGTAACAGGAGTTTCCAGCCCCAGAGGGGATTCGAACCCGCTAACCTGCCGATTACAAATCGGCTGCGCTACCGATTGCGCCACTGGGGCATGGCCTCGGCGCCTGCCGCGCGAAGCGACAGGACGGGATAGGAAGCGCTCAACCCTAACACGGCCAGCAATCGGCGCCCCGATACTGGCCTAACAACAATTCTATCCAAACCACGGATGTTGGTCAACCGTCTTGGACTCGGTTCTATAGGCATTCAGGCAGTGTTGCGGGGAAAGGGGGTGGACCTCCGTGCTCGCCCGGGGCCCCGACTTGTCGGGGCCCCCGCAAACCACAGGCATCCCGCTTCCTACCAACACTGCCTCCTAATCTCCCCAACATTGGATGCAACCGAGTCGTTTGCGCTCTTCTCATGCCCCAACTTGAGACTGTATGATATGGGGACGGGTTTGGGCAACAGACCACGGGCGCCGCTCCTGAGGCAAGACAATGGCCAGCATCGAGCCCCTGCAAGAGCGATATGAGAACCTGGACAGGCGATTCGACGCGAGACCTGAGAGCGCGATCGATCCGGACTGCCTGCTCGTGTTCGACTATGAGTACCCTGGACAGGACGCTGAGGTGGTTATCGATACCCAAGAGTTCACGGCGGTGTGTCCGTGGAGCGGGCTTCCAGACTTCGGCACGTTGAAGATAGGGTATGTCCCGGACCGGGCCTGCATAGAGCTCAAGTCCCTGAAGTACTACCTCCTTTCCTATGCAGGCGTGGGCATCGTTCAGGAGCACGCTGCCAACCGCATTCTGGAAGACCTCGCGGCCGTGTGCCAGCCCTTGCGAATGACTGTCACCCTCGACTACAACGTGCGAGGTGGGTTGCACACCTGCGTGACCGTACGTCACGAGAAGCAATGAAGGTAGCTGGGGACAAGACTCAGGGAAGCGCTCTCTTCGCAGAAAGGGCTCTCCGGGCCCTTTCCAGGGAATCAGCGTGAGGTGCGCGTGGCTACTTTCGGTGTAACCCTTCTGTCCGGCGGGCTTGACTCGACCACGGTGACGGCCTACGCCAGGGAACGCTCCGACCACCTGACGGCCCTGACATTCCGCTACGGCCAGAGGCATAGCAAAGAGGTGATATGCGCCGAGCAGGTCGCAGGGCTCATGGGGGTCGAGCACAAGATCATTGACATCTCGTTCCTCGGAGAAGTCGCCTGGTACTCGGCCCTGACGAATCCGCAGGCGTTTTCGATGCCAAAGGATGCGAATGCCAAGCAGATTGGCGCCAGCATACCGATCACCTACGTGCCGCTCCGAAACACGACGTTCCTTGCGTTATCCGCCGCTCTTCTGGAAAGCGAGGCGCTACACGCAATAGAAGTGAAGGGGCTTGCGCGCGAGGAGCTACAGGCAGTCCTATACATTGCGTCCAACGCGATTGACTACAGCGGCTATCCTGACTGCCGTCCGGAGTTTTTCGAGCAGATCGAGCGAACGCTCGCGTACGGCAGCAAGCTCTGCGCCGAGTACGGTGTCCACATCCGGGTGGAGACGCCGATTATCCGCATGTCGAAGGCCGAGATCGTCAAGATGGGCGTCAGGCTGAATGCCCCGCTGGAGTACACCTGGAGTTGCTACGAAGGCGGTGAAGTCCCGTGCGGCGCGTGCGACAGTTGCGTACTCAGGGCGAGGGGCTTCGAGGAGGCCGGGGTCCCCGACCCGCTGCTTGTGAGATTGGGGCAGGCATAGGAATGCTGAAGGTCAGCCGACAGCCTTCCGGGGAGCCCGAGATCTTCCACTCGATCCAGGGGGAGGGAGTCACAACGGGAACACCGGCGGTATTTCTGCGTCTGGCCGGGTGCAATCTGGCCTGTACCTGGTGCGACACCAGGTACTCGTGGGACTGGGAGCGCTTCAGTCTGGACAATGAAGTCCTTTCGCTCTCGCCCGATGAGGTCGAGATGCGGATGCTGTCGTTCGGTTGCCCGCATCTGGTTATCACCGGCGGCGAACCGCTGCTACAGCAAAGGGAACTGGTCCCCCTAGCAGAATCGATGAAGCAGCGCGGGTACTACTGTGAGGTCGAGACCAATGGGACCCTTGCCCCTATGCCGGAGATGGTCGAGGCCGTATCCCAGTGGAACGTGTCCCCTAAGACCGGCAACTCTGGGAACCAGCGCCGCCGCCGTGAGATTCCCCAGGCCCTCAGTGCCTTTCGCCAGACGGACAACGCCTACTTCAAGTTCGTGATCGCCGAGCCGGCGGACATCGAGGAGGTATGTCGCCTCATTGACAGCTACGACCTCCCTCCGCAGAGGGTAGTGCTGATGCCGGAGGGCGTGACGCCCCAGGTCCTTCAAGAGCGCAGCAGGTGGTTGGCCGAGGTATGCGCCCAGCGTGGATTTCGGTTCTCGACCCGCCTCCACATCCTGCTGTGGGGCAACGAGCGAGCGCGATAGGGCAGACCGCACAACAGGCGCCTCTCCGGTGCGTTTCCATAGACGTTCAGAAAGGAGTCCGTGATTCGTAGGGGCAGACCTGTGTGTCTGCCCTGGATTTGGCGAACACACACAGCCTGTCTCAGAACTGGCTTCGTGAACGGTCGTCTCTTTCCTCTCCCCCAAAAGGGCTATGCTTTACCCATAAGTGTTGCTCACCATCAGTCGCCGGGGTTCGAAGGGGCGAAGCCCCTCGTGGGAGCCTGGGGGAGCCTGGGGGAAACCCCCAGAAACACCTTTGAGGGTGGGTGGGAAGGAGATCCTTGGGTTGATATGAATGAGTGGGGCGCATACCATGCGCCCCTACAGTCAGTAGCACTTGTCGAGTGCCTTGGATCTACTCCGATGCTCGCATGTGAAGACCGTCGCGTAGTAGACCCGTCAAGGCCGAGGAAGCTACTGGAGCCTCGGCCACGAGATGAGGGTAAGGCATAGCCCAAAAGGGGGAGAGGACAAGACCCCCGACTCGTCGGGGTCGGGATGGGGAGGGTGTGATCATTGCGTCAAGACTATGTGGACAGATTACCAGGTTGATTTGGCTACTGCTTGTAGTTGACCCATATCTCGACGTGCTGCACCACCAGCGCAGCCCTGATACGCGGGTCGCGCTTCAGAAGCCGTACCTGGATCTCATGTCGGCCCCGGTCCGCCTGCGCCGGATCGAGAGTCCAGACCAGCCATGAGTTCTCGTCCACGTCAGATGGGTCGTTGGGGTCCTCGGCGGCCGCGTTGCGGACCACCGGAGCGCCCAGCTTCTTGTCATCGAATGTGACCTCGACCTCGTCCTCGGTGGCCGAGAAGTGCTCCAGCTCAATCAGAAGCTCCACACTCTCCAATCTGCCCTTCTTCGCCTCTTCGAGGACACCATCGTGAACGGGTACGTGGAACCTCGGCCCACCGCTGGTCAAGGTGCGATAGAGTGTGACAGGGGTCTCTCCGTAGAGGCGGTCGTCCCGCTCGGCATCCTCCCTGAGGCTCCCCTTCGGGGTTATGGTGCGATGGACTGCCGCATACGCCTTGTTGGCGCCTCTCAGGGTTTCCGGGGCGCCGAGTGTGGTCATCAGCGGGCGCTGGGTGCGCTCGGTGGCGTGCCAGTTGAAGACATACATGCCGTTGGCGCCGCGGTCGTAGAGCTCCTGCGCGCAGGCGCGGAACCAGGCCTGTCTCCACTCGCGGTGCGGAATCAGGCGTCGTGCCGCCTGCCTGCCATCGTTGTCGAAGCCTGTGTAGAGTTGGATGCCCCTGTCCCTGAACAACCCCGTGAACGCCTCGACATCGACGCCCGGGTCTGTCCCGGAGTTGCCGCCAGTAATCAGGACATCGATGAGGCCTTCCTTCGCCCAGGTCTCGATGTCGTAGCCCACGCGACGGCACGCCTCCATCGTGGCGCCTACGCGCGCGGCAACGTAGAATGGCCTGCCCCGCTCCTCTGCTATCTGGTCAGTCATCTTGCGCACGGCGCGCTGCAAGTCGGTTAGAGTGTAGCGGAGCCGGTACTCGTGGTTGTCGGGCAGGTGGAAGGCGTGCCTTTGCCAGTCCAACTCCACCCCGTCCCAGTCGGCCAGGCGGCACGCCTCGGTTATCATCTGGAGCTTGAGCTCCCTTACCTCTGGAATCGCCATGTTCCATGAGGTGGCGCACCAGCCGGGGGCATGGTCTTCCCCCAGACACCACTCCGGATGGTCAAGGCGCATCTGCGTAAACGGCGCCCGCTTCGATTTCAGCATATCGTCGAGTGTGTGTGTGGTCCAGAAGTGCTGGTCGTTCATCCTGATGGACGAGTAGACGTGGACGCCCAGCTCGCGTCCGCGCTTGACCATCGCCTCGTACGGGTTCTCGCCACGCTCGAACATCGCGCGAAGCCCCTCGATGTGACGCATGGAGCGTACCAGGTCGTACTCCCGGCCCACTGAGTCGCCGGCCATCTCGACGGTGTCTGTGGGCCAGTTGGCCTCGTGAGTACCCATGGAATAGCAGAGCGCCCCTACCTGTGTGTCCTTGATGGGCGCATAGGTCTTCTCCAGGAGCTGCTCGATGGACTGGGGATACTCAGAGTAGTCGAACGGCGCTCCGTCCCAGTTGTATATGATCCCGTATGGAGGAGGTGCTTCTCTCACAGTAGGTTTCTCCTTTCACAGCTAGCGTACCTTCGTTGGTCTGTCGTGTTCAGACGCCAGGCGACTTCCTCTCCCTCGAAGGGCCGCGCATTGCGCCTACGCCTTTGCCGAGGGTCAAATGGCTTCCTCTCCCTTGAGGGAGAGGACTGTCCGATAGGACTCTCGCCCCGACCCCGACCTGTCGGGGCAAGAACCCCTCGGAGCGGTAAGGGCGTCACTCCGCTCAATGACTCCGAGACCCTTTTTCAAGTGACTGCAACGTTGCTCCTGGGTGAGCACCCACTCCCCAGGGAACGAGGGCCGCGCTACGGTTGGTTCCAGTCGTACGGGTCGCCGGAGGCGGGCAGAGCGTTGCTTTTTGGTACAGCCCCGACCGGCCAGAGGCCGGCGGTTGTGACTCACGAGGCTGGCACAACTGAGTTGACGGGCTACTGCGCTCTCTCGTAACCGCCTATCGATTCGGCGTAGGCCTCCGCGCCCATCTGAGGCTTCTTGTTCAACCAGCGACTCATCGGCGGGATGATCTTAAGGCTGCGGTCCTCAAGGGGGAGTCGCACCGGCGTGTGGCCTCGACGATGCGATTCCCGTAGCGCAATCGCGATCTCCAGGCACTTGCGCCCGTTGTCGCCGCTGCCCCGAGGCTCGATATTCTCTTCGAGCGCATCGACGACGGACTGAGTGGTGGCTATCTGCCGATTCCCGGGCAGACGCAGCCCGTTGGCATCATAGGTCCTTTCGCCGATGCCCGAGTCGGGGAACAGGCCCTCTACCTCCTTGAGACTGGCCCACCTGGGCCGCTCCGCCCCTGGGTCGGCCTTCCAGAGGTGGAAGCTGTACCAGTCGGTGTAGAACACACCCCGGCTGCACAGCACCTCCAGTCCCTTCTTGTCGGTATCATTGCGGTGCCTGAAGGCTTCGATGCCGTTCACGAAGCGGATGTAGCCCGCCTGCCCCTGGTCGTGGTCGCTGAATGGATCGCCGGTGACCCAGCCAATCACCCAGGCGACCTCGGCGTCGTCGGCAAACATGCGGGTCACGCTAAGCCCCTGGATGTCCCACTCGGGCCCACTGCCGCCTATCATGCTGATGCTCTGCACCTCCCCAATCTCGCCCGAATCGATGATCCTCTTCGCGTCCCAGAGCTGGAAGAAGTTGCGGTAGAGGTCCCCTGACGCGAGCTTGATGCCTCTCGACCTGCACGCTTCCACCATCCGGTCTGCATCCGCCAACACGGCTGCGATGGGCTTCTCGCAGCATATCGCCTTCACTCCTGCCTCGGCACATCCAATGACCACCTCCGGGTTGGGCTTCACCGGCAGGATTGGCAGGGCGATGTCGATGTCCTCCTTGTCGAGCATCTCCCGGTAGTCGCCGTAGCCCGGCACCTTGAACCTTCTACAGAAGATCTCCAGGTTCTCTGGGTCGGTGTCCGCACCGGCGACGACCTGAGTCATGGGGTTGTGTGCGGCGCCCAGCGCATGGCCGGTACCCTTCCTGCCACAGCCGATGACGCCCACGCGGTATTTCTTGTCCTTTGCTGCTGCCATGATGCTCCTCTCTACTCTACGGGTCTCGTTCTGCTGCGGCCCTGGTAGTGTGTAGAGCCTGCCAAGTGGCTTGTCCTATTCCGCATAGCGGCGATTATACACCCGCGCAGGCCACAACCACAGCAAGACAAGCCCCTGGACTCGGTTCTATAGACGTTCAGGTGATATTTCGGGGTAGGGGCGAACCTGTGTGTTCGCCCAATCGCGGCGCCGACGAGTCGGGGCCTATGCAAATCACGGTTCTTTCTCTGAACATCTATAGATTGCGCTGGTGATTGCGAACAAGTCGAAGGAGTGGACAGAATTCGGGAGGCAGCATAAGCAGCAGATAGGCGCTGCCACCATGATGACTGCGAGAAGAAGGCCAACGGTAGGCAGGAGCGCCCATGAGCATTATCCAGCGTAGCAAGGCTTTTGTACAGTCATTGCGGCAGTTGTCGGTCCGCCACTGGGGTCGCCGTCCTCACTGTGGAAGTAGCATTACTGCAAATGGGGAGTCCCCGACCAGGATCTTGTCGGGGGAGCTATGAGCGGCGTCCGTGGTTCTTGGAAGGTCGCAAGAGAGTGCGCGTGCAGCCCCGACCTGTCGGGGAGGAGTGTGAACAGACGTACTCGGGACGCTTGTTGACAGGGGCGCAAGACCGTACCTACACTAGCAATCTGTCCACATAGTCTTGACACAACGATCCCCCCCCATCCCAACCCCGACGAGTCGGGGGGTCTTGTCCTCTCCCCCTTCTGGGGAAGAGCTAGAGAGGTCCGATGATCCTTTCCCGACAAGTCGAGGATCCCGATAGCCCCGATGTATCGGGGCTATCGGGACGGTCATCGAGACTCTCCCCGACGCGTCGGGGGAGGGGTAGCACTGAAGCTCAATGTCATCATAATCACATGGGCAGAGTACTAGCAATCACTGTCGTAGGTCCACAAGTTGAGCGAAGCTCAGTCCATGTGGGGAATCCCGGGTTGGACGGTTTCCTGGGACCCCTAGCGTCAGACACGCGCTAGCCCCAGGTCTTCCACGACCGTCTGTTGGCTGCCTCCTGGCCTCCGTAGGAGTGGACACGGCCGAGAATGACCGATGAGGAGTAGAGATTGACTGAACCGCACGTTGCCTCCGATCATACGCATCCCATGATGACGGTAGACAACTTCAGCCCTCAGGCGATTGCCCGTCTGGTTGAATCGAGAGGGGTGGCGAAGGCGAGGGCCCCCGCACTGACGACCATTGCTCTGGCTGTCCTTGCCGGCGCCTTCATCGCGCTGGGAGGCGTCTTCGCCACCATTATCGGGACCCACTCCAACCTGGGATTCGGGCCAACCCGGATGATGATGGGGGTTGGATTCGCATTGGGGCTCATCCTGGTCATCGTGGCAGGCGCCGAGCTGTTCACCGGAAACAACCTTGTGGTGATGAGCCTGGTCAGCCGACGCATTTCGGTGTTTGATCTGCTGCGCAACTGGGGTCTCGTCTACATTGGCAACTTCATCGGCGCTCTGAGTATTGTGGCCGCGGTCTGCTACTCCGACTGGTGCTCGCAGGACGGGTACCACGTGGGCGCAAACGCTCTGTCCATCGCCACGGCTAAGGTCGACCTGTCCTTCCAGACGGCCTTTTTCCGCGGGATTTTGGCAAACGCGCTGGTTTGCCTGGCGGTGTGGCTGGCTGTCAGCGGGCGCACTCTGACAGACAAGGTACTGGCCGTCCTGTTCCCGATAGCTGCCTTCGTGGCGTCAGGATTCGAGCACAGTGTCGCCAACATGTACTTCATACCCCTGGGGTTGCATCTCTCCGACAACCCGAAGGTGCTTCAGGCCGCCGGTCTGACGGCTGACCAGGTGTCCAACGCCTTGACCGTTCCGGGGTTTCTCCACAACCTCTCGGCGGCCACACTGGGAAACGTTATTGGAGGCGCTCTATTCGTCGGGCTCGTGTACTGGGTCATCTATCTGCGGGGAAGCGCGGGCGATAAGGTTGCTGGCGGCGGAGGACAGCCACGGTAACCGGTCGTTCCCGCTCTGGAGAGGCCCAACCTTCACCCCCTCGGGGGCTCACTGGGGTAGGTAGGTCTATGAGCACCTTCCGTAGAGACGCCCCGCTGGGGCGTCTCTACAAAGGCTGCGATCCATTCTCATAGCTGTCGTCCATGCAGGCGCCCGACACCCTTGCGAATGAAAACCACAGAGGGCCCTTGTTGGCCCTCATCCTAGCCTTCTCCCAAGGGGGAGAAGGGACTTCTGAGACAGGCGCCACAGGTTCGCCTCTACCACGAAACACTACCTGAACGTCTGTACTATGTTGGGACTGGGAGAGTGGTATGGCAGTCTCGCATCTGCCCCGTGAAGTCCATGGCGACGGACGATTCCTCCTGCCTGGGCACGGGTTTCGTCCCGCCTACCTGGAGGCCCACGAGGAGGGCCGACTGAAAGAGAAGGTGGAGGAGGCACTCTCGCAGCTCGGCCCCTCATGCCGGGTGTGCCCCCGATCATGTCGGGGTGTGGACCGCCTATCCAACCGCTCTGGCG
>SDBU01008986.1_pt1 | contig 11272 bp, 8 predicted proteins | sample 2277071 | NCBI WGS metagenome assembly SDBU01 (sample SAMN10397929, study PRJNA504765) | marine sediment metagenome | isolation source: marine sediment core GS08_GC12, 126 cmbsf | place: Arctic Ocean: Gakkel Ridge, Loki's castle | collected 2008 | reverse complement strand
GGGCCTCACTCGGGCAACATCAGCATACGGCCGCAGCTATGGCAGAACACGATGCTCTCGCCCCGCATCAGCAGATTCTCCGTCTGCTTGGGGACGCGCGTGAAGCAGCCGTGGCACGTATGGTTCTTCACCGGGGCGATGGCGTCGTTGTGACGGCTGGGTATCAGTCTGTCGTAGGCTGCCAGGACGTTCGGGTTTATTTGCTGGCGTAGTTGCTGCTGCTCCCCCTGCAATTCCTCGAGGCGCTGGTGGAGTTCGGCGGCTTCTCTTTCCGACTCGCCCCTGGTCTCTTCCAGGGCTGACTGTGACTGGCCTATCTCTGTCGTCAGGCGCTCTTCCTCCTCCTTCAGGTCGTCAATCGCCTGCAAGGCCGCCAGTTCCTCGTCTTCCCATTTCTGGATGTCGGCTATGTTGCTCAAGATAGCGTGCTGGATCGCATCGTATTCCTTCTGGTGCTTGATGACGTTGAGCTGCACCTTGAGGCGGGCGATCTCCCCCTCGGCTTCGTCGATCTGCAATTGTCTGGCGTCGGCTTCCATGGTGGCTTCCAGGCGCTGCTTGTGGGCCTGATCGGCGCGCCGTTGCTTGTCTTCGATGAGCTTTGCCTGCACGCGCGTTCTTGCGGAGGAGGCATCCAGCTTGCTTCGGATCTCATCCATCTGGCGGCTCAGGTTCTGCACCGACTGGATATGTTGAAGCGTTTCTTTCATCGAATCAGGGCTGCGATCCGTGCTGGGAGGAGTAGGTCATAAGCCCAATAAGAAAGGCCCGAACTCTCTCGAGGTCGGGCCATCGAGGCGTCCGACAGGGCCGGAGGGGGGCCGGACAGCCCGCGGGCTGCTGGGTGCGCACGTTCGCCAGGTCAAGGTCTGCGGCCCACATCGGTCCACATCTTCTCACGACGGCCTCGCTTGAGAGTGCGCATAGCTTACGCGTTCTCGGGCAAGCTGTCAACGAAGCCTTCCAGTTGCCGGCTCCGCACGGGGTGTTGGAGCTTGCGCACGGCCTTGGCTTCGATCTGGCGCACGCGCTCGCGGGTTACGTTGAATATCCTTCCCACTTCCTCCAGCGTGTAGGTGTAGCCGTCGCCCAGCCCATAGCGCAGCTTGATGATCTCGCGCTCGCGGTAGGTCAGCGTGTTGAGGACGGCGTCTATCTTGTCCTTCAGCATCTCCTGGGTGGCCATGGAGATGGGGCTGGCGGTGGTCTGGTCTTCGATGAAGTCTCCGAAGAAGCTATCTTCGCTCTCGCCGATGGGTCGGTCGAGGCTGATGGGTCGCTTGGAGATCTTCAGCACGCGCCGCGTCTCGCTGATGCTCAGGTCAGCGGCTTCCGATATCTCCTCCAGGTTGGGCTCGCGGCCTTTGTCTTGCATCAGTTGCTTGACGATGTTGCGGATGTTGCTCATCGTCTCGATCATGTGCACCGGTATCCGGATGGTGCGGGCCTGGTCGGCGATGGCGCGCGTGATGGCCTGACGGATCCACCAGGTGGCGTAGGTGGAGAACTTGTAGCCGCGCCGGTACTCGTACTTATCCACGGCGCGCATCAGCCCCGTGTTGCCTTCCTGTATCAGGTCCAGGAAACCGAGCCCGCGGTTCCGATACTTCTTGGCGATGCTGACCACCAGGCGCAGGTTGCCCCCGGAGAGTTCTTGCTTGGCCTTCTCGTACTGATCGTGCACCAGGCGGGTAGCCAGCACGCGCCTCTGGAAGGTGGGGAACGGGCAGCAGATGCGGTCTTCCAGGTGCTTCAGTTCCGCCTCGAGCCCCCGCCTCTTGGCCCGGTTGCCGTTGGTTTTGCTGAGTTCTTCGAGCTCCGCGTTGAGCCCGTTCATGCGCTCGTAGAGCTTGTTGATGGTGCCCATCAGGGGCTGGACGCGCTTTATGCGCAGGCAGAGCTCCTCCAGCAACACCATGCATTTGCGGGTCCTGTTGCGGAGCGACTTGAGGATCTCCGTTCCTTCGCCGTCCTGCGACTCCCACCTGCGGTATTCCTGCTAGTCGGTCCGATTCCTCTTCTGCAGTCTGCGCACCGTGAGGAGATTCTCGGGGACCCGGGCGACCATTGCTTCTTTCTGCATGTCCGGCAAGGCGCTGACGTTCAACGTCCTGTCAAAAGGCAGCTTTCCGTCGTGCACCTCCTGCAGGGTTTCCACGCACATCTCGACGCAAGGGGTGAACCGCAGGATCTTCGTGCGGAAGCGCTTGCGAGAGATCTCTATCTTCTTGGCCAGGGAGATCTCTTCCTCGCGGGTCAGCAGGGGGATCTGCCCCATCTGGGTCAGGTATATGCGCACCGGGTCGTCTATCTTGTCGACGCCGATTGTCGGGGCCTGCTCCTCTTCTTTTGCCTTAGTTTTCTCTTCTTCCTCCTTCAGGAGCAAGGCAGCGTCTTCTTCGAGGTCGCGCTCGTCAACGAGCTCGATGCCCTTCTGGTCGAGAGTCAAGAGGACCTCGTCTATGTACTCAGGACTCACCACGGCATTGGGCAGGAAATCGTTCAGTTCCTCATAGGTGAGGAACCCCTTCTGCGTGCCCTGTTCGAGCAGCTTCTGGATCTCTTGCTCGACAGTGGTTCTGACGACTGTTTTCTTCGCGCTCATACGTGTGCCGCTCCTGAACCTATCTGCGTTGTGACGACTTCTTGTCCTTCTCTTTCAGCTTGCGGACGTACTGCTTCAGTTGCTCGTCGTCATCGGCCGGCGGTGCTGTTGTCGCTGCCAGTTCCCGCCCTGCCAGGTAGTTCACATAGTCCTCAAAGCGCTCTCTGAGCGTCGCCACCGTGATCTTGTCCTCTCTTGCCTTCTCTTCGGCCAGTGCGGAGGCTGCCGCCGAAGCAAGCGCAGCATCGTTGAGCGAACTCAGGAAGCGTTCCGCCTGGACGGTCTCATCTCGACCATGCCGGCTGAGCACGTCCTGGACAAGGCTTTTCTCCGCACAGTCCTGCAGCAACTCCACGTCAAGACGCTCCGCCGCCTCCCCGACGAACTCCGGGTGAGACAGCAACAGGCCCAGCAGCTCCCGCGGCAGGCTCCGGTCCGCCGAGAGTTTTCCGTCGCCCTGGAGTGCCGTCGCCGCAGTCGCGGCGGCGGGCCTGCGCAGGTTGCGCGCGACGTAAGCCCAGGCGCTGCTCTCCCGGATGCCCAGCTCCTGGGCGATCCAGCGCACGATCACGTCGCGCCGGGCCTCGTCGCGGACGGCCAGTGCCACCTCCCCCACATCCCGGAGGGCCGCCATCCGTCCCTCGACCGTTGCCGTGTCGTGTTCTGCGCGCGCACTGGTCAGGCGGAACTCGAAGAAGCCCTGGCTCTCCTCCAGGCGTTTTCGGAACTCCTCGCCCCCGTGGGCCACGATGTAGTCGCACGGGTCCTGTCCTTCGGGCAGGCTGACCACCCGGATCTCCAGATCTTCGTTCAGCAACACTTCGATGCTGCGCTTGGCGGACTTCTGGCCGGCCTGGTCAGGGTCGAAGACCAGTATCACTCGTTCGCACAGCCGGCTCAGCACCCGCCCGTGATCCTCCGTGAGCGCCGTTCCCAGCACGGCCACCGTCTCCGGGACGCCGCACTGATGGGCCATGATCACGTCCGTGTAACCTTCCAGCGCGGCGACCGTCTTGCCGGAGCGCATTGCCTCCTTGGCTTGGGCCAGCCCGTAAAAGCAACTGCCTTTCCTGAACAGGGGTGTCTCAGGACTGTTGAGGTATTTCGGCTCGTCCCCCGGGTCCAGCGCCCGGGCTCCGAAACCGATGGTCCGCCCGCTGGCATCGGATATGGGGAACATGAGGCGATTGCGAAACCGGTCGTAGTAGCCAGGTGCGCCCTGTCGGGCAAGCACCAGGCCGGCCCGGGCGATCAGCTCCGGTTCGTAGCCCCGTCCCACCGCGCATTTCAGGAAATGATCCCAACCCTCCGGTGCGAAACCCAGTCTCCAGGTCTCTGCCGAGTCCGTGCTGATTCCTCGCTGCGCCAGGTAGTCGCGCGCTTTCCCGCTCGCCTTGGCCTTCTCCAGGCACTTCTGGAAGAAGCTCGTCGCCAGTTCATTGATCTCTCGCAGGCAGGGCATTTCGCTCTGCGACGGCCCGCTGGTCGTCTCGTACTGACTCAAGTCAACGCCCCCCTCCGCCGCCAGTTTCTTTAGCGCCTCCCCGAAGCTCAACCCCTCCATCGCCTGCAAGAACGTGAAGACGTTGCCGCCCTCCTTGCAGCCGAAGCAGTGGTAAAGGCCGTTCTCGGGATCAACGGAGAATGAGGGGGTCTTCTCCTTGTGGAACGGGCAGAGGGCCCAGAAGTTCTTGCCCTTCTTCTTCAGGTCGCAATAACGGCCCGCGAGGCGTACAAAATCCACGCTGTGAACGATCTGCTGGATTACGTGTTCAGGCACACGACCTGCCACGAACGTCCTCGGAGGAAGGAGCGACAAGACCACGCACCGCCGCCAGACACACTTTCCCTGCCCTTGCCCTTGTACAATAACAATATACCCCACTAACTCGGTGTTGGCAAATCCCCGTTGTTTTGTTCATCTGGAGATCTCGCCAGGAGTCTTGACAGCCGCCCCCCAGGCGGTTAAAACGCCCTCCATCGAGGTTGCGCAGTTCCTGCCGCTTGCCGAGGGAAAGGGCCGAGCCATGCCCATCTACCTTTCGGTCAGCCCGTTCGGCGCCGACAGGCTGGCCGAAGGCGCCCGCATCGCGCGCGCGACGGGCTGCGCTGCAGTGGACATCAACGCCTCGCTCCTTCGGAGCGGGCAGCGCCCGGACGGGCTTGGCGACGTGCCCATTGCTGTGCTGAGCGTCAACTGGCAGGTGCGACGCCGGACGGACCTGTCGGCCTCGCTTGCGACGGCGAGGCGCCTGGGGGCCGAGGCAGTCAACATCTATCCGGTGCTTGCGCCGGGCGACGAACCGGCCGCCGCCCGCCGCGCTCTGATCACGGACGTCGAATCCGCCGTCGCGGACGGCGCCCAGGGCGGCCCCATGCTCTTTCTGGAGAACGCGCTGGAGAAGCCGCCCGGCCTGGCCGCCACGTTCGACGTGTGGCTGAGCATCCTGAAGGCGGTGGATTGCCCGCGGTTCCGCGGGAACCTCGATCCGGCCAACTTCATAGTCTCGGGCGATGCGGCCTGCCTGGAGCGCGTCGCAGAGGAGGCAGCGCCCTGGAGCGGGTACGTCCACGCAAAGGGCGTCCTCCCGTTCGACGCCGCTCTGCACGAGCGCGAGCCCTTTCGCCGGGTCTGGGAAGGTGCCGGCCACTGGCTGGCGGCGCCGGCCGGGGAGGGCGCACCCGACTACCGAGCCCTGCTTCCCGCCTTGCTGCGCCAGGGATACCGCGGCGCCGTCGGCGTCGAGCCGTTCGACAGCGAAGGGCCGATCCGCAGCGCCGTCGGCTTCCTGCGGGAGGTCCTGAAGTCGTTCTCGACCCGTTGACAAGCAGAGGTGCAATGAGCAATCCCCGAGTCGCCGTGATCGGTTGCGGCCGCCATGCCACGGGCCGCACGCTGCCTTCCCTGCGCTTCACGGACCTGGACCTGCTGGCGGTCTGCGATATCCGGGAGGAGGCGGCCATGAACTGCGCCAGGCGCTTCGGCGCCCCCCGCGTTGAGACCGACTACAAGAAGCTCCTTCGCCCCGAGGAGCTGGACGGCGTGCTGGTCGTGGTGCATGGCTCGATGCACGACAAGATCGCCATCGAGGCGATGCGCGCGGGCCTCCACGTCTGCACGGAGAAGCCGCCGTCCATGTGCGCGGCGGATGCCCTTGCCTGCGCGCGCGTGGCGCAGCAGACGGGCAAGATCTGCATGACGGCCTTCAAGAAGCGCTACGCGCCGGCCTACCAGGCCGCACGGAAGGTGATCCAGGACGAGATGGAGCCGGGCCACCGTCACATGGAGTACACCTACAACCTGTCGCACTACCGTGTGGACGCGGCGGACCCGGCGAGCGCGTTCCTGCTGGACGCGGGCATTCACGCCATAGACGCCGTTCGCTTCTTCATGGGCGAGGTGACCGAACTCGCCGCCTTCCAGTCCGGCTCGGGCGGCGTGGAGAGCTACGCCGTCGCGTTGCGGTTTGCAGACGGGAGCACCGGCACGCTGAACCTATCCTCCCGCGGCACCCCCGGCCGTGGGCACGAGCTTCTGAAAGTCACCGGCGGTCAGACGACCGTGCTGGTGGAGAACGTGGTCGTCCTCAGAATCCACCGCCACCAGGGCCCCACCGAGTTCTCGTATCCCTCCTACGTCGCCTCGGGGAACTGGACGGAGGTGACCACGGGCCTCGCGGGCGAGGTGCAGGCATTCGAGGCCGCCCTCCGCCACGGCACGATTCCGGTCTCGAACATCGAGTCGTCGTATCGCTCGATGGCCCTCTACGAGGCCATCCGGGACTGCGGAGGCCGGGTGGTCCCGGTGCGCTACGAAGAGGTCTGAACCGGGAGGGCTCGTGGCAATGGCAGACAGGACGCGATGGGGCATCGTCGGGACGGGCAAGATCGCGAAGCTGTTCGCCCCGGCGCTGAAGGCGCTTCCGGACGCCGAGCTTGTGGCCGTCGGCTCGCGCACCCGGGACGGAGCCGACGCCTTCGGCGATGCCTACGGGGTGCCGAGGCGGCACGCCTCCTACGAGGACCTGGCCGCAGACGCCGACGTGGACGTCGTCTACGTGGCCACCCCGCATCCCTTCCACAAGGACAATACGCTCCTCTGCTTGCGGGCCGGCAAGGCGGTGCTGTGCGAGAAGCCTTTCGCCGTCAACGCCGCCGAGGCGCGGGAGATGGTCGCGTGCGCGCGCCGGAAGGGCCTGTTCCTGATGGAGGCGATGTGGACGCGGTTCCTGCCCGTCATCCGGCGGGTGGGGGAGTGGGTGGCGGCGGAGTTGATCGGCAAGGCCCGGGTGCTGACGGCCGACTTCGGCTACCGCTGCCCGGGAGATCCGCGCAGCCGGGCCATGGCGCCCGAGCTGGCAGGGGGCGGGCTGCTGGACGTGGGCGTCTACCCCATCTCGCTGGCCTACATGCTGTTCGGCCGCCCCATCGGCGCGACCGGCCTGGCGCATCTGGGCCCGACGGGGGTGGACGAGCAGGCCGGCCTGGTGCTGTCCTGGCCCGGGGGCGAGATCGCGCTCCTTGCCTGCGCCGTGCGCACCACGACCGCCCACGTGGCCAGGATTGACGGCACGGCGGGGAGGATCGAAGTGCCCGACTTCTGGCATGCGACGAAGGCGACTCTGTGGCGGGACCGGCACGCCCCGCAGACGTTCGAGCGTCCCCATTTCTGCAACGGTTACGAATACGAGGCGCAGGAGGTGATGGAGTGCCTGCGCGCCGGAGGGACCGAAAGCCGCGTCATGCCGCTGGATGAGAGCCTGGCAATCATGGAGACGCTGGATGCGCTGCGGGCGCAATGGGGCCTGCGCTACCCGATGGAGGCGGATGGCGCTGCCGGTCCTGCCGGGGACGTGACGGCAATTATGAATTCATAATTATGAATTATGAATTGGAGTTCAGGGCACTTCGGCCCTATTCCAGGTCGGCCAGGTTTTGGATGATCTTGCTGAGCTGCGCGCGCAACTCCTGGGCGCGCCCCTTCTTTTGCTCGACCACCTCCGCCGGCGCGTTGGCCAGGAACGAGGCGTTATGGAGCGTCTCATCCACGGCCTCGATTCGCCCCCGGGCGTCGGCCCTCTGCTTGTCGAGCCGCTGGCGTTCGCCCTCGATGTCTATCAGACCCTCCAGTTGCAGGAACAGCTCGATGGTCCCGACAACCGTCGTGGCGCAATGGGGCGGCTTGGCAGCGTGGACTCCGTGCTCGATGCCGGCCAGGACGGCCATCTGCTTCAGGAAGTCCTGGCGGCGCTCGATCATCCGGTCGGTTTCCTCGTCCGGTGCGGCAATCGTCACCATGACCGGCTCGCGGTCGGCGATGCCCTTCTCTTTCCTGACGCTGCGCACGGCACGCACGATGTCCTGCAGGACGGGCATCTCTTGCTCGACCTGTTCGTTCCGCCGGTCGGGATCGCTGCTGGGCCATGCTGCGGTGATCAGCGCCTCCCCGTCCATTGCCTCGGCCGCCGGCAGTGACGCGCCGGAGGCCGCTTCTTTCAAGTGCTGCCACAGTTCTTCGGTCAGGAACGGCGCGAAGGGATGCAGCAGGCGCAGCGATTGATCCAGCACCGTGGCCAGCGTTTGGCGGGCAGCCGCCCGGTCGGCCGAAGGGGCGGACTGGAGCCGGGCCTTGACGATCTCCAGGTACCAGTCGCAGACCTCATGCCAGAAGAAACCGTAGAGTTCCTGGGCGGCGTCATGCGTTCGGAAGGCTTCCAGCCGGGCGGTCACCGACTCGATGGCGGCCTGCAGACGGCTCAAGATCCACAGGTCCTCGAACGCCGTGACCTGGGCCGGAGGGCTGCCGGCGCGGCCGTCCTTCAGGTTCATCAGGACGAAGCGGGCGGCGTTCCATATCTTGTTGGCGAAGTGACGCCCCATCTCGAACTTCGATTCGCTCAGCTTGAGGTCCTGTCCCTCTGTGGTGAGAGTGATGAGCGAGAAGCGCACGGCGTCCGCGCCGACTGCATCTATCATGTCCACCGGGTCAATGCCATTGCCCAGGGACTTGGACATCTTGCGGCCCGTCTCGTCCAGGATGGTCCCGTGGATGTAGACGTCGCCGAAGGGCACCTCGTCCATGAACTCCAGGCCCATCATGACCATGCGAGCGACCCAGAAGTAGATGATGCTGCGGTCAGTCACCAGGACGTTGGTGGGGTAGTAGCGCTTCAGGTCTTCCGTCTCATCGGGCCAGCCAAGCGTGCTAAAGGGCCACAGGGCGCTGGAAAACCAGGTGTCGAGCACGTCTTCGTCGCGGCGGAACTCCTTGCCCCCGCAGGAGGAGCATTCGGACGGCAGCTCTCGCGCGATGCGGGGCTCTTCACAGGTGGTGCAGTAGTAGACGGGCAGCCGATGCCCCCACCATATCTGTCGGCTGATGCACCAGTCGCGCGCTTCGGCCAGCCAGCTCAGGTAGAAGTCCTTCCAGCGGGACGGGTGGAACCGGACACGGCCGTCTTCTGCGGCTTCGATGGCCTTCTGCGCCAGCGGCTTCATCTTGACGTACCACTGGTCGGACAGGTAAGGCTCAACGACTGTGTGGCAGCGATAGCAATGGCCCACCGAATGGCTGTAGGGCTCGACCTTCTGCAGTTGGTTCCGTGCCCGCAGGTCCTCGACCAGGGCTTCACGGCACTCGAAGCGGTCCATGCCCTGGTAATGGTCGCCGGCCTCCGACGTCATCTTGCCTTCTTCGTCAATGACGACGACCTCCGGCAGGCCGTGGCGGCGGCCAATCATGAAGTCGTTGGCATCGTGGGCCGGAGTGACCTTCACGGCGCCTGTGCCGAAGCTCCGGTCCACCCATTCGTCGGCGATGACGGGGATCTGCCGGCCCAGGATGGGCAGAGCCAGGGTCTTGCCGATAAGGTCCCGGTAGCGCCCGTCTTTGGGGTGGACGGCCACTGCCGTGTCGCCCAGCATCGTCTCAGGCCGCGTGGTCGCCACCGCGATGTGTTCGTGGGGCGACTGCGCAAGGGGGTAGAGGATGTACCAGAGGTGGCCCTCGTGCTCTTGACGCTCGGTTTCGATGTCGGACAAGGCGGTCCGGCAGCGCGGGCACCAGTTCACGATGTACTGACCGCGGTAGATGAGCCCCTGCTTGTGCAGCCGGACGAACGTCTCCAGCACAGCCCGGCTGAGCCCTTCGTCCATGGTGAAACGTTGGCGGTCCCAGTCGCAGGAGCAGCCCAGTCGTTTCAGTTGGTCAATGATGCGGTTGCCGTATCGCTCCTTCCACTGCCAGACGCGCTCCACGAATCGCTCGCGCCCCAGGTCCTGGCGCCGCAGCCCTTCTTTGGCCAGTTCTCGCTCGACAACGTTCTGGGTGGCGATGCCGGCGTGGTCCATGCCCGGCACCCAGAGGGTGTTGTATCCCTGCATGCGGCGGAACCGGATGAACACGTCCTGCAGGGCGTTGTTGAGAGCATGGCCCATGTGAAGCTCGGCGGTGACGTTGGGCGGGGGAATGACGATGGTGTAGGCCTCGCCGGGCCGGTCGGACTCAGTGCGGAAGAGCTTGCGTTCCTCCCAGAACCGATAGATTCGCTGCTCGATTTCTGCGGGGTCGTAGCGAGTCGGAAGCTCCGTAAGCATTTGAAAGCCTCTCAAGATCGGTCCATGAAGGGGTAAGAAAGGCAAGCGAGTCCGGTTCGGCTCAATCTTCCGCCAGCAGTTTGTACTCGACGCTGTCCAGGAGCGCTTCCCAGCTTGCCTCAATGATGTTCTCGCTCACTCCCACCGTGCCCCAGACGCGTCCTGGATCGGCGCTCTGAATGACAACGCGCACCTTGGCGGCCGTGGCCGCCTTCGGGTTAATGACGCGGACCTTGTAGTCGGTCAGTTGCATGTCCTTGAGAGCCGGGTAGTGGGGCTCCAGGGCCTTCCTCAGCGCTCCGTCCAGTGCGTTGACGGGTCCGTCTCCTTCCGAGGCCGTGTGCATCGGATGGCTGCCGACGTCCAGCTTCACGGTGGCGTCGGTAACGACGCTGCCATCCGGCTGCTTGACGACGCTGACGTGGTAGCTTCTGACCTTGAAGTGCGGTCGGAAATGGCCCGCCATCTTCTTGGCCAGGAGCTCAAAAGAGGCCTCCGCGGCTTCGAACTGGTAGCCTTCGTTCTCCAATACCTGCAGCTTGTCCAGCAGCTTCGAGACGAACTCGCGGTCGTGGGCGATGTCGTACTTCTCGACCTTCGCCATCATGCTGGCGTGCCCGGAAAGCTCGCTCAGCACGAACCGACGCTCGTTGCCCACCAGCTCGGGGTGCATGTGCTCGTAGGCAGAGTCCGCTTTCCGCATGGCGTCCACGTGCAGCCCGCCCTTGTGGGCGAACGCGCTTGAGCCGACGAAAGGCTGGTGGGGGTCGTAAATCATGTTGGCCATCTCGTAGACGAAGCGCGAGACCTCCGTCAGCTTCTGCAGTTGATCGTCGCGGAGGCAGCGGAAGGCGGTCTTCAGATTGATGATGGGTATGACGGAGCACAGGTCGGCGTTGCCGGCCCGCTCGCCCAGGCCGTTCACAGTCCCTTGCACGTGGACGGCGCCGCTCTGGAGGGCCGCGATGGAGTTGGCGGCAGCCAGGCCACAGTCGTTGTGGCAGTGAATGCCCACCGGGCAGCTGGACTCCTGGACCACGATTGCCGTCAGCCTGGCGATCGCATCGGTGA
>SDBU01008985.1_pt1 | contig 11272 bp, 9 predicted proteins | sample 2277071 | NCBI WGS metagenome assembly SDBU01 (sample SAMN10397929, study PRJNA504765) | marine sediment metagenome | isolation source: marine sediment core GS08_GC12, 126 cmbsf | place: Arctic Ocean: Gakkel Ridge, Loki's castle | collected 2008 | reverse complement strand
ACTCCGCCCCGCAGGCGCGGGGCTACGAAGGCTGGAAGAGCGCAGAGCCGAAACAAGCTGTTGTGGACCGGTTTCTTGGCTTTCTCCGCGTCCTCTGCGATCTCGGCGGTTAATTCTGTCAGGCGTTCTAAGCTCAGCAGATGCGCAGCAAGGGCCTGGAAATGAAGGCGAACGGAATGACGATCAGCAGATACCCGATGAGCCAGGCGTTCACGATGAACATCCTCTGGCCGGCATACGGCCCGAATATCCTCCAGCCCAGAAGCGTCCATCCGGGCGCTCGGATATCCCAGTCCCCTATCACCCCGAACGGATGGTACTTGTGTTCTTGAAGCCTGTATTCGAACACCTCTTCGTTCTCGGGACCATATCGCGTTATGGGCCCGGTGTATCTGAGTCCGTCCGCGCAGAGTTCGTGCTCGATGATCTTGCCCTTGCAGCGGAACCGAAGCATGTAGGGCGCGTCCCGCTTCTGTGCGCTGAGCGTCCAGTCGGCCCGGCCGGCCACCACGGTCAGTCCGTCCTGGGCGTAGTCGTCCTCTACGCGGCGGATCAGACCGTTGCTGACTGTCACGCCACCTTCGGGCGGCAGCATGTGGACGAGATCCGTTATCGCCTCCGCCGGGAAATACATGCTCAGGGTGATCCCGTCCTCGGGATCGGGCGTGTGGTAGGCGATGCGGCCGAAGGTCCACACGGCGATCAGCGCAACCGGGAGGACCGACGCCAGCAGCGGCCATCCCTCTTGCCTGATGGCCTTGAGCCCGATCTGGCTGATGGTGGTCCGGTGGCGCTTCTGGGCATCCTTGTCGCCCGTTTTCTTGGCCTCGCGAAGCAGCTCCTTCTGACGCTTCTTGTCCTGCTTGCAGCGCCTCAGCAGGCCCTGGTCGGTGGTCTTGATGCGCACCAACGTCAGCACCAGGGCCGTGGCGATCGCCACGATGAGGAGGGCCGCATCGCGCGGCAGGTGCAGCAGCCACCCCATGACGGGGTCGGCAATGGCAAGGACAATCCTGTTTATTGCGTCAAGCATCCTGTTCTTCCGCGATGATTGTGATGTGCCCGCGGTCCCCGTCCACGCGGATTCTTGCGCCGTCCTCGATGATGCTCGTGACATCGGCGCAGGCCACGGCGGGGATGCCGAAATCCCGCGCCGTGATGGCCCCGTGGGAGAGCACCCCGCCCCGCTCCACGACGAGGCCCTTGATGCGCGTGAAAAGCGCCGTCCAGCTCGGGTCCGTGGACGGGCAGACCAGGACGCAGTCCTTGCCCAGGTCGCCGGCCTCGTCCGGGTGGTGGACGATGCGCGCCGTGCCCACGAACACGCCCGCCGACAGCGACACGGCGTCCAGCTCCCTGGCGTCCGGGAAGTGCCGCGGCAGGCCGAGGTCGTCGAGTGCTGCGGAGTCCACAACGTCCGGCAGGTCCAGTCTCAGCTGGCTCTTCCATCGGACCTTACGCTTGCGGATCTCCTCCGTCAGATCGTCGCGCTCCCGCTCGAAGCGCCCGAGTTCGTCCAGGTGCAGGAAGAACACGTCGTCGCCAATTCCGAGACGCCGGCCGACCTCCAGCAGGGCCAGCCTGATCAACTCGTACCCCATCATGAGGTAGTGCTTGCCGATCTCGCGGTAGGGCAGAAGCTGCTGCGCTTCCTTCGCCATGGATTCGAGCCCCTCCCGGAAGCAGCTTCCGCCGCATTCTTCGAGCAGCTCGGGCAGCCGGCTCATGGCCTCTTCGCGCATCCGGGCACTCTTTCGGTGCAGCGCCTCGGGAGACCGCTCCTCGCCCGGCCCGCCGGCGCGGCCCGTCAGGTCGAGGAAGGAGGGATCTTCGCGGTAGCGGGGGTTGGCCAGCTCCATTTCTTCCACTGCGCGGTGGCCGTACTTCTCCAGGAACGCCTCGCGGCTCTGCTGGCCGCGGGCAACGTCGTACTGCATGGCGTTCTGCTCGACGGTGGTGTTGCCTTCCAGGCCGCTCGTGAGCACCTGGGTCAGGCGTTGGCCCTCGGACGCGCCCATCAATTGAGCAAGCCCGCTTTCCAACTGCGCGCGCGCGATGCCGCCGAAGTAGCCGGGCTTGAGCGATTCCTTGCCGAAGTCGTGCATGACCCGGGCGACGCGCTCGTGCACCTCCCGGACAAGGGCTTCCGTGCCCAGTTCCGAAAGGTCCTGCTCCCTCTTCTCCCGGACGTATTCCAGGTACGGCGGCAGGACCGCCTCGCGGAAGCGCCGGACCGCCTCGCGGCGCGCCTTCTTCGTGAGCGAACGGGAACGGATCATGCCCCACAGCGTGGCCGGCAGCCTGAGCAGGAACTTCTGGTCCGCGCGGGCAGCGTCGAACTTGGCCGGCGCCGCCTCCAGGACGGTCGGGTTCTCCAGTATCTCGTCGCTGTCGTACTTGACGGGCAGGCCCTCCCAGAACAGTTCGGAGGCGCGGTCCGGGTCCGTGTAAATCCGACCGCAGATCAACTCCAGGAAACCCTCTTCACGCACCCGCCCGCTGGGCCGGTAGCCGAAATCCCGATACATCAGGCCATACCCGCCGTCGCCGCTCATGAACTTCCGCATGATGTCCCAGGTCAGCGGCCTGGGCGCCGGAAGCGTCTCGGCCAGGTTGTGGATGATCCAAACGCGGTGGCCATCGCCCACGGCCTCACGGAGCCGCGCGATCTCCTCCTTCCTGCCCTCTTCCGCATCGCGGGCAACGTCCAGACCGCGCACGGCCCGCGCTTGCAGCAGTGCGAACGTGCCGTGCTCAAGGCCCCACTCGACATCCACCGGAAAGCCGAAATGCCTCTCCACGTCCAGGGCAATACGTGCCAGCTCGCTGATCTGCGCATCGGTGAGCGATGCCGCCTGCGCGTCCGGCTGCTGCGCGTCTTCGCCGTCGCTAAGGCCGAATACCGCACGCGCCTTGTTGCCGATCACCTTCTCCTTGACCTCAAGCGTCTCGCGGTCCAGCACGAAGCGGTCCGGCGTGACGTCTCCGCTCACAACGGACTCGCCCAGGCCGTAGGAGCTTTCGATGACCAGCTCGTTCGCGTTGGGCCGCAGGGGGTTGGCGGTGAAGGCGATGCCCGAGACGCGGCTGTTGAACATGGCCTGAACGGTCACGGCGGTGCCTTCCAGGTGTCCCAGCCCGTGCGACTTCCGGTAGACAATGGCGCGCGCGTTGTGCCAGGAGTCGAACACCGCGTTCACGCATTCCTTCAGCGCGTCCCACGCGGTCTTCGGGAACGCCTTGCCGGTGCGCCGCTCGGGGCGCCGCGCGGAGCACAAGCTGGCGATCCGCTTCTCGGATCAGTTGCTCCGTCTCGAGAAGGAATTCGGCCTGACGCCAAGCGCCCGGGCGAACCTGGCGCAGCCCAAGGAGAAGGATCCCGCCGAGAACCGCGGCAAGAATCGCTTCTTCAATAACTAGCATGAAATACGCGGCGAGCAAGATCCCGAAGAAGTGGCTCAAGATCATTCTCGGGATCCCAGGGTATGATCCGCGGGACCAGGCCGAGGATTGCTACTTCGACGCGGCGGCGGCGCAGACGCCGATCGACTTCTTCGCCGAGTGCCTGACGCACGTCAAGGCCGAATGGGCCGGCGATCCCTTTGTCCTGGCTGTGTGGCAGACGGCGATCGTCGCCAACGTCTACGGATGGCAGCGACCGGACGGGACCCGCCGTTACCGCGAAGTGTTCATATATGTGGCGCGGAAGAACGGCAAAACCGCATTCGCCGCCGGCAACGTGCTTTTCATGCTTTTCTGCGAACATGAGGCCGGGGCGGAGATCTATTCGTCGGCTGCCGACAAGGATCAGGCCTCGCTCCTCTACGACCAAGCGACGGAGATGGTCCGGAACGAGGAGGTTCTGCAATCACGCTCGACGATCTATCTGTCGACCCGGGCGATTGTGCTGAAGGACCACACGGGGAGCTACAAGCCGATAAGCGCCGATGCGTATTCAAAGCACGGCTACGGCGCGAGCTTCGTCGTCAACGATGAACTCCACGCGCAGCCAAACGCAAAGCTCATCGAGGTGCTTGAAACATCGATGGGCAGCCGGCGGCAGCCGCTGACGTTTCACATCACGACGGCCGACTTCGCGCGCCCGTCGATCTGCAACACGAAGCTCAAAGAAGCGCGCGCCGTGCGCGACAACGGCGGGAAGCGAACGAAGCCCGGATACGACCCGGAGTTCTTGCCGGTCATCTACGAGGCGTCGCGCAAGGACGATTGGACGAAGGTGGCGACCTGGCGCAAGGCGAACCCGAACCTGGGCATCTCCGTCAAGATGGTCTACATGCGGCGGAAATGCCGCAAGGCGATGGAGGACCCGACGTTTGAGAACACCTTCAAAAGGCTCCATCTCAACATCGTCACCGAGCAGGCCGAGCGCTGGATCCAGATGGACAAGTGGGACGCCTCGGCCGGGGCGGTAGATGCGAAGGAGCTCGAGGGACGGGAGTGTTACGCCGGGATGGACCTGGCCGAGACGATCGATACTGCATCGACGGTGCTCTTCTTTCCGGACCCCGATCCGGAGGCGGAAAAACCTCGGCATAAGGTGTTGCCCTTCTTCTGGATCCCGGAGGAGCGGGCGCGCGAGCGTGAGCTGCGCGATCACGTGCCCTTCCTGGCATGGGCGGCCCAGGGGCTGATCGAGCTTACGCCCGGGAACATCATCGACTATCGATACATCCGGCGCCGCCTTGTGGAGCTCTCGAAGCTGTATCAGATAATCGAGGTCGGATACGACCCCTGGAACGCCCGGCAGTTGGCGCTGCAGCTCAAGGATGAAGAGGAGTTGCCGATGGTCGAGTTCAGGCAGGGCTACCAGAGTATGAACGAGCCGTGCAAACGGCTGGGCGGGATGATACTCGCCGCCGAGATTGAGCACGGGGCGCATCCGGTCCTTGATTGGCAGGCGGCCAACATCTCGATCCGCAAGGACCCCGCCGGCAACATCAAGATCGATAAGCCGAGCTCCACCGAGAAGGTCGACGGGATGGTCGGCCTGGTGATGGGGATCGGCTGCTGGATGGCGCAACAGGGGGCGGGGAAATCAGTATACGAGGAACGGGGAGCGATCTTCCTATGAGTCGTCGCCTGAAACTGCCGCAGGATTGGCAGTGGGATCTCTGTTGCGCGGCGGGATTCGGACTCCTCCTATGGGGCGTCCACGAGATTTATCCGCCTGCCGCCATGATCCTGGCGGGGGCTGTCGGTATGTTCATCGGCATCAGGCGGGCGACGAAGTGAGTTTCATCGCGACACTCTTCGGGCCGAGCGCGCTCCACGAGGGGTCCACCGGCTGGATTGAGGAGGTCACGGGGGGCGTCAAGACCGCGGCCGGCCGCCGGATCACGCCGAAGGGCGCGTTGAGCCTGGCGGCCTACTATGCGTGTCTGAGGGTGATTTCCGAGGACATCGCGAAGATGCCGCTGCGCGTCTATCGGCGAATGAGCCCTCGGGGCCGGGAGCCGTTGCCCAATCATCCTGTCGACCCGCTCGTTCACCGGACGCCGAACGAAGAGCAGACCGCGATCGCGTTTCGCGAGATGGTCACACACTGGGCGATGGGCTGGGGAAAGGGTTGCGCGAAGATCGAGCGGGGCCCGGGCGGCCAGCCGATCTCGCTCATGGCGATCCACCCGGACCGGATCCGGCTGCAGCGGACCAAAGAGGCCAAGCGCATCTACCAGGTCCGGATAGACAACCAGGCGAACGGAAAAGACCAACGCTACATGACGGTGCAGCCACGCGACATGCTCCACATCACCGGGTTTGGGGGTTACGCGCTGAGTGTGCTGGCCGGCGAGTCGATCGCGTTGGGGATGGAGGCCGAGCGCTTCGGAGGATCGTTCTTCGGCAACGGCGCCGTCCCGGGCTCCGTGCTCGAACATCCCGGCAAGATCAGCTCTGATGCGAAAAAGCACCTGACCGAATCGATCCAGAAGGAGCATGGTGGCGCGAGCCAACGCCACAAGGTACTGCTCGTTGAAGAGGGAATCACGTGGAAACAGATGACGATCCCGCCGGAGCAGGCGCAGTTCATCGCGACCCAGCAGTTCAGCGTGGAGACGATCTGCCGATGGTTTCGGGTGGCGCCCCACAAGGTGCAACACCTCCTGCGCTCGACGTTCAACAACATCGAGCACCAGGGCATCGAGCACGTCGGGGATACGCTCCTGCCGTGGGCGGAGCGCTGGGAGCAGGAGGGCGACGGGAAGCTTTTCGGCCCCGCTGAAACCGATCTCTTCATCAAGCACAACTTCACCGCGCTCCTGCGCGGGGACATGGTGAAGCGGTCGCAGTATTACCGGAACCTGTGGCAAATGGCGGCATTGTCAATCAACGACATCCTCGAGCTCGAGGACCGCAACCCGATAGGGCCCGAAGGGGACCGCCGGTTTGTGCCCGTCAACTATCAGACGCTCGATCGCGCTATCAGCAATCCGACAGCCAAGACGCCCGCACAACCGGCCGGCGGCGCCGAGGAGCGCAGCGCACTACGCGCTTCGTTCCTGCCGCTCCTCGAGGAGGCGATCTCGCGGGTGCTGACGAAGGAATCCAAGGCGCTGGCCCGTGCCGGCAAGCGTCACGCAGGCAATGCCGAGGCATTCGGCAGATGGTCCGGGGAGTTCTACGAGGAACAGGAGGCCTACTTCGAAGAGGCCGTGGGACCGATCGTCGAGGGTCTCGCCGCCCTGGCGGGCGTCGCGCTCAACGGCCAGGTGCAGACGGCCGCGACTGCATACGTGGATGACTCCAAGGAAGCGGTGAACGGCGAGGTTACCGAGGCGCGAATGACGGAGATCGGGGAATGGACCGACGGGCGCGCCGAGGAGATGGCGACCGCGATTATCGATGAGGTGATACAAGATGGGTGAGGACAAATGGACGCTTGATTGCGTGGCCCAGCACCTTGGGCCGTGGATGGTAGAGACGAGCCATTTCAGCGCGGCCTACACTGCAGTGATGGCCGGCGCCTGGCCCCGCGTGGAGGCGGCGAGCGGAAGAGACAACCGCGCATATAGCGTGCTCGCCGGCGGCATCGGCATAGTGCGGATTGTCGGCTTCATGATGAAGGGCGAAAGCAAGTTCGGGGGGACCACCTCCACGATCGGCGTGCGCCGGCAGTTGCGCCTGGCGGCTGCCGACCCGGAGGTCAAAGCGGTGATGCTCGCGATCGATTCGCCAGGCGGCACGGTCGCCGGCACGGCGGAGCTCGCCGAAGAGGTCGTGCGCTTGAATGCGAAGAAGCCGGTCACCGCCTATATCGAGGACCTGGGCGCGAGCGCCGCCTACTGGACGGCGAGTCAGGCCGGGCGGGTGGTTGCCAACGCGACCGCGCTAGTCGGCTCGATCGGCACCGTGGCGATCGTCGAGGACACCTCGGGGATGGCGGAGAAGGACGGCGTCAAGGTTCACGTGATCTCGACCGGGCAATACAAGGGGGCGGGCACCCCAGGGACCGAGATCACCGAGGATCATCTCGCCTATGCGCAGGGGCTCGTGGATGAGCTCAACGGGCATTTCCTTGCGGCGGTGAAGAAGGGCCGCCGGATGCCCATCGACCAGGTCCGCAAGATCGCCGATGGGCGGGTGCACGTCGCCGCACGGGCGCTCGACCTCGGGCTGATCGACGCCGTCGAGACCTTCGATGAGGCGATAGCGGAGCTGGCGCAGAAGGTGCGTCCGCAGAAAGAGGCCACAACGAGAATGGAAGACGCCGACAGGCGGCTGCGATTGGCAAGAGCAGGGGACGTGCGCAGAGACGCATGAGCCCTATAGGGCGTGGCCCCGGCGCAGAGTCGCACGGGTGAGCGCGTGACAAGTCGTGAACAACAAAAGGAGACCGATATGTTGAATCCCAATGAACTGAGGGCCGACAAGGCGCAGCTGATCGCCTCGGCCGAGCAGATCCGCGACGGGGCGAAAGCCGGCGAGCGGGACCTGACCGAGGAGGAGAACTCCAAGATCGACGAGCGACTGGACCAGGCCGAGAAGCTCGAGGCCCGGGCGCAGGAGATCGAGGCCGTAGAGAGACGCGAGGCGCGACTGGCCGCGGCGGCCGAGGGGCTCGTCGTTGACGACGGTGCGCACGCCGGCGGCCTGGAGCTATCGCCCGATGCCGACATCCGCGGGGGACGCGACCGGCAGATAGACGTCGACCCCGAGTGCGGCTTCGAAAACTATGGCGACTTCGCACACGTCGTCAAGGTTGCCAGCCGCCCTGGCGGCCGGGTCGATGAGCGTCTCTTGAAGATGGAGGCCGCCTACGGCCAGCATGGCGCCAGCGGCGAGGACGGCGGTTTTCTGAATCCGCCGGGTTACAGCACCCGCATCTACGAGCGGGCGATGGAGAGCCTGCCGGTCCTCGATCAGACCGACAAGATCGTCCTCACGGGCCCCGGCAACTCGATCACGATCAACGGCATGGTCGATCATGCCAAACAGAACACGACCTACCGCTACGGCGGGGTTGTCGTCTACCGCGTGGACGAGGCCGACCAGATCACCCGGTCGAACCTCAAGTTCCGGCAGATCACGCTCAAGCTCACGAAGCAGGCGGCGCTCTCCTTCTGCACCGAAGAGGAGCTGTCGGACGCGTTCGTCAACTTCGGGGAGCGGCTCCTCAGCAAGCACGCGGCGGCGATCGCCGACGAGCTGGTCGAGGATGTGATGTTCGGCAACGGCGCCGGCCGGCCCCTGGGGGCATTCGCCTCGGACGCCTGCATCTCCATCACAAAAGAGACCGAGCAGGCAGACGACACCATCGTCACGGAGAACATCTTCGGGATGGAGCAGGCCCTCTGGCCGAACTCCGAGGCCGGGGCGAACTTCTACTACAACCACGAATGCCACAAGCAACTCAGGACGCTTGTCCTGGCGGTCGGGGCCGGTGGTCAGACTGTCAACCTGTTCGACAACCGCGGCCGGCCGGCCTCGCTGGACGGCTATTCGGCCTACAAAACCGAGCACTGCGAGGCCCTCGGCGACGCGGGCGATATCTGCCTGGGCGATTTCCGGCAGTATCTCTTCGCCACCAAGGGCACGCTGCGCACGGCGATGAGCATCCACCTGCGCTTCGACTACGACGAGGTCGCCTTCAAGTCGACGTTCCGCAACGACGGGCGTCCCGCGTGGGAACAGAGCCTTCGCCCCCGCAAGGGTGCGAGCACCTTCCGCGTTTCCCCCTTCGTCAAGATTGCGGCACGCGGATAAACAACGGCTTGGGCCGGGGGCCCGAGACGCGATCCCCGGCCCATAACTACTGATAGGAGATACACGATGTCTGTAAATAAGCGGATCTTGGAAATGCTCCAGATCCACCCCATATGGCCGGCTTACGTCGTTGACGACGGCGACGACGACACGGTCGCGACCGGGGATTACATTTCCCTCAAGAACTACGGCCGGGTGCTGGCGCTGATCGCCTTCAACGACGGCACCGCGACCAGCGGCGACATCGACATCGAGGTCTACCAGGCGACGAACGTAACCAACAGCCTGTCCGATGCCAAGGCCCTCAATGTCTGCAAGACCGGCCGCATCTACTCCAAGAAGCACGCCACAACGCTGGCCGCAGTCGGCGCCTGGACGAAGGAAACGCAGGCGCCGGCCGACGAGATCTGGGACGATGAGGCCAGCGGCGAAACGCTGGGCATGATCGCGATCGAGATTCGCGCGGAAGACCTGGACGTTTCCGGCGGCTTTGATTGCATCCGGGTCGATCTCGACACCATATCCAGCGCCAAGTTGGTATGCGGATTGTACATCTTGGCCGACCCCAAGTACCCCGCCGCTCCCGAGCTGATGAAATCCGCCCTGGCGGACTAACCCACTGACAGACGGGGGACGGGCGAATAGCGTCCGTCCCCTACCCAGAGAAACCTGCCCCGGCAGGTCGCCGAGGCTGACCTGGAAAACGATAGGAGTATGGTATGGGTTCCTCAAAGACCGCAAAGACGGAACTTTTTGCACAGTGGGTGTCCGGCAACATGGTCGTTGCCGACCAGAGCCTGTCCACTGGGCGACGAATCTTTCTGGACGCGACAACCGGCTCGGACGCCGGCGGGTATGGCGCCAGCCCCGAAAAGCCGGTTGCTACGCTCGACTATGCGTTCGGCCTCTGCACCGACAGCCAGGGCGACATCATATACGCCATGCCCGGCCACGCCGAGACCGAGGCTTCTGCCGTAGGGCTGGCCGAAATGGATATCGACGGCGTCACGCTACAGGGCCTCGGACACGGGGCGGACCGTCCGACGTTCAACTTCACCCACGCCGACGCCGACATGACCGTTACCGGCGCGTCACTGACGATCAGGAACTGTCTCTTTGTGTCGGGCGTCGCCAACTGCAAGACTACGCTAAACGTGGGCGCTGACGCCGACGGCCTGACGCTTGAAGACTGCGAGTTCAAGGACGGCGGCACCTCCGGCACGGAACTGCTCAACGGAATTACGTTGGCGACCACGATTACCGACGTGCTGATCCGCAACTGCCGATTCCTGACGGTTGAGGGCGGAACGATCGCGAGCGCTATCCTGTTCGCCGGCTCAAACGGGAACTGTCGGATTCAACACTGTTACTTCAACGGCGCCTATGCCACTGCTGCGATCCTCGGGAGCGCCGGCACCGGGACGCAAATCCAGATTTTCGATAACTGGATGAAGGTCACTGACGGCGAGCCGGGCATCGAGCTGAAGTCCGACACCACGGGCGTCATTTCTCGCAACCACATCGAGTCCACCGGCGTGACCGCTGACGCCGCAATCGTGGCCGCTGATTGCTCGTGGTTCGAGAACTACTGCGTCATCGGTGACGGGCTCGCAGCGGAGCTTGTTGGCGTCAGCACAGAGTCTTTCGGCCCGGACGCATCGCAGTCGACCATCATGGGACAGAAGGTCATCAAGACCGCAGCCGACGTGCTCACCGGCGGGATCGTGAACCTCTTCACCGTCGCCGGCGGGATGGTTGCTATCCACGGGCTTGTCGGGATCACCTCCGGCGCAACCGGCTCCGGCGGAGCCAGCAACTGCAACTACAACGCCAACCCGACAACCGGCTCGGCCAACGACCTGTGCACCACCGTCGACCGACCTGTCTCGATCACCGTTACCTCGGATACCGGAGGCGTGCGAAACTCACCGAACCGCGGCAGATTGTTGGTCACGTAGATTCGGTTGCCGTCCGGGGAGAGAGCCATTCCCCAAGGTCCCCGTGACGCCGCCAACCGCCACGATTCCCGGCCGGACGCAACGTCCACGAC
>SDBU01008984.1_pt1 | contig 11276 bp, 10 predicted proteins | sample 2277071 | NCBI WGS metagenome assembly SDBU01 (sample SAMN10397929, study PRJNA504765) | marine sediment metagenome | isolation source: marine sediment core GS08_GC12, 126 cmbsf | place: Arctic Ocean: Gakkel Ridge, Loki's castle | collected 2008 | reverse complement strand
TGTAAAGCCAAATCGGGGTTAAAATACTCTATTTTGGTTTCCTGCATTGATACTGCACTGCGAGGCATCTTTTGTCGCCGTTGCATAACTGTTATGCGTTCCGTCATCGGACGCGAGTTTGATATTCTTCCCGTTGAAGTCAATGGAACTGGTAATGTTGTAAGTTCCATATTTCACCAAGATAGTGCCTGTACTCGACGTGATGCCAATAGCAGAGACGATGGTCGCTTTAGCATCTTGCCAGGTCGAACCAGAGTTGCTGTCATTTCCACCATCCACACTGGTTTTGACATAACAGAGATCGAAAATTGAGGTGGTAAAGCTTGCAGTGCTGTCTGCCCATGAGACACCACCGGCTAAGTTTTCAGCATAGCACCGGTAATAGTATGTTGTCCCGGGGTTTAGACCCGTTATATCTGTTCCAAATGTCTCTGCACCTTTGACACCAAGATCTACAACATTATCCCATGCGTTTGCGATTGTGCCTCCATCATTGTTTCCCCAATGGATGCGTACAGTAGGATTTTCACCTCCCGTGTCAGTTATCTCGCCGTTTAATCTGGCAGAAGTAGCTGTCACATTCGATGCACCTGTGGAATTAGTAACGATCGGGACGGTTGCTACGTCGTCATTAGTGATAGCGCCTTGACCTTGGCTGTCGGAAATCAACGCGCCTGTCGGGTTCGAGAGAATGAGGAAGAAAGTCTCATCCAGTTCGATTTTTTCGTCTCCAGTGACGTTCACGGTGATTATTTGCGTCAACGCTCCGCCCGCGGTGAAACTGAGTGTGCCACTAGTTGCTATGTAGTCACTGTCAGTTGTGGTCGCCGTGTCATCCGCCGTCGCATAATTTACCGACACGGCAGTGGTATTATGGGAACGAGTCACGGTAAAATTGAAAGAAGTTGTGCCGCTATCGCCTTCGTTCTGCGACACGTCATTAATCGAAAGGGCTGGTATGACCAAAGTCTGAACGTCGGAGGCAAACGAAGTCCCGGCTACTGCTTTCACTCTGAAGTAAACAGCAACGCCCGGCGTCAAGGCAATCACGGTTCCTGTACAAATTCGGATATGAGCGGTGCAGTTGACGGAGCGAACGCAAAAGTTGACTTGACACCGGGAACCAACCTTTATTTCCGAACCAAAGCAACCGAAACTACTTTGGCATCGGGTATTCAAACTCTGACCGTTCCCAACCGTCCTGGTACTCCAAACTACACCATTGATTACGTGGCTGAAACAATAGGTGAAGCTGTTCCGGCGACAGTGGAATATAACGCGGATGGCAACTTTGCCACTGCCAATAGCAATGGAACAGGAACCTGGGCTTTTTTGTTGCAATGGCTCACACCACCATGCTATAATATTCATAAGATAAACCATCTTTATATAGGAGATTTTATGAACATTTTGATCACTGGTGCTGCTAGCCGTCTGGGCAAGGCTATTGCTGACGAACTGGAAAAAGACCACCAACTCCGCCTCTTGGACAGTGTATTTGACGATGTGCCTTTTTTAAAAGAAAACAACGCTGAGTTTATGAAGGGCAGTATCCTCGACCCAGAAACGGTCTGGAAAGCCGTTCGTAACATAGACGCCCTGATTCACACCGGTGAGCCGCCTCAACATCTACCAGAAGTTGAACTGGAAAAAGAACAGTTCCTCCTTGATTTGGCTACACGCGGTACCCATGTGCTCTTCAAAGCTGCCGTCGAAGCTGGCGTCAAGCGGTTCATCTACGGCAGTACGCTGGAGATTTTCAGTGCCTACCCCGATGATGTCTACATAAGTGAGCTTTGGAAACCGCTGCCGGAACCCGAAATCCATCAAACGACTCGCTACCTAGGAGAACTTACCTGCAGGGAATTTGCAAGAGACCACCCGGTTACGGTTACAGCACTACGTCTGGGCAAGCTAGTTATGGCGGAGGATGTAGTAAATCAACAACCCGACTTCATGTGGGTAGATGTGCGGGATGCGGCGGTGGCTTTCCGATGTGCCCTCAACCGCGAAGCTAGTACTGCAATTCAATGGACCAGGCGCTGGTCTGTCTATCACGTCTGCGCAGCCTTTGATAATCCCAAATACCTCATCGACCAGGCCGCAACTATAGGCTATAAACCCAAGCATAATTTCCAATAGGACTGATAGCAACCAACAACGTATCTAATAGAGGTAAGGTATGAAAAAGAAAGTTCTACTGTTAGGCGCTTCAGGCAATATAGCCCCACATCTGCTCCCGGGACTTGAGCCATATTATCATCTCTGCCTGGCCGACATCACGCCCCATCCAGATGGTAAACCTATTCTCACTGTCGATGTTACTTCCTACCAGCAGGTAAAAGAAGCAGCGCGTGGCATGGACGCCATTATGAACTTCACCGTGGTGCGCGACCATCCAGTGCAGAGCTTCGAGGTAAGTACCCTGGGGGCTTGGCACGTCATGAAAGCCGCCGCTGAACTGGACATCAAAAAGATTATCCACACAGGTCCGCAAGCCATCCGCAGTGCCTACGACCATGACTTTGATATTATCGACGTTCCCGAAGCACCGGGTTCCGGCTATTACGGACTCACCAAGATGCTCGGTATGGAAGTCTGCCGTATCTACTCTCGAGCCTATGATATCCAGACTATCTGTTTTCTTTTCAACGGCCTGGGCCCCAAACCGACAGAAAAAGTGATACAAAAAGACTTCCCGCCTTTCACTATTGTCTGGGAAGACCTACAGCAGGCCTGCCGGTTGGCTTTGGAGATTGAATCCGTGCCTGACAATTTCCAGGTATTCAACATGCTGAGTTATGAGGGGCACCAAAAATACAGCGTGGACAAAGCCAGGCGTATTCTGGGTTTTGAGCCGCTTGAGAAATGGGAAAACTACTTTTCGAGGATACCGGAAAATCAATGATAATAAACTTTCAGACTTTCTGAGAAAGCTAATACGAGTTCTCTCGGAAAGTAGCCCAAGGCATGTCCAGAGCACTTCGCTATCGCTCTGCATAAACTCCGCGAAGGATCTCGTAGCCGAACTCGAAAGGCCACGAAAGTTTACAAGACTTCGGGATTGCCAAATTAGAAATTTGGGCTACAACACTCTACACATAAGGAGGGACGACTTCCTCCCCGCCGTGAACGGCGGAGTTTTCGTCGCCTGTTTTCTATGAAAAAAAGTGTGTTTACACTCATCCTTGCTAGTCTGTTTCTTATGCTCCTGGCTCTTCCCTACACAACTCGGGCAACCACCATTGAGTATGAGGTCAAAGATTTGCCGGACACAACATCAGGAGAAGACCTCTGGCAGTATACGTATCGTGTTAGTAACTATATCTTTACTGCAGGTCATGGATTCACCATCTACTTTGACCAAACGCGTTACAAAAACATTGGGGCACCGACAGTCCATGTCAATGAGGACTGGGATATCATGGTCTGGCAGCCCGACATTGCCATTCCTGATTTTGGTGCTTACGACGTCCTGGCCGTGACCTCAGAGGGTGACAGCGCGTCTCTGGCAGATGCATTTACTGTGAGCTTTGTCTGGACAGGGAATGGAACGCCTGGACCACAACAATTTGAAATTTATGACTCCAATTTCAATACATTGGAATTAGCCCAGACCGTCAGTGCGCTGATGAATCCTTGGGATGTAAATGGTGATAACACGGTGAACATTTTGGACTTAGTTTTCGTGGGGCGTCAATTTGGCGCGACACCACCTGATAATCCAGCCGCTGATGTCAATGGCGATGGCACGGTGGATATTTTGGATATAGTGCTAATTGGTCAACACTTTGGTGAGAGCTATGATTCTACTGCAGGGGCACGTTGATGAAATGAAGCGCAAAACCTGGTTTCTATTTATTTAACTCTTTTTGTCGCAGAAGTCCTGTTTACTTTGCAATTGTTCCGTTTTCCGTTTTCCATTTTCCGTTTTTAAGGAGAATTCAATGAAAAGATTATTTCACATCACATCTCTTGTCTGTGCAAGCCTATTATTCTTAATTCCCAGCCTGGCCGTCGCCCAAGAGTTGACCATTGGGAATTACAGTTTGGTGGGCAGGGAACGAGTTGGTCGCGCCGAGTTTAACTATACCTACCATGCGGATGTAACCAACACCGGGCCTGCTGTCCGTGACGTCACCGCTAATGTGACGAGTGATTCAGAGCATACTGTTGTGGTTGATGGGAAACTAACCTTTGGCGAAGTTCCTGCCCAAAATACGGTTAGCAGCAGTGACACTTTTACCATCCGCCAGGACCGACTTTTTCCCTTTGACCCTGTAGCTCTAGTCTGGGAGGTGCAAGCAACGCCCGTGCCGCCTACTACACCAGAATCCTCTAAAATTGAGGGGAACCTCATTCGCAATGGCGCATTTGAATTGGGCGATACGGGCTGGGCGCGCAATCAATGGACGTATAGCGATGATGGAAAAGAGGGCGTGGGGATGCGTATTAACCCTTTTAGCGCCCCCAACAATCAAGGTTTTATTATGCAAGAACTCCATCTACCGTCTGAACTCGAATCCGGTGTTTTTTCCTTTGAATATCATATTCAGGCACAGCCGGGCTTGCAACCGTCTTTAGGAGGTTTCGGGGCTAGTTTGATAACTTGGGAAGGCAATATACTGGCGACCTTGCACACCATTGACGCCAATTCCTTTCCGGGATTCGGTTGGCAATCGGTTCGTGTTGTTCTGAACACCGAGGCTTTGAGCCAATTGAACACAACCCACGCTGCAAGCAGTCGAGTGTTCTTGTTGATAGCGTTGATGGGCGAGTATATCGACGCCGTCGTAGATAACGTGGTTTTTCAGGTCGAAGGTACAATGAAACTACCCAACATTCCTGGCGTCATTGCCTATATTCGGGATGGGAAGGAAATCCGTCGCATCCGCTCCAATGGCAGCGACGATGCCCTTATCTGGCGTCCTTCCAGCACCATAGGCGTCTCCCATGACATATTCGATGTCGCCTGGCGGCCCGATTCTAAGGCATTGGCTTTCAGTAGCAATCACGAATATGGCTACTCGCGCTGGAGTTCTGACATCTACGTCATGCGTCCCGACGGCAGCGAACTTCAGCGAGTAACCAATCCACCGGCTCTCAGCAAGCTGCCAGGTGATTATCCAACGGGCATTGTGACCGGCAAGGTACACAACGACACCGGCCGCTTTATATCAATAATTGTATATGTGCAAGGAGCAACCAAACCGGCCCAAAAATCATCGGGTCTACTGCCTCCGGACGGAAACTCCGGCGACACGCTAGATTTCACCATTGAAGTGGCAGACTTGGGGCCAGGGGTTGGACAGTACGTGGCAGTCTGGGAAGAGGGGTACCCAGAAGCGCAAATGGCGGTGGATGTCCAGGCTGGAAAGACAGTGGACGCGGGTATAATTGACTACACCGGTTTGAGGAACACATACACGGTGAGTCAAATTACCTGGCGCGGCGACGGCTCCCAGATAGGCTTTGTGCTGTCGACGATTCTGCGGAGAATTAAAGCCAACGCCACCTTCACAGATATGGACGAGCCGTTGGTTGATTTAAACCTCTTCGCTTCCAGCCCCGCCTGGTTTCCCCAGGGGGATAAAATTCTTTATGTCCAGGGTTTTTCCTCGGAAAAAGATGGAATTTATTTGACAGACGTCGGAAGTGCCAATGAGGGAACGCGGCTGGTATTCCCAACCCAAATTGCCTCATCAGCGGAGGAACCAGTATGGCTCCCCGATGGTTCAGGCTTTTTGTACGTGCAGCGTCAGTCCAAATCCGGAGTGTCTGGCGCTGACATTTTCCAATACGACATGGCCAGCGGGCAAGCAGTGCCTTTGACTGATTTTTGGAATGAGCAAGCTGCCCATCCGAGTCCATCGCCAGACGGTCAATACATTGTTTTTGAACGTCTGCCGGAGAACAGTGAGCATCGAGACCTATGGGTAATGAAGCGGGATGACCCGACAATCATGTGGATTTTGACAAACGATGGCAAGAGTAGCAATCCGGACTGGAGCCACGCCGAACCATGAGCGACTGTGAGTGGTCTCCTGTATCATGGTCAGGAGACCACTCACACATTGAGTACAGGAACACTCTCCCACAGACCAATCCCGTAGCGTAGCGGCTTGGATTGAGGCTTGGGTTGAGTAACGAAGTGTATCGAAACCAAGAAGCGTATCGAAATCAGGGCGAAGCAGTTTTTCAGTTTTAGTATGACAGAGTAATATGACAACGAATTCAAGGATTTATCGAATAGTATTCGTTTAGGTAGTTTTCAAAAATAAACTTTATATTTTGGATTCCGCAAATGTAGAGGATATGAGCTTATCCTAATTCGTAATTCGTAACTCGTAATTCGTAATTCACATAATCCTCTGTATTAGTTGTCATATTCTTCCTGACATGCTTTACAGTACCAAATTTTATTAGGAGGTAAAGTAAATGAAGTATCAAGTTTTACTACTTGTAGCAATAATGTTCCTCGTGCTTGTTCAGGGTGATGTTTATGGAGGTTATGTCACCGAAGACTTATATGCCTATTGGTCGTTTGACCAATCTACCATCAGCGGCAAGGTAATCAAAGACCTTGTGGGGAATAGCGATGGTACAATAAACGGTGAGCCAAAGATAGTTTCTGGAAAGTATAAAGAGGCGATAGAATTTGACGGTGACGATGACTATGTCGAACTTACCGTATTAAAGGGATTCGGCTCTCACCTTGGAAATTTCTCAATGGATTTTTGGCTCAAAACCGGGGACACTCCCGACTGGACGACTCTATTCAAGACTCTGACCGACGGCAACTCTATGGGGTGGGCAATAGACCTAAATAGAAGTGCAAAGCCGGGATTTGCACTGGCGAAAGGAGTTACGCATTTCTATGTAAGAGATAAAAACGGCAAGCATCTGCCGGCGGAGATAGATGCCCCAATATATGATAATCAGTGGCATCACATCGCTTGGGTTGTCGAGGATGCCAAAAGCAACACGGGCAAAATATATATAGATGGCGAAGCACAGGAAGTAGTATACGGCGATGTAAAAACTCCTACGGATTACGCGGATTTCCAGCATCCTGTATATCTTGGAGCGGCAAATAACAGAGCCAAAATTGAAAGATTCTGCCCAGCAACAGTAGATGAATTTCGCCTTTATACAAAGGCGCTGACAGAACAGGAAATCCTGCAGAATCTTGCAACTGGGGCGGCAGTTGAAAGCTCCGGCAAACTTTCGATTGTTTGGGGCAAATTAAAACGAATTACGAATTACGAATTACGAATTACGAATTAAATTGGAAGGGGGCCTGTCTGCCTTCTGTACAGGCAGGTTTGAACCCCCACCAATTTTAGAATCGAAGCCGAAGGTTGCGAGGCGAAGTTGCGAGGAACGAAGCAATCTGAAGCAATCCCGAGCCTGCGAAGCAATCTGAATTGACGAATTACGAATTAATCGCATTCATCCCCTTCCTTAACTTCGTTCGAGGACAAGCTCTGATTCAAAGAGTCAGACGCCGTTGCGAGCAAAGCGAAGCAAACAGGACTTCTGCGACGAAAACAGTTAAAAAGATAGAAAACGAAAAAATCGGCGAAGCCATCTCGGCGAAGCCATCCCGAGAATCGGGGCCGATGCGCGAAGCCATTCCGAGAATCGGGAGAATCGGGGCGGGAAAACGAGAAAGCGAGACAGAGAGCAGTGTTACCCCGCTGCTGTTCGGGATTGTTTCGCGAACGCAGAAAATCTTCTGCGCACGAAGGAATTGTAATTTCTCACTTTCTTGTTTTCCTGTTTTCAATATTTTCTCCGTCGTCTCTCAGCAAGGAGGTTTTCAGATTGGAAACTCAAAGACCCAACATTGTACTTATAACTACTGACCATCTCAGACGCGATGGTCTGAGATGCTACGGAAATAATAGAATTAACACTCCAAACATAGATAGACTATCGCGAAACGGAACGACTTTTACTAACGCTTACACTGTCTGCCCTCTCTGAACTGCCGCTTCGCCGATTCGCTACGCTCATCGTATGCCGTCACGAAATAGCATCGTCACAGGGCTTTATCCACATCAACACGGAATCTGCGGGAACAAAGGACAACCGATAAGACTTGAAGAACGAAGTCAGACTTTCGCTAAACTACTGCAAAATTCAGGGTATCAGACTGCGATTATCGGAAAGCATCACTTCTACGACTTCTGGGAAGAGAGACGAGATTATCGAGACATCGAAAACGAAATAAAAGATTACGGATTTGACAAAGCTATTCAAGTTGTCGACCTCTCGGAAAATTTGCACAACGAATGCGATTTTACGGGGTATCTTCAGGAGAAGGGGCTGTTTAAAGAATATTGCAGAGAGGCGCGCAGAATCAGGGTGGGGAAATTGGAGATGAACCCTGACGATACTGTGGATGGTTTCACAGGCAACAGAAGCGTAGAACATTTAAAGGGGATAGAGCTTGATAAGCCGTTCTTGCTATGGGCTTCATTTCTGGGGCCCCATCCACCGTATCGAGCGCCCGGCGAATACGGAGAAATGTACGAGTCAGAGGAGATGCCAGACCCTATGTTTATGGAAAATCCATCGGGGTTAGAACATGCGAACAGATGTTACGCTCAATATTACGGTATGGTCTCGTTTATCGACCATCATGTTGGAAGAATAGTCGCCGTTTTGGAAGAAAGAAATATCCTCGAAAATACCATCATCATATTCACATCTGACCACGGCGATATGCTCGGTGAAAGAGGCCTATGGGATAAACGCTGGTTTTATGAACCGAGTGTCGGCATACCTCTTATAGCTTGCGGCCCGGGTTTTCCCAGCGGAGACTCAAGAATGGGAAGCGTGAAAAGTAGGATTCTATGCGAAAATACGGATATTTACGCAACTATTCTCGAAGCCTCGGGAATACCTACGCCGGAAAGAGTCATTCCTCGCCCCGGAAAGCCGCTTCAAAAGATGCTTCAGGACAATCCTGACTATCTCAGGAGTGTTGTCTTCAGCGAAATGGGCAAATGGTTTATGGTTCGCGATGCCCGCTGGAAGTTGACTTTTGACCCTGAACAAGGTGGAGTGCAAATGCTGTTTAACCTCGTAACAGACCCCAATGAAACAGAGAATCTCTGTGGGAGACCGGAGTACAAAGAAATCGAGAATCAACTTATTTCCAAGCTTCTCGATTGGCTTATCCAAACCAGCACTTACACTCAGTATAAGGAACATCAGCGCATCAAAAGGGTTATTGCAAGTTAATCGAATTACGAATTAAAATTGGAAGGACAAATATTATGACCTCCAAAGAAAGACTTCTCACAGCTATAAGGCACGAGGAACCTGATATGGTGCCCAACGCCCCAAGAATATGGGCTTTTCTTGCAGAATATTATCGAGGCACGAAAAAAGGTATCCTTGACGCTGCGGAGGAGTTTGATTTTGACCCTATTATTTGCATTGGCCCAAGTCTGCCGGGGTGGGATAACAAGGTCTCAGTAGAAACGGAAACTTGCAAGGAAGGGGCGCGGACAGTGATACGGAGGCGAATCAAAACTCCCGCGGGTGATATGACCGACGGATACACTACTGCTCCAAGCGGAAGAGAGTACGGGGTAAGTCCAAATCCTCACTGGTTTGAGCATGCGGTGAAGGGACGGGAAGACATGGAGAAGATACGCTTTCTCTTTGTTCAACCTGAAAGGGCAAACGTATCCAACTACGCAACGACTGTGGAAAATGTCGGGGAGAGGGGATTGGTAGAGGTTCGTCCCACATCAGGCGCAGACCATTATCTAGCTGACTATCTTGGGGTCATCGAGTCGATGACAATGTATTACGATGACAGAGCGTTTTTCTTAGAATTGCTGAGTTTTTTCCACGAATACAATAAGACGGTGATGAAATCGTGCTTGGAAGCGGGAGTGAAAGTAATCTTTGATAGCTGGTATAACTGTTCTTTGAGTGTGGGCTGGTCGCCTCAAATATATAGAGAAATATTCATTCCTTTAATCAAGGAGAACGTTGAACTTACGCACAGCTTTGGCGCGCTTTATCATTTCTATGATGATGGCAAATGTATGGATATTCTGGAAGATTTGGCGGATTGTGGGATAGATATTATCTCTACACTTCCCCCCCCTCCTGTAGGAGACGTAGATTTAGCGCTGGCTAAAAAGAAGGTAGGAGATAAAATGTGTCTCAAGGGCAATATTGACTTGATATATGTACTCTTAAAGGGAACACCAGAGCTTGTCAAAGAGAAGGTCAAGGAGGCAATAGAGGTAGCGGCGTCTGGCGGAGGTTTCATCCTAAGCACATCCGATTCTATTCGCGATGGTACTCCCATTGAAAATGTGAGGACTTACTTTGAGACAGCACGAGAATATGGTGTAAGAGAATGAAAACATGAAAACATGAAAACAAGACAAAGTCTGTATTTCCCCACCTTCTGGTTATTAAAAGGAAAATCAGATGCACCAAAGGAATAATAAAATGAGAGTAAAAAAATTAGGAATGGTTGCAAGTATAATCATTCTCATCATGTTCGTTATATTAACTTACGGCATAGACAGCCAAAATATCGTAGGAATATGGCTATTTGATGAAGGACAAGGGAATGCAGTAAAAGATTCCTCTGGAAATAGACTTGATGGAAAGATTGTTGGCAGTCCTGATTGGGTGGATGGCAAGAGCGGCAGTGCGCTTGACTTCGCTGGTAAAGATGGCAATTATGTCAGCATCCCGCACAAAAATATCCTGAATTTGGAGGAATTCAGCATAACGGCTTGGGTCAAATTACAACCAAGAGAAGTTGGCAGAGAAGGTCACTGGCACGTTCTCATGCTCAAAGAGGGCGATGATGGAACAGAGAACTAATTACGTTCACTTTGTTCACCGACGCCTGGCTGGTTTCGATACTGGTTTCGATGGTTTCGATACGGGTTTCGATACACCCTTCGGGCACTCAACCCGGCGCCGTCACTTCGTTCTGGTTTCGATACGTGGTTTCGATGGTTTCGATACGTCGCTTCACTCCTACTCAACCCAAGTCGCTACTCAACCCGGCGCCTCAACCCAAGTCGCTGGGCTTACGGAACTACGCGATCCCTTCGCTGTGCTCAAGGGCATGCTTGGAAGGGGATTTTGACCCCCACATTGAGGGAAGGACAGGGAATAAGGGAAGGAATTGGAGAGGAGTAGTTCCGTAAGACCAGCGAAGCGCCAGTCGTTTGCGAGGCACGAAGCAATCAGCGAAGCGAGCATATCCTCTCCAAACCTCACCT
>SDBU01008983.1_pt1 | contig 11276 bp, 10 predicted proteins | sample 2277071 | NCBI WGS metagenome assembly SDBU01 (sample SAMN10397929, study PRJNA504765) | marine sediment metagenome | isolation source: marine sediment core GS08_GC12, 126 cmbsf | place: Arctic Ocean: Gakkel Ridge, Loki's castle | collected 2008 | reverse complement strand
GTATCTCTTCCCCGTTTCCAGCAAGACGGTGGAGCGCATCATCCAGAAGTACAGCAAAGAGGCGTTGGGCTTCGTCATCAGCTGGCACTCGCTCAGAACTACCTATGTCTCGCGGAGTGTGGAGTTGGAGCAGTCGCCAGCGGTAGTGATGGTGAATACGGGGGACAGTCCCTCAACCATCCTCAAATACTACACCAAGTTGCCAGAGGTGGTGATGCGGCGTTTTCTGGAGAACAAGCCCGTGATCCCGCCGGAGCGGGTGTAGGGCCGTGGCTTGTTCTGTAACGGCATGATCGCAGATACCTGATAGGATCTTCCCTATGCCCAAACTCGTACCCCTCGCTTCCCCTCCCTGACTACCTAAATCAGAGGTTGGCCAACAGCATCCGACCCATTTTGAGAGTTGGCATAACGCGAAACTAGTTTTGCTGTCTCGTGCTCAGCCATCTGTATCATAACTTATCTCTAAAACAACGTTTCACCCCTTGCATACCTTGCTGAGCTTTGATACAGTAGGGGAGTGACGGAACAAAAACGCAGACTCCTCAAGGCCAAGATCGCTACTGCTCTCCTTACGGAACTCGGCAGAAAGCCCACCAGTAACGAAATTGAGCGCTTCTATTTGGCTGCCCGGGTCCTCTATACTGCCGTCCTCGGAATCCACTTTGAGCGAAAGACACAAAAGGAGATGGGGCAGTTGCCTATTTATTGATATGCTTATCGGCTACGCTCGGGTCTCCACCCACGAACAAACCCTCGATCTGCAACAGGACGCTCTGAAGGAAGCAGGCTGTCAGCAGATCTACTCTGACACCGCCAGCGGTGCACAATCAGAGAGGAAAGGGCTGCAGGATGCTCTACAGTATCTCCGAGAGGGCGATTTGTCAACTCGTCTTCGTTTGGCATGGTTCCTCGGTAACCTTTTCATTTGGTAGAACCATACCACTCTCGGTAACATTTTAGATGATAGAATGCGCACACTTGTGCCATCTTGGTACAATGGTATATAATCAGTGAAGCCCGATCTTGGGTACCTGCCAGAATCACGGGAAAGAGTGCAGTAGTGGGCACTTCCCGTTTCGGCGCGTAAGTGTACGCTAAGGGCCAAAGATGTCTCATTGTCGTTGTGCTTGCCATAGTTGAAGCAACTCTGGATCCTGGCGAACAAGATATCGGTAATCTTTGCCCCCCAGCCCAGATCAATGTTGCCGAACCTTGCGGGTGGTAGGTTACTGGGGTCGGATCCATGGTTAGATATATACTGCTCCGTATAGTTGGCATAGTTGGTGTCCTTTGGCTGATTGGGACTATAACGTTCACGCTGATGCACGCCATTCCCGGTGGCCCTTGGGATGAGCAGAAGGCGACTCTTCCAGCAGAAATCAAACTGAACATCATGCGCAAGTATGGCCTGGATCGGCCCTGGTATGAACAGTACTTTGGCTATTGGGCCAATGTCTTACAGGGCGACCTCGGCATCCCTTATGCAGCCCCTACCGAAACAGTGACCAAGTTAATCGCTCGCTCTTGGCCAGCCAGCATCCAGCTAGGTTTGATGGCTATTACGCTGGCCTTTGCTGTAGGATTACCTCTGGGTATCATCGCGGCCATTAAGCAGAATTCGTGGGTTGACCGGCTCGCCACTGCTCTGGCAACGTTTGGCATTGTGACGCCAAACTTCGTCCTGGCTATCCTGATGATCTGGCTTTTTAGCCGAACGCTCAAGGTCCTACCACCAGGTGGCTGGGAGGGGCCAAAATACTGGATCATGCCAGTGATCACCTTTACCATGGGCCCGATGGCGATTGCGGCCCGATACACCCGAGCTTCTATCATAGAGGTCATGCGCAGCGACTACGTCCGTACGGCGCGCGCTAAAGGCTTGTTGGAGCGCAATGTGGTGCTGCGTCACATCTTGAAGAACGCCTTGATCCCCATGCTCACCATTATGGGCCCGATGGCAGGCTACTTGGTGACGGGTTCGATCTTTGTTGAGAGCATTTTCCGCATACCTGGCATCGGTCGCTATTTTAGCCAGAGTATTTTCCAGCGCGACTATCCGATGATTATGGGGCTGACCTTGCTATATGCCGTGCTCGTCGCTATCTCTTTCTTGATCACCGACATGCTCTATGTAGCAGTTGATCCACGCATTGACCCGCAAAAGGGAATCTGAGTTCAATCAGTGTCAGAGAACGGAGCCGATCCATTGGCCATTGCCGAGTCCACGCCGACCATCCTGACCATACCTGAGGCGATCCGAGAGCGAAGTCTGTACCGCGATGCTTGGCGGCGATTTGCCCTCAACCGTCTGGCGTTGATCGGATTGGGTGTCGTTTTGCTGCTCAGTTTTTCTGCTATAGCTGCTCCCATTCTGGCTCCTGGGGGTTACAACCAACAGGTATACGAGCAGGCCTACATGTTCCCTAGCCTGGAGCATCCAATGGGCACCGATGGATTGGGGCGTGAGATCTGGCATCGCGTTCTGTATGGAGCTCGAATATCACTGACGATTGGCATATTGAGCCAGACCGTGGCCTATGGTGTCGGTATTATGTTAGGATCACTGGCAGGTTTCCTGGGTGGGCGGGTGGACTATGCAATCATGCGCTTTGTAGATGCAATGGCTGCGTTCCCTTCCTTGCTCTTCGCCATACTGGTGATGTCAGCCTTCGGGCCGGGTATGTGGAAACTGCTGCTGGCTATCAGCCTGACCCGTTGGATTGATGCGTGCCGTCTGACACGGGCCCAGCTGCTGCAACTGCGCGAAACCGACTATGTCCTGTCGTCCCGCGCCATTGGCGCAAAACCGGTCCGCATTGTGTGGAGACATTTACTGCCCAACGCGCTCTCTCCGCTGATTGTCGGCCTCACCCTCGGCATCCCCGGCGCGATCTTTAGCGAGGCGGGGTTGAGTTTTCTCGGTCTGGGTATCAACCCACCGATTCCAAGTTGGGGCCAGATGGTGGGCGAGAGTTATCAATTCCTGAACTACTACTGGTATATGGCTATCTTCCCTGCGCTGGCAATAGCCCTGATGATGTTAGGGTTTACCTGGGCTGGCGATGGATTGCGAGACGCGCTTGATCCGCGTGACGTGCGCTGATGTGTCGCTTGGGACGTGCCGACTCGAGTGAGCCGGTCCTTTGTTTCATCTCACAGACCTTACGAGGAGAGTTCAAGATGTCTGTCCAAATGACGCGACGTGGTTTTCTCAAGAGCTCTGCATTGGCGGCGGCAGGAATGACGGTATTAGCCGCCTGTGCCCCAGCAGCGCCCGCGCCAGGTGAAACGCCTGAAGCAGCGGTGGAAAACAGGACCGTATTGGGTGATCTCCTACCGGCAGATGCTGCCTCGTACGACCAACAGATCTATCGTGCAATGGTACCCACTGAGCCGCAGCACATGGAACGTGCGGCAGGTATCTCTGGCAGTGGTTCGTATTACCCCTTCTACCACTCTGAGCCACTTGCTAAGATCAATGAGAACATGGAACTTGTTGGCGCGGTGGCCGAGAGTTGGCAATTGGAAGATGATGGGTTGACCTGGACATTCAGGATCCGCCCAGGTCTAGAATGGAGCGACGGTGAGCCACTCACCGCCCACGATGTCGAGTTCACCTACCAGCGTATGGCCGACCCCGACATAGCATTCGATTGGGCTTGGTTCTACTACGACATCCAGAACTTCCAGGAAGTCGCCACGGGCCAACTCTCCATGGATGAACTCCCCGTTAAGGCGGTGGATGACTTGACTTTCCAGGCGACGATGAAGGCCCCTGCCCCCTACTTCCCCGATAAGACGCTGATGGTCCCAATCTCGCCAAAGCATGTGATCAAGACCACCAACGGCCCTGTAAATTGGTCAACCGATCCGGCAACCCAAGTCGCTGGAGGGCCCTGGAAATTGGCGAAATGGGACAAGGGTAGGGAGATCGTCTTCACCGCTAACGAGAACTACAAGGGGGTCTTCAGGCCCTTCATCAAGGAGATCGTGCTCAAAGTCGGTTCGCCAGAGGCCGTCATGCCGGCCTATGAGGCGGGCGAGATTGATACTGTTGCCTACGAAGGCTACAACATCACTCCGGCCGACGTTGCGCGTGCCAAGGCCGACCCCGAAGCCTGGGGCCTGCATTTCTATACAGACTTTGGTACGTACTTCTTGGTGTTTAACAACACCATGGAACCCTTCGACAATCAGCAGGTGCGTCAAGCCATCGCCCGTGCCGTTGATAAAGCGGCGTTGGCAGGTTCGGTCGGGCGAGATGTCACTACCGTTGCGTCTGCGATGCTTCCTCCCGGCTTCCCCGCTCACAATCCCGACCTTGCTGATGTGATGTCTTTCGATGTTGCGGCAGCGCAGGCGTTGCTGGCGGAGGCAGGTTACCCTGGTGGTGAAGGATTCCCCAAAATCACCTTGCATACCTGGGGACCGATGAATCCTGTCCGCAAAGGCTGGGCTGAAGGAATCCAGGGCCAGTTGAAGCAGAATCTCAACATTGATCTAGAACTGGAAGTGTCGGAAATCCGTCTCTTCTACACCGAAAAAGCCAAGCACGTCTATGGCTTCACCTTCCAGCAGTATCAATTCGACTACATGGACCCCAGCAACCTGCTCGACCTGTGGCAGACGGGGAACTACGACTATTCCAACGCAGAGTACGACGACCTCATCCAGCAAGCCGACCACTTCACCGGATCAGCGGCGGACCGGATGGCGCTGTATCAGCAAGCGGAGCGTCTTCTGGTAGAAAATGCAGGCGGCGTCTTCCTCTACTGGCCACGCACTGCCCAACTCTGGCGGCCATACCTCAAGGGCAAGTCGTTGGAGCCGAACAAGGATGGTATCGTTGCCTTCCGTGGCAACAAGTTGGGTTTGACCCACTTCAACATGTACATCACGAAGGATCGAAATCCCATCTAGAGGCAGTTCATATTTGCAGAGCGATACAGTGATCTCTGCACAAGCACCTAGCCCCCTCTCATCACGTTGGAGAGGGGGCTAGGTATACCACAAACAAATCGCAGTGAGGCCCCAATGCGACAACAGTCTATTCTGTTTCTCGATAACATGGCGATAGCGCATCAAGAGGGGTTACAGCGTGTGGCTGGCGCAACCGTCAAACATCCAGACAATCCGGTCCTGCAGCCATCGTATCCTTGGGAGGGCGACAACGCATATATCTTTGGCTCCGTGATCCAGGAGCCAGGAACCGGCCAATTTGGCCCCATACAAACATTGCTGTCATGAAGTGCCATAAGGACTTGAGTTTTCTCCACATCCATCCCCTCCCTGCCATATAAGCCATCCCATCGCTTTGCCACATTCATCTTCCCCAATAGTATACGGTTCTTCACACGTAGAGAGAACCTACCATTGACATTGGGGGGATGAGATGAAGCGACACTGGAACATTGATGAACTCATTGACGACTGGACACTTCAACCAGGGGAGATGGCGTTGGTCACCCAGGTACGGACCGCCAAAAACCGGCTTGGATTGGCGCTCCTGCTCAAGTGGTTCCAACACGAGAACCGCTTCCCGATACGCCGGCAGGAAGTGCCCCCTGATGTAGTGGGCTTTCTCGCCCACCAGTTGGCGGTGCAAGCAGATGTGTTCCAGCAGTACGCATGGCAAGGGCGAACGATTACTCGCCATCGCATGCTTGTCCGCGAGTATCTGGGTTTTCGAGAAACCAACGTTGATGATGCGGAAACATTCACGCAATGGCTCGTTGAATCGGTGCTTCCCCGACAGCGGCAGGTGGAGTCCTTGCGAGAAGCCATCTATGACCGCTGTCGAGCACAACGGCTGGAACCACCCTCGCCACCGCGCATCGAGCGGATCATCCACGCCGCGTTGCGCACAGCCGACGAACGGGTCTACGCTGAAACCACGGCGAAGTTGCCCCCAACCACCAGGACACGTCTGGATGCTTTGCTCCAGACAACCCGGGCAGACCAGGATCCAGATGATGACGGTGGCGGCCGTTCCACGTTGCATGAGCTCAAGCAAGATGCTGGCGCCATCAAAGTCGACAGTTTGCTCACTGAAATTGCCAAGCTGGAGCAGATCGAAGCCCTGGAACTGCCTGCGGACCTCTTCCTGGATACCGCTCCCAAAATATTGGAAGCCTATCGACAGCGTGTGACGGCCGAAGATCTGCATGAGGTCCAACGGCACCCTGACCCGGTGCGCTACACCCTGTTGGCCGCCTTCTGCTGGCAGCGCCGGCGGGAGATCATTGACATCTTGGTCGATCTGCTCATCGATCTCATTCACCGCCTGGGGATTCGGGCCGAACACAAGGTTGACAAGGTGGTGCTCAAGGAAATCAAGCGGGTGCGCGGCAGAAACCGGATACTGTATGAAATGGCGGCAGCCTCGGTGGACCATCCCGACGGTACGGTGAAGGATGTCATCTATCCCGTGGCCGATGAGCAGACCTTGCGCGCCGTGATCGCCGAGTTCAAGGCTACGGGCTCCTACGACCATCAGGTGCGCACCAAAATGCGCAGATCGTACGGGCAACACTACCGGCGCATGGTGCCTGCCATTCTCAGGATGCTGACGTTTCGCTCCAACAACGAGCGACATCAACCGCTTATCGAGGCATTGGATCTGCTCAGAGCCTATGCCGATAGTACCCGCCATGACTATCCGGAGACCGAGGCTGTACCACTGGAAGGAGTGGTACCGGCGGCTTGGCACAGCCTGGTCGTGCGCCAGAAAAAGCGAGGTAAGAAATGCATCAACCGGATCAGCTACGAACTCTGTGTCTTGCGACAGCTGCGGGAAAAGCTGCGCTGCAAGGAGATCTGGGTGCAGGGAGCGGATCGCTACCGCAACCCGGACGAGGATCTGCCCGGTGATTTTGTCCAGCAGCGGGAGGCATACTACACCGCACTCAACCACCCCCTGGATGTCGAGATCTTTGTCACCCGCGAGCGGCAAGCGTTGGCGGACGCTCTGGCGATGCTCAATGCAGGCATGCCCCGCAACCCAAAAGTCGACATCGGGGAGCGCAACGGTAAGGGATGGACCAGCCTTTCTCCGCTGGAGCCACAGCCGGAGCCGGTCCATCTGCAGCAGCTACAAGCCGAGGTGAAACGGCGCTGGGCCTGGACGAGCCTGCTGGACATGCTGAAGGAAACCGATTTGCGGGTCCGCTTCACCGATCTCTTCAAGAGTGCGACGGTCCATGAAAACCTGCCCCGTCCTGAGCTGCAGAAGCGGTTGCTCTACTGCCTGTACGGCTTCGGGACCAACACCGGGCTGAACCGTGTGGCTGCCGGCGACCCCACGGTGGGCTACCGGGATCTGCTCTATGTCCGGCGTCGCTTCCTTCACAAAGACGGCCTGCGCACCGCGATCCAGGCGGTTGCTAACGAGATCTTGCGCGTCCGCCACCCGGAGTGGTGGGGGGCTGACACTACCGCCTGTGTCTCGGATGCCAAGAAGTTCGGGGCCTGGGACCAGAACTTGCTGACGGAGTGGCACATTCGCTATCGCGGCCCGGGTATCATGGTATATTGGCATGTGGAGAAGAAGGCCCTCTGCATCTACTCCCAGGTAAAGCGATGCTCTTCTTCGGAGGTGGCAGCCATGATCGAGGGCGTATTGCGCCACTGTACCGACATGACGATCACCAAGAACTACGTCGATACCCACGGGCAGAGCGAGGTAGCGTTTGCCTTGACCCATCTGCTCGGTTTTCAGCTGATGCCTCGGTTGAACGGGATCCAGCGCCAGCGGTTGTATCTGGCCGAAAAGGACAGCGTTGGCACATATCCCTATCTCCAGCCGGTCCTGACCCGGAGAATTCAGTGGGGTCTGATCCACCGGCAGTACGACGAAATGATCAAGTACGCCACCTCGCTACGCCTGGGAACAGCGGAGGCAGAAGCGATACTGCGGCGCTTTACCCGCAGCGGCGTGCAACACCCGACGTATCAAGCACTGGCCGAGCTAGGGAAGGTACGCAAGACCATCTTTCTCTGTCACTACCTTGACATGGAGACGCGACTTGCCCTGCAGGATACCCCTGTTGTATAACACATGAACTCGGCAGAGAAGGGCTATTCCTTGCCGAGTTGACCAACCGATCAAGTCTGTTCCAAGGGACAATCCCTGTCCAAGGCTCAGCTTATCTGGCCGAAAACATGACCGAGAAAACACAGACGGCTTACCTGCTCGCTCTGTGGCAGACCTGGGAGGCCGCCATGTCTGCCCAGTTGTCACCCGCCACCCGCAAGCGTTACCGGGGTGTATTCCAGCGCTTCATGGCCTGGTTCGATGCGGTCGAACGCCGGCTGCCGGAACTGGCCGATCTGCACCCAATCACACTGGTCGGCTATCGGAGCTGGCTACAGGAGAGACATGCGGCGAGTTCCGTCAACGTCCACTTGAGCGCGTTGCGGACTTGGTGTGACTGGCTGGTCGGGCAAAAGCACCTGAACACCAATCCGGCGTTGCAGCTCAAGGTGGTGAGACAGCAGTCCCGGCCGGCCCCAGCTGCCCTGGAACCCAAACAGGTGAATGCGCTCCTCCGCGCAGCTCAACACACCCGCTATCCTGTGCGCAACACCGCCATCCTGCAGATGATGTTCCAAACGGGGATGCGCATCGGTGAATGTGCGGCGTTGCGGTGGGGGGACATTGCGTTGGGCGAGCGCAAAGGCACGGTGATCATTCGGGCCGGAAAAGGGAATCAGATGCGGCGCGTACCGCTGAACCAATCGATCCGGCAAGCGGTGGCGAACTATGTGGCGCCCCGCTTGGCGGTGGAGAATACGCTCAGCGCGGTGGCGGCAGTTTGGGGAGAACAGGATCCGACGGCCCCGCTGTGGCAGAGTGAGCGTGGCACCCAGTTGAGCGGACGAGAAATCAGCCGGATGATCCACCAACTGGTGCAAGCGTGCGCCGCCCGGAACATGGTGCCAGCCGATACGACCCCGCATGCACTGCGCCACACTTTTTCGACTCGCTACCTCATGCGCCATCCGGGCGACCTGGTGGGGCTGGCGCGATTGCTGGGACACAGTTCGGTGCGCACGACGCAGGTCTATGTGCAACCAACGGAGGAGGAGATTGCCGAACGGGTCAGCCAGATCGATCTCAACGCCTATGCCGACTAATAACCATTGGTGCTATGGAGGACAGCCTGCCCTCGTTGTGGCACTTCATGACAGCAATGTTTGTATGGGGCCTTACACGCGTCGGACGTGATACCCTGCAGAAATTATTGGCTGGAGAAGCCATTCAAAGTGGTGTGTATCCCGTACAGCCTCCGGACGGTTTCCACGACGTTCTACCCGATCTCATCCCTATGCCTCTTCCAGACGTCGCCTTAGTACAGAACCTTGCAGAGATAAGAACAAGGCCAGTAATGGAGCGCAACCGGCTATTTTACGCTCGATCAAAGTTAGATCCAGCCGTGGATGGAGAAGACGCTCTGCTAAACCGATATGAACGGGACGCGACGAATATAGCGCATGAATTGCAGTCGCAATTCAACCGGCTGCAAGAGGAGGCCATGAATGAGGACACCAGCCCTGCACTTGAAGAATGGTCGGAATTGTGGAAGGAGAGTTCTATATTCATCCAAGGACTCGCTAATTTAGACGATGTGAATGAAGGTTACAAACCACAGCCGGTTTTACAACCCTCGGTGATTGATGATCTCCTCATCCCATATCTTAACCGTAGGTACCGAGATCTGTAAGCGGGAAACTTAAATCACAGCCTGGTTCTCTAACCTGCACCAGATACGTGCTCACCCTTTCTTCTGGCTTCAGAAGTACAATAACCATCTCACGTACTGGGTCGTATTGCTCAACCATTCTCTGAACATCAGCACCGGTCCCCTCCTCTACCATCTCTTGAGGGAAATAGGCAAACGGATTCCCCTTCCCCTCCACCGGCTGCACAGTGGTATCAACAACAACGGCTCCCCTCCCCTGCTCCTGGTATTGCTTCTGAGCTGCAGGCCAAAACACATACAGGTTTTCAGAAAGCCAGGAAAGATCACTAAGTCTCTCTTGTCTAGCCCATTCTGGTATCTTCCGCTCTCCCACTGGTAGGAGCAGTATAGCAAAACTGGAACTGTTAGATACTTGACTTCCCTCTTCAATTATACTAATATCCGTATAATGGCTGGCGATGATTGGTCAATTGAGTACTACGTCGAAGACAGTGGCCGAGTGCCAGTGCGGGAGTTTCTTGCCAACCTGGACGAGAAAACCTACGCACGATTCCTGGCCTCTTTTGACCAACTACAGATACGCAATGTCCAGGCACGAGAACCGCTTGTCAAGCACATTGAGGGTAAGATCTGGGAGATAAGGGAGCAGTCCAGAGGAAATATCTATCGGGTTCTGTACTTCTTCTTCACAGGGCGCAGAGTCGTGCTCTTGCACGGTTTTGCCAAGAAAACCCAGAGGCTACCCCGCCGTGAGATGGCCACTGCCCAACGACGTTGGCAGCGATTTCTTGAGCGTGAAGGAGGTGAGTGAGACCATGAAAGAAGAAAAATACACACAGAAAGATGGACGAAGGCTCTTCGAGAAAGACCGGGAAGCTGCTCTGGCTGATCCTGAGTTTCGTGCTCTCTATGAGCAAGAGGCTGAGAAAAAGGCTCTCTGGCTTCAGCTGGTGGAAGCACGTCAGGCAACGGGACTTACCCAGGCCGAGGTTGCCCAGCGCATGGGAGTTTCCCAGGCCCAGGTTGCCAGAATCGAGAAAGAAGGGTATGACTCTTACACACTGACTACTTTGAGGCGTTACCTTGAAGCCCTGGGGGAAGAATTCAAACTCAAGGTTGCTGTTACTAAGACTGATGAATCCCGACCCCCTATAGCAACCTTGTAACAGACAAGGGAACTTATGGCCTGGCCGATTTGGGGGAAGATTCAAACCAGTCAAAGTTTGCTTTGCCGACCGCATCACCATTCTCTTTTACCACCACTCAGACCTTTAGCCAACGTACTGCTATCGGTGATCACCCAGGCTTCTATCTCCTGCATCAGCCTATGGATTCGTATCAGTGATTTTGCCAATCATGAAATGGCTCGCCTTCTGCACTTGAGCCAGATTAGCAACCAACTCCTCAGCCGTGTTGCCATACGATAGCAGGTAGTCCCGGGCAAAGGGATTCTCAATGCCTACATAGCGGGAAACAATAGAGATGTTGCAGAATAATCAGAGTGGGAGTAGACTTTTCCCCGCGCGATAGCAGTTTGCGACAATTGTGTTCAGGAACAGGCCATGCTTACCT
>SDBU01008982.1_pt1 | contig 11276 bp, 10 predicted proteins | sample 2277071 | NCBI WGS metagenome assembly SDBU01 (sample SAMN10397929, study PRJNA504765) | marine sediment metagenome | isolation source: marine sediment core GS08_GC12, 126 cmbsf | place: Arctic Ocean: Gakkel Ridge, Loki's castle | collected 2008 | reverse complement strand
CTTACAATTGTTACTCTTAATCGACCAAAAGTTTTGAATGCACTACACCCTTATATACAATTAGAACTTGGTCATGCATTTAATGAATTTGAGGATGATCCAAATGCGTGGGTAGCTATCTTAACAGGAGTAGGTGAAAGAGCATTTTCTGCTGGTGCTGATTTAAAATGGGCAGCCACAGCTAGTGGTGAAGAACAAAGAGAGGCTTATGAAAAGGTAAGGAGCCAAGCAGCTTACCTTATTAGAAATTTTAGAATTACCAAGCCATTAATTGCTGCAGTAAATGGTCTTGCATTTGGTGGGGGTTTTGAATTAGCATTGAGTTGTGATCTAATAATTGCTGCTGAAAACGCTACTTTCAGTCTTCCTGAACCAGTTGTAGGGAGAGTTCCTTCGGGTGGGGGAATTCATCGGTTAGTACGACAAATTCCATATCATGTAGCAATGGATATTCTCTTTACCCGTAAACGTATAACGGCTCAAGAAGGAGTTCAGCTTGGTTTTGTAAAAAAAGTGGTACCATTCAATAAATTAATTGAGGAAGCAGAAAAAATCGCCAGTGTTATTATGGAAGGGTCTCCTCTAGCAGTACGAACGATAAAACAAATGGCTGTCGATGGACTTGATATGACATTGAAAGAGGCTCTCTTTGCAAGTTTTCCATTATTTACTGAATTTCTCCGATCCTATGATTTCAGAGAAGGTCCAAAAGCTTTTTCAGAAAAGAGAAAGCCAATATGGAAAGGTGTTTAAACCGGTTAACATATCTTATATAAGATTAACTATGAAAATATAATAATAAAAATAATAAAAAAAATTAGAGATATTATAATGACCTTATCAAAACGAGAAAGGATTATACGGTTTTTGGAACTTGATGATGAGCCTGACAAATGCCCAATCTTTACTTTTGGTTTTGAAACATCAGGTTGGGGTATGGAACAGTACTATTCCTCCGAAGAATATAAAAAAGTCTTAGTGGAACCAGAAGAAGTAAATTTTGGTCCAGAAAGATTTCGAAGAAGAATTGCATGGTTGATTACTCAGATGAAATTTTGGCACGCTGATTTAGTTTTGAGTGACCCCTTTAAAAAGTTTAAAAGAAACATTTATCCTATGCCCGATGACTACCCTAACGCAGAAAATCATAATTGGAATTGCATTAGTGGAAGAATCATGAGTGTTGGAAAAAATCCTAAAACGGGAAGATCTCATGAATGGTATGTAGATGGGTTTTTTAAGACCAAGGAGAAACTTCATGAGGTTTGGGATGAATATGGGAAACCAATTGATCGTATTACTGAAGGAGGATTTTCTCCCAAATTATGGCAAGAGTACGTTGATGGTTTAAGCCCATATGTGTACCCTATGGCAAATCTTAGTATGGCTATGTCAGAATATTTATGTGAAGGCCACACTCACGGTTATGCAATGAAATTAATGCGTAAGGATCCTAAACATATGCATTATGTTATGAATGAATACACTAAAGCTATGGAAGAAACTATAAAGAAGTTAGCTGAAGCGGGAGTTGATATAGTTTTTTTCCTAGATGATTTAGGTTATAGAGGTCGAGGTATTTTTTCACCAAAAAATTTTAAGGAATTTGTTCTTCCTTATTACAAACGTCTTTATCAAGCCGCTCGAAAGAGAGGGATGTTTATGATTCAACATAGTTGTGGATACTTACATGATTATCTTCCTCTTATGGCAGATGCTGGATTAAATTGTATTCAAGCAGTGCAACCAACCGCAGAAAATGATCTAGCTTATTTAGTTGAAACATTGGGCGATAAACTTGCGTTTATGGGTTGTCTTGATGATACTCGTGTTTTAAAATTCGGCACACCAAAGGATGTTGAGGAAGATGTTAAAAAATATATTCGAATTGCTGGACCAACAGGAAATTTCTGTCCTGGTCCCACAAATACCGTATTAGATCCTCCATGGGAGAATGTTCTTGCTACAATTGCGGCTTTAGAGAAGTATCGGAGCTATCCTTTAAAAGTTTAGATTTTTTTAACCTTCTATTACTTCACGAGATGAATTATATGGTTTCTCGAAACATAGAATTGAAAGGACATATTATCGATTCATTGATTCTCCCTAGAGTTTTTGAGAAAATAATGAATTTAAATGGTGAATTTAATGTAGTCAAATTTGATATTGGTAAACATAAAACCGACGAAAGTCATGCAGTTTTGGAAGTTATAGGAAAAAATGAAAATCATTTAGATGATATCATCCATGAACTGCACGTCTTTGGCGCTTTTGAAGTAAAACCAAGAGAGATCAAAATTGAGCAAGTTCAAAAAGACAGAGTCCTTCCAGATTTTTTCTATTCAACAACCCATCATCCATCTCAATGTTTCTATGAGAATTCATGGATCGAGGTGCAAAATCCAGAAATGGATTGTGCAATTGTCGTAAATAAAGAAGAAAAGAATGCCAAGTGTGTTAAAATTTCTAACATAAAAAAGGGAGATAATATTATTATAGGAATTGACGGTATTCGAGTGATTCCCCCACCTAGATCTCGTAAAAAAGAAGTTTTTGAATTTATGTCAAGTGATGTTTCTACAGAGAAACCTCTACATTATCTTATTAAAAATATAGCTAAAGAGATAAAGGAAGCAAAAGGTGGTGTGGTGGTTGTATCTGGACCTGCAGTAGTTCATACTGGAGCTTCAGACGATCTTGCCGAATTGATTCGAAATGGCTATGTGGATGTTTTTTTAGGGGGAAATGCAGTTGCAGTTCATGATATAGAACATTCGTTGTTTGGAACCTCATTGGGTGTTGATATTGAAACAGCTGAGGTGAAAAAAGGAGGACATAGTCACCACTTATACGCTATTAATGAGATAAGGAAGATTGGCTCTATAAAAGAAGCTGTTAATTCTGGTTTGTTAAAAAAAGGTATAATGTACGAATGTATTAAAAAAGCCATCCCATTCGCTTTAGCGGGTTCCATAAGAGATGATGGACCACTACCAGAAGTAATTACTGATGTCATGGAAGCGCAGAACCAAATGCGTAAATTATTGAAGGGAGCTAAGCTTGTATTGATGTTATCTACTATGTTGCACTCAATTGCAGTCGGAAATATGTTACCCTCAACCGTTAAAACTATTTGTATTGATATTAATCCCACTACAGTTACAAAATTAATGGATAGAGGATCACAACAAACTCTTGGATTGGTAACCGATGTAAGCTCTTTTTTAACTATTTTAAAATCAATGTTAATAGCTAATTAAGGAAATGAAATAAGATTAATAGTTGAAAGCACATTTAACTTTTAGTATCCCGCTAATGCTAAATTCAAGATTATTTTTCCTGAATTGGAATATAAATATCTAATTCTGATTGATCTGAATTTAAGTTAAATCTCTGAGTATAAGATTCAAATTCTGGAGCAAATGGCACTCGTTCATAAGTTGTATTATTAGGAAGCCAATCTCCGTATATATACTGAAGAGTCTCTCCATATTTGCTCAATGGTCCAATATGTATAAAAACCGCATACTTTTGTGAAGGAATTTTTTCGACTATCATTCCGTCAGGGATATTATCAACAATTTCAATTTCATTAGAGACGATATAACGATTTTCTCCTTTTTCAAGTAGTTCTTCAGTTACTATAGAAATACCTAAACCATGAGATGTATCTCTATTAGGAATCTTAGTAGCTAAATTTTGAAATTTAGCCCATATTTGTCCTGTATTCCGAGTTGCTCTTTTTCCAATATCTTCTATGCCTATGACTTGAAATTCTTTTTTATCAACAATTTGAGGTCCTCGTATAAATAATTTATAAACCTCTGAAATTTCTTGTCTTTCACCTAAAACTAAATGAACTTTTTCTAAATTATAAGGTATGTCTATCATCTGGGGACATATTTCAAGGCATTCCCCACACTTTGTACAAAGAGAAGCATTCCCTTCATCTTCCATAGTCTTTAAATCTTCATCAGATTTTGCTAAGGAGTTATATTTTTCAATTTGACCATCTTTATTATCAATCCAAAGAAGTCCGTTCAATAATCTAAAATTTTGAGGGATATTAACACCAGATGGACAAGGTTGACAATATAAACAAAATGTGCAAGGAATTATTGATTTTTTCCTATAACGAATTGCCATATCGGCTATTATTTTAAGTTCTTCTTGACTGAGAGTATCGATTCTTGAATTTTTTACGCTTTCTATATTTTCTTTAAGTTGTTCCATTGCACTCATCCCTGACAAAACAACTGAAACTCCTGGATGATTCCATACGTATTGGAGTGCCCAATTCGCCGCTGTTCGCTTTACAGGAGCATCCTCGATAATCTCTTCAATTTCTTTGGTTGGGTTCGCTAATTTTCCTCCTTTTATTGGTTCCATTACTACTACAGCAATGCCCTTGCTTGCTGCATATTCCAATCCTTTCGTAGTTGCTTGAGTGTTATGGTCAACGAAATTCCACTGAATTTGAGTCATATCCCAGTTATAATAATCAATTATCTCTTTATAAACTTCAAAAGAATCGTGAAATGAGAAACCAATGTGTCTAATCTTTCCACTAGCTTTAACCTCTTCCATTTTTTTTATGAAATCAAATTTTTTGAGGTTTTCGAATAGTTGCTTATTTAATCCATGGAATAGGTAAATATCTACATGATCGGTTTGTAATTTTTCAAGTTGGGTATTTAAGAATCTATCAAAATCTTCTTTTTTGTTTATCAACCACATCGGAAGCTTGGTTACCAGTTTTATTTTTTCACGATATCCATCCTGAAGTGCTTTTCCAACAACAATTTCGCTCTGCTCATTATGATATGGGAATGCGGTATCAAAATAATTAACATCATTATTAATTGCGTACCTAATCATGTTAATAGCTTTCTCTTCATCTATTTCTTCTTTCCCACTATTTATTTTCGTTGGTAATCTCATGCAACCCATCCCTAACGCTGAGACTTCCCAATCCAATGATCCCATCTTTCTATATTTCATTTGAACTCACTTCTTGAAATTGTCTTGTTTTAATAATAATAATATAAAAAAAAGTAGTATAAAAAATAAATTTACTATTTTTTAGCTAAAAAGGTACACATTTTATCGCTTGGGATTTCTTGAGTTTGACTTACCTCAACATCATCCATCTTAAGAATATTAAAAATTGTTTTCCAAGTAGTTAGACATCCACCTTTACATGGTAATGCTTTTAAATCTTCCTCTGATAACGCTTCTTTTAGCTTATTATGAACTGTACACGTTCCTTCTACAATTGAAAAACTCAATTCTTTGTTGTATGCAGTTTGGATTAATACAACGCTCATCAAATGGATTGAAAGACACGCAATTTCGATAAATCTTTGAGCTTCATGTGGAAATTTAACCTCTCCTGTTTTTTCAGCGACCATTTGAACCATCTCATAAAGGTGATCATTAAACTCTGGTTTGGTCCCTAACTCATAGACTTTCTCCATCAGATTCCTTCCCCAGTCTTTAAAAATCGAATCTTCTTTAGATTCAATATATTTCCCAGCAATTTTTGCACCCCCAAATTGATCTTCAATTGATTTAAATAGCTCTTCAGAGATGTTGTAATTAAATTTTGGTTGCATCATATTTTTTTCAACCCCTTAAATGTTGAATCTAGTTCTTCAATTTGTTTTTGATTTTCCATTGCAAGTTCCATTGAATCGAATGGGTGTTTATATGGATTTTCTCCCTCTTTTATTTCAGGAAGTTTAATTTCGATGGTTATAGCATCCTCAGGGCAATTTTCTGTACAGACCATACATCCTGTACATTTTGGGGCAGCAGATCCAGCTACTAAATAATTTTTAGGACTGTTAGGATCTGGTTTCATATAAGCCCCTGAAACATTCGGGTACGAGTGTACATGAAAAACTCCTTGAGGGCATTTTGTATAACATTTGTAGCTGCATATCATGGGTAATTGACATTTTTCTCTATCTACTCTAACTCTAATACTTGGAATATCTAAATTTTTTATTTGTATTGCCATATTATTACCTCCTACCAATCATATCTTAGAATCGAGAAATCTTTTCTATTTTTCAGTTCAATAGCATCATCATTACAAACACTTTCACAAAGTCCGCATCCAAAACACATTTGAGCATCAATTTGCACCTTATTTTGGCGTATATCTGCAGCTATAGCCCCAAATTGGCATCTTTGAACACAATTAAAGCATCCTGTGCAATTTTCTTTATTATGGATTGCAACTCGTTCACCTTTAATTAGTTGTTTTTCACCATAACGTAATCTATTTTCAATCGAAGAACAATCAGGTCGCGAACAATTGCATAGACCACCAATATAAGGGCCTCCATTCCTCATTCCAAAGTTCATTAAATTTTGTACTAATCCTTTCTTATTCCATTTTATTACCCATTCTCGAGCCTCGTCATGATCCACCCATTCCGCTCCAGCGACATACCGAGCTGGAGTTCGTTCCCACCTAAACATTCCAATTCCGAGACCTAAACAAGTCATTTTCGAGCGATCTCTTTCCACATACCCAAATTTAGCTTTTCTACATTCACAATGAATAAAACAAATCGGTGAACTTATATCTATTAGGTCTAATGAATCTTGAAGTGTAAGTGTTTGAGCTCCTTGAACTTGAGTATGTAACCTATTAGCAGCTCGCATTAGATCAGGAAATCTCTCATCCTTAAGATTATATGCATCTATAGCTTGAGCGATCATAGGTCCGGCGGCTGCTTCAATAGCTGCAGTTCCACCTTTTATACGCTTTGTATTTTTTTTGGTTTGTTCTACACGAGTTCGATGATACATGAATCGTGAATACCTTTTTGCATCCTTAAACCACATTCTTCCTGTTTTCGTGTGTGTAAAACATGTGTTGCACATTTTTATCTTCTCTTAATATTTGAAACAAAATTAGTAGTTTTTATTAAATCATATTTAATCTTGATAAAATATAATATTTTTGATTTATCTTAATTTCTATGCTATTTAAATACTTCTTAAAAAGAATTATAATAATTTTGTTATATCTTCTTTGATTAGATTAATAGAACTAAAAGTGATGAGAAGACTGAAAAAATATTGATTTTTTGGATATTTGCTGATATTATTCGAACCATAATTATTCTGATTTTTCATTTCTATATTGGCAATAGCATTGACATCGAAGAATCAAAGTTTTAAATATTTTGAGAGATAAAATCAGTTAATAAAAAAAAAATAAAGGTGAAAATTAAAAGTGAGTTCAAAAGAATTTGAAACTATTATTTATGAAAGTAAAGATAAGATTGGTTTTATTACTCTAAACAGGCCTGAAAAGCATAATGCGTTAAGTTATCAATTGCTTGACGATATAGACGCTGTTTTTGACCATGCCGAAGCTGATAATAGTGTAAAAGTAATTGTATTAAAAGGTGCAGGTAAAAGTTTTTGCTCTGGTTTTGACCTTAAGGGATCCTATTATTTAACACCTCCTGAAGGTGGTTGGAGCTACAAAAATTCTTATGACATATTAAGAAAAAAAATATATGCGAAATATACACGTATATTTAATTTTCCAAAGGTAACAATTGCTCAAATTCATGGTAATTGTACTGATGCCGGATGTTATCTTCAATTATGTTGTGATATTTCAGTCGCAGCAGATGATGCTATATTAGGGCATCCCGCTCAATTATGGGGTGGATCACAAAGTTTACCACTTTGGCAAATGTATTTAGGTGAAAAAAAAGCACGATATCTTTTAATAAGTGGGAGGAGAATTTCGGGAAAGGAAGCAGCAGACATGGGACTAGTGAGTATAAGTGTTCCTCGAGATAAACTTGATGAAGAGGTGAATAAATTAGCAGGTGAAATTTCCAAAGTACCCTCCGATGGAGCTTTACATAATAAGCTTGCCATGAATACTGCTCTTAAAATACGAGGTATTGATGCCTTATTCGAATACTTTGGTCAGATGAATAGATTCACTAGATTTATTCCTCAGAGACCACCTAGAGAATAAGCACTAAATTATTTATAATAAGTATAAAATTTTTTTTATCCACATTTTCTTTTTATAAAGAGGAGGTATTTGTTAAAATGGATTATAAAGAAATAATTTTTGAAAAATCGAACCAGATTGCCACAATAACGTTTAACAGACCGGATAAGCTTAATGCGATGACACCCCGAATGATGGGAGAACTTTGGGATGCAATTAGGAAAGTGGAAGATGATCCAAATTTAAGGGTTACAATAATAACTGGTGCTGGAAGGGGATTTTGTGCTGGTCAAGATTTATCAAGCGGTGGCGATACTTTTGATAATTTAGATCAACCACAAGACGCAGCTGAGAGAGTTAAAAAAGAAGGGAGTACAATAAAACGGTATTTCTCATTGAAAAAACCGGTGATTGTGGCAATAAATGGTCCTGTTGTTGGAGTAGGAGTAACAATTATTTTGCCATTTGATATCAGGATCGCTTCTGAGAGTGCGCGAATTGGTATAGTCTTTAATCGACGTGGTGTTATCCCAGAATATGCCTCTCCTTGGTTATTACCTCGGATTATTGGAATCAGCAAAGCTGCAGAGTTAATGTATACTGGAAGAATCCTCAATGCTAAGGAAGCTTTAGAATTTGGGCTTGTTAGTCGAGTAGTACCTGACGATAAACTAATGGATGTAGCAAAAGAATTAGCCGAAGAAATATTATTATGTGCTCCAGTAAGTGTTGCCCTTACAAAAAGAATGCTTTATCAATTCCTTTCAGAAACGGATGTTGATAAGGCAGAAAGTATTAACCATCAATATCTTGGGTGGATATCAACAAAAGCAGATACCCGAGAAGGAGTAATGTCTTTCTTAGAAAAAAGAAAACCAGAATGGAAATTAAAAGTTCCTGGAGACTTACCCGATTTTTTCCCCCTGGAGTGATTTTCCCATGTGCGCAAAATTTAGTGGAATTCCCGCCTTGATTTACTCAGGGTTATGGAGACGGCAAATTTTCGGAAAATTAAAGAAGGATTTTCCTCATAAAACTACCTTAGTAGTATTTATTACCGATAATCCTCCTGCGGTCTTAATTACTATTGAAAAAAATACTTTTGACATGAAAAAGTTAGAGGAGATAAAAGATATTAATGAGTTAGATAGTATTGATTGCGACGGTTATTTTGCCGCACCACGAGGGTATCTTTATGGCGGTGCTCCCGCTTTAGTGAGGGGAGTTGGGGAAGGAAAAGTTAAAATGAAAAATGAATCAGCAATATTTGGAATTATCCTTAGAAATATTAGTTAATGGGTGAGTGATAAAAGTGGTTAACATAAAGAAAATGTCTGCTCTTGAGCGAGTTCTAACAGTTTTAGAAGGAAAAATCCCCGACCGTGTTCCAAGTTTTATTTTAGGTGGAGATTGTGATTTTGTTTATAGGTTCATGAATTCTCCCTTTAAACTTACAGAAGAAGATATGAAACAATTAGATAAAGATAGAGTCTCTTACATGATACCCTTTATTCATTCCATAGTGGCAAAATTTTCTACTCCTGAAGTATTAGCAGGTGGAATCGATGCAAAAATTGATATGTGTTGGAGCACAACTGGAGGCGGATTAATAAAATTAGATTTTACTGATAGGATTTTAATTAATAACGGAGGTACATTTGATGCATTTGTAAAGGATGATGGGATACCACATTCATGGTATACAGGTCCTGCACTCTTGAAAAAGGAAAACATAGAAGAATATTGGGAAAAAGAAAAAGATTTGCACCCCAATCCTGCAACTTTTCGAAACTTATCAAGAATCCGAAAAACTATGCTAGAAAAATATGATGTTGTTGTTTCTCAAGGTATCACTGGTCCATTTGAAAATTGTGTATTCGGAATTGGACATGCTAACTTCGCTCGTTTTGCAAGGAAAGATCCTAGATTTCTCCAGCAACATATAGATTTTCAATGGGAAACAATTGAAGAACCTTCATTGAAGTTATTAATGAATCAAAAACCAGATGTTGTAATGTGTGGTGATGATTATGGATATAATAGGGGTTTGCAAGTAAGTATTATGCATTGGCGCAAATATATTAAACCTAAATTAGCAGAATATGTTAAATATGCCCATGATGGTGGTGCTAAGTTTGTTGTTCATAGCTGTGGCAATATAGGTCAGATTTTCCCTGATTTTGTAGAAATAGGCATAGATGGGGTGGAATCTTTAAAACCTAAAAATAATGATTTAAAAATGTATAGAGAAAAATATCCCGAAATAACTCTGATTGGTACGATTGACGATTCTGAGATGCTTATATATGAATCTCCTGAATTTATTAGAAATTGCATAAAAAAAAGCATCAAATCTTTAGGAAAAAAAGGAGGTTATATTCCAGGTCCGACAAACTTCCTTTTAGACCAGCCCCCAGAGAATATTGTGGCATTGTTTAAATCCATTCAAGAATTTGGAAGTATTTATTAAAATTTTTTTTAATCTTAATTAAATTTATTTAGTGTAATTAGTTGAATTTATTAGTAATTATAATTTGATTACAAAAATTAAAAAGGAAAATAGCATGGTTATTGAAACAAATATAACGGATATGTTAGGGATTAAACATCCCATAATTGCAGCTCCAATGGGACCATTTTTCACGACGAAGCTTACGATAGCTGTTTCCAAAGCGGGAGGGCTTGGAGTTTTAAGCCATACCGGGTTATATAGTGAATATAAAAACTCTGGTAGAAATGCTGTTGAAATAATGAAAGATGATATGCTGGAAGTAATTAAACACACAGACAATCCTTTCGGTTTTAACATCAGAACTTCTCGAACCGAACCTGTTGCTAAGGTTCTTTGTAAAGAGATTCCGGAATTTATTATGAACAATCCTAAAGTAAAAGAACAATGTATATATGCAGTGACGAGCGCGGGGACTTCAAAAATGCTACCAGAATCAAAGTCATTTCAAGAACTTAAGAAAAGTGGTTCAAAAATTAAACATTTTCATGTTGCTCCGGCTTTCTGGCTAGCAGGCAAATGTGTTGCTACTGGGGTGGATGGTTTAGTAGTCACAGGAGGAGAAGGGGGTGGTCATCAATCTTATGAACGTGTTAGTACGCTAGTTTTATTACAGCAAGTTGTACAAAAATACCCTGATGTTCCAGTAGTTGCATGTGGCGGTTTCGCCACTGGTCAAGGGCTAGCAGCTGCCTTAGCTATGGGTGCAGGAGCTGTCGCTATGGGTTCAAGATTCATTGCATCGAAAGAAAGTGAATTTCATGAAAATTA
>SDBU01008981.1_pt1 | contig 11276 bp, 7 predicted proteins | sample 2277071 | NCBI WGS metagenome assembly SDBU01 (sample SAMN10397929, study PRJNA504765) | marine sediment metagenome | isolation source: marine sediment core GS08_GC12, 126 cmbsf | place: Arctic Ocean: Gakkel Ridge, Loki's castle | collected 2008 | reverse complement strand
CGATCCTGGGGCATTTGTGGCCCGTGAACTTTTTGAAAAAGTGGGCGATTCAATTTATTCACACGCTCTCCGTTGTGCGTGCCCTCCGGCCATCCAGCGCCCAATGTGCGGGCGTATCGCCAACGCTCGACGGTCGTCTGAGGCCCGTTCACGGGTCTTTGCACCGGCTTTGCCGGTGTATAGACCAGGGCTTTTAGCCCTGGGCGCTCGTGCCGCCCTCTCTCCCGATCGTCCCAGCCCGCTTCAGCGGGCTTCAGGTTGTCCATCGCCAAGGCTCGGCCGATTGTATCCGTCTTGGAAGCCCGCTGAAGCGGGCTGGAAGAAAGGGGAGGGGGTGCGTAATCGACACCAGGGCTAAAAGCCCTGGCCTACGCGCCGGCTTTGCCGGCGGAAAGGCCCGTAAACGGGCCTCTTCGACAGCGGCCAACCCGGCGTGATCCCGTGCGAAAATGTGGGTAAAGACAACGGCGCGAGCCCGTGGACGGTCGTCCCGGCCGGGGCGAGGAGCCCCGCGGGGGGCGAGTCTGCCGTCCGGCCCGTTCCGCAGGATTCGCTGCCGTCGGCAGCCCCATTCGCGTGCTCGCTGCCGGTCCAAGCGTTCGCCGCGGGAGAGAGGGCTTGCCTCCGCCGGCCGTTGCGATAGCATGTACATCGTGGTGCGTGGGCTTTCAGAGGACGGGTCGAGCCCGATGCTGCTGCTTCAGCCTGTGTGGCGGCAGCGGGGCTCATGAGGAGCATGAAATGACAAGGCCGAAGGCAATCGTGGAGCAGGTGTGTTTCGACAAGGGCATCAAGGGCATGGATCCGGACTCCGTGCACAAGGTCCGCCTGGGGAGCGGCGTGATGATGCCGGTGGCGGCGTTCGGGACGTTTCATTCCGATTGGGCCCAGGACTACATCAAGGACGCCACGGTCGAGGCCATCCGGCTGGGCTGGCGGCATATCGACACGGCTCGCGCGTACGAGAACGAAGATGTTGTGGGCGAAGCGATTCGCCAGGCCGTGAGCGAGGGGCACATCTCCTCGCCGGAGGAGTTGTTCATCACGGGCAAGTTGTGGAACGGCCACATGGCCCCGAAAGACGTGGCGCCGGCCCTGGACGCGACGCTTGCCGCCCTGGGCGTGGAGAAGATCGACATGTACCTGAACCATTGGCCCTGGCCCAACGTGCACACCCCGGGCTGCGCCGTGGACCATCGCAATCCCGACGCCGTGCCGTACATTCACGAAGCGTTCCTGGAGACCTGGGGGGAGATCGTGAAGCTCAAGCAGGCCGGCAAGGTGATCGACATTGGGACGTCCAATCACACCCGGGCGAGCATGGCGCTGCTGCTGCGGGACGTTGACGAGGCCTCGCGACCGGTGCTGAACCAGATGGAGATGCATCCGCTGTTCCAGCAGGGCGAGCTTCGCCGGTGCTTCGAGTCCAACGGCATCGTGTGCACGGGGTACATGTCGCTCGGATCGCCCAAACGCCCCGGGCGCGACACCTTCAAGGAGCACCGGGCGGACATGTTCGATCCGGTCATCGGGGAAATCGCCGCCGAGCTGGGCGTTGCGCCGGCGAGGGTATGCCTCAACTGGGCCTACCAGCGGGAGAACAAGAGCGGCGGGTTCGTGGCCATGGCCACGCGTTCGGACTGGATCGTGGCGAACCTCAAATCGGCGTCGGAGGACCTCCTGTCGCCGGAACAGATGTTGAGGATATCCGGCGACGGCACGCCCGAGCATGCGGGCATCGACGCCAACAATCGGCTGATCTGGGGGCAGGTGTTCCTCTGGCCGGAAGCGGACGGCGATTGGCGGATGCTGTGGAACGACAGCCAGGTATTCGAGAGCCGCGCCGGCTACCAGACGTTCAAGGCCTCGTGGCAAGCGCATCAGAAGGTGTGGCTGGCGACAACCGCCCGGCCGGGAAGCGACGGAGCGTGAAGATCGCTTGTGGCTCGGCAGCCACGGTCGCCCGGCCGGGGGCCGACGCCGTCCGGCGCCGGATCAGTCCTCGGGCAGATCGTCGAGCCAGCGGGCGTCCGGCGGGCAGGGGCGGCTGAACACGCGGCCGATCTTGGCCGGTTGTGTGCACTGTTGGTATCGCATGATCAGCCGATCGTCGTCGGACAGATCGAGAATCTCGATCTTGCCGGTTTCGTGGGACATGACGAACCGGAAGCTCTTCTCCATGCCGTTGAGCCGCCGAGTGACTTCCTGGGCGATGCGCACCCCTTGCCGCAACGGCGTCTGGAAATGCGTGGCGCCGCGCACGGGGCGGGCCTGGAAGAGATAGTACTGCCGAATGCCCAACCGGTGGACCGTCGCGAAGGTCTGGGTCAGGACGTCCGGATCATCATTGATGTGGCGAAGCATAACCGTCTGATTGAGCAACTGCACGCCGGCGGCGCGGAGGTCTCGGAGCAGGTCATCGGTCTCGGGCGAGAGTTCTCCGTAGTGGTCCACGTGGACGATCAGGCAGGCGGCCTTGCCGGCTTGGCGGATCCGCTCCAACAGCCGGAGGAGGCGCCTCTCGGCCAGGCGGCGGGGGAGATAGACGATGGCCTTGGTGCCGAACCGGATCGAGGTGACGTGTTCGATCGAGAGGAAAGGCTCGACGATCGCTTCGAGCTGCTCGGTGGGGAGTGTGAGCGGGTCCCCCCCCGATAACAGAATGTTGTTGATCTCCGGGTGTGCGGCGACGTAGCGGGCGACCTCGGCGTAGTCGACCGCGATTTCATCTGAAGACTGTCCGACAAAACGCTTCCGGAAGCAATATCTGCAGTGGGCAAAACAACTGTCCGTCACCAACAGCAAGGCCGTCTGGGTATACTTGTGTTGGAGCCCCCGAACGACGGTGTCGCACCGCTCGCCGCTTGTATCCCAGTGGCCGGAAAGGGCCAACTCTTTGTCCGTGGGCTCGATGATGTACCGCACGCGGTCATAGTGACCGCTGGCCTGAAGTTGTTGGACGTATTCGGCCGAGACGAGTGGGGGCAATGCTTGGCCCGCATCGTCCGGCTTCACGAAGCGATCGCTCGCCGGCGGGGCGGACGTCGCCACCGTTTCGGCGTTCGGCGCCGCGACAGGTTCGCCGTCACATTGAGCTTGGTTGGTCTCTTTCGTATTCATTCTTCTCCTTGACCCGTCGCCGGAGCGCGGCCCGGGGTGCAAAGGCGCCTTTGGGCCCATGATCGACGGCCGAGTCACGGGCCGGCGGCGCCGGGCGCCGCACTCCATATCGAGGTGCCGGGCTGCCGATACAGCTTTCGCGGGCGACGCCACCCAGGTGACCGGTTCGACCACCGGAAACAGTTCGGCGGCGTCATTTCCCAACAGGCCGACACAGAATCCCCAGCCCTCGATGAACTCCTCGACGAGGGCGTCTTGCTGGTGGGGCTTTACGATTAGCCGAATGCCTCGGCCAGTTGACGGCCATCAGCGCCAACGGCGCGACGACCGTCGCCCGGGGAAGCCATCTGTGCGATACAGACAGCCTGTTCCCGGGATGGAACCCCGTGCGCAACTCGCCAAACCGGGGGAGTCTACTGCTTGATACTGAGCAAGGCAGTTCAAGACATATATAGTTTACACTGCAACTGTATACCGCGTCAAGCAGTAATTATGGCGGGAATCGTCCCGGCGCCTAAGTCCTTTTGCGAGGCTGCGCACTATGCTGACTATGCGGGCTGTAGTGGAGGAAACTTAGGGTAAACGCCCTGTCGCGGTCCGCAAAGACAACAACCGTCACGCAAGAGAGGCCATTGAGGCCTGGCCGGGCGAACCGGCGGGCCGGCAGCGCCGGATTACGCTCTTTCTGAGAAGAGGATACGGTACCCTTCATCTTCCATCCAGCCAAGTGGCCGGCAGGAAGCAGCTACCGCTTGCAACGACAGGTCGTTATAATGTCCGCGGCATGTTCTTGGACACGCGCAAGTCCATCGGAAAGGCCACCTTTCGCTTGGGCCACCGAAGGTCTGGCGCGTCCTGGGCGATGGAGTCTTGAGTGGGCCATAATATGACAGGTACAGCAACGAGGCGGTCGCGATTGCACCGGACGAGGGGCGGGCTGGTCCGTGCGATATTCGTGGGTGTTTTGCTCATCGGCACGGCCGGTTCAGCCTGGGCCGCCGGGGAGGCGGAACCCCAGGATGCGCAGGATGCAGAGGATGCGGAGGATGCGCTGGATGTCTGTCCGATCTGCCGGACCAAGGAGGATATCGCACGATCTCTGGGGCCGCTGAAGATAGGCGGGGACTTTCGGTTCCGGTCCAACTACGACTCGGCTCGCCTGCTGCAGAGGAAAGCCGACAACCGGCGGACGCTGTTCCGTGGTCGCGGGCGTCTGTGGACGCGGATCAAGCCCTTCGATGATGTGAGGATCAGCACGCGGTTAGTCTATGAGCCTCGTTACTACTGTCGTCCGGATCGCTCGGAGCAGTTCGCTCGGAATGAGGCCCTCTTCGACCGGCTCAATGTGCGATGGCGTAAGCCGTTCGAGCTGCCGATAACCGCCCGGGTCGGCCGGCAGGGAATCTGGCTGGGCGAGGGGTGGCTGGTGTACGAGGGCACGCCGCTGGACGGCAGTCGAACGGCGTTCTTCGATGCGATCCGCCTGACCGCCGCCTCCAAGGCGAAGAAGCGCAAGGTCGAGTTGATCTGGATCGCCAACCACGGGGACAGCGCGAAGTTGATTCGCCCCTTCAACGACGACAATCGAATCTTCGCCGAGCAGGACGAACACGGCGCGATCCTCCACGGCTCAACGCATCTCAGCCCGGAGACCAGGCTGGACGGGTCCTTCATCTACAAGAGGGACGGCCGCCGGATTCGCATTCGCGGCAGCGAAGGTGAGATCTACACCTTCTCCACGCTGCTCCGCAGCCAGGTTCATCCACGGTGGGATACCTACCTGGAAGTCGCTCCGCAGTTCGGCCACAAGAACGGCAAGTCGCTCCGTGCGTTCGCGCTCATCGGGTGGATCGATCATGAGCTGGACGACCCCGTCCACTCCACGATTCGGCTGGGCTATGAGTACCTTTCCGGCAGCAGCGATGACGACAAGAACTTCGACAGGCTCTGGGGTCGATATGCCGGCTGGAATAATGTCTACACCGGCACGATCGACGGCCTGGACGGGCGACTGTTCGACAGTTCGAATCTGCATCGAGTGACGGTCGGCTGGCGAGCCAAGCCGACGACAAGACTGTCCGTCGAGGCCTTCTACCACCTGCTGTTCGCCGATGACAGGACCGCTTCGGCCAGTCGAAGGGGCGTCAGCGGCGATGGGTCGCTGCGCGGGCAACTTCTCACCTCCGAGGCGAGATTCGAACAGAACGAACACCTCACACATCGCGTGTCGGCCGAGCTCTTCTTTCCGGGGAACTACTACGCCGACGATCGGCAAGCTGTCGCCAGCTACCTTCGTTACGAGATCGTGCTGACGTGGTAACAGCGCGGCCGCGTCGAGTTCGGCCGGCCTTTTCCCGATTCACCGTCCTCCCTGGCCCGTCGCCGGGGCGCGGGCCGGGACACAAGGGGGGCTCTGGGTCGATGATCGATGGCCGACCTCCGGGCCGGCGGCGGCGGTCGCCGGGCTCTGGGATCGAGGTGCCGGGCTGCCGAAACAGCGTTTGTGAGCGACGTCAACAATGTGACCGATCAGGCTGTCGAAATCGTAGCCGGCTTGCTTGGCCGACATCACGTACGATCCTCCTCCGCCCAGGGAGGCCATCGAGTTGATCTCGAGGACGAAGGGCCTGTTCTCGGCGTCGAGCCGGATGTCCAAGCGTGCGTAGTCTCGGCAGTAGCATGCCTTGAATGACGCCCGCGCCATCGTTTCCAGCGTCGCAACCAGGTCGTCATCAATGGGGGCGGGGCAGAGCTTTTGGGGCTCATCCTGCCGTTTGTGGTACTTGTCCTCCCACGTCATCGTCTGCAGGTCCCGGCCGGCGAAGTCCAGTTCGACCACCGGGAGCACCTGGACGTCTTCATTGCCCAACAGGCTGACACAGAGTTCCCGCCCCTCGATGAACTCCTCGACGAGGGCGTCCTGCTGGTAGTGCTCCACGATCAGCCGAACGGCCTCGGCCAGTTGAGCGGGGTCGCGCACGAGGCGCAGGCCGTAGCTGGTCGACTCGTGGCAAGGCTTTACCACCAACGGGAACTGCAGGTTCTCCGGCAGGCTGTCGGCGCTTCGCATCACGCAGAATGCCGGGGTGGGCACGCCGGCGGCTTCCATGAGGATCTTGGCCACCACCTTATCGAGCGAAACGGCCTGGCCCAGCGGGCAGGCGCCCGTGTAAGGCACGCCGGCCATTTCCAGCATGGCGGGAACATGAGCGTAACGGGCCTGGCCCTGAATGCCGTAGGCCATGTTAAACACCAACTCGCCCGGAGGGTCGTTGGGGTCTTCGGCGACGAAGAACTTCGCCAGGGAACGGAGCAGAGACTTGTCGCCCTCGATGGGCTTGGCCGTATGTCCGCAGGCTCGCAGCGAATCGAGTACCCGCTGAACGGAACGCCGGCCGCAGGTCTCGGGGCAGGCCTGTCCAAAGCGGTAGAGGATGCCTTCATTCTGTCGGTTTCGGACAACGGCGATTCTCATGGCAAATAATCCCTTGCAGTATGTCGCGACGTACGTGGGCTGGGCGGCCAGCCGAACTACAAACGCTATTCCCTTTGCTTGACGGATCGCTTTGCCGAACGACGCTTGCCGGTGCGGCGTTGCCGCGGGCGCTTGGGCTTGACCGGCGCGGGGACCAGCGACTCCAGTAGACGCCAGTTGGCATACTCCGAGATGGCGATGATGCCCGCGATCTGGAGCACGATCATTTCCGGGAACCGCAGCAGCAGCCAGGTAAACGTCTCCGTGGCCGAGATCCATGTGATGAGAACGGCGACGGCGACCGTCATCGCGCCGCGCCAGATGGCCGACCGTCGCCCTTCCTTGATCAGCGTGCGTGCGAATCCCTCGCCGGTCAGGCATAGCACGACGATGGGGAAGTAGGCGACCTTCTGGAGCGATTTGTAGCCCAGGGCGTTGCTGGCCAGCAGCGCCAGCAGCAGGATCATCGCCACGGCGCTGAGGATCACGGAGACCCGCCCGAAATACGGCAGCCGCATGGATCTCAGGAGCGGGCGAAAGGCCGCGATGGACATCACGACGATCATGGTGAAAACCAGCCCGGTGAGGATGCCGGTGACGTGAAAAGCCATCGCCAGCAGGATCGATCGGAACGGGCCGAGCACACGGATGCCCAGCGTCAGTCGGAAGAAGACGACCAGCAAGGCCCCGAACGGGACGAAAAGGATGTACCGAACCCGGGTATGCAGGGCTTCGGGGAGGTACTGCAACGAAAGGACCCTCAGCATAGTCGCCGATGTCGGCAGGACTTGCCACTTGGCGACCATCAGCGCCAGCGGCACGGCGACCATCGCCCCGAGAAGCCACTTGTGCGATGTTGACAGGTTGTTCCTGGGATGGATATCCATGCACAAATCGCCAAACGGGGGATGTCTACTGCTCCCCCCGGAGCAGGACAGTTCAAGATATCCCTATCCTATCGTAGGGATAGTATACCACACGTGTCCATTTTGGGGACCGGGAATCACGGTAATTGCGGGAGTTTGCCACGGCCGGCGGGTTATGGTTGTACGCCGGCGGCGCCGCCTCGCCTGGCGTCGGCGGCGCCGACCCACAGGCCGTCGTCCGTGCGGGCGATAGCCTGGGCGGACCCCATGAAGAAGCTGTGGCGTGCCCGGTGGTGGACGCCCCGGAATCGGCCGGCCAAGTGGGCCTCCAAGGCGGCGTCGGCGGCGCCCGGCTCGATGTGGACCGGCCCGGACAACTGGCCGTGAATTCGGGGGGCGTTGACGGCGTCCTCGCAGGTGCGGCCCAGGTCGATCATGCCGCTGACAACCTGCAGGACCGACGAGGTAATGCGTCGGCTGCCGGCGGCGCCGGTCGCCAGGAACGGCGTCGCCTCGAGCCCCGGCGCCCGGCGTCGTACGATCGTCGGGGCCGCGTTGGACCGAGGTATGCAGCCGCTGGCCAGTTGGTAGGGGTGGCCGGAGCGGGGGCAGGTGCTCAGATAGTTGTTGTAGAGGAACCCCAGCTCGGCGTTGGCGACCTTGGCGCCGAAGACGGATTGGATCGATTGCGTCAATGAAACGACCATCCCTGTCGGATCGGCCGTGCAGACGTGGGTGGTCTCGCCGCCGGTAGGACTGGCCGGCCCGTCCCGGTGCCCGGGTGGCCGGCGATCGAGAGAGGCGGCGATCTCGGCGGCCCGCTCTCGGCCCACGAGCCAGTTGGCCAGCGAGGGCGTCATTCGATCGGGATGCACGGGCCATTCGTCGCGAGCGCGGTGAACGGCCGGGACCACTTCGGCGATGGCCCGGGCCCACTCCGCCTCGGTCGGCCGGCCTGTCGGCAGCAGGCACTCCAGCAGCCGCAAGGCCAGCAGGATCTCCACGCCCCCGGCCGGCGGGGGCACGGTGACGACCTCGAAGGCCCGGTAGTCGATCCGCAGCACACTGCCGCTGGGCCGAAGGGAAAAACTCGCCAGGTCTTCCCGCGTCAGGAGCCCGTCGTTGGCCTCCATGTCTGCAGCGATGGCCTCGGCCAGTTGCCCTCGGTAGAAGTCGTCGATTCCCTCCTGGGCCAGTCGTTCCAGCGTGGCGGCGAGCTTTGGCTGACGGAAGGTGGCCCCAATCCGGTAGGGCTTGCCCTTGCGGAGGAACAGCCGCCGCGCCGCCTTGTTGGCTCGCAGGCTTGCCAAGCACCATTTCTGCTGGCGTCGTTGAAGGCGTGAGATGGGATAACCCTCGTGGGCCAAACGGATTGCCGGCTCGATGACGCTCGAAGGCCGCAGCGTGCCGTGACTGGCATGGGCCGCCGACAAGGCCGCCGGCATGGAGGGAATCGTGCCGGCGCGGAAGCCCTTGCTCTGCTGACCCCGGGTCACCAGCGTGCGCGATACCGCCGCCGGCGCGTAGGCATGGCCGTCGACGACCTCGAACTGGCCCGTGGGGAGGTAGATCAGCACGACAGCCTGGCCGCCGAGGCCCGATCCGCTGGGCTCGCACACGCTCAATGCCCATCCGGCCGCGACGGCGGCGTCGACGGCATTGCCTCCCGCCGCGAACATCGACAGCGCCGCCTGTGTGGCGAACGGCGACCCTGTGGCGGCAATCGCCTGCCCGGGTCCGCCGGTGGGTCCTGGTTCGCTCACAGCCGCTGTATGCCTCCACGTTGCCCGTTCGGGTAATACGGACACTCGGCAAGTAGTGTAAGCACCGTATAGCGGGCTCCGCAAGGACAACAGCCGTCACCCAAGCGCGGCCATTGAGGCTCGGGCCGGGCGAACCGGCAGGGCGCGCTCGTTGCCGGCTCGCGTCAGGGCGGCGTTCCGGCCACGACTCCGTTGCGTTGCCTGACCCGCGAGAACATGGGGAGGGCGATTCTGTTTAAGTGCATTGTCATATCCGCCGAAGCTATAGCGGGGTCGGGGGACGCCCACGCAGGGACACGGATCGTCCACGGATACCAGGGAGGCGACATGGAGGAACGGCCCGCAAAAGTCCTCGTCGTTGACGACCAGCCGCAGGCGGCGGAGATGATCCGTGAGGAGGTGTCCGCCGCGGGTTTCGATTGCGTGGCGTGCAGCGATCCCGTAGAGGCCATGAGGCACATCGGTGAGGGGGGTTTCGATGTGGTCGTGACCGACATCACCATGCCCAAGCTGTCCGGCATGGATCTGCTGGCCCGGCTGAGGCAGCACACCCCCGAGTGCAAGGTCATCCTGATCACGGGCCATTCCACCCAAGACTACCTCGGCCAGGCCCTGATGCTCGGCGCCTTTGACTACATAGAAAAGCCCTTCGATCCCATCGAGGTCGCCGATCTCGTTCGCCGGGCCGTAGGTGGCAACGACGAGGTCGCGCCCCTTCCCGCTCGTGCGGCGGCACTTACGCAACCCGGCTTCCAGGCCAGACAGGCCTCGCTGGACAGCGTCGGGGCGCTCGTCCGGGCCATCGAGGCCAAGGACCCGTACACCCGCCGGCACAGCGAGCACGTTGCCCACTATGCGATGACCATAGGCGAGGCGATGGGGCTCGGCGGAGAGGAACTGGAATCGCTCCGCGCGGCGTCCCTTCTCCACGACGTCGGGAAGATCGGCGTGCCGGACCACATCCTCACCAAGCCGGGCCCTCTCACGGCCAAGGAGTTCAAGCATATCCGGCGTCATCCGGCGTTGGGCGAGGCGATCCTCTCGAAGATCACGGCGTTCAAGCGTGAGGCCATGGTGATTCGCTACCATCACGAGCGATGGGATGGGGCGGGGTATCCCGACCGGCTCGCCGGGGAGGGGATACCGAAGCTCTCCCGGCTCATCTGCGTGGCCGACTGCATGGACGCCATGCTGATGACGCGAACGTACAAGGAGAGCTACACGCCGGAGAAGATGATCGGCGAGCTGACCTGTTGCGCCTCAACGCAATTCGATCCGGAGATTGCGGCGGCGGCCGTGGGGTGGTGCCGCGAGAACCTGGACGAATTGATCCTGCCCGACAAAGCCCTTCGCGGAGCCTGCGTGCCCGCGGTCTGAAGCGGCGGTCGGCCTGCAGCATGGGGCCGCCCCCCGGCGGCACTGGTCTGCCAAGCGGGGCGCCCCCACCTTTCTTGCCGGCTCGCGGCCGCGAGCATCGCTTCCGTCGAATCGGCCCCGCCAGTTGCCGGCGGCGACGTGCCCAGCCGGACCCCGGCTTTGGCCCGATTTCCATGCTGGACAGGCGTTGGGCGACGTCGTAGCATGCCGGGGTGAGTCCCCGGGCCGGTGGCTACCGCGGGGAGCGCTTCTATTGGTTTCTTCCCGCCTTGCGGGGGCTTGGCGACGTCGTGGCGCACGGCAGCCTTCCCGGCCGCCAGGGTAAGGAGACCCTGCGGACATGGCCAAGAAAGCACCCAGGCAGACCGGACATCCGTCCGCAGAGGATTGGCAACCCTCGGATGAGGGAATCGCATGAGCCACGCGATGTCCGAGCATTTGGACCGGATTGTTGCAGAGCTCAAGGCCGCTCGGGGGATTGATCTGAGCGGCTACCGTCGCAGTACGCTCCGGCGGCGGCTGGCGGCGAGAATGGCCCGGGTGTGCGATGGCAACCCGGAGGTCTATCTTCGACGCTTGCGGACGGATCCCGGCGAAATCGACCAGTTGATCTCCACGATCACCATCAAGGTCAGTTCGTTTTTCCGCAATCCGCTTGTCTTTGAGTTGGTGGCA
>SDBU01008980.1_pt1 | contig 11277 bp, 8 predicted proteins | sample 2277071 | NCBI WGS metagenome assembly SDBU01 (sample SAMN10397929, study PRJNA504765) | marine sediment metagenome | isolation source: marine sediment core GS08_GC12, 126 cmbsf | place: Arctic Ocean: Gakkel Ridge, Loki's castle | collected 2008 | reverse complement strand
AGACTCTGTCGTCTATGTGCAGATAAGCATGTTAAGCTCCATTGTTTATGCCGTGAATTTAACTTATAAGTAAGAGAAGTGACGATGGGGGAAAACCAAGCATCAGAAACAAAAAGCCATTTTAAGAAGCCCTAGGTGGCCTGCCCTCCAAAAAACTGGCCCCGTAGCGCTTGGTTACAAATAACACGTTGAACCTAAGTCAGGGTGTTATTTGTTAAGCGTATAAAAAGGTTCACTTTTTAGTGCGACATTCCTGTAGAATAACTACAGGAAGAAAGACAAGTGAAAACAAGAAGGTATTCGAAGGCGCAGGTGTTCAGGATTCTCTAGGGGATGGCGCTGCTCCGCTGCCGTGAAGAGAAAAGATGCGACCTAGGTCAATTAGATTCCACGATTCTTTGAAGCTGTACAAGGTTCCGTTATCATAGGAGGTGCTGAAGTGGCATAAAGACGTAGAGCCGCATAAAGGGTGGCGATTTTGATTTGACAGATGAGGGCTTTGCGTCTTGTCTTATCGCCTGCGCGCCACCTTGCGCCCGACATAAGCAGCGAGGCCAAACAGGGCGAATACCGCAATTGTTCTGCCCCATTCGTTTCCCTTGCCTTCTTCGCTAGTGTCTGCGTTCAGAATGGCTTCGCCTACCCCACTGATGGGCTCACAAGTAAGAGTGCAAGATTGTCTGTCCTCTGTTGTCCTGCAAACGACATCACAAAACGCTGTCGAAAGACTCATGGCATCAGTATAGCTCAGAAATCAGCTGTTAGTCAAGCGAGAGTTAGGGTCTGCTTGACCCCCACACTTTTTGAGTAATTGTTAGCAAAATGGGCTTTATGTGACCGCTCTTAGCGGTCGTTTGTTTTAAATTGTGAGACGACCGCAATTCCTACTTACTTACAGTGGCGAAAAACGCGCGTTCCTTGGAGGTTTCTTTAATAGCCTCTATACCTGCGATATAATGATTTCTAAACATCTTGATGCCTACCTAGACGAACTAGAATGGCGATTCAACAATCGTGATAATCCGTATCTGTTTAGAGATACGCTATTGAAACTCATCACTTCCGATAATCTCGAATACAAGACGCTCATTGGTTAGCAGACATCCTCTTAGTGAGTATACTCCTCAGCTCCTGAGTATCGGTATTGTATTGCTTTAGCGTTCCCAACATAAGGTCTAGTGCTTGCATCAGCCTATCACTCTCTACCCGTATCGTTCTTGATAAGTTCCTATCCCTGACACCTTTCGTAGCGTCTTTATACTTTGATAGAGAAGCAATAGTGACCTTGGTGACATCTACAAGCCAGTCTAGTGTCTTCTGAAGGGAACTCCCATCTTCTGTATTGTCTTTCAGGTCCAAACTCGCTGCTGATAGTATCCCCTTCCCATTTCTATATATCTCTTTGACCAGCACATCGAGTAACTCTCTCCTCCTACTAATGAATACTGCGCTACGGCCAATGTCTTTCGCAGCCCGATTAGCTCTCTTCTGCTTCTTGTTTGGACTACTCGACTTAGCCAGTTTCAATATTTGTTTTTGGTGTTTGTTGAGTTGGGTAGCAAGCCTTTGTGTATCGTTGCCGAGTTTCTTCATCTCAATTGTGAATCGGTCAACTCCTTTTTCAAAGTCCGCTTCGAAGTCGAGAAGCCCAGGCTCCTCAGCAGATACCCAAGTCGCTGACACAGACCGTTGCTGCCAGAAACGCCGTGCTGCCTTTCCCACCTCATACAGAATTACTCCAACAGCAACCACTACCAGCAGAAGCATAAGCACCATCAATACTACAGCTAGAAGTGCAGGCATATTCCACTCCTGCACTTCAAATATCGCAAGGACAATTCCAACTGCAAAGCTACCGAGGGCCGCAGATACGCCGATACGTTTCTCCATACCCCTATTCTACCACTCTCAGGGTGCTTGACAAGCCTCTCGGAGAGAGTGTAATTCTGGTGGAGGTGGGCGATAAAAAAGGAGCTGGAGCGGAAGATAGCAATATCAAAGGAGCAAAGGTTACTCATCGCCCACCCCCACCCCCACCCAATCCGCTTGAAGTATATAAGCCCGAAAGCATGATTCGGCATGTCCCACTCAGTACATTTTACCTCCTTGTCGCGAAGTCTTGACGAATCCCGCACTCTAATCTAATCTGTAGATGGCAATTGAATGGCGGGTTAGAAAGAATGGCTACCAAGCGACCGGATTATGACCAGCTCTATAAACGAGCCCAGAAATACTATGTGCAACAGGTATTGCTCACCAAAGAATTGTACGAATATCAGTACGCTGAATGGAGGACGATAGATAATCCACGCATTTTGTCGCTATATCACTTACTGATGAGCATCTATATCACTGGCAACGGGATTAACTTGCTGGCTATCAACAATTTTCTTGGCGAAAGCTACATGTTGGCACGGTCCTTATTAGAGAAACTGATTAACTACATGTATCTTCTTGTTTGCGAAGAAAATGAATACAAGAAATACTTGACTTACACCAAACAGAAAGGCTACAGAGTACTGAATCGAAGCTTCATAGTGGGAGACCAAAAGGCTGAGTTAAAGTGGTCAGGCTCTATTAATTTGGATGATTATCCGGAGCTAAAAGAGGCGGTCAATGAATTTACCAGTTCAAAGGGCAAGGCAGTATCTAGATGGACTTCGCTTTCGCTGGCAGATAGATTAGCCACAATTAGAGACCAGGGCAAGATCAAAATAGAAGGACTAATGCTATCTACGCTGGGAATCTACGATGACGCCTCAGAAGCCATACACGGAAGCCTTTATGGTGCCACGTTCAACTATGGCCTTTTCGAAGGCAAAATACCTTCGAGCGTACAGGAATTGGCCGAGACATACAGAAACAAACTGCTTTTTCTGTTCTTTGCGCTTGGGACATGCATCGATTCACTCATAGAAGTAATCTCCGGTGTATACCCTGCGGATAAGGTCAAGGATTTCGCCAGACAGTCGAGGACTAACTTAGAAGCATTGCAGAAATCGGTAGACTAAGGCAAGCTACATGACATTGAAAAAGTTCTATCTATTGATACCCCAGCTCCATTTTTGCGATTCAAATCTATACTAGACTGGAACAAAGAATTGTTCTAGTCTCAGTCTAATTGGATGAAGTACGCTGTTCAATATTTATTCCTTAACTATTAGGAGAATCGTATTGGGGTGCCTATTCTCGATATCATTCTTGAACTTAAACGGATTCTTTATAACACTGAGGTCATACACAACAAAAATCAAATGTTCGAACTTTGTCTCATAGGCAACAATATCAGAACCAATTTCATCAATGATTTGGCTTGCTCTACGCTGGCTTTTACAGAGTTTAATTTCTAAAACGGTCTTCTCAGGCTGAAAAATAATATCTGGTTTGTAAACCTTACCGGAAAACTCAAACGACATGCCTTGTCTTGTGTACCTGTAATCCCTAGCCATTAGAAGTTTCTCAACTTCGTCTTCGACCTGTTTTTCTTCCTGAGGACTACCTCTTGGGAAAAAGGCTGGAAGCTTATTATCTATAAATAGGCAGAGTTCTCTTACGAAATCATTTGGGTAACTCATGTAGCTGTGACGTACGGCGAATTCTTGTTCATCTAGTCTTGCTAAGAAAGCCTTGGTTGTCATTGCTCCTCTAGGGACTTCTTCAGTTTCTAGATACATTAGCTTCTGCTTAGCATCAAAATGCAGAGAAAAACTACGTATGAAGTCTATTCCCAAGAGACTAGGTATCGGTATCCTAGATTCAGATGACACAGCTATTTGAGGAAGACGGACAACATAGAAAGGTTTCTCCCGATCATTAGTCTGAAAAGCGAGAGCCACATCTTTCAATAAGTGAATTTGAGAAATACCGCCAATGCCGGCGACCATGGATTTCCCCTTTAATTTTGAAAAATCGATTCCAATCCTCACTGCATCGACATGGGAGAGAACTGACATATCAGCACCCGTATCTATGATGAATTCAATAATTGCTGTATGCTTCTTGTAGGCTATAAATGCAGGGAAGAAAAACGGTCCAGACTCTCGCCCAATACCTAGTATTCTCATACTTTACCTAACTTACTACCTGTGAATATCCGCCAAATCTGCGATTTTGAAATTGGTTCATCCTTTCTCATTCATTTACAGGTCGATATTGTCGTAATCGTATTGTTATTATCATATCCAATCATACTTCAAGGGTCAAATCGATAGTCTGAAAGCTAAACTAAAGACTTTTGCAGTTTTACCTATTGATACCTCAGCTCCACTTGTGGGGATTCGAACTCTGTCTTAAATGATGGCCAGACTTATTAGCTCCAAAATGTACCCAGCTCTTGGCGTATAAGTAGTGTTATACGCATATGACACCCTGACTTAGGTTCAAGGTGTCATTAGTTGGAGACCTCATGAAGGAGATTGTTGGACGAATTACACAATGTAACGGATTGTGACCTGAGTATAAAAACGTTCCTTTTTTATCAGGGACTGCATACCGAACATGGAGTATAACCTCTGCTTATAGCCTCTTCAAGCTCAATCGATATCTTGCTCTGTGATAGATAGCGACAACCTCCACGGTGATATTTTTTGCCAGTTCGAGTGACATATACGGTATCGGTGAGTGCCGGCGATGGTGATGGCGTTGGGGCAGGCGATGGTGTTATTGATTCAGGGGGCGTGGAGGGACTGCATACCGAGCATGGAGTATAACCTCTGCTTATAGCCTCTTCAAGCTCAATCGATATCTTGCTCTGTGATAGATAGCGACAACCTCCACGGTGATATTTTTTACCAGTTCGAGTGACATATACGGTATCGGTGAGTGCCGGCGATGGTGATGGCGTTGGGGCAGGTGATGGTGTTATTGTCTCAGGTGTTGGTGTCGGCGTTGGCGAGATAACTGGCGGGGCACGGGGGGAAGTTCCCTTCTCCAGTTTCACCTCATATTCGTCACCATCGGTAATTACTATGATAGTGCCATATACGTCCGTGCCATATACTGATGCCTCAATCTGATTGAGAGCATTAATAGTCTCAACATGTGGATGCCCATAACTATTACCTTCCCTAGCCATGAAGATAGCAATCTCTGGTTTAGTGGTATCTAATAAGTTTTTAGACGAAGCTGTCTTTGATCCATGGTGTCCCAACTTTAGTATCTCTACATCTGGAACAAGTGTGTCTGATGCAATAAGCATGGATTCTTCAGCCTCTTTCTCTGCATCTCCCATAAATAGGAAATCGATATTACCATAGCTTAACAAGAGCGCGATGGAGTTATTATTAGTGTCATCTGGAAGGAGTTTAGCGGGATGAATGATAATAAAATTGAGACTTCCTATCTCTATGGATTGTCCCCGCCGTGCTTCATGAATCGTGGTACCCTCGGCGTTCACTCGACTCATGAACTCACTATAAGTCTTAGAAGTAGATGTATCGCCATTCAACCAGATTTGATCTACTTGATAGCTGTCTAAGACTGCAATCAGACCGCCTATATGGTCAGCATGAGGATGAGTTGCCACCATTACTTCGAGTGGACCGTCTACACAATTCCCAAGATATGTAACAACACCAGGCGACCTGCCTCCACCGTCAATCAGAACTTCTGTCTCGCCCAAATCAATTAAAATTGAATCCCCTTGACCAACATTAATGAAATGCACAATTAGTTCGTCTGTGGTCGGTGCGGGAGTTGGAGGTGGTGAAGGGGTGGAAGCAGGCGCTGTTGAAGGTTGAGACGCAGGCTGTGTGGGCGTTGGAGCAAGAGTAGGCGGTTGTGCAGGTACGCAACCTATAGTGCTTGAAACTAGGATTAAGACTACCGCAACAAGTAGTAATAGTTTCACTACCACCCCCCAATCTAATCACAGCTATTTCAAAGTACCTCTTTATAACTCAAAACCACACTTTTGTCAATACTTAAAGCACCCTCTTATAGACCCTTTAGACATAGTGTTTAAAGTAGAGTTTGCCTTCAGTTAATCGTTCCTTTTTTCACCAATAGTTACACGCCTAGACGTCAGGCGTACTGATCAGCGGACCTTTTTAAAATGATGAACAATAATGGCAACAATGGGGTTCAGAGTTTTCTTGACAGAAATTCATCTACAATACTGTCGATAACTTCTTGACTAATATCGGCAAAATCGAAAAGCGTAAACAGGTTATTTGATACTTCTCCCACGAGAATCTTGAGATTACTAGTCACAAAATCCTGGCTAACTTCTCTAATCCAGGATGCTGTTGCAGAATGACATATCCTACCTCGCCATATACTTCTCATAGGGGTACTAACGTATAATTCTCGTCCCTCAAGTCCTTCGTGATTGATTGATAAGTAATATGACTCTTCAGGTGGGATACCGAGCTCCCGGTATATTGTAGCACTGTGTAATATTATTTCTGCAATGCGCCATATACGAATATCAAACCATATGGCACTTTCAGGATGTCCTGCACTACTCGTCCACTGAAGAGTCTCGAAATCTTCCTCAAATAACCGAGACACGTAGTAGTTACCGTCCTTATGAAAGTACCAATAATCCTCAGTTTGACCTGAGACATAGCGTCCTAAACGAGCTTCGACACCATCGGGTGTTGGCACTGGTCTTTGGTCAGATCCTTGAAGCACTAAACCAATAGGCCAGCCGGTATTTCGCAATTCGGCTCTTTCTGCAGTCCCTAAAAGATCACGTGGGTTCCATTCACGCTCTTGGGATTCAACTAAACGTTGGCCTGATTCAACGAAGCCCACAACTGCTGTCTGTGTCATCTTCCATCACTTTTTTCAGGTTCTTCTAATGATCTCTTTTGCATTCGATCCATCCAAACTAAAAGCTCTTCCTTCGTAGAGGGTGCTGGTATAGAAGGTTTTGGGGATTTAGGGGATGTCATTCGTTCAAACAGGTCTCGGAACTCTGTGAGGAACTCGTCCCTACGTAATCTCACGCAGCGGTTAATTAAATCATCCCAGTCTTCTGGAGTAGAAACTTCTGACGTTTCTGCACTAGACCTGCGTAAATACACAGCTCCCTGTCGTAGAATCTTATCACCAGAGTCGGTTGCATCTTGATCACTTCGACATACATATGGGAGGCGATCGAAGCCATTTACCTGGATTATTGGATGTCTAATACCTGTATCAGGGTGTATTTCGAAATATATAGTTAAATCTATACGCTGTCTTCGTGCGACAAAAGAGTTGACTCGCTTGGCAACCTGTGTGGGGTCATAGGAAGCGCAGATCTCTTCTGAGTGATTGGTATCCAGTGCAGGTAGTGTACTTCTCGATTCAATATATCCAATAACTAACCAACCACCAATAGAATTTGCCATTCCTTGGATATGTCGGATTAGTTTTAATGTATAGCTATCGTTTCCATTGAATCGAGCAGATATTTTATAATCTACCTCTCCCCGCTCTCCTGGTGAAGTGAGTAAACGCTGTCTAAAAGCAACTGCTTCCATGGGTTCGTAAGTCATAAATCCACACGAAATCAAGTAGAGTAATGAGTAGTATACATGGTGATTACTGCCTATTGCTAGTATTCAATCTAGAAATAATGAAAATATAAAAAGGTCCGCTAATTATCACGCCTGATATCTAGACGTGGCTCTTCTGATGAAAAAAGGAACGTTTATCAGACAAGGTAAGAAAGTAGGTCGGCCAAGGGTAATGGGTAGGGGGGCCAGAGCCGCTACAAAACTATTTTGGAGCGCCTTACAGCTGGGGATATATCGCGACGGCGGGCAGCAAAGGAGTTGGGTATTGGGTATGCTAGTTTAAAGCGACTATTAGATAAGCAGTAACTTCTAAAGTATAAAGCTATTTAACTGTAAGATGGGTGGCATATTCCACCATCTTGTCAAATCTAATGAATAGCAGTAAGATACGAATTGTAGTCACTTGGATAACTGTGTAATGATCTGTTGAAGCGTAAATGATGTAAGGAATATTTTGGATTTAATAATGAAGTATTACCCAAATCTGAGCAGCACAAATTAAGGAGGGTAGAATTGACAAGGAAAAAAACAACTCCTCAAGCTACGGATGTCTTGAGTGTACCTCCCTATGCTCAAATTCTATCTAGCATTGGTCCTGAAACAACTAAGGCTACTGAACTCCTGATTCAGAATATTTCAGAGATGAAGATCCTTCAAATAGATCATATATTCCAAGAGCTGGCACACGCAATGAAAGATGTCTGGCCCGACTCTGAAGCAGCTAAAGTAATTTATGCCGTAAATGAAAAAATCGACCAGATAGATATTACATCTCTCCAACGATGGCTCTTTGTACATCAAGGTGATTCAAATAGCGTAGGGGATTGCATATCTGCCGATCCTCCCCCGGGTGTCGATATATTGAAAGTTCTTTCACGTGCAGGAAGTCAGAAATTGGTATTTTTAGCAACTTGGCAAATAGCACAGCGTGAAGTTGTACTTAAAAGGTTTAGAGGTTCGGACGCTGCTAATAGAATTCTTCAGCGTGAAACCCAGACTCATCCGTTGTCAATGTCACATCCAAATATCATCGAAACTCACCTTCTTCAGAACAAAAAGGGGGAGTACTTCTTGGTAGAACGACGCCTGCCTTTGGTTCTGTATGATGAATGGCCGTCTAATGGCCTCCAAGAGGCTGCGAATCTCTTAAGAGATATCGCCTCGGCTTTGGCATTCCTAACTGAACAGGAACTGGTGCATGGGGACATCAAGCCTGATAACATTGGATTTGAGGGTGGTCGATATATTCTCCTAGATTTCGGTATATGTCGCCCACAAGGTGCTTTTGATGGTGATGTTACGCCTACTGGAAGTTTGCGAACCCGAGCTCCAGAATTGATTATGGGAGAGGGACAACATAGCTATATGTCGGATGTCTGGGCTCTTGGAGCGACGGTATTTAATACGCTTACTGGACGTTTCCCTTTGTTTCGTGTAGGTGAAATACCACCGCGAGTTTCAAATCCTGAGGAAAGGGAAAAATGTGAGGAGCTTTTACGTGATAGGGTTCGGAATCATTGGAGCGAATTCATCGACCTTTCACCTATACCTATACCACTGAGATCACTACTAGAACGCATGTTAGAGCGTGAACCAAGAAATCGTGGAAATACTCATGAAATCTTACGAAATGCAGAGAATGAATTGTCAGCCGTGCTTCGTTTCGCTAGAGATACCAGCCACATTTCAGTGTCAGAAGAAATCAAGCAACTATACAATTACTTACCAAGCAAGACGATACTAAAACTATTACCAGAGAATCAACGTCGTGAGTTACGCACGAGAATTGAAAGGCTGCGTGAAGCTAAAGGGCTATCAACTGAAGAGGTGGGAAAACTAGAAACGATTACGTCTAAGCTACCTTGATAAAAAATGGCTAAAATTGAACGAGTACAGGATTCTGTTCATGGTCTCATGGTGTTTGAGGGTATGGAGACCTCTGTTATTGAGGTTTTACGCGCAAAGGAACTTCAAAGGCTTCGGCGTATCAGGCAACTCGGATTGGCACATCTTGTTTATCCTGGCGCGGAACATTCACGATTAGTCCATAGTCTTGGCTGTGCTTATTTAGCTGTACGCTTTGCTAAACAACTAATACATGTAGGCAATGAATTTCTTTCCCAGCTCTTAGTACCTGGACCAACCGCCATACGCGACTTGGCTATTGCTGCCCTTTGTCATGACCTTGGGCATGGTCCATTATCACACATTTGGGAGCATAATGTGATAGGAAAGGAATTTGACAAGGCTTCATGGATCAAGTCATTAGGTCTAGATGAAAACGATGTAGTCCTAACAAAGATCAAATGGCATGAACTCGTAACACAAGCATTGTTGGCTTGGCAAGATGGTGAATTACATCAATTGCTAGAACAACAAGAAATAGGCTCTGCGTTACGAATTCGTCGACTATTAGTAGGAGAGTACCACCCTGGGTATTTGCCACAATTGATTAATAGTGATATAGATATTGATCGATGCGACTTCATTTTGCGAGATGCTCATCAAACCGGAGTCGCATATGGTCGATGCGATATTAATTGGCTGGTATCTACTCTCGCAATAGGAATAGCAAATAACAAACTAGTTGTAGGTTTCGACCAGCAAAAAGCACCACCTGTCATCGAACAACTTTTAGTAGCACGTCGAGCGCTATATCACACTGTTTACTACCACAAAACCGTGCGTGCAGCAGAAGCGATGGTAGGCCTCCTCTTGAAGCGAATCAAGGACGTCCCCGAGATCCTTAAACAGAAAGAACTCTCTTTGGCACTGTTTCAGCCGTACCAGAAAATATTGAGCGGAGGCACTCTTGAACCGAGAGAAATACTATATCTCGATGATTACTCGCTATGGTCGCTAATGCAAATATTATCGAATTCAACTAGGGTCGATAGAACTGCTGGAGATCTTGCTCGCAGAATCATAGCACGTGATCTATTCAAGCTAGTCCCATGCGAAAGGAATCGCTTGGATACATTCGCGATTCGTGAAGACGCATACGAACGTTTAAGGGATGCAGTAGCGCCTTATTGTCAGGGCGATCCATCCTACTACATATGTATTGATAGTGCTGACTTCACCATGCTTTGTGAGGACGAAAACCAACGTGCTTATTTCGTAGATACCAAAAGTGAAAGTCATCCGGCTGTTCACATTCGGGAGCACCAACGTATCAGGAGTCATTGGACTGGCCCAGAAAAGAATATTCGTATTTTTGTTCCCCGAGAGGCAGTCGAAGCTGTGCGCAAGATAATTTAGTCAGCTCCAATTAATGCCATATCGTGAAATGACCAAATATAGCGAATCATTTTGAACTTTCCATCTTTTTATGACCCGACACTTAGCCATTCTTTTCAACTAAAATGTTGCTCCAAAACCGGGATACAGATACCAGACATAATTACCAACTGAAAAACGGGCTCTCCGAAAGGACTTGGTTTTGGAGCTATACTAAAGATGGTTATGAATTTACGTTTTGCTGCTTAAAAGATATAAAGGTTCCTTTTTTGAATTATTGACAGAATTGTATGCGAGAAATAGAATCAGCTCGGCAGTATATCCACGGGAGGAATGCATAATGATAAGGAAAAAACTTGTTGTCATGCTTATTAGTTCTTCGCTGCTATTAACGTTAATTATTGGCTGTGGCAGTCCAGCACCGGCACCAAGCCCAGCACCAGCTATAAAGACGCTAACAGGCAGTGAACAGAATACAATGGTTAGGGTAGCGCTCGCTCATCCTGAGGTATCAAAGTGGCTGGAAACGGCA
>SDBU01008979.1_pt1 | contig 11281 bp, 11 predicted proteins | sample 2277071 | NCBI WGS metagenome assembly SDBU01 (sample SAMN10397929, study PRJNA504765) | marine sediment metagenome | isolation source: marine sediment core GS08_GC12, 126 cmbsf | place: Arctic Ocean: Gakkel Ridge, Loki's castle | collected 2008 | reverse complement strand
CCACCGCCCTACCGAGCTTTCCGGTGGCGAACAGCAAAGGGTTGCCATCGCCCGGGCCTTGGCCAAAGACCCGCCCCTGATTCTGGCAGATGAGCCTACCGGCAACCTCGACAGCCGCTCCGGTGAGGAAATCATCTCTATCCTCATCTCCTTACATGCTGAACAGGGCATTACCCTCATCATGGTAACCCACGACTCCAATATTGCTCACCAGTGTCAGCGCATCATCCACTTCAAGGATGGCCAGGTAGTGACCGAGGAAACGGTATGAAGAAGTGGCTCGGACCCTTATTTACCGCCTGGGTCGGTGTGGCCACTCACAAGCTTCGCAGCTTCTTGACCATGCTGGGAATCGTTATTGGCGTCGCCGCTGTCATTGCCCTCATGTCCGTCGGTAGAGGTGCCGAGGCATCCATTATCTCCCGTATCGAAAGCCTCGGCTCAGACCTCATTTTCATCCGCCCCGGGGCGGTTACCTTTGCCGGAGTTAAAAGTGCTGCCGGCAGTGCTACCACCCTGACTTTAGAAGATGCCACGGCAATATCTGAAGAGGTTCCCAATATTGCTTCAGTGGCTCCTTTCTACTCAAGGTCGCTCCAGTTAGTCGTCGGTGGTCAGAATATGAATGCCCAGGTTACCGGCATAACCCCGGAATATATGCAGGTATACAATTTGAACATCAGCAGTGGTTCCTTCATCTCTGCCTATGATTATCAGCGTGCCGCCAGGGTAGCCGTCATTGGTTCCAATGTCCAGGAGACACTCTTTCAAGGAGCCGACCCCATAGGAAACACACTGCGTATGGGCAATCAGATTGTCCGCGTCATCGGCATTCTCGAAAGCAAGGGCGAATCCATGATGTCCTCAGACGATGCTATTCTTATTCCGTTGACCGCTATGCAGCAGATGGTCGCCCAGTCACGGACCAGTCAGGGCGAGCATATCGTATCATCCATCGCGCTGACGGTGACTGATGAAAAACAGGCGAGCTATGTCGTTGATGAAATCACCAGCCTCCTTCGCTACCGCCACCAGCTTGGCCCCGGCGTCGATGACGACTTTACCATTACGTCCCTGGAGGAGATAACCAGTGCCCTCTCCGAAACGATGGGCACGCTAACTACCCTCTTGGGAGCCATTGCCGCCATTTCATTGCTGGTAGGGGGTATCGGGGTGATGAACATCATGCTGGTATCTGTGGTGGAGAGGACCAGGGAGATAGGCATCCGCAAGGCGCTGGGAGCCAGGGAGCGGGATATCTGGGGTCAATTCCTGATTGAAGCCGCGCTCCTCACACTTGCTGGCGGTATCATTGGCGTTGCCCTCGGCTGGGGAGTCTCTTCGGTCGTTGCCCGTATGGGACTAATTCCGACCCTGGTCTCCGCTGATATCGTTATCCTTGCCGTCTCCGTAGCGGTCGGCATCGGCCTCTTCTTCGGATTCTACCCTGCCTGGCACGCCTCACGCCTCAACCCCATCGATGCCCTCCGGGCTGAATAACCCTCCCCCTGTCATTCCGAGCCATTGTCATTGCAAGGAGCGCCAGCGACGAAGCAATTTCCATCATTTAGACAACACTGGCAGTTGATTAAAGAAATTCAGCAAACTGTGAGGTCGGTAATCAAGAATAACTCCTCACCCGTTCAAAAGATATTTACCGCTGACGCGTTGAATGTTATGTGTATCTTCTCTCCCTCTTCCAGACCCGCCTCCTCAAGCGCGGGGTGGAGAATGAGACAGATGAATTCTGGGGGCACATTTACCCACACGTAGGCCATTAAGCCGCGGTCGGATATATGGGTTATCGTGCCCGCCAGGCTATTCATGCCGTCAGACTCTGGCGGCTCCCTTGAAATCAAAATCTCTTCCGGTCGTATCGAGGCGTGTCGCTTGCCCCGTAGTGGCGTAACCGCGGACAGCTTCTCCCCATTAACACAAAAAACACCCTGTCCACCCGGGCTATCCTGCACTTCCCCTTCAAAGACATTTCGTGTCATCAAGAATCGAGCCACCGATTCCGAATTCGGATGACGAAATACCTCGTCTGGAGTCCCTATCTGAACGATGCTACCTCCCACCATAACCGCTATGCGGTCGCCCATCGCAATCGCCTCTTCAAAATCATGAGTGACATGTATCGTTGTTAGCTTAAGTTGGTTATGTGTCTCCTTTAATTGTCTCTCGGTAGCCTCTTTTGATTCAAGGTCAACTGAACCCAAAGGCTCATCAAGCAGAAGGAGGTCAGGCCTTATCACGATCGCTCTGGCCAGGCAAATTTTCTGACTTTCTCCTCCGCTTAAAGACCAGGGCCTTTTATCCAGAAGGTCCTCAAGCCCAAGGAGTTCAATCACCCGGTCAACAGCACGTTCTGTCTCTCGTTGGCTTTTGTATCTCGACATCAACCCGAAGGATATATTGTCACGAACTGGCAGGTGCCGGTAGAGCGTGTACTTCTGATGGGCAAACCCAATCCTCCTCTCCTCTAAAGTGAGCGAAGTCACATCCCTGCCGTCAATCCACACTTCCCCGCTACGAATTCCGGATATCCCGGCAATGGACTCCAGGAGCGAAGTCTTACCACAACCGGTGGGCCCCAGAAGCACAAAGTACTCTCCATCCTGGACGTCGAAACTGACATCTTTCAGGAAGAAATTACCTCGCTTGGCACACAAATCCTTTACCTCTAGCATCTATCCCTCCTGGCTTTTATCACCCAATATTATGCCATAGTATCTCGTTGCCAATCTACTCTCGCAGCTCTGCATTAGTCCTCTCCTGACACTCTGTCAATTACATACTCCCACCACAGTCTCACCGCCAGAAGCCACTCAGCCATCTGTCCACCCCGGTGACACCAGGCAAGAAATACTTAACATAACTGCAAAAACAATTCGAGCCTATTCTAGCCTTCCCACCCTCGAATTGTTCCCCCGATTTTTACTACCACTGTGCCAGCAGTAAATATCGCTCACCCTGTTTTGTCAGGAGCCCCCTCCCACCTGACGGGGCAATCGGAGATACTCCCAGGCCTAGGTGCCAGGCACCACGGAATCGGGAGAGCGCACCATCAAAACTGGCATCCTGGCCGCCCGCAGAATCCGGTCGGCAATGCTTCCCCAGACCCAGCGGCTTACCCCGGAACGACCGTGAGTGGCGATAATGATAAGGTCAACCTCATTCTTCTCTGCATAGTCGACTAGCTCGCCAACGACATCCCCTCCGTAAAGCACCTCTGAGTTTGTCATAACCCCGGTGCCCGCTAGTCTCTCCACTACCTGGCCAAGGTATTCCCTGGCGGCATCCATACTATCCGCCTCCAGCCGCTGCCGCTCCTCAGGGCTTAACCTGGACTCCACACCACCATATAAGTGGAGTGGCGTGATCACGCGCACAAGCGTGACTTTGCAGGTCTTACGTCTCCTAGCAATGGTCTCCACGTGGAGAAGCACACACTCGGCCAGCTCCGAACCGTCTAACGGCACCATTATATGTCGATACATCTGACTCCCTCTCTTTAGCCCTGGCACATTTGTGTCTCAATCTGCCAGATGCAAAAGTAACCAGTTGAAGACAGCTAGCTCTCAAGTACCCTGGCTAGTGTTTCCTTAAGCATGGGTACGGTCTGGTAATTGCCTATTTCTTCAGCCTTTATCCACCTTGCCTCTCTGTGTTCCCAATCGATTTCAACCTTATCCCGGTCTTTGATATGGAAGAGGTAAGGGTGAACCACCCATCTAACACCGAATTCCTCATCTTCAATCGCCAAAGGCTCACCGCTTCGCACTAATTCAAGGTCTTCTTCGCATAGTGTGGTTTCCTCTTCTATCTCCACCAGAGCTTGCTCATCAGCGGTTGTCTCGATATAGCCACTAACCCCTGCCCACCTTCCCCGATAACTGCCGACCCGTTCGCTACGTCGCAAAAGCAGAATCTCACTCTCAGATTCAAGGAAGCAAGTCACCACCTGCCTTTCTGGTAGTGGTTTACTTACCAATCTCACCCCCTTGAACACCCTAATCCAGCGGGAAGTGAGCTTCTTCGGCGGGGTTCCGCCCCTCCACTCTTCTCCCGGTAAATAATCCCTATTTCAAGTTCGTCAAGTATTCTTTTAGCCAACTCAGGGCTGCCTCAGCAGCACTACGCTTGTTTTGTTCTCGGTCGCCCTGGAAGTTGTGCTTTTGGCTGTAGGTTCCCGCCTGATGTGATAATCCGATGTAGAATAGCCCCACTGGCTTTCCGGGGGTAGCCCCGCCAGGTCCAGCAATGCCGGTATCAGCCAAACATATATCCACGGCCAATGCTTTTCTACCGCCCTGTGCCATTTCCTCAGCCACCTGGGAACTCACGGCACCATACTTGCTGATGGTATTCTCTTCTACCCCTACTATCTTAATCTTGGCCTGATTACTATAGGCAGTTATCGACCCCTGATAGTAATCTGAACTGCCAGGGACATTAGTTATCAGGTGAGATATCAGACCCCCAGTGGCCGATTCAACTACTCCCAGGGTTAGCCCTTTCTGGCGAAGCAAATTGGCAACATCTTGCCCCAGGCTGGTCATAACCTTATATGAAACCTTCCATCAAGTCGTGTATTTCTTTGTCATTTAGTCTGCGGCTGTCCTGGCTAAGCCTGTCTACTATCTGCTCAACTGCCTGATGTTTACGGGTATCGCTAAGCTCATCCAGGTACGTATATATACCCGCCCTCCTGCCAATTCTGAAGTTAGTTCTTTCCTCGGGTGGCAGAGCCTGAAACCTATCGATAACAGCCAGCATCTTCTCTTTATCCTGGGGCAATCTGCCTTCGAGCTCTTGTAGTAGATTGCCAATATGGTCACTTACGTAGTCTGAGTGACACTCCAAGTGTTCAATCAGTAGCTTCTCTTCTTCCAGCATCTCCTCGTCTGTCGTCCGAACAAAATCACCGTTTTCTATGTCAGCATACATGGGCAACCGGTCATTGACGCTTAAGGTTCTGATTCTGATGAAGTCAGGGGATATCTCACTCAACACCCTGGCTGTTTCAATAGCGTGCTCCCGCCACATCCCCTTTCCACCCAGACCCAGGAGGACATACTCTGAGAGCGATATACCTGATTCGACCACTTTCCTGCCCCCCGTAACTTGTTCCGCAGCAGTAACTCCCTTATCCATATATTGAAGCAGACGGTCATAGCCGGATTCCAACCCGATATGTAACCGAGAAAGTCCAGCCTCGCGCAGTTCTACCAGTTCTTCCAGTTTCTTTTTGGCCGCCGTCTTGGATCTGCCATAGCTAGTTATCCTGTTTATGCTCGGAAATGTTTCTTTCAAGAATCTTATTACCTCAGCTAGCTCACTAGTCCTCATAATCAAGCTATTAGCATCCTGCAAGAAGGCACTCTGTCCACCACCGTACATCCATAAGGCCACATTGTGAACAGCATGATTAGGCGGGTTCCTAAGCACCGTAGCTGCCGCCTCTGCCACCCTGTCACCATAGCCAGATTTCCATGAAACCTCCTTTATCCTATCGTGTATGCTCCTGGCTGCCCTTATGTCCTGCTTTATCTCCTCCACCGGTCTGAGCTGGAATTTCTTCCCCTTATACATATTGCAGAAACGACACCGATTCCAGGGGCAATCTATGGTTGCCCTGATAAGCAAAGAATAGGCCTCGCTTGGCGGTCTAAACGGTCCTACATCAAAAGACTCCGCCATTGCTTTTTCACTCCATAAACATGAATACGCATTGATTATATAGCAATTAAGGGATAAAATACAGCCAAAGACTATTCAAGATGACTCGCCTAATAGAAAAGGAGGAGATTCTACCATGACACTACTAGCCTTGATTTTTGGTCTCGCAGGTGGGGTGTGCGCACTGCTAGGTATTTTCACTGCGGTAGAGGTACTCCCGGCATTTATTAGCGGAAGTGCATTAGTTGGATCACACGCTACTACTACCGCATTCTTCTGGGGCCTGGCAGTGATTCTGCTCTTAGCTTCTATTGCCACCACTCTTGGTCTCAATCGTGACCGATATGAGTAGCTAAGCTCCCGAACTGCGTGATTTGCCAATTCGGTTCGTAGTCTTGACTCCTTAACAAAGAGGCCAATCTTCATCACAGAGCAGACTCAAGCAGCCCTAATAAAAGACACGGGTGAACTAGCCAAGGAATAACACGGCTCCGATGATCTATCCACCAGTGACACCACCTATAGCGATGGTCTCACCGCTCACATATTTGGAAGCATCCGATGCCAGATAGAGTGCAGCCCCGGCTACATCCTCAGGTGTTCCGATACGGTCTTCGGCAGGTGTCCCCTTCCACAATACTTCACTGAATCGCGTCTTTACCATCGACGGAGCTATAGCATTAACCCGGATGTTATGCTGACCCCACTCCCTGGCCATAACCCTGGTTAGCATTATCAGGCCAGCCTTGGTTACACTGTAAATATGCAGGGGGCCAGGTGTTATTCCAGCAGTAGAGGCTATGTTGATGATGTTGCCACCGCCCTGTTCAATCATTATTCTGGCTACTAACTGGCTTAGCACGAACGGCCCCTTGAGGTTAACATTCATTGTTACGTCCCACGCCCACTCCTCAGCATCAACTAGGGGACCGCTGTAAGGATTGGTGCCAGCATTGTTGACCAGAATATCAATCCTGCCAAACTCCGCTTTTGCTTTCTCAAACAGATCTTGTGACTCTTCTGTCTTGGCAACATGGGAGGCTACCGCCAAAGCTTTTCTGCCTTTAGACCTGATTTCCTCGGCTACCTCCTCCAGGTCGGGAAGCTTCCGACTGCTTATCACCACATCTGCCCCAGCTTCGGCAAATGTCAGGGCAATGGCACGACCAATACCACGACTACCCCCGGTTACCAGTGCCACCTTACCCTCCAGAGAAAAGCTAACAATACTCACCTTCTCTCTCCTTTCTATTTATTTTATATATAATTGACCTTAAAGTTAGCATATAAGTGCCTCACCAATCAAGCCTGCAGAGAGGGACTATCTTTTTCTCACCAATTCCCGGCTCGACGACTTACGGTCCCTCTCTCTTTGCCACTCAGAGTGCTTATCACTGTCCAATTCAGAACAACAGGAATACGCTTGCTTAGCTCAGCTTAGAATTGCTATAATGCCACAGCACAGAATGGCGAGGAATATCTTGGTGGAGACTGATTTAGTCTGAGAAGACACAGGAAAGGAGAGAAAGAAGTTAAAGAATGTTTAAGACGAGGATTACGGAGCTATTAGGTATCAAATATCCAATAATTCAGGGCGGGATGGTCTGGCTCTCAACAGCGGAACTGGCTGCCGCTGTTTCTAACGCTGGGGGTCTGGGGATAATTACATCGGCTAATTCTGCGACTAAAGAAGAACTGCGAGATGAACTACGCAAGGCCAAGAGCCTGACTGACAAGCCATTGGGGGTCAATATTAACCTTTCTCCCACCACACGCCCGGTGAATACCGAGGAATACATTGAGGTGGTTATCAAGGAAGGAATACGTATTGTAGAGACCTCCGGGCGCAGTCCTGAACCCCACATGAAGCAATTTAAGCAGGGTGACGTGAAGGTCATTCACAAAGCACCGGGGGCGGTCAGATACGCCGAACAGGCAGAGTTGGTAGGCTGTGACGCCGTTTCCATAATAGGCTACGAGTGCGGCGGACACCCTGGCCCGGACGACACCGGCTCATTAGTCTTGGTTCGAGCCACAGTGGAGACAATAAAGATACCAGTTATCGCTGGTGGCGGTTTTGCCGATGCCCAGGGCTTTGTGGCGGCTCTGGCCCTGGGTGCGGATGGGATTCTTATGGGCACACGATTTATGGCGACTAAGGAGTGCCCAGCCCACCCCAAGTTCAAAGAGTGGCTAATCCAAGCCAAAGAGACGGATACCTTCATTACACAACGCTCCATCCGTGCCCCAGACCGAAACCTGAGGAATGAGCCAGCATTGAAAGTTTTGGAAATGGAGAGCAAGGGAGCTACTCTGGAACAGCTGTTGTCTGTCACCAGCGGGACGAACGCACAGCGAGTCTATTTCGAAGGTGACCTAGACGCAGGTCTGGCGGAGTGTGGGCAGGTAGTGGGTATCATCCAAGACATTCCGAGTGTAAAAGAAGTCATTGATGGGATTGTCGAGGGGGCTGAGGAAATCATCAAGAAGCAGCTTTATTCCTATGTGGCTACCCCATAAAGAGCGGATGGGGATTCCGCTTGCATCACAAGGCACTATCACATTACAATAGGGGTAGTAATAGTATAGATAGAGTTGAGGCGACGTAGCCAAGTGGTTAAGGCGGGGGTCTGCAAAACCTCTATTCGGCGGTTCGAATCCGCCCGTCGCCTCCAATCATTTTATTGAAAGCTCTTTGTCAAGAGCAGTAGAATAACATGAGTTCGCCGGGGTGGCGGAATAGGCAGACGCAGCGGACTTAAAATCCGCCGGAGCAATCCTTGTGGGTTCGAGTCCCACCCCCGGCACCAATAAGAGAATAGATATGGCCTGGCTAATAATATTATTGGGTTATCTTCTGGGCTCCACGCCCACGGCTTATGTTGCCGGACGTCTGATTAGGGGCCTGTCACTCCATGTGCCTACTGCGGAGCCTTGATTATCGCACGGACAGCCTGCACGATGTCTCTGGCAGTGAGGCCATACCTTTCCAGGAGCTCAGCGGACTTGCCTGAGCTGGCATAGGTGTCTTTGATGGCGACGAACTCCATAGGCACTGGATGGTGCCTGGCTACTACCTGAGCTACGATGCTACCCAGTCCACCGTGCTCCAAGTGCTCCTCGGCGGTAACAATTGCGCCGGTATCGGTGGCGGCTTTAATGATGGCAGCTTCGTCAACAGGCTTGAGGGTGGGCATATTCAGTACACGGCAATCGATGCCTTCCCGCTTGAGGTTATCAGCGGCTTCAAGGGCAGCGGATACCATAACTCCGATAGCGATGATGGTAGCCGTGGTGCCCTGCCTCAAGACTACCGCCCTGCCCACACTGAAGCGGTAGTCCTCGTCATAGACCAGCGGGAGTGCCTGACGACACAGCCTGATATAGAAGGGACCGTGGGTGGCAGCAGCCACCCTTACTGCCTGAGCAGTCTCAATGGCATCGGCGGGAACGATAACGGTAAAGCCGGGCAGGGAACAAGCCAGAGCCAGGTCTTCAATGGACTGGTGCGAAGTGCCATCTTCACCAACAGTGATGCCGCCGTGGGTGGTGACCAGCTTAACATTCAGCCCGGGTTGGGCGACAGACATACGAAGCTGGTCAAAGCAACGGCCAGGGATAAAGACGGCAAAGGTGCTGGCAAAGGGTATTTTGCCGGAGGTTGCCAGCCCGGCGGCAATGCCTACCATGTTCTGTTCGGCAATGCCGCAGTCGAACCAGCGGTCGGGAAACTCACCGCCAAAGAAATGGGTCATAGTTGACCGAGAGAGGTCAGCATCCAGAACGACAATGTCTGGACTTTCTTTTCCCAGTTCAACCAGGGTTTTGCCGTAAGCCTCTCTGAGAGAAACCGCCTGGTCCATTTCTAGTCCAACTCCTTGAGAGCCATCTCCATCTGAGCAGGAGTGGGTGCCCTGCCGTGGAAATCAGGGTTATTCTCCATGAAGCTGACCCCTTTGCCCTTGACAGTGTGGGCAATAATAACCGCAGGGTGTCCTTTTACCAGCTTCACCTGCTCAAAGGCTTGAATAAGCTGAGCAAAGTCATGGCCGCCAACCTCAATAACATGCCAGCCAAAGGACTGCCACTTACTCTTAAATGGCTCCAGTTCCATGACGTCACGAGTCCAGCCATCTATCTGCTGGTCATTTCTATCGACAATAGCCACCAGGTTGTACAGCTTGAAGTGAGCGGCAGCCATAGCCGCCTCCCACACCTGCCCCTCGTCACACTCTCCGTCACCCAGCAAAACGTAGACCTGATGCTGCTGGGAGTTGAGGCGGCCGGCCAGGGCGACACCAACAGCAAAGGATAAGCCCTGCCCCAGGGAGCCGGCGGTCATTTCCACCCCTGGAGTAAGGTTACGGTCGGTATGGCCCTGAAGACGACTGTCCAGTTGCCTGAGAGTGGATAGCTCCTCCAGTGGGAAGTAGCCACACTCAGCCAGAGTAGCATAGAGCACGGGAGCAGCATGTCCCTTGCTGAGGATGAACCGGTCACGGTCTGACCACTGTGGGTCCTGCGGGTTATGCTGCAGCACCCTGAAATAGAGTGCGGCAACAATCTCCACCGCTGACAGCGAGCCACCAGGGTGACCACTACCCGCCTTGCCGGTCATGGAAACAATGTGGCGGCGCAATCGTTTGGCGATAGCCTCCATCTCCGGCACCGATAAGGCTTTGACCCCGGTAGTTTTCTTGGCATTCACTTCTGGTTTGTCACCAACCTCGGCCACAATTATACTCCAAGTCAGCAGAAAGAACAGCTTATTTTAGTACCAGATAGAAACATATTAGCTATGCATTATTAAGATAGCGGCTATATTGTACCAGGTGAGCCAGCACTTTGGCGGCTCTCTCCGGGGTGGGGTGCATCGTGATACCGTTCTCTTTGAGTTTACTGATGACAGGTGAATCGTTCATAGCGTCAGTGACGCGACCGGAAATGATGACCGGCTTCTGATATTTGTCCATATACTCAAATAGACGGTCCAAGTCCCTCAGCTCTTGCTCCTGCCGGCCGGCAAACATCCGTTCCGCCTGCTCTACAACCGATGGGCCATTATCAGCCTGCTGCATCACCGACGACATACCACCGAACATTCGACGCGACATCATTGCCATTTGACCAATACCGCCGATTACCAGCAAAGCATCCAGGCCATCATCCTCCAGCAGTGGCCAGAGGCAGGGATAGGTGACAAAGCCAGAGGCGACGGTATCGACAGGGTTAGCATGTGGCCACCGCTCAGGTAGAATGCCATTGAGTCGTTCTATGGTGTTTGGTGATAAGGGGGCTACATCTAATCCCAGCCTGCCACAGGCATCGGAAGTTACGCAGCCGAAGCCACCGCCACCGGTGAGGATGCCGACCCTGTTTCCTCTAGGGAGAGGCTGTCGAAGTAAAGCCGAGGCGACATCAAAGAGTTCTTCAACCTCGTCCACTCTGATAACTCCGGTCTGTCTGAAAGCGGCGTCATATATCTTGTCTGAACCAGCAATGGCACTGGTGTGTGACCTGGCTGCCTTGGCCCCGGCCTCCGTCCTGCCCACCTTGACGACTACTACCGGTTTCTTCCTGGTTACATCGGCAGCCAGCT
>SDBU01008978.1_pt1 | contig 11283 bp, 18 predicted proteins | sample 2277071 | NCBI WGS metagenome assembly SDBU01 (sample SAMN10397929, study PRJNA504765) | marine sediment metagenome | isolation source: marine sediment core GS08_GC12, 126 cmbsf | place: Arctic Ocean: Gakkel Ridge, Loki's castle | collected 2008 | reverse complement strand
TAACGGGGGAGACTTTTGTTTTGGGGATTATGACGACCCAGGTGCTGGGAATGGCTTTGTAGGTGAAATCCAGAATGTAATAGTAGGCACAGATGACCTATCTGTAGCAGAAGAAACAACCTTATATGCTGGCACAGCCCCAGGAGATGAAACCAACTACTGGTATATTGATGAGGGAACAGGAACAAACATTGTTGACTATGGTACGGGTGGGAATGATGGCACTGTTGATGCTGCCCCTACTTGGGAAACAGCAACTTTTACCACAGGCTCGACAGGTAGACTATGCGACTTCTACATTGAAGTAGATGATGGGGTATTAGACCCAGATAGATGGGGAGCAAACCTACAAGGTTCCAGTGTTGATACTAATGCCAATGACTGGCTATTAAATCAGAACAATGTAATGCCTTGGATGGACTATTATAGGCATACAGTTGGGGGAGTATTACACGCTTGGTATCAGCCGAACTATATGGTAGAGGGAACTGACTCTAGTGGGACAGAAACTGCTGGTGGTTCGGATGTTTTAATAACTGCCGCCGAAATAACAGAAGGAGTTGATTATTGGGTTGGCGGATTAGTAACCATAACTGGGGCTGGTGGTGCTGCCCCAGAGGGAGAAGCTAGGGTTGTTACCACATCTGCTGTTGGTTCTTTAACTATTGCTCCTGCTTTTAGTGCCAATGTTGATATTGGGGATACCTTTACTGTTGACTTTGCCACCTTGATTGATAGGTCATATTATGGACTGAGCTTTGATGCTAATGATGATAGAGTGGTTGTTACAGATGATAATAGCTTAGACCTAACAGATACATTGACAATAGAGGGATGGGTTCAAATCTTTAATACTGGCGGTAACAATTCCTTATTAGGTAAAGCTACTACCATTTGGACTCAAGTATCCTATATCTTAGAAATCCAGAATAATGAACGCGTAGTGTTTGCGACTAGCAGTGCTGGCGGTGTTCCATCTAGTTTGAATTCCCTTTTCGTAGTACTAGAAGATACTTGGTATTATGTGGTAGCTACATTTGACCGACCGACCAGAAGGATATATGTAGATGCCGACCTTAAAAACTCCGATGCTTGGGACTTCGATATATTTATTGGAACATCCGACCTATACATAGGTAGATATGCGGGCAATAGTACTACCTTAGATGGTATGGTTGACGGAATTAGGATTTATAATCGAGCATTAGAACAAGCCGAAATAACTTATAACTACAATGGGGGAGCAGGTAGGTACACTCCTTTCAGCACAGTGGGTTTAGTAGGCGAATGGCACATGGAGGAAGGCTCTGGAGTAGCCACGGCTGACACATCTGGGGAAGGGAATAATGGAACATTAGTCGCTGGTGTGGCTTGGGGAGATGGATATGTCCCTAGAACAGCAGGTAATTCAGGTATTAATGATAGTAGATTAACTTGGGGGGTAAATCAGGATATAACCCTAATCTATGGTGAGCCAGTTAATTTCGCCACTACATCATCGGCATTATCGGGGGAAGGTGGTTATACTGTAGCTGAAGCTGATATGCCAGCAGAATGGTATGGTACTGCTGGGAACATAGTAAACTTGCCTTTATACCCAATGATGTTAGGTATAAGTACCGATAGTGGGATACCCACTCAAACGCTTTATGTCTTTTTTATAATCGCTTTATGTTTTGCCTTTATGATCGCAGGGTTTGTGATGTTTAATTCAGTGATGGCATCAATAGTTGGAGTAGGGTTAGGTTTAGGGATAGGCTCGGCTATGACGGTAGTTCCAATGTGGATATTCTTTACTTTCTTGATATTAGCAATAGGCATTGGATACTTAAAAGGGAGGGCTGTTTTAGGGTGAGCGGAAAATTATTGCTAGTTATCTTATTTATTTATGTTACCCTAACCTTTTTAGGTTCTACTTTTGAGGAGCATACAACCGCTGGCGGTGATTGGGCAGGTAATGTGGAAGCAACTAATACCCTAGATTTCTTGTTTAATGTACAGAATTCAATTACAAAACTAGAAGTTTTTGGGTTTGAAGTACCCGTCCCCATTCCTAATGGTAAATGGTTTAGCACCGCTTTTCGGGTAATGACATTAAGATTTAGTTTCATAGTTGATAACTACGAAATGGTATGGTGGATTATACTAATGCCAATAGCCCTAGTGGGGATAATGGGGATGGTGTTGCTTGGGATAAGTATTGTTAGGGGGAATATAGCGTGGTCATAAATAAAAAACGGAGGTCTGATCGTGGATTCAATACTATACATGGTTGTGTTGGTGCTTGTGGGAATAATAGGGCTATTTTTCTATTCGCAAAATAAACTTAAAGGCAAAATACATTGTACTTTTAGGCGAAGTAACAAAACGAAGATAGAAAAGTGGGCATCTCAGAAAGACAAGTATGTTTACTTCGACCCCGGCAAGGGCAATGATTTAGGTCAATATATTATAAATACTAAGCGTATTACCCTCTTGTGGTGGAATAGGGGAATTTTTCAGTTCTTCCCCATATTTGTCCCCAGCCTTGATTATAGTTGGCATAGCCAGAATCCTCATGACCCAGAAACCTTCGAGACCAGTTGGGATAACCCAACGACAAGAGCGGTAGCAATGCAAGACGATGCTTTCAAATCCTTTTCAAAGGGGCTAACATCCCAAATAGGCCAGAAAAGCCGTTTTCCTGAATGGCTATTTCCTGCGATTACTATCGGGGCTGTTCTGGTAATAGGGTATCTAGTTTATCAGCAAGGGGAACATTTAAGTTATCTGGAGCAGCTTATTAAATTAGGACTACAAGGGGGCTGATATGTATCCAAAAACACCCGACCAGACATATAGTAGTTTGGCTAAAGAGGAAAAAGAAAGGGAAGTTGAACTTGCGAAAGGTGAAGGGGAAGATGGAGACAAGTCTAGGTCTTTATCAGAAAAACTTGACGAAATAGGCGACCTGACTGATATGCAGTCTGCTGTCAAACAGCTATTCCCTGGGGAACTGGGGGGGAAAATATATAATGCACTTATGATAGCTAGGATAGCTCCTGATGTATTTATACCGATGTTGAGATTAATAGTGGTGGAGATAATTATGCAGTCAGCCCCCAATAAGCCTATTAGTGTAGTAGAGGTGATGACAGTAATTTATACTTTGGCATCTATTGGGCTTGACGGCAAGGGTCGCATAGACCAGATAGAATTGGCGGGGGCATCGAAAGACACGGAGGAATTAGAGGCACTAGGCAAAGGATTATTTGGATGACAAAACAAGCAATGAGCCGGGCTGAGATATGTATTATAGAGGGAGAGCAAGGGTCGGGCAAGACTAACACGGCGGTAGCGAAAGTAAAGGACGCTATTGATAAAGACCCTGTTACTAAAGTCTTTGCCAACTTCCACTTGTATGGTATTAAGTATGTATATGCTGACCTAGCCACAATAGTAGAATACTTGAACTCTAAACTAATTACTGAGGGCTATGTCATTATTGATGAGTCTTATATTGGGGTTGATGCCCGGCGGGGGATGTCTTTGTTGACGCAAGTATTGACATGGTTTGGTAGCCAGATTAGAAAGAGGGGACTGCATCTTATCTTAATAGCCCAGCATGGCAAGATGATTGATTCTCGTTTTCGGTTATTCATGACTGAGCATATATTGTGTAGTTATAATGATAAAACGCACATGATTACACTAACTATTTTGGAAAGAGGTAAGAGAAGACCCAAAAGGACTATTTCTTATTTTGCTCCGCAATATTGGAAATATTATAATACCAACGAATTGCCTGAAATACCTGAGGGGTTACTAGCAAAGGCATTAATGACAGCGAGGTGATAAAAGGATGAAGAAGAAAATACTTGGTTTATTGTTAGTATTATTATTGTTTATTGGGGGTTGCACATCCGATATCCCGGGCTATGGTACTCTTGTTGACTTAGATGGGAATGTAGTAACTATTGACGCACTTAGTAGAAGTAATGTTGTTGTTCAATTCGAGCACCACAATATACATGAAGGGGATAACTATTTTTATAGTGAGGTTATGGACCTTCCTGCAAACAATGTACTTGACATCCAAATTACTACACCAAATACTACCCAGTGGGCTCACATGACTGCTGAGTTTGAGGTAGAAAATGAAACAGAGTGGTGGGTCTATGAGAATGTGATTATAAATGTTGCCGGAGCCGCCGTTGCCGAGTTAAATAGCAATCGGAACAGTGTTAATGTAAATACCACTCAATTAGCTACTATTACCAATGCCAATATAGCCAATGCTAATGCTGATACAGCGATCGCTGGTGCTACACTACTATTTCATGGAATAGCAGGTGCGGGTAAGAAGATTGGGGGTGCCGGTAGTTCTCGGCAGGAGATTATATTGGCAACAAATGAGGATTATACCATAAGGTTTGAAGCAACCGCGGCTGGCTATGTTGCCCCATTGATAAGGTGGTATGAGTTTACTAGCTTTCCTTAATAGGAGGTAGATATGATATACGCAATAATAGCACTAGCTGGATTAATGAGCTTCATATCAGTGAGGAGTAGTTTTTACCCTTTGAAGTGGGCTGCTAGTTTCTTCTGGTGGGCTTTACTTCTGTACTGGATTGAAGCTGACATTTTAGTTGATGGTGGCCCGGCAGATGTAGCTGTTATGCTAGGTATAGTGTTTGTCGCTATGTTGTTTCTATTATGGGGTATGGCTGGCAGGAAGGGCAAGAGTGTTGCCACTGTTGAGGAACGATATTCTAGTACTGGCAAGTTAGTTGATAAGATAGTAAGAACGACAAGGGAGAGCCACCATAATCAACATAGCTCTGATAGGGAAAGTGCCTCAGAATATAGAGAAAGAGTTAAAAATGCCTTGGGGCGTGGAAAGAAGAGGAGGAGATAATGAACCAGGTGATAGAAGTTATTAAAAGCGGACTATTTTACTTCGATGCCATGTTTACATTACCTATATTGTTGTTTGCTTGTGCCGTGGTTCTTATCTATGACAATATTAAGAGGGGGTTAAGATGCGTATTTATGCACTAACATCTATGGGTAAAAAATTGGCTAGATCTGTAACAAACCCCGATTCGCCTGGTTACAAAGTGATAGCACACCTTGACCAATCAGGACACGCTACCATAGAACAAATTGCTGCGTTTTGTGGTATGAGTGAAAAAGAAGCGTCATCCGTAATCAGGAAATTGAAGCGTCACAGAGTAATAACTGAGGTATCTGGGAGTTCAGTATAATGGCTAAACACAAAACCTTAGAAGAATTAGAGGAAGAAGAAGGGCAGCTTGATGTTGAAATATCAGTTGCTAAAAAGAGAAAACTATTAGCAGCTATTGATAATAGGATGGGTGAGAAAGGTGGTTGGAGGCGATTTAGTATTAATGGCAAGATGTCAGGATTTAGCTTGAGTAGAGCTATAGCATGGTTAAAGGCAAATTAGGAGGTCTAAAATAAAATGGCAAAGGGTAATTATGCGACTAAAAAGAAAGCACTAGCCAAGGCATCCCAATTACGCCGGGACTTCCCTCACATGAAACCAATTAAGGTGGTCAAGCGTGATGTTGGCTGGGATGTGATGGCTACTCGTTAATTAAATAAAACGGAGGTGATAAAAGATGAATAAAATAGTTGCGTTATGCAGTAGTTGTAAAAAATGCCCGGTAGTGGAAATTACTAATGAATCAGTAAAAATCGGGGAGAAAGACAATATTGTTACCCTTACCCACGACGCATTTAATAATTTGAAGAAAAAAATCATCGCCGGCCAACTGTAAAGCCGAAACTAGGGGTGTTTTATCCCTAGTCGCTAGGTAGAGCCTAGCCTGACGAGGTTAAATAAAACAGGAGGTCATTTATCGTGCCAAAGAAAACACTGCGTAGCGGTATGCATATTTATGACTTACGCAAAGCCGATATGCTAAAGGCAGACGCACAATCGTTAGCTCGGGTTATCAGGCGAGCCGGGAAAAGGGCTATAGTTAGAAAGCAGAGTAAAGGGCGTTATGCGGTCTATGTTAGCTAGGATACCAATTAGAAAGTTCCTTAAATTCTGCTTAGTAGCTAGTATCGGCTTTGTGATACAAGCTGGTACACTGTTATTACTTACCGAAGTCTTTGGACTTTGGTACTTATTTAGTTTTATTCTTGGGGTTGTCCTCGCTACAGCCTGGAATTTCACCGGCCACTCAAAATGGACATTCAAGGGGAGAGTATGATTACTAAACTACTAATTAAAATACTCTCTCTATCAATAATAAACTCCTACATTGTTTACTTATGGCATTTATATCATGTAGCTCAACTTAACAAGGTTAAGAAGAGTACACTGCAAAACATCTTCCAAGTTATCAACCGCAATCATCTTGATATAACTAGCGACTTCCCCGAGCATGATGTTAAGGCACTTGAAAGCGTTGCCCAGAAGGCATTAAAGGATAATATTGTAGTTGCCGAAGTGGGAAGTTGGAAAGGTATGTCAACCTCTGTACTAGCCAAAACAGTCAAACCTTTTAATGGGAAAGTGTTTGCTATTGACCACTGGCAGGGGAGCGAGGGAGTTCCCGAACACAAACAAGCTGAAACTAATGATATGTTCGCAACATTTAGGCATAACATGGAAGCATTAGGAGTTTTAGATATTATCTATCCGATGGTAATGGATTCTAAAAACGCCTCATTAATCTTGAACGATAATTGTTTGGATTTAATCTTCATTGACGCCGACCATAGGTATAGTGAAGTTAGGACAGATATTATGATGTGGCTTCCTAAACTTAGAAAAGGTGGAATTATCGCCGGCCATGATTGCGAGGAGAAATATACCAAGTTTGGGGAATACATAGGAACAATTAATGAGCATCTTGAGGAAGATGCACTTGTAGGTATTTGCCACCCAGGGGTAGTAAAGGCTCTCTATGATATATTCCAAGACGATTATAATATTGTTCCCGATAGCTCAATATGGTGGAAAAAGATATGAAGAGGAATAGTTGGCTAGAGACTAATTGCTTAACAGATGAAGAGAAGAGTTGTAAAAATTGCTCCCTTACCTTTTTAGGTGATGAAGTATTAAATATAAAAGATGATGGTAATGTAAAAATCAAATATGTAGTTTGTCTCAGATGTGGAACTGCATTAGTTTTGGATGTGGATAGAAGTGAAAATTAAAATAAGCAACAAATTCTTAACCGAAATAGCCCCCATATTATTCTTCATGGCCATAATGATAGGGTCCAGCGTTAAAATGCCGATGATAATAGACGAGTATATGTTCTATAAACTGGCCGATAACTTCCCTGATTATTCCAGCACAGCCGATTGGTTCTTTGTCGATAGACCTTCAGTATTAAGCCAGAGCATTGATTGGGAAGATGTTGATAATGAGCAACGTCCTATGTTTGACCTTGTGTATGACACGCCTATATATACTCATACACCATTGCCAGTTATGATAGTAACCCCGGCAGTAAAGGGTTTGAACTGGTTGGCGGATCAAGGGGTTATACCTCATATTGAGGATGAGCCGGGGCTTCTCGGTCGGTCCGAAGAAGAAGTTGGCGAGAGTAGAGCCGAGGTTATAACTATCATATTGCGTCTGTTTACAATATTGCTATCCGGTGCATCTATATGGCTGGTTTATAAGACGATGAGGCACAAAGTAGGGGTGAATGTATGGGTGTTTGCCTTGCCCCTAGCTTTTGGGCTGGTGTTAATATCTGGTTCTGCGTATTTATTCTACTGGGATGTATTTATGATGTTCTTCTTTATGCTGACTTTATATATTATGGAAGTGCATCCTAATTCAAAGTGGAAGTATGTAACTGCCTGTGCTTTGGTGAATACTAAGATGTTCCTCGGGATTGCCTTTTTAGCTCCATTGGTAGTCAAGGCGATTAAAAATGATTGGAGAACTAGTTGGAAGATGATGCTACCGGCACTGTCTATAATACCATTTTATATAGCTACAGTAGTAGTTACCGGTGAGCCGTTTTATATCTTCACTCATTATCTTAATCAAGCCCCGATACATAACTTGATGTATACTTATTTTTCACCGCTTGATTATCTTGTGATGCTGTTTGGGCAAGGTGTTATCCAAGTATTAATTATGACGGCACCTATTCTCTGGTACTGGAAAAAGTATCCTGAATACGCCCTATTTTGGTTGATGGCTCCGGCTTATGCCTGGGGAACTGGATTAGGTAGAACTCATGCTTCAACATTCATTTATGTGGGCATTATGGTATTCCCATTGGTGATGTATGAATTGAGGGTTATAGAAAGGATACAGAATTGGGTGAGGGCTAGGAAGAAATGAAGAAGGGGGCTTATGAAACCTAAACTATTAGACTTATTCTATAAGGCTGGGGGAGCCAGTGTGGGTTATGCTAGGGCTGGCTTTGAGGTAGTGGGCGTGGATATTGAACCTCAGTCTCATTATCCCTTTCCCTATATACAGATGGATGCGTTAGAGTTGATGGGCTTGTTTCTGGAGGGTGGGCAAATGAAATCGCAAGGACGAGGTTTTCACGAATGGTATGGTATTAAAGATTTTGAGGCTTACCACGCAAGTCCACCTTGCCAAGGATATGGGCGGTTGCAGATTAATACCAAAGAGAAGCCAAAACTAATAGAGCCTATCCGTGAACTTTTAATACAAACAGGAAAGCCTTATGTGATAGAAAATGTTGTGGGTGCTCCGCTTACTGACCCGGTGATACTTTGCGGTTCTATGTTTGGCTTGGGAGTATGGCGACATAGGCTATTTGAACGAAACTTTAAGACAGGGATACCGGGTTGCCGGCACGGTCTAGTGCCTTACCCGGTAGATGTTACCGGAACTGGCGGTCCATGTCTTGTCAGAGTTACAAGTGGTGGTGGAATACATCGGAAACCGAAGAATATGGCAGAGGCGAAGGAAGTAATGGGTATAGACTGGATGACAAGGCGTGAAATAGTAGAGGCAATCCCCCCAGCCTATACAGAATACATAGGGAAGTATCTAATGAAAGCCTTTGAAGTAGAAAGTGATATAGAGTTATGAGCCGAAGATTAGAATTCTGGTTAAGTTTAGCTTTTATTTTAGCTATAGTAACAATAGTATATTATCCCACTCTATCCCACTTACTTAGAGGGGAATCATATCTCTACTTTGTGGAGACTATGGATGATACCTCTTTATCCGCGATGATTACAAACTGGTGGAATTATGAATCAGTTCGAACTATAGCCCCTGGCGATACTATGATGTTCAGGCCATTGTTATTTATAAGTCTTGCTTTTGAGAAGGTTTATTTTGGGTTAGATTATTTTGGCTGGCGGCTTGTGGCTATGCTCATACATCTGACAACAGTTGCTTGTTTATTCAGATTGTTGTGGAAGTTCAAGCCGGGTATTCTGGCAACTCTTATGACTATTCTATTCGGCACTTCCTATCTGGCTCTGAGTACCATGCTGTATGAGCAAATTGCTACTTATTCACTATTCACAGGGTTATTATTAACTGGATTCTATTATGTATATCAAGGCACAGAATATGGGGGCAAGAAGAATCTAATCATTGCCTCATTATGTATGTTAGTCGCAAGTTTCTTCCACGAGTCTGGCGTAGTATTTACAGGTTTGTTCTTTTTATATTTCTGGTGGGAGAGAAAAAGGCTTGGCTCAATGTGGAAGTATTGGGGTTGGTCGTTTGCTGGGATAGTATTTGTGTGGATAGCAACCTACTTCCCCGTCAAACTTTTAGACCCTCCTCGCTTTCTTGGTGATGAGTCTAGCAGACTCTTCAAGTGGAGTGTTATTCCTGCTGGCATATACGGACTTTGGGCTCTTGCAGAAAGGTGGCTTCAGCAAGCCGTAGTGCCAGCGATGTTTGTTGTACGACCTCTCAGGGAGCTTGCTTTCCATTCCTATACTATTTATCGTAACATATCCCTAAGTGTACCATTCATACTTAACTGTATAGCCGTTGGTATGATGGGGATAACATATTTCTACACTGAAGCAAAAGAAGCAGTAGACAGGATTAGAAACTCATTCATTGCATTGCTGTTCAGTTCGATAGTTATCTTTATGATAGCCAATTCGATGCTTAGAACTTTCACACACGGGGCATCTTATCTTGTTGACCACAACTTCAATATGTATATCTGGCTAGCTCTTGTTGCGGTGTTTGTCTACATATTTATTAGTTGGAAGAAGCTCAACAGGAGGTTCACTTGGGTTGTTGCAGGAGCTTTAGTAATCCTAATCGGGCTAACTGCCCCAATATCACTCTCGATGAACCTTGATACCAGTAAATTACACGAGCCAACCAAAGAATACTTCCTTACCATAGACGACTTTATTGAGGAACACAAAGACGAACAAGACTTGTCCTTTAACATCTTAACAACCAGTAAAATGCAAGAGAACCTAGAGTTCTTCTATTGGAAAGTGCCTGAAGGAATGAGTAACCGACCAACAAAGGTAACACTAAAAGACTATGACAATTTTTACTCTTCAGTACCCGAAGTTATATACGATGAGTATTGGGATAATGAAAGCCCGAAGTATTTATTGGAATATAACATAAACAATAATAGCTTGGAGGTAGTAAAATGATAAGATTTAGTAAGTTATTGCCGTGCGAATTGTTGAAAAAGTATAAAGGTGGCATTATTCTCACGAAGGATTTGGCATTAGAAGATAATATCAAGGCAAAATACATCATAGTTCCTAGCCAGCTAATAGATAGTCGAAGATACAGTTCTAAAATAAATTCCTTGATAACATATAGAATGATGCAACATAGAAAAACTAAGATAATTTATATTATTTCAGGTAATGATGTTAAGCAAATAGATAAGCGTATAAGAATTATCTTAAAGGATGAAGTAATAGGTGGTAGATAGAATTAGACAACTGTGGAATAAACCAAATGCAAAGGTTACTATATACCTAGTAATTATTATAGGTGTAACTCTTGCGGTCTATTACCCCTCATTTCAACACATACTAAGGGGGGAAACCTACACTTATTTTATGGACTCGATGAACAGTAATTCAGTTTTTTCCCTTGTTGGCAATTACTATAATTACGAGATGGTCAGGGTTTTTGACGCTGGCGATTCACTGGCTTTTAGACCACTCCTTTTCTCAACCCTCGGGGTAGAAAAAGCATTATTTGGGATAGACTATACTTACTGGCGTATTGCGGCTTTACTTACGCATCTAATAGCAACCCTTTGCTTATTTAGGCTATTGTGGAAAATCAGACCAACTATTATTGCTTTC